>ERZ772957.113-NODE-113-length-66243-cov-3.968287_pt1 | contig 66243 bp, 60 predicted proteins | sample MGYA00580682_ERZ772957 | MGnify/ENA primary metagenome ERZ772957 (study PRJEB29015, sample SAMEA2737921) | human oral metagenome | biome: human oral; feature: human-associated habitat; material: dental | place: China | collected 2025 ... | reverse complement strand
GACCTGCGCATAGACGTCTACCATGCGTCAGGCCACGGTGGCCAGGGCGTCAACACCACCGATTCCGCCGTCCGCATCACGCACCTTCCCACAAACACCGTCGTCACCTGCCAAAACGAGCGCAGCCAGCTCCAGAACAAGGCGTTTGCCATGAACATCCTGCGCAGCCGCCTCTATGAGCTCGAGCTTGCCAAGCGCGAGGCCGAGCTCGACGAGCTGAGGGGACCCAAGCACGAGATAGGCTTTGGCAACCAGATCAGGAGCTACGTGCTCTATCCCTACCAGCTGGTCAAGGATCTCAGAAGTGGGGTGGAGACCGGCAATGTCGACTCCGTCCTTTCCGACGGCGATCTGGACAAGTTCGTCGTGGGCTACCATCGCTGGTTGGTTGGTGGGGGCGAGCGGTGAGCAAAGTTAGGATCTCGCGCCGCGAGCTCGTCAGGAAGGTTGGGCTCACCCTCATAGGATCCTTCATCTATGCGCTGGGCATTGACATGTTCGAGATACCCAATGGTCTTGCGGCTGGCGGGCTCACGGGCCTTGCGACCACGATCGCGGCCGCCGCCGCGCGTGTGGGCGTCACGCTGCCTGTCGGCGCCCAGACCATTGTGATGAACGCGCTGCTCCTCGTCTACGTCTACCTCGCCTCGCGTGACGTCAAATACATAGCCCAGAGTGTGCTCGGCATCGTGGCCTCGGGCTTCTTCATGGACCTGCTCGCACTGGTGCTGCCGGTGCCCACCCAGGGGCAGCTGCTGATCTCGGCTCTCTGGGGTGGTGTCATAGGTGGTGCCGGCGTCGGCATCGTGTTTCTGAGTGGCGGCAACACGGGAGGCACCGACATCATCTGCCAGCGCATCGCAAGGCGCACGGGCGCCTCGCTCGGCGTCCTCACGATGCTCGTCGATGGCGTGATACTGCTCGCCTCGGTGCCGGTCTTCTCGCTCACCAATGCCCTCTACGCCGGCGTCGCCATGGTCGTATTCGGCTACGTGGTGGACATGGTGCTCGAGGGTCCGCTCAGTGCGCGTATGGCGTACGTCATCTCAAACAAGCATGCCGAGATAGCCAGCGAGATACTTTATTCGCTTGATCGCGGTTGTACCGAGCTGCAGGCCCGTGGCGTGTGGAGCGGCAACCAGCGCCCGGTCCTGATGGTCGTGATAGGCCGCAATGAGTCCATGCGCCTCAAGGAGATTGTCGTGGGCATAGATCCCGAGGCCATCGTCATCGTCTCTGAGGTGCACGAGGCTTTTGGCGAGGGTTTTGGCCGTCTGGGCGGCAGATAGGGCCGGCTCGCCTGAGGTGGTCGAGGCACGCCCCAAGACCGGTACGTCCCAGCATCGGCACAATTGCTGTGAGTCAAGGGGTCGCAGGCCACATCAGCCTGCACTGCCACTCGACCCTGAACGTACCGTCTCGTACGTTCACAACCGAGTGGCAGTGTGAGACGTACTGCCACTCGCCCCCGAGCGTACCGTTTCGTACGTTCACCGTCGAGTGGCAGTGTGAGACGCACCGCGCGGTACGTTTACCGTCGAGTGGCAGTGTGAGACGTACTGCCACTCGCCCCCGAACGTACCGAACGCACTGCCACTCGGCCCTGATCGTACCGTTTCGGTACGCTCGACGCCGGGTGGCAGTGTACGACGCACTGCCACTCGCCCCTGAGCGTACCGCTCCGTACGTTCACCACCGGGTGGCAGTGCCAGTGCTCCAAAAGGCACAGAATCACTTGCCAAGGAGGAGCCCGGGGATCGAACGGGGCCCAAAGTCCCCGACGACGGTCGAGAGGCGAGGTTCCGACAGGCCGCCGACGCGCCCCACGCCCGTTAGGGGTCCTTTCGCCGTGCTCCTTTCGCCGTGCGAGGGGCGTGCCCGCCTTGTGGCGGCTCGTCCGGGCGCAGGATCCTGCGAACCCCGGCTCGCTTGAGGCGGGTAAGCTCACCCTCATCGGCACTCTTGTCCGTCACGAGGATGTCTACCTGTTCGGGCGAGCCATAGCGAAAGCTCGAGCTCACACCGACCTTGGTGCTGTCAGCGACGAGGATGCGCATGTCCGACTGCTCCATCATGAGAGAGTTCACGCTCGTCTCGTGCGAGATGAGCGTGGTCAGCCCCCGCTTGGCAGAGACGCCCGAGCAGCCGAGGATCGCCTTGGCCGCGTTGATGCGCCTGATGCTCGCGAGCGCGAACTCGCCTGCCATGGACCACTTTGGCAGCCTGATGTCGCCTCCCGTGAGGATGACCGAGAGGTTGGGCGGTAGATCGAGCTGCAGCACCTTCCCGTTGTTGGTTACGACGGTCACGTTTTCCGCCTTGATGTGCTCGAGCACGAGAAGAGCCGTCGAGCTCGTATTGATGAAGACGGTGTCACCGTCGTCCACAAGGAGGGCCGTCTGGGCGGCGATGCTGCGCTTTGCGGTGATGGCACTCGAGCTGATGGAGCTGCCCAAAGGGTCGATAAGCTCCACCCAGCCATGGGTCCTGCGCACGAGGCCCTCGTCCGTCAGGGCGCTGAGGTCCCGCCTGACCGTGAGGGAGGAGACGCCGTAGCGTCTCGCGAGCTCGCTGACCTTGGTCTTTCCCATCTCAGCCAGAAGATCGATGATCTCGTCACGACGCTGACGCACGAGCCTGCTGTGCGTCTCCATTGATGCTGCCTCCTTTGATCATTGACCGCTCACAGTCAAAAAGCTACCGCTCACGTCGGTAGCAGTAGAAAGACTACATGGACATTCATTCTTATTCCCAAGACTATTTATCCCAAAGCAGTGGATCTGTAACTTCTGAATGAACGAATGAACTATAAAATAATTCAAGAAGGTTATCCAAAATATTCAAAAAGAAAATTATAAACGTTAATGACGCTCAGTTATTCTATACTGCAATTAGGCAAGGGGGACGAGGGAGCACACCTTGCAGTATCGTCCGCGCCCATGGGGCACTGGTCGGGAATGTCACATCTGGCCAGCTTACGAGAGCAGAACGAGAGGAGGTGCACATCATGTTGCTTCGTCAGCTATACGAGCTCAAGCACTACAACCTTGTGGATGGCCCGCTTGAGTGGCGTGAGGCCCTGCGCGAGGGCATCAAGCCGCTTGTGGCCGATGGGAGCGTCGAGGAGCGCTACGCCGACTGCCTGATCAAGAACGTCGAGGACCACGGTCCCTACATCGTCTTGATCCCAGGAGTCGCGATGCCTCACGCCGTGGAGGGTGCCGTGGGCACGATCCGCGAGGCCATCAGCTTCATGCGCGTCAGGGAGCCGGTCCACTTTGGCGCCGAGGACGACCCTGACACGACCGCCACGGTCTTCTTCACGCTCAGCGATGTTGACGCTCAGTCCCACCTGCAGAACATGCAGCGTCTGGCTGCCGTCATGTCCAACGAGGAGGTCATCAGCAGGCTCTCGAGGATCGAGAGTCCCGAGGAGCTCCTAGAGATTGACAAACTTGCCCAGGACGAGTGATCTTCCTTGGCAGCCTAGCTCAGTTAGGAGAGGAAATGGACATTCTGATGGCGGTGGTCAACTGGTTCTCCAGTACCATCCTGTCACAGCCCGCCTGGATCATCGGCTTCATTGTCACCATCGGCTACGTCCTGCTTGGCAAGAAGTGGTACGAGGTCCTCGCCGGCTTCATCAAGGCCTCCGTCGGCTACATGATTCTCTCGGTGGGGTCTTCGGGTCTGGTCACGTCATTCCGCCCGATCACGGTCGGTCTGAGCCAGCGCTTTGGTCTGAGCGCCATGGTCATCGACCCCTACTTTGGCAACAACGCGGTTGACGCGGGCGTCAAGGCGGCCATGGACCCCGCCGCCCAGTTCCACGACGCCGTTGGCTTTCTTCAGGGCGCCAACGTCTCGCAGTACATGTTGCTTCTGCTCTTTGCCTACATCCTGAACATCCTTCTCGTGGCCTTCAAGAGGCAGACCAAGCTGCGTGCCATCTTCACGACGGGCAACGTCCAGGTCCAGCAGGCGGCGACGGCCCTCTGGCTCATCATGTTCTGCTTCCCCAACCTCGTGAGCGTTCCCGCGCTCGTCGTCATGACGATACTGCTCGGGTTGTACTGGGCCGTTGGATCCAACCTGACGATAGGGCCGACCCAGGAGCTTACCGAGGGGGCGGGATTTGCGATCGGCCACCAGCAGATGTTCGGCATCTTCCTCGCCTCCAAGGCCGCCGGATGGATGGCCAAGCGCGACGAGATCCGCCGCGCCAAGCATCCGGACAGGACCTCCATCTTTGACAAGAAGCTCGAGGAGATCGAGCTTCCCGGCTGGCTCTCCATGTTCAACGAGAACATGGTCTCCACGGCCATCCTGATGACCCTCTTCTTCGGCATCATCCTGGTCGTCATAGGCCCCGACTTCCTGATCCAGCTCTCCAACCCCGACCAGACCGCGAAGGCCTACCTGCTCACAGGTTCGGCGGCGCTCAAGCCTGGCCAGGACTTCGTCTTCTACATCCTGTACAACTGCTTCCAGTTTGCCGTGTACCTGACGATACTCCAGCTCGGCGTCCGTACCTTCGTCGCAGAGCTCACGGTTTCCTTCCAAGGCATCTCCAACAAGCTCCTCAAGGGTTCCGTGCCCGGCGTCGACTGCGCCGTCACCTTTGGCTTTGGTTCCACCAACGCCGTCACCCTCGGCTTCATGGCCGGTGCCGTGGGACAGTTCTTGGCCATTGCCGTCCTGATCCTCGCCAAGAGCCCGGTGCTCGTGGTCGCGGGCTTCATCCCGCTGTTCTTCGACAACGCCACGCTCGGCGTCTTCGCAAACAACAAGGGCGGTCTCAAGGCCTGCCTGATCCTGCCCTTCGTCTGTGGGCTCTGCCAGGTCTTTGGCTCCGCGCTCATCGCGTCCTGGGTGCAGATGTACCAGTTTGGTGGCTACCTGGGTATGTTCGACTGGGCGGTCGTCTGGCCCGCGTTCACGGTCGTCATGCACTACGCCGGCTGGATCGGCGTCGGCATCGTCGCCGTGTTTTTGCTCGTCATCCCGCAGCTCCAGTACCGTTTCGCCCCCAAGGACGAGGACGGCAAGAGCGCGTACTTCCTCGAGGTCGAGGACTACGACAAGTATGCCGAGCTTCGTGATGCCGCCCTGGCCAAGCAGGTCGAGGCTGCAACAGGCAAGTAGCGTCCACGTCTTTACGGCTGGGTCGGCTCACAGGCCGCCAGGCAAGGTGTCGACCCAGCGTCACACAGCAACACGCCTACGGGCGTAGGTAGAAAGGAACGACACTATGTCAGCAAAGATTCTCTGCGCGTGCGCTAATGGCTCCGGCACCTCCCTCATGATGCAGCTCACCGTCGAGCGCGTCGCCAAGAAGCTGGGTATGGACGTCTCTGAGGTCCACCACTGCGCGCTTGCCGAGGGCACCTCGACAGCGACTAACTTCGACATCGCCTGCTTCCCGCGCAACTTCGAGAACATGTTCAAGGCCGCGAAGGAGTCTGGCAAGGTCATCTGCATACCGCTCAAGAACGTCCTCTCCGACAAGGAGATAGAGGAGAAGTTCGTCGAGGCGGGCGTCGACAAGAAGTTCGCGAAGTAGTCAGGCCCACACGGGCTCCGAAGGCGAGGAGACTGCCTCATGAAGTACGAGAAGAAGGTCATAGCGACCGACATGCCCAAGTGCTACGCCATCGGCATGCTCGACGTGGGTGACGAGAGAAGCTTCGTGGTCGCCACCGAGAAGGAGGGTCCCATCAGGCGCTTTGCGCTCGACGGCACCCCGAGGGAGAACGTCTGCGACGGCCCTGGCGGTGTCATGACTGTCATGCAGACCCCCGGTCGCACGGATCAGCTCATGGCGACCTACAAGTTCTTCTCACCAAACTTTGGCGCCGACGACGCCAAGATCGTGACCTACACGCGCGAGGCGGATGGTTCGTGGAGGCGCTCCGTCCTGTGTGATTTGCCCTACGTGCATCGCTTTGGCGTGCTCACAGGTGCGGACGGACAGGACTGGCTCATCGCCTGCACCATCAAGGGGGCCTGTCGCAAGCAGGTCAAGGACGATTGGCTCGTTCCTGGCGCAATCTACGTGGCGAGGCTCTCAGGCAGGCTCGAGCGCTTCGACACGGACAAGCAGCTCGCACTCAGCGAGCTTGCCAGTCACCAGCTTCAGAACCACGGCTTCTACGCTGCCCCCGACCGCTCCTTTGCGCTCGTGGGCACGGCGGCGGGCGTCTTTCGCTACCTGCCGCCCGCGACAGCGGACGGACAGTGGCAGGTCAGCTGCCTTGTCGTCAACCCGACGAGCGACATGGCCATGGCGGACTTCGACGGCGACGGCAAAGACGAGATCATCACCATCTCACGCTTCCACGGCGACACGCTCTCTGTCTGGCATGAGGATGCGACGCCCGACCGCTACGTCAAGGTGTGGGAGGATCCGCAGAAACGCGACTTTCTGCACGCCATCTGGGCGGGTAGGCTCGCAGGCTCCGTCTGCGCCGTCATGGGCAACCGCAAGGATGGGCGTGACCTGTTGCGTGTCTGGTTCGAGAATGGCGGATACCACGTCGAGGTCATCGACCACGATCGTGGTCCCGCGAACGTGTGGGTCTTCGAGGACGGCGGGGCAAGTCACATCATCTCGGCCAACCGCGAGACCGACGAGGTCGCGCTCTACGCGGTGAGCGCGACCTAACGACCAGTGGCCCAACAGCTTGGCAACGGGCGGGGCTGGGCCTTCTGCTCTGGCCCCGCCACAAGACAGAAGGAGAAACGTATGTCAGAAATCGACGAGGTCACCCGCGAGGGTTGGATCATGAGCACCTTCCCCGAGTGGGGGACCTGGCTCAACGAGGATATCGAGAACTGCACGGTGCCAGAGGGCAACGTCAAGCTTTGGTGGCTCGGCTGCACCGGCATGTGGGTGAAGACCCCCGGCGGTGCCAACATCACCATCGACCTCTGGACCGGCAACGGCAAGCGCACCCACGGCAATGGCCTCATGAAGGTCGGCCACCAGATGGCTAACATGGCCGGTGTCCGCGCCATGCAGCCCAACCTGCGCAACATGCCCTACGTCTTCGACCCGTTCGGATTCAAGAGCGTGGACGCCGTCCTGGCAACTCACTACCACCAGGACCACATGTCAAAGGAGTGGGCAGCACACGTCGTGAAGAGCGGCATGACCACCACGGACGAGAGCGGCAAGGAAGTCCCCGTCCCCTTTATTGGTCCCGAGAAGGCGGCCGACTACTGGCGGCGCTGGGGCGTCCCCGAAAATCGCATCCGCGTCGTCAAGCCCGGCGACAAGATCAAGGTCAAGGACCTCGAGATCGTCGCGATGGACTCCTTTGACCGCACCTGCATCGTCACGACCGACTCCACCGGGGCCGACCGCGAGGAGCTCTGGGGTAAGTGCCCGATGGACATGGACGAGAAGGCCGTCAACTACCTGCTCGTCACGCCGGGCGGCAACATCTACCACAGCGGCGACTCCCACTACTCCATCTACTTCGCCAAACATGGCAAGGACATCAAGCGGGAGTACGGGGGCGTTGACGTGTGCTTTGGCGCCTTTGGCTGCAATCCCGTGGGCATCCAGGACAAGATGGAGACGACCGACATCCTGCGCATGGCCGAGGCCCTCCAGGCAAAGGTTGTCATCCCCATACACCACGACATCTGGACCAACTTCCAGGCCGATACGAGGGAGATCCAGGTCCTCTGGGAGATGCGCCGCGATCGCCTGCAGTACGGCTTCCACCCGTTCATCTGGCAGGTGGGCGGAGAGTACACCTACCCTAAGGACAAGGACCGCTTCGAGTACCACTATGAGCGTGGCTTCCACGACTGCTTCGAGCAGGAGCCCAACGTTCCGTTCCGCTCCGTCCTCTAGGGGGTGGGAAGCATGATGCTCAGGGAGCTGCGCAAGAGGGTCTACGAGGCCAACATGGACCTACCCAAGCATGGACTTGTGGTCTTCACCTGGGGAAACGCCTCTGAGATCGACCGCGAGAGGGGGCTTTTCGTGATCAAGCCGTCCGGTGTGGACTACGAGAGGCTCTCGCCTGAGAACATGGTCGTCTGCGACCTCGACGGCAGGGTGGTCGAGGGCGAACTCAACCCCTCCTCGGACACGCCCACCCATGCGCTGCTCTACCAAAGCTGGGACTCGATCGGCGGCATCGTGCACACGCACTCGGCGGCAGCCGTCTCGTGGGCGCAGGCCGGACGCTCCATCCCCTGCTACGGCACCACCCAGGCCGACTACTTCTACGGGGAGGTCCCCTGCATGAGGGGTCTCAGCCAAGAGGAGATCGAGGAGGCCTACGAGCTCAACACCGGAAAGGTGATCGTCGAGGGCTTTGAGGGCAAGGATCCCGTGGCCCTGCCGGGATGCCTCGTGCGCAACCACGGTCCCTTCACCTGGGGCCGCGATGCGGCGCAGGCCGTCTATCACGCGGTCGTGGTCGAGGAGGTCGCGAGGATGTCGCGCGACACCGAGCTGCTCTGCCATGCCGCAGGCAGGCCCATAGACGAGGCCCTCGCCCCGCAGTACCTGCTTGACAAGCACTACCTGCGCAAGCACGGTCCCAACGCCTACTACGGCCAGAAGGTGTAGCGCCAAGGGAGTTTCAGGCCACGTCGCAGCGGGGCGCCGACCCAGGGCTATGGTGGTCGGCGCCCCAGGTAAGGAGTATGAATGGGCAAGGCATACAAGCTGGGGCTGTACGAGAAGGCGATGCCGCAGGAGCTCTCGTGGGAGCGGCGCCTGCAGCTTGCCGCAGAGTGCGGCTTCGACTACGTGGAGATCTCCATCGACGAGTCTGACGCACGTCAGGCCCGCCTCGACTGGAGCGCCGGCGAGCGAGCAGACGTCGTGGGCGCCATGCGCAACGCCGGTGTGGCCTTGGAGTCGATGTGCCTCTCGGGCCACCGTAAGTGGCCGTTTGGGGCAGCAGACCCAAAGAAGCGCGAGTACGGCCTCATCATGATGGACAAGGCGCTCGAACTCGCCTGTGACCTCGGGCTGCGCACCATACAACTCGCAGGTTACGACTACTACTACGAGACGGACGCCTGCGAGGACTCAGCGCACTACTTTGCCGAGAACCTCGCCAAGGCGTGCGAGATGGCGGCGGTAGCCGGCGTCTCGCTGGGCTTCGAGACCATGGAGACTCCCTTCATGGACACTGTCGAGAAGGCCATGCGCTACGTCGACGAGATCGACAGCCCGTTTCTGGGCGTCTACCCCGACGTGGGCAACCTCACGAACGCTGCTCTGATCTACGGTAGGTCGGTTGCCGATGACCTCGCGACGGGCAAGGGCCACATCCTCGCCGCCCACATGAAGGCCACCAAGGCGGGGCAGTACCGCGACCTGCTCTTTGGCGAGGGCACGACCGACTACGACGGTGCGCTTGCGCAGCTCATTCCACAGGGCGTGCGGAGGTATGTGTGCGAGCTGTGGTACCTCGGCTCCGCGAGCTGGCAAGATGACGTTGGCCATGCCGCACGCTTTGTTCGCGAGAAAATCGATCGTGCCCTCGAGCGCCACGGTTGAAGTAACGGGGTATAGAAATAAGGATGTCCGCATGCGCGTGACACAGGAAAGGAGCGTCTCATGAAGTTCTTCATCGACACGGCTGACCTCAAGGAGATCGAGAAGGCGGCGAGCTGGGGTTGTCTTTCGGGCGTCACCACCAACCCCTCCCTCTACGCCAAGACCGGCGGCAAACTCGCCGACTTCGAAGGTCATATGGTCAAGATCTGCAAGATCTGTGAGGGCCTGCCCGTCTCGGCCGAGGCCACGGCCGAGACCACCGAGGGCATGATCGAGGAGGGCGAGCGCCTGGCGTCGCTGGCCCCCAACGTCGTGGTCAAGCTCCCCGTCACGGAGCAGTCGCTCCCGGCGATCCACCACCTCGCCCAAGAGGGCGTCCGCGTCAACATGACGCTCGTCTTCTCCGCGCCCCAGGCGCTTCTGGGCGCCCGCGCCGGCGCCCGCTACATCAGCCCCTTCGTCGGGCGCTTCGACGACATCGGTGACGAGGGCCTCGACCACCTGCGGGAGATGGTCGATGCAATCCACAACTATCGCTACGGCTACTGGGACGAGGAGGGTGGCCCTGAGATCATCACCGCCTCCGTGCGTACCCCGCACCATGTGACGCAGGCCGCCCTCATGGGGGCCGACATCGCCACCGTGCCCTTCGGCGCGCTCCAGAAGTGCGTGCGCCACCCGCTCACCGACCGCGGCCTGAAGCTTTTCGCCGCAGACTGGGCCAAGGTCACCGGCCAGGCGTAAGAGGCTGAACTAAACGAAGGTGACGCCTGCCCGTCAGCGGGCGTCGCCTCAAAAGTCCCCATATGGAAAGGAGACGGCATGGACAATGCCGACCTTAAGAAGGTCGCGCGGGAGCTGCGTCGCGGCATCGTGACAGCGACCCATGCGGCCAAGTCGGGCCACCCCGGCGGGTCGCTCTCGGCGACCGAGATATTCACCTACCTGTACTTCGAGGAGATGCACATCGATCCGGCCAATCCGGCCAAGCCTGAGCGCGACCGCTTTGTCCTCTCTAAGGGCCACTGCGCCCCGGGCCTCTACTCAGCCCTCGCCGAGCGGGGGTACTTTCCCAAAGAGGAGCTCAAGACCCTGCGCCACCTAGGGTCTCAGCTCCAAGGACATCCCAACATGAGGGATACCCCCGGGGTTGACATGAGCACCGGCTCCTTGGGCCAGGGGATCTCGGTGGCCGTGGGCATGGCGCTCGCCGCTAAGCTGTGGGGTGACAGCTACCGCGTCTATGCCCTGCTTGGTGACGGTGAGCTCGAGGAGGGGCAGGTCTGGGAGGCCGCGATGCTTGCCGGCAACCATGGCCTTGACAACCTTTGTCTCATCGTGGACAACAACCGGCTTCAGATCGACGGGACCATCGAGGAGGTCAACTCCGCCGAGCCGATAGGGGACAAGTTCAGAGCCTTCCGCATCCACGTGATAGACGTCCAGGACGGCAGCGACTTCGACCAGTTGCGCGCCGCCTTCGGGGAGGCGCGCGCGACCAAGGGCGCCCCCAGCTGCATCGTGGCGCACACGACGAAGGGCAAGGGGGTCTCGTTCATGGAGAACCAGGTGGGATGGCATGGCAAGGCTCCCGGTGACGAGCAGTACGAGCAGGCCATGGCCGAGCTCGCGAAGGAGGCGTGAACGCTATGGCAGACATACGCAAGGTCGCTACCCGCCAGAGCTACGGCGAGGCGCTCGTGGAGCTAGGTACCGCCCACGATGACTTCGTGGTGCTCGACGCCGATCTCGCCGTCGCGACCCAGACGGGCAAGTTCAAGGCGGCCTATCCCGACCGCTTCATCGACGTCGGCATAGCGGAGCAGAACCTCATGGGCGTCGCTGCCGGCATCGCGACCACGGGGCGCAAGGTGTTCGCGAGCACCTTTGCCATGTTCGCCGCCGGTCGCGCCTTCGAGCAGGTGCGAAACTCCATCGGCTACCCCCATCTGCACGTGGTCATCGGGGCCACGCACGCGGGCATATCGGTGGGCGAGGACGGCGCCACCCACCAGTGCAACGAGGACCTCGCCCTCATGCGAGCCATTCCTGGCATGACGGTCATTGTCCCGGCCGATGACGTCGAGGCCAAGGCCGCCGTTCGCGCGGCATACGAGGCAGAGGGCCCGGTGTACGTGCGGCTTGGCCGTCTGCCCGTGCCCGTCATTCACAAGGATGACTACCACTTTGAGCTTGGCAGGGGCATCGTCGAACGCGAGGGCTCAGACGTCACCGTCGTGGCCTGCGGCCTTGAGGTCTCCGCCGCGCTCGAGGCGGCCAAGATGCTTGCCGCCAAGGGTGTGAGCTGCGAGGTCATCAACATGGCAACGATCAAGCCGCTTGACGGGGATCTTATCGTGGCCTCGGCGAGAAAGACCGGACGTGTCGTCACCGTCGAGGAGCACTCCGTGATCGGTGGCCTGGGAAGTGCCGTGTGCGATCTGCTGTGCGAGGCCTGTCCCACCCCCGTCAAGAAGATAGGCGTCAACGATGTCTTTGGCGAGTCCGGCCCCGCGCTCGATCTGCTCGCGAAGTTTGGTCTCGACGGCGCGGGGGTCGCGGAGGCCATCGAGGGCTTTGTGCGCTAGGTATGCGCTATCAACTGGGACGCCCAGCCCTACGCGCGGCCGCGTACCCAAACCCATCCGGACGCCTAAGCTGAGGCTGCGGCCGTCTGGCGCCGAGTGCCCCGGAATCTGCGGGGCACGTGCCTCGGCCTATCTGTGTTCCACGCGAGGCCTGTCTGTGCGTGGCATGCAGATTTAATGCTCCAACCGGCTCTCTGCTACAATAGCGCGAAATCTGTCAGTCACTGCAGTATCAACGTATCAAAAGGAGCATGTGTGGCCAATCATTTCCGCGATGGTAGGCAATGGGGGGGTGAGGGCTCAGATGGGCTACCTCAGGATTCCTCCGGGGCAGAGGCTGGTGCGCTGTTCGACGACGAACTCGAGGCAGCCATGGCCGACCTCAAGTCTTCGGCGTCCTCGCGTCAGGAGGCAAGCCCTCGTGTGCCAGCCGCCAATCGTGTCGGCCAATCAGGTGGCGTGGCCCATAGCACTCCAGGTGCTGTCCCATCCAGTGCGGTGGGCCTTCAAGGCGCGGGCGCATCGTCTATGAAAGACGATGGGTCAAGGGCGAGGGTCATCCCTGCCGCTACGGGTGTCCCAGAGGCTAAGGGCGCTCCCACAGTCTCAAGAATCCCAGATGTCAAGCGTGTGCCTGATGCCACTGTCTCATCATCCAAGGCGATTTCGGTGGCGGAGGGGACCTCAAGCGACATCAAGCCTCAGTCTGGCGCGACGAGCGCGTTTTCTCCCATCCACTTCAAGGACGCACCCAAGATCGACCGGAGCGGTACGCCGACCATCTCGCTGAGAAACGTCACACTCATCTACCCAGCCCAGCCCAACAAGCCCGCGCTCGAGGACGTGAGCCTTGACATCTACCCGGGCGAGTTCGTCTTCGTCGTCGGGCACTCCGGCTCTGGCAAGTCAACGTTTCTGCGTCTTCTCACGCGCGAGCTTCGCTCAACGGGCGGGCATGTCATCGTCGCGGGCCAAGACCTCACCAAGCTGCGCAACCGCAAGGTTCCCTACCTGCGTCGCCAGATTGGCACGGTCTACCAGGACTTCAAGCTTCTGCCTGATAAGACGGTCTACGAGAACGTCGCCTTCGCGCTCGAGTGCATTGGCAAGCCACGCTCGGTCGTCAAGACGCAGGTTCCGGAGGTGCTCCGTCTCGTCGGTCTAGCCGATAAGATGGACAACTATCCAGACCAGCTCTCTGGCGGGGAGCAGCAGCGCGTCTCTGTCGCGCGGGCCATGGTCAACCGCCCGCCGCTTCTAGTCTGTGACGAGCCTACGGGCAACCTCGATCCGGCCATCTCGCTCGGTATCATGAAGCTGCTTGACCTCATCAACCGGACCGGTACCACCGTCGTCATGGCCACCCATGATCGCGAGATGGTCGACTCCATGCGCAAGCGCGTCATAGCTCTTGAGGCGGGTCACATCGTTCGCGATCAGGAGAAGGGGGGCTACGGTTTCTATGGCTCCGTCTAATCTTGGTTATTCCCTGCACGAGGCAGGTCGCCATTTTCGTCGCAACTGGTCGACGGCCCTTGGCGCCGTGGTCACCATCTTTCTCTCACTCTTCGTGATAGGCCTCTTCGTCATCGGCTCAGTCCTGCTCAACAGGCTTGCGGGCGACGTCGAGAACCAAGTCACCATCCAGGCCTTTCTCTCTGACGGGGCAGACAAGTCTGCCGTGAACGCCTTCCAGCAGAAGATCAGTGGCTGGGACTTCGTCGAGGATGTGACGTACAAGAGCAAGGAGGAGGCCCTCGAGAGCTACCGGGAGAAAATGAGTGACAAGAACGCGAACGATGTCGTCGCCGCGCTCGATGGCACCAACCCGCTGCCCGCGTCGTTGGTCATTACCCTCTCCGATCCCAAGCAGGTCGAGAACGTAGCCAGCATGATCATCGAGGACAACGATTTCAAGAGTATTTCCGACGATACAGAGAATCCCACGCGCTCCGTCCAGTATGGCCGCGATACGGTAAAGAAGCTGCTGAGCGTCACGTATGTCCTGCGCTTTGGCACCATCGTGCTGGTTGGCCTTCTGGCCTTCATCGCCTTCGTGTTCATCAACAACACGATTCGTCTCGCTATCTCAGCGCGTCGTCGCGAGATCGCCATCATGCGCTTGGTCGGTGCGTCAAACGGTTTCATACGCGGGCCGTTCTTGACCGAGGGCATGCTCGAGGCGCTCTTTGGCTCGCTGCTCGCGATCCTTGTACTTCATGGCGGTACCCTGATCGTGCTCCCGAGGCTCCAGGCTGGACTGTCGTTTTTGTCCTTTGACATACCGACGGTCATCCTGACCCTTACGTATGCGTCACTCGTGGGCATAGGTTGTCTGCTTGGCCTCTTTGGCTCTGCTATCGCGATGAGGCGCTATCTCAGGGTGTAGCGGGTTTGCGATGTGCCGATAAGGCAGCAGACAGTGTCTCACCGTGCCTTGGGGCTGTGGCCGCGTAGCCTTCAGGTGGTGTCTCTCGCATGCCAGGCGAGGGCAGTCATACAAGGCGGACATCGTGTGATCGCCCTAAGGGACCGAGGCACCGTCAAGGCACCGTCGCAGCTGGCTCACTGCTTTGGAGGGGCGCGGGCATGGGAGGAGCAAAATCGAGGTCGCATGGCCTGCGCGGGCGAGGCTCTCGAGGCAGGAGAACTCGCGCCCTGCTAACGGGCACGATGCGCGTCTCGCGTTCGGGGTCGGTTACGGTCGACACGCCAGAGGGCTGCTTTAGGGTTGCCAAGAGGGGCGTGCGCGAGGCGATGAGTGGGGACACGGTGCAGGTGAGTCTATCATCGCCACGCGGACGCGAGCGCCTAGCATGGGTCCAGGGCGTCCTCGATCGTGCCACCCAGAGCTTTCTGGGCAGCTATGACTTCATAGATCCGCTCGGCGTGGTGGTTCCCCTCGACTCAAGGATACGGCGTGACTTCTTCGTGCTGCCCGATGACCACAGTGCACAGGCCTGTGGCGTGCACTCAGGCGACGTGGTGGTGGCGCGCATCTTGGAGTATCCGGCGCGTACGACGTCGGGAATCGTCACCATAGAGCGGCGCCCGGACAGCGAACGTGGCCTTGACCTGCCCATCGAGACCATCATTGCCTCGTATGGGCTGCGCTGCGAGTTTCCCAAGACGGTACTTGCCTCGGCGGCTGCCATTGAGCCTGGCGTAGAGGAGGCCTTGGCAGCGGGCCAGGCTCGCGCGGACTTTCGTGAGCGCTGTGTCCTTACCATCGATCCTGCCGACGCGCGCGACTTCGACGACGCGGTTGGCGCACGTAGGGTCGGACGTGGCTTTGAGGTCGAGGTGCACATTGCCGACGTGAGCCACTACGTGGGCTGGGGCAGCCCCGTAGACAACGAGGCACGGCAGCGGACCTGCTCGACCTACCTGGTTGATCGCGTCATACCAATGCTGCCCGAGAGCCTCTGTGCCGATGTCTGCTCCCTCAGGCCAGACGAGGATCGGCTTGCCGTGAGCGTCATCATGCGCCTTGGCGAGAGAGGAGAGCTCGTCTCGGCCCGGATGACGCGCTCCGCCATTCGCTCCAAGGCGCGCCTGAGTTACGACCAGGTCGACGCATGGCTCGAGAAAACGCTTGGTGCCCATGAGCTGCCCTGCTCGGTGGGCTGGAACACCCAGGTCTCACGGATCCTCGATATCCTCGACGAGGTCGCTGCGCAGAGGCGACGTCTGCGCCATGATCGTGGGTCCATTGACTTCAACACCAAGGAGGCGAAGGTCACCCTCGATGAGCAGGGCCGCCCAATCGACATCATCGTGCGCAGGCGTACGCGCGCAACGAGCCTCATAGAGGAGGCCATGCTACTTGCGAACGAGTGCGTGGCACAGCTGCTCTCGGACGCAGGGATCGAGACGGCCTACCGTGTGCACGAGCGACCCGCCCCAGACGATCTCAAAGACGCTCTGCGCATCCTACGGGAGCTCGGCCTTGTTGAGGGCTCGCTTGCTGGGGCACTTGCCACGGGGAGTCCCGCAGCCATCCAGGAGGTCCTCGAGGACGCCGCAGGCACGCCTGCGGAGCTCTTCGTGAACACTGTGCTGCTCAGGGCCCAGCGGCGCGCCATCTACCTGCCGCACAACGATGGGCACTACGCCCTGGGTGCGAGGGCGTACTGTCACTTTACCTCGCCGATCCGCCGCTACGCGGACCTCTTGGTGCACCGTGCACTCAAGGCGCAGCTGGACGGAAACGCAGACTCACGTGAGCAGCGCGAGATCGGACTCAGTCTGGCGCAGCTATGTCGGAGCTGTTCGGAGCGTGAACGGGTCTCAGATGGTGCTGCCCGAGACTCTCAGAGAGTCAAGATCGCAGAGTTCTTCTCCACAAGGGTGGGTGAGTGCTTTGGAGGCGTCGTGGTGGGCTGCGAGCGCTATGGGCTCTTCGTCATGCTCGACGAGAGCTGCGCCGAGGGCCTGCTTGCGACTCGCGAGTTGGGAGATGAGCGCTTCTCGTACGACGATGCGCGCATGGCGCTGATGGGCGAGGAAAGTGGCAGAATCTGGCGGGTGGGCATGCGCGTGACGGTGGTCGTGGCGGGCACCAGCCCCGCGCGCGGGCAGATAGACTTCGCGCTTCCGGACAAGTGATCCGTGCGCACAGACGAAACGTCCGTGGCATAGGCGAACGACACGGGCGGTACTTGTACGTACGGTAAGCGGGTAGGCTTGTCGTATTCTTAGGGTGTCGTTGCATACGGCGAGGGGGACATTGCTCATCCTCGCAGAGCGTATGGTATGAGGAGGTGTCATGGAGTATGCAGACAGGCTCGAGCAGAGCGAGCTGACTGAGGCGATCATGCTGGCCGAAGGCTACCTTATGCAGGGCCAGACATACATGGCGCTTGAGCTTCTCTCAAGACGTGCCGAGGACGTGGAGGAGTACATCGATCGTAACTGCCCGACGACTGATAGCCAGCAGTGGTTTAGCTTTTCCTCCCCCTTCGATCGCCTGGCGTACCAGGTTGTCGAGCGCGACCCAAGGAAGCTTCGCGACGTGGGTGAGCCGCTGGATCGCCTGTACGCCGACCTTGCCCTCGCGCGCATGACAGATGGTGATACCCACTTGGCGATCGAGGCGCTCAAGCAGGCGGTGCGTTGGAATCCCATGGCCTGTGAGCATCGTTTGAACTTGGCGGAGTTGTGCCGGGACGTCGGCGATATCAGCGAGTACCTGGCGCTGAGTCACTCGGTGCTCATTCGTGCCAGTGAGCCCTCTCATCTGATCAGAGCCTTTCTCAGTTTTGCCGAGTATTTCCAGGCCTCTGGGAAGTCACGAGAGGCGGCAGCGCTCCTCAGGGCTGCCCGTAGGGTCGATGCGAGCGATCCCTTGCTTAGGGTGGTACTCGAGCAGGCAGTGGGTACGCAGCACGATCCCGATGTTGTCAGCGATGAGGAAGAGGGGCAGATTCTTGATGAGCTGCAGCTGCCACGTGGTGCCAACGCTCAGATCGTCATCTGTCTCTTACAGTGTGCCTTGGATGCGCGCGAGCTGGGTGACCAGGACGCAGAGACGAGGCTCATGCTGAGGGCTCGCGCGCTTGCGGGCGCAGAGCTCTCCCATAGGCTGATGGGGGAGCTCCTCGCATGTGTGGAGCCTGCGGGTGCTGCAGAAGACGCAGACAGCGGGGCCGCGCGAGGGGAGGGAGCTACAGATGGCGAGGCGTAGGCCACAGCCAACTTCCGCAACGGGTGGGCACGACAGGGGCAAGAATACCCAAGGCCCACAAAAAAGGAGCATTTCTAAGAACCGAGTCGCCCGTCACGACTACGAGATAGGTGAGACCTGGGAGGCTGGCATCGAGCTCACGGGAACCGAGGTCAAGAGCATACGCGAGCGTCCCTGTCAGATACGCGACTCGTTCTGCATCATCCGAGGCGGCGAGGCCTTTCTGGTGGGTGTGCACATACACCCGTACTCGAACGGTGGTGTGTGGAACGTGGATCCTGACCGCAGGCGGCGCCTGCTCATGCACCGCCGACAGATTGCCCTCATCGACGCGCAGCTGCGCACCAAGGGCATGGCGCTCGTGCCGCTCGAGCTCTACTTCGACGAGCATAACCGCGTGAAGCTGTGCGTTGGCATAGGAAGGGGCAAAAAGCTCTTCGACAAGCGGCGCGACATGGCCAGACGTGACAGTGATCGCGAGATTCAGCGCGCGCTCAAGCTGCGTGGTCGCTAGGGATGGGGACCCAGATGGCAGGGAGAGGGGATTTTGTGGTGAGGCAGCTCTTGGACCTTCCGTCGGGCTATCGTGCGCCTCAGATGTGACTAACTGGGTATGAGGGTGGTGCGCCCGTAGGGGCGGGCGCACGAGGCGCGCAGAAGGGCGCGCCGCCAAGAGAGAGGATACGCAATGGTCGACGAGAAGAAGACGTACAAGTTCCGCTGTTTGGTCTGCGGCTATGAGGTCGAGATCGACACTCCGGAGTTGCCAGAGGACTACGTCTGCCCCGTGTGCGGCGTTGGTCCTGACCAGTTCGAGCTGGTGGAGGAGTAGCCTTCCGATACCAGGGTTACGAGGCGTGCGTCTGTGTCGGAGGGGCCCCGAGCTAAGGTCCGTGGGTCCCTCCCTTAGCCGACCCATAGCACCTAAGAGCTGTGAGGATCTGAGGGGGATAGATGAAGCACGCCGAGCAAACGTCTGAGTCCGTCGAACTCGCGCTGTTCCTAGCGCTTTCCGGTGGAGTTATGGATGCCTACTCCTATCTGGTCAGGGGGCACGTCTTTGCCAACGCCCAGACGGGAAACATGCTGCTTCTGGGTGTCAATCTCTCTCAGGGAAACTGGGACCAGTGCATGCACTACCTGTCCCCGGTGCTCTTTTTCTCCGCAGGCATTGCGATGGCGCACGGCATCAAGCTGCTCCTCAAACCCAAGCACCTGCACTGGCGCCAGCTCGTGCTACTGATAGAAGCCGTGCTCCTTGTGATCGTGGGCTTCGTGCCAGAGGGGTTCAATCTCATCGCCAACGGCCTGACGTCGCTTGCCTGTGGCATGCAGGTCCAGGCCTTTCGCAAACTTCATGGCAATGCCTTTGCCACGACCATGTGCATCGGCAATCTGCGCAGTGGCACTCAGTCCATGGTGAGCTACGCACATACGCATGAGCGTGAGCAGCTCGAGACGGGACTGCTCTACTATTTTGTGATCGTATGCTTCACCTGCGGCGCGGTGGCGGGCAGTTGGCTGATAGGACCTTTGGGCCTTAGGATGATTCTTGCGAGCCCGGTCCTTTTGATGATGGCCTTTGGCATCATGTTCATTGATCGCGAGGGACGCAAGCATGGCTAAGATGCTAAAATGGGTACATGCGTCATGGTGTCGTACGGGGCGCGCAATGCCGGGCGCTGATATCGTAGGGATGGCAGCATGCCTTCCGTTGATCGTATGGGGGTGACTGGTTTCGACAGGGTATGTTTGAGGTGGGCAGCAAGCCGTGGTCTCCTCGCCACGCTAAACAGGGGTACCGTCAAATCTAATTGACGACGAAGATTCTTATCAGGGCGAGTACGCCCTCGCTGCTTAACATATAAGTAGCCGTCTAACGGGAAGTCTCTCCCGCTTCCCGGGCGACGTCATCTGAGGGAGATGCGCGCGTGGACGTGGCTGGTATGCCGTGCGCTAAGTTTGAACCAGCTGGGACGGAAAGCGTCCGTCACCGGACGATCCCGTCTAAGATATTAGCGGTGACTGAGCTTGGAGACACCTGCCAGGAATATGCTTTGGACCGGAGTTCGACTCTCCGCACCTCCACCAAACAAGATGGGCGCCTACCTGCGGAGCCGCAGACGGGCGCCTTTTTGCGTAGACGTACGTGCCGTTGACGCACATCTGCGCAGTGCATAATCCCGCACGTTTTGGTGCACGTCTGACCCATGGTTAACACAATGGGGGACAGTACTACCCGAGCGGCGCGTCTTCTGCGGGCCTACAGCGGGTGGAGTCATGCACGTCACCTGGGAGAGGGTATACTGTAGAGGCTGGGATAGCGTTTCTAGCGCCTTGCAAGCGAGTCGAGCGGAAGGGGGTACAGGGTGCAAAGGGTAGTGGACGTGGCGGCCTACATACTCCAAAAAAAGAGGCGTCTGACGGGATACCAGCTCCAGAAGTTACTCTACTACTGCCAGGCATGGTGCCTCGCCACGAGCGGTGAGAGGCTGTTTCGCGACCCCGTTCAGGCGTGGGAGCACGGGCCGGTGGTCTACCGGGTCTATAGGGAGCATGCCCAGTGCTACGACGTCGCTTTCGGGGATGTTCCGGGCGATGCATCGGCGGTAGATGCCCGCGCGGCCTCAGTTATCGACGCTGTCCTTGCATCCTACTCGGGGCTGAACGGTGAGGAGCTTGAGCGTCTCTCCCATTCCGAGAGGCCGTGGATGGACGCGTTCGATGGGACGAGCTCGACATGCTCGCCCGAGATAGACGTCGAGACCATGGAGAGGTACTACTCGCACCTCATGGCGTCCGGCGAGTCTGTCCGCGCGGCTCATCACGTCCCCAGATTCGACTGTCCGCAGAGGATATGCGTCAGTGACGCCACCCTCGACTGGCTGTCCTCAATCGTGTAGACGCCGTCGGACCCGTTGACGTCGCGCGTTGGGACAATTCTGCTCGATCAACTCGGCACTTCGGCGGGGGAGCTCCTCGCTGGATTTTGCTGCCAGGACGATGAGATGAACTCCTGGGTTCACGGTCAGGCGGAGCGCTGGCACGTCAGCGATATGTGCAAGGTGTACGCGTGTGTGTCTGACGGGAGGCTCATTGGCCTCTTTTGCCTCTCGATGACGTCGATCGAGAGTTTCTCAGTCCCGAAGAGCGTCAGGTCTGGGATGAGCAGGGTGTCCTTTCCCGCTATCCTCATCGATCGTCTGGCCGTCGACGTCGGCTGCCAGGGCAGTGGGGTCGGGCGGGCACTCGTCTCTGACGCCATTGAACGATCAGTCGAGCTCGCGGACTCCATAGGGGCGAAGTTCGTCGTCGTGGACCCCAAGAGTGGACTGGGAGAATGGTACAGGAACCAGGGGTTTCGCTACCCGCCCGACGAGACGGACGGGCGGATGTTTCTGCCGATGAAGGCGGCCCGAAGGATGGTACGCGGGGGCGAGGGGTGAGTGTCCCATGGATGGGCGCCTTTTCGCGTAGATGACGCCTGCACTACCTGCGCCATAAGCGTACCACGTCGGCCTTCTTGGCCTCGACAGATGCGCGGAAGATCATGCGCGGGCCTCGGCATCCATCGCCTGCGGGCGCGGATTGTAGGGGTTCTATTCCCTTTTTATTGAGGGTCGCGGTGGGTCGTATGCTGTGCGGCATACATCGAGGATGTCAGGGATGGAGGCGGCCATGGGCGAGTTCAATACTGAGGAAAGGGTCTTGGATGGGACCACCGTGCATCCTCAGGGGGTGGCCCTCATTCTCGAGGGGGGCGGCTTCAGGGGCATGTACAGCGCCGGCGTCATGGACGTCCTTCTCGAGCGAGGGATCAGCGACTTTGCCAGTGTGTGGGGTGTCTCGGCGGGAGCCATAAATGCAGTGAGTTTCAAGTCGCGCCAAGTCGGACGCTCCATGCGCGTCATGATGGCCTTTCGCGACGACAGGCGCTTCATGAGCTTGTGGTCTTGGGCGACGACGGGCAACATGGCCGGTGGCGACTTCATGTACGACGAGATACAGAACCATCTTGATCCGTGTGACAACGAGGCCTTCAACTCAAACTCCATGCGGATGTTTGCCGTGGCATCCGACGTGGTCTTTGGTACGCCCGCCTACCTTGAGTGCAAGAGCTTTCCAGAGGACGTTAAGAAGGTTCGTGCCTCGGCCTCGATGCCGTTGGTCTCTCAGATGGTGGATATTGACGGCCATCGTTACCTTGATGGCGGCACGACCGACTCGGTACCCTATGAGGTGGCACTGGGCCTTGGCAGCTCGGCGCCACCTGTAGGCTATGTGCCTGCGAGGAGGGCGTTGGTAGTTCTTACCCAGGATCGTGGCTATGTGAAGGGGGGAGGAGAGGAGGCCGTGGTCATACGCTCGCGCCGCTATGGAGGTTACCCCTACTACATTGAGGCTCTGGACTCTCGTGCGCGACGCTACAACGAGATGCGTGAGCGCCTCTTCACCCTTGAGCGTGAGCCACGCAGCCCCGTCCTCGTCATTGCCCCCGAGAGGCCCGTCGAGGTCGCGACGAACGAGTCCAATGGGGCTAAGCTGCTCGATCTTTACCTGCAGGGTCGCCAGCAGGCTGAGCGGCGTCTTGCCGAGATCCAGGACTTTGTGAGAACTGTTATCAACTGAAGAAATCGGCATGTTGCTCCTGTGGCAGCTCTGCCCAAGCCCTAGACTGCTACCGGTACCCGTGGTGGATCTAGAATTTGGGGTGATGTCCTAATGGCACGTGTCTATAACTTCTCTGCTGGGCCGGCGGTGCTTCCCGAGGACGTGCTGCGCGAGGCGGCGGCCGAGATGCTCGACTACCGGGGGTCGGGCATGTCCGTGAACGAGATGAGCCACCGCTCCGCGACCTTCCAGGAGATCATCGATACGGCCGAGTCTGACCTCAGAGAGCTCATGGGCATCCCTGACAGCTATAGGGTGCTCTTCCTGCAGGGTGGAGACTCGCTGCTCTTCGCGACCGTCTTCATGAACCTTGCTACCAACAAGAAGGCGGACTACATCATCACGGGCAGTTGGGCGAGCAAGGCATACAGGGAGGCCGAGATCCTCGGAGACCCAAAGGTCATCGCCAGCTCGCAGGACAGGAACTTCTCCTACATCCCCGACTGCTCCGACCTTCCCATTCGCACTGATGCGAGCTACGTCTACATCTGCCAGAACAACACGATCTACGGCACCGCGTTTCATGGGCTGCCCAACACCAAGGGTCACGTACTCGTCGCCGACCAGTCCTCAATGTTTCTCTCGGAGCCCGTTGACGTCACCGACTTTGGACTGATACACGCGGGGGTCCAGAAGAACGTCGGTCCCGCAGGCGTGCAGATCGTGATCGTGCGCGACGACCTCATCCCCGACGATCTGCCTGGTATTCCCACGATGCTGCGCTTCAAGACGCAGGCCGATGCCGGCTCCCTCTACAATACGCCTAACTGCTGGGGTATCTACATCTGCGGTAAGGTGTTCAAGTGGGTTGCGGGTCAAGGTGGTCTTGCGGGCATGAGGGCTCGCAACGAGGAGAAGGCTGCACTGCTCTATGACTACCTCGATGAGTCCGACCTCTTCAGGCCTACGGTCGAGCAGGGCAGCCGCTCGCGTATGAACGTGACCTTCGTGACGGGCAGTGCCGACCTCGACGCCATGTTCGTGGCCGAGGCGGCCAAACAGGGACTTGTCAGCCTTAAGGGCCATCGCAGCGTAGGTGGAATGCGTGCTTCCATCTATAACGCGATGCCGCTTGCAGGCGTCCAGAAGCTGGTTGGCTTCATGAGGGACTTCGAGCGCACGCACACGGCCTAAGGTACGCCTGACCCCGGTCACAGCGCGTGGCCGCAGGTAGGGAATGGGCCAGCAAGGGAGACGCACATGTATAACATCCACTACATGAACAACATTGCCAAGGTCGGCACTGATCGCCTCGCTGAGGGCTACCGTTTCGTTGACGACCTCGATGAGGCCGACGCCATCATGGTGAGGAGCGCAAACCTCCTTGAGCTCTCGTTTCCAACGAGGCTGCTTGCCATTGCCCGTGCCGGTGCGGGGGTCAACAACATCCCCCTCGAGCGGTGCGCAAAGGAGGGTATCGTCGTCTTCAACACTCCTGGCGCCAATGCAAACGCTGTTAAGGAACTGGTCTTTTGTGGCATGCTGCTTGCAAGTCGCGACATCATCGGAGGAAACGAGTGGGTGCGCGAAAACTGTGACGATCCGGACCTAGTGAGAAAGACCGAGAAGGCCAAGAAGCGCTTCGCAGGTGTCGAGCTGGCGGGCAAGAGGCTCGGTGTCATCGGACTAGGAGCCATCGGTGCCGTCGTTGCCAATACGGCCACACGCTTTGGTATGGAAGCCTTGGGCTATGATCCGCACCTCTCCATCAACGCCGCATGGGGGCTCGATCGCCGCATTCGCCACGTCACGGACATCAACGAGATCTTTCGGGAGTGTGACTACATCACGATCCATGTGCCCGCTACCGATGAGACGAAAGGCATGATAGGCGCCGACGCCATCAGGCAGATGAAGCGTGGTGTTGTGGTGCTCAACCTGGCTCGTGACGTGCTCGTGGACGAGCAGGCCATGGCCGAGGCGCTCGATGACGGTCTTGTCGCTCGCTATGTGTGTGACTTTCCGAATCCCGCGACCGCTAACATGAGAAACGCCATCGTCTTGCCACACCTGGGGGCGTCGACGGCCGAGGCCGAGGACAACTGCGCCATCATGGCTGCGAGTGAGCTCAAGAACTACCTGGAGAACGGCACCATCAACCACTCTGTGAACTACGGTACCGTCGATCTGGGACCTCTCTCTGCCGGCCGTGCGCGTCTTTGCCTGTTTCACCAAAATATGCAGGGCCTCATCGGCAAGATCAGTGCCACGCTGACGGAGTCCAACCTCAATATCGAGAACATGTCCAACAAGAGTTGTGGCGGCAGTGCCTACACCCTGATCGAGGTCACGGGAGACGCGGCTGACAGCTCCGTGGGCGAGCTGAGTCAGATCAGGGGCATGCGCCGCGTCCGCCTCATACCCCCGAGCTGAGGCGCCGCATATCACGTGCCAAGCTGTGTCTGCGAGCGTGTAGGACGCACAGTCCGACGTACGCCATCACGCCGCTCCTGTGTGTGCTGGACCTATGCGTCGGGTTGCACCGGTCGTGCGCCTACAACTTGATTTTCGGGTAGGTGTTGTTGTAGTCCGTGTAATAGATGTTGTTGCCGCCCGAGGCGTTAGATCTGATGGGCTCGAGGATCTCGTCCTCGTGAGCAGAGGGGTTGCTATAGCTGATGCTGATCTGCCATCCTCTGTTGAGGCAGTCCGCGCGTTCGACGAGATCCTGGTAGCACTGTCGTATGAGCCTGTACTGCTCGGCATAGGCTGACCCCGAGGGGACTGACAGTGACGAGACAGCGTTTGATTGCTGTTGCACCTCGCTGAGGAGTGACGAGCAGGAGCTTGCGTAGCTCTGCCTTGTCGACATACTCGATGAGAGGAAGTTGTGGTTGAAGGTGTCCGCCGCGCTCGCGATCCTGCTGTCGTAGCCGGAGAGCCTGTTGTAGTAGGAGACGAGCTCAGAGCGAAACTGACTGTCGGCTTGCTGCTGTGACGTCGTGGTGTTGGGTGTTGGGTTCGTATTCGTCGTGCTCGGTGTGTTCGTTGTGTTTGGCGTAGTGGGCTGTGTGGGGCTCGTGTTGCCGTTCGTGCCAGAACCCGAGTTTGAGTTGCCGTTCGTGCCGGTGTTGCCGCCTGAGTTGTTCGTGTTGCCACCTGAGTTGTTTGCGTTGCCACTCGCGCCATTCGACACGGCGGCTCCCTGCTGTGGCAGGGCGTTGTTTGGTGCGGGCATAAAGAGGTAGATCAGGGCTCCGACGCTCGCGACCAGCGAGAGCGTGATGATGACGATCGAGACGGTGGTGAAGATCTTGGAGGAGTCCTTGGGTGCCTGGGTGGCTGTGGGTATGGGGGTCGCTGCGGGTGGTGAGACGGGGACGGCATACTGCGCCGGAGTGGGGACATTGGGGACGGCGTACTGTGCCGCACCGGAAACGGTGGAGACTGACGGTTGGAAGGAAGCCCCCATGGGCTCAAAGGGGTCTGTGGCGGGTTGCTGCGAATAGGCGGGTTCGGGCTGAGTCTCGGGGAAGGCCTCCTGCAGGTTTGGCATGACTGCGGTCTCCGTCGGGTTCGTGTCCGCCACCTCGACGGGCTGACCGCAGTTGACACAAAAGGTCGCATCTTCCACAAGCTCGGCACCGCAGTTAGTGCAGAAGCGATTCTCGCCCATCAGAGCCTCCAAACATGCTGTCACGGCGTCAGCAGGTGAACGCTTGGCTGCAGGCAGAAGCGCCCGCCGCCATCTCTACGTATGAGAATCTACTTTAGCAGTATTTCATATTGCTTGTGCGAGACAAGAGAAAAATATGCCGCAGTTTCGTCTTGCAAGACCGCTCCCTCCACATCTGTGGGAGCGGCCTGCGTTTGTGACCGGTCGGCGACCCTGCTCGACTTTACATCTCGGAGTTGCCGCTGTGTCCCTCCGAGACGGGGTTGTCCGTGTATACGTTGTAGATGCACAGGGCAAGCGACTCTGCGACCGAGATCTGCTTGATCTTCGAGCCGGGCGTGTTGGCGACGGCGCAGGGGATGGCATCGGTGACGACGCACTCGACGATGGGGGCACGCTCTAGGCGTTCGATGGCCTGGCCCGAGAAGATGCCGTGCGTGGCCGATACGTAGATGTCACCCGCACCCATCTCCTTGAGCTTGGTGATCGAGCCCACGAGGGTGCCGCCGGTGTCTATCATGTCGTCGTTGATGATGCAGGTCTTGCCCACGATGTTTCCGATGATGCCCATGACCTCGGCGGTATTGTGCTTGGGACGGCTCTTGTGTGCGATGGCGACCTCGCATCCCAGGTAGTCAGAGAGCTTCTTGGCAACCTTGGCGCGACCCATGTCAGGGGAGACCACGACGGTGTCCGCCCAGTCGAAGTCCTTGGCCCTAAAGTAATCACCAAAGAGGTAGAGCGCCGTGAGGTGGGTGACGGGCACGTCAAAGAAGCCTTGTATCTGTCCGGAATGCAGGTCGAGGGCGATCACGCGGTCGACGCCGGCGGTCTCGAGGAGGTTCGCGATCAGGCGCGCGGTGATGGGCTCACGTGAGGCTGCCTTCCTGTCCTGACGAGCGTAGCCATAGTGGGGCAGGACCGCTGTGAAGCTCTTGGCCGAGGCACGACTTGCCGCATCGGCGACGACGAGGGTCTCCATCAGCATGTCGTTGATGTTCTTTCCGACGATGGATTGGATGAAGAAGACCTCGTCACCGCGGACGGACTCCTCGAAGCGGGCATAGATCTCGCCGTTGGAGAACTTCTCGAGTTTGAGACCCTGGAGCTTGAGTCCGAGGATGTTAGCTATCCGCGCGGAGAGAGCAGGATTGCTGGTTCCGCTGTAGAGCTTGATCTCCTTCTCGTAGAGCCTGGGCCTGCTCAGGTTTTCGTACATGCCTCTAGTCCTCTTCCTCGAGTCGTTTCCAATATGCGTCTGCCCAACCCCGTTGCGTGAGCTGTCTGGAGCGCTCGAGCGAGAGGGCCCCCGCCGGGACGTCCTTCGTGATGCACGAGGCCGCGCCCACGAGTGCGTTGTCGCCGATGGTGACGGGGGCAACGAGCATGACATCTGACCCGATGAAGACATGGTCGCCTATCTCGGTGCGGCTCTTGTGCTTGCCGTCGTAGTTGCAGGTGATGGTGCCTCCGCCTATGTTGACCCCAGAGCCGAGGCGGGCGTCGCCGAGGTAGGAGAGGTGCGGGACCTTAGAACCCACCCCGACTTCGGTACCCTTGAGCTCGACGTGTGTGCCTGCCTTGGACCTGTCATGGAAGTGGGCGCCGCCGCGTAGGTAGGCACGAGGTCCGCAGCTGACGTCGTTGTCGATGGCGGAGTCCACGATGATGGTCTCGTCCACAAGACAGCGGTCGCCGACCGTGGCGTTCGTCAGACGGCTGTTTGGCCCTATGGTGCAGTCGGAGCCGACGATCGTCCTGCCCCAGAGGAAGGTCTGGGGAAGCAACGTCGTGTCCTGCCCCACCCTGACCTCCGCCCCGACCCAGACCTGTTCGGGGTCGAGCATGGAGACGCCCTCTGCCATGAGTCCCTCGTTGATGCGACGCTGCATGACCTTGGCGGCCACCGCCAGCTGGGAGCGACTGTTCACGCCGAGCAGCTCGTGGTAGTCATCCGCATGGACAACCGAGACGGGCTCGTCCATGCCCACGTAGATGTCTACCATGTCGGTGAGATAGTACTCGCCCTGGGCGTTGTCGCTGGTGATCCTGTCGATGTTGGCAAAGAGGCGCCTGCCGCAGAAGCAGTAGAGGCCCGAGTTGCACTCCCTGAGCGTCTCGCGCTGCTCGGGCGTACAGTCCTCGTGCTCGATGATGGCCCTGACCGCCCCGTCGTCGCTCGCGTCTACGCGACCATAGCCCGAGGGGTCGGGCGGTGTCATCGAAAGCACGGTGCAGGCATTGTGCTTGGCCCTCGCCTCGCTCACGAGGGAGCGGATGGTCTGAGGGCGGACCAGTGGCATGTCTGCGTACATGACGACGACGGGTCCCTTGAGCTCACCGAGCGCATCGCGGACGCAGCGCACCGCGTGCCCGGTGCCGAGTCGCTCCTTTTGCTCGACGAACTCGATGGACGCGTCCGCATCTCCGTCTGCGGCAAAGTAGTTGCGCACCTCCTGTGCGCCACTACCAACGACGAGGACGATACGTTCCATTCCCGCTTGCCGTGCAGAGCGGACCGCCCACCAAGCTAGTGGGCGGTCGAGTAGCCTATGCATGACTTTTGGGTGTCGGGACTTCATGCGCGTACCCTTGCCGGCGGCAAGGATGATCGCTGTGCTTGGCATGTGGCCTCCAAGGTGAAATGACGTCTGCTTTCGCTCGGCTTGCCAGTGCGCAAACCTATGTCACATAATAGCGCAGCCCGTCTGGCAAGTCCTGCGTGGAACGTGACTTGACGGTTTTTCTCGTAGTGATACGACAGGAGATGCGTGACGCCATAGAGCGACGCAAAGGGGCACGCGGAACATACCTGTCGCGCCACTCGATGACAGCGAGTGGTGCTGCAGCTCGACAGAGATACCCAAGGTCACCGTGGTCTCGGTGTCGCGCCACTCGACGCCACCGAGTGGCGCGGTGACGGTGCACTCGACGCCACCGAGTGGCACGGTGACGGTACACTCGACGCCACCGAGTGGCACAAAAGCAGTCAAAACCGCAGTTGGCAAGCAAATTATCTCCACTCGATCCCACCGAGTGGCACGAAGACGGTGCACTCGACGCCACCGAGTGGCACGCCCTGCCGAGGACTCCCGCCAACCCGATCCCGCATCCTGTTACTGCGGGGGGTATCGAGGTACAGGCGCACTGTTGGGATGTCAAATAACCGGGGTGCGCTGATGGGGAGGTGACGGGGCATCGCGATATCTGACGAATGCACGCACGGTCTTGACGCATCTCGCGACGTTTGGTGAAGTTGTCTGGCCCCCAGTGGGACTCTATGCCATCGTCTCGTGCCAAAATCCGTGAGAACATCAAATACCAGGCATTTTCTCATCTCCCCATCTGAACCTTCGTGCTTTTGGGTGTCGGGCGCATGGCGCTGACCTGCGAAGAAATTGCCTTGCTGTGAGAAACGCGCAAGCTGCTTGCCAGTTTGCCGCAGTCGGTGGGCGTGGATGTTGCGCCGCTCGTCTATCCGGGACGTATAGTGATGGCAAGGTTCTGCGGCGTGCGATGGCGTGTGGCTACGCTCCGCTCACGGCAGAAGAAGGCAAGCGGGGGAGGGAGCGGCCTGGTGCGAGGCGAGTCATGTGGAGTCACAAACAAAGCGGTAGCTGGTGACAGTGATGACAGGACGGTACTGTATGCCGGTGACTTCGCACTCGAGTGTTGGAGAAGGTCTCCGCGTAACACGGTTCCCTCTGCCTTGATGGTACGCGGGTTCAGCCTTGAGCGCTGCACTGCCGACGCTATCGTGCTGCGGACTCTTTCGCTGCGACAGTTTGACTCCATTGGTGTCGAGCCTGAGGTCATCGTGGGTCATCAAAACAGACGTACGAGACGACAGGGTGTGCGGTGCAGGTGCCTCTCCACAAGGCTTGCTCCGGGTAGTGTCTGTGGCTTTGGCAAGGCGATGATACTGTCTCCGGAGGCGTGCTTCGTTGAGTCTGCGAGCGACATGTCGTTCATCCGACTCGTGGAGTTGGGCCTTGAGCTGTGTGGTACCTATAGCTTGGACTGGAAGACGAAAAAAGGCTTCCGTGAGCGGACACCGCTCACGAGCGCGCAGCGTATCCTTCGCTTGCTCGATGGGATGGATTCGGGGGTACGGGAAATCCGGCGTGCCAAGAGGGCGCTCGCCTGGGTGCGAGACGGGTCGGCGTCACCAAAGGAGTCGCAGCTCATAATGGCACTTACGCTGCCCACTGCGATCGGGGGCTTCGGTATGCCAGTTCCCCAGATCAACTATCCCATTCCGCTCGGGAGGAAGGATGTCCTGCGAGGATCTCCCACCCACTACCGAGTCGATTTGTATTGGCCGGAGGTCCGCGTGAGCGTTGAGTACCAGAGCGACTCCGAGCATACGGGGGATCCGGAGAAGACCTATCAGGACCAGGGGCGTCGCGATGAGCTGCTCTCTATGGGGGTGCGACAGCTGTGTTTCAACGCGAGCCACATGAGACATGCCGGTTCCTTCGAAAAGCAGGTAGAGCGTCTCTCCGCTCTCATACACACCACTTTCCCAGAGCGTGGCGCACTTGACAAAGAAAGATTCGGTATGCTCCTTGCTTGGCTGGGGCGGCCCCAGCACATGCATCCGAACCTTGACGAGAGGGAGGTTCCCGAGCTTTTGAGGGGCGTGCCAAGGAATGGGGGAAGGGCCTGAGGTTGCGCATGCAGATCCCAGGTGGCATCCGACTCGATGGTTCCGCTTCATACGAACTTCACGAGAGTCTTCGAGGCACTCGGCGGGAGGTGGCTGGGGCAGAGGGATTCGAACCCCCATTGACGGCACCAAAAACCGCTGTCCTGCCATTGGACGATACCCCAGTGTTTACGTGAGAGCGCAGACACGCTCACTGCAAAACGCGAGTGCAGAGCCATTCTAGCAGAGAGTTGCCTAACGGTCGAATGCGGTGCAGATGGCATCGAGCACCGTGACCGCAAAGGTCTGCGCGTCCCCTGTGGTGAACGTGCCGTCGTAGTTTAGCCCCAAAGGCAGCTCGATGCGAACGATCGGCGTCGATTTGCGAAAGCTCTCGCAGGCCGTGCGCAGACGTTGTGGCAGCGTCTTGATATCGTCCATGACGATGTTTGCCATCTTGCTGCGCTTGGGTAGGGGCGAGGACGCGAGCACAATCACGATCGTGTCGTCTCGTGCGAGCTCGACATTGTCGATCAGGTCGAGGCAGCTTTTGTCACTTGTGGCGGTGGCTAGGTTCCAGATACGCCCGGCGACGTTGCGCGCAATAGGATCCTCCCCCGTGAGGGAGATCTGCGTGTTCTCGAGCACGCCTGCGGCACGGGCGTAGCCCACGCCACCTATGGGATGCGGTCCTGCGGCGGACTTGCCGGCCCAGACGTGGTGCAGGCGCTCGATGTCGTCGAAGGTGTCTTGGAAGGCCATGCCATCAGCCAGCGCCCCCTGGCTCTCTTGGAACTCCTTCACGGCCGACTCGGTGTGGACGCCGTAGCAACCGTCGGGCTGTCCACAGGAGAAACCCAAGATGTTGAGTCGTTCCTGCAGTTGCTTGACGTCGTGGCCATGGAAGTTGGGGAGGCGTAGGTACAGTGTGCGGTCGCCCAACTGGTAGCACTCGTCGACGAGCGCCATCCAAGTTGTGAAGTCGATCTCGGTTCCCAAGCTCATGTTGTGGTCAAGGCGAAACTTCGCCACGGCCTGTGCGGTGGAAGGGCCAAAGGTCGTGCTGCTTGCCTCGTCCCCATCAATCTCGTAGCCAAGGGATGTGAGGCGGTCCTGGATGTCCTCCACGGCAACCCCACTCGCACCCTCTCTGATCGCTTCCATCTTGCGCCCCTCCATAGGATATCGTCACGCATGTTCGCATCGCTGCCCCCTTGGCAACATGGCGTTTGCCCTGCGATGTTAGCCAGTGCGCTCTACGAAGAAGTCTGCCATAGAATCAAGGATCGTGCACATGTCATCTGCGAGTTCGATGCCGTCCAGCTCTCGCCTGGCACTTTCGGCAACCGAGTGGGCGTAGTCACGCACGCTCTCGATGGCGCCAACGGACTCCATAAGCCCCACTGCGCGCTCCAACGTGGCCGCATCCGTGGCATGTGACGAGAGAATCTCGATAAGCTCATCCCTTTGGCCGTTCTGCAGGCGCTCGAGAGACCACGTGACGGCCATGGTGCGCTTGCCCTCGGTGATGTCGCTGCGAAAGTCCTTGCCCTGAGTCTTCGCGTTCCCTACGAGGTTGAGCAGGTCGTCCTGGAGCTGGAAGGCAAGACCGGCACCCATGCCAAACGTCCTGAGGGCTTCCACCTGCTCGTCGGTGCCGCCCCCACAGATGGCGCCGATGGAGAGCGGGCAGGCGGCAGAGTAAAACGCGGTCTTATGGCTTGCCATGCAAAGATAGTCGTCCACGCTCAGATCCCAGCGCCCGTCACGCACCCAGCCGAGGTCGAGTGCCTGCCCCTCGAGCGTGCGCTCCTCCATGGCAGCGAATTCCTCGAGGATGCGCACGCGTAACTCAGGCGAGAGCGAGCGCTCACGCAGGATTCTGGACTGTGCAATTATGAGGGCGAGGTCGGCCACATTGATGGCGATTCCCACCCCCTCGGTGACGTGCATGCAGGGTGCGCCACGACGCAGCGTGCCCTTATCGGCTATGTCGTCGTGGATGAGTGCCGCTGACTGGAAATCTTCGATAGCACAAGCGCAGGAAAGCGCGGACATCACCGTGCCGCCCACTGCCTCGCAGCCAAGCAGTACAAGCACTGGCCTTGTGCGCTTGCCTCCCGACGCCATGAAACGCTTGAGAGGCCCATAGAGATAGCGTTCAAGATCGTCGCCCACGACGGTCTCGTCGCCTAGCGGCGCGGGGGCATGCTCGGAAAGGTAGGCCTCTATGAGGGGGCGCTTCTTGGCGAGATACGCCCTGAAGGCCGCCCCTTTGTCTGTGGTGTCGCTCGGCATGGCTTAGTCCTCGTAGCCGTTGGGATTCATGGACTGCCAGTTCCACCCGTCGCGACACATGTCATCAATGTCGTATGTGGCCTCCCAGCCCATCTCGCGCTTTGCTTTGGAGCAGTCGGCGTAGTTGGCTGTGACGTCGCCCGCACGACGAGGCTCGATCACGTAGGGGAGATCACGCCCGCAGGCCTTCGAGAACGCCTTGATGATCTCGAGCACGCTCGTACCCTTGCCGGTGCCCAAGTTGAAGACCTCGACTCCCGTGCGCCCAGCCATCCAGGCAAGCGCCGCCACATGGCCAGACGCGAGGTCCATTACGTGTATGTAGTCACGCACGCCGGTGCCGTCGGGTGTGTCGTAGTCGTTGCCAAAGACCCTGACCGTGTCACGCTTGCCAACGGCGACCTGTGCCACATAGGGCAGCAGGTTGTTGGGGATGCCCTTGGGGTCCTCGCCCATGAGCCCCGAGGGGTGCGCGCCGATGGGGTTGAAGTAGCGTAGCAGCACGACGTTCCATGCGGGGTTGGCGACATGCAGGTCAGAGAGGATCTGCTCGATCATCCACTTGGTCCAGCCGTAGGGGTTGGTTGCAGGCTTCTTGGGGCTCTTCTCCGTGAGGGGCAAGGTGTCGGGGTCACCATAGACGGTGGCGGAGCTGCTGAAGATGATGGACCTGCAGCCGTGCGCGCGCATGACGTCCACGAGGGTGAGCGTGGTATTCAGGTTATTTGAGTAGTACTCCACGGGCTTTAGGACGGACTCGCCGACGGCCTTGAAACCCGCGAAGTGGATGACATAGTCGATGTCGTTGGCCGCAAAGACGGCCTCAAGCGCGGCGCGATCGCTCACGTCGGCCCGGCAGAACGAGAGCCTGGCCGCAGCCTTCTCCCCGGTGATTTTGCCTATGCGATCGAGGACCTTCTCGCTCGCGTTCGAGAGGTCGTCCACGGCCACGACCCGGTAGCCCCTCTCGAGGAGTTCGACGACGGTGTGACTTCCGATGAAGCCCGCCCCGCCAGTGACCAGTACGCAGCTGTCGGCCAGGGCCTTCTGCTCGCTCATAGTTCCTCCGCGCGGTAGGTGGTGTGCATATTGTCAGAGCCTATTGAGCAGTATACGCAAGCCGTGCGGCAGGGTGTGTGTGGGCATGGTGGAGGTCCGCTGGAGGTCCGCCCTCGTGCACCCAAAGGCCAGGGTGCGCGGGCAAGAAGCCTCATGCTTCTTCGCGTATGGTGTAGAGCTGCGGTTGCGCAGAGAGCTGCTCAACGTAGCGAGCCTCGGCTTTGCCGTAGGCCTCTTGGCCGTCGCTGGAGACAAGCTCCATTTTGACCTCGAGTTCTGTGAGACGCTCAAGCCAGTCGCCATAGACTCTCTCGAAGTCAGTGATTGGCGCTATGACGTAGCGCTTCGTCTTGGTGGAGTCGTCCTCGAAGGTCGCCGTGATCACGAGGGGCGTCTGTGAGAGCAGCTCCGCATAGGTCTTCTCGGAGTAGAGCGCCACCGTGCGATTTGCCTCGCAATACGCACGGATCGCATCGGGGCTGTGGCTGTCCTCACGAGTCGGGTCGTACTGCTTAAAGGACTGAAGGGCGGATGTCAGCTCAGCCGATGCGGGAAAGTGGGCCCTCACGCTTCGACCGAAGCCCTCTTTGTCCTGTGCCAGCTGGTCGTAGGCAAGCGTGAAGTTGGTGCATGAGCTGCCCGCGTCTGTCTCACCATACTCGTGGAGGGGGCCTTTTGCTATGGCGTCAAAGAAGACGTAGCTCCGACTTGTCTCGTCGTCCTTTGGCAGACAGGCAAACGTCCCCTCGAGCGAGTAGGCGAGCTTCTTGATGGCATTTCCCGTGCAGTTTAGGGAGAGTGAGCGACTCACTCCCAAGCCGCCCCCGTCACCTTCGCTCCAGCTGCTGCTCTTGGTCCCGAAGTCATCTACCGACAGTATGACCTCATCGTCCTGTCTGGTTCCCTCGGCATATGCCACCAGGACAAACGAGCCGCTCCCCGCCTCCTTGGGGGCTTGCTCTCCTTTGTGTGGTACGCCATGCATCGATAGTCCCACGAACGTTGCGGCAACGCTCGCTGCAGCAAGACCAAGGCGCAGCGCCGAGCGGCGGGTGATCAGTTGCCGTCTCTTGGTGCTCGCGCCTGTGGGCTCGGCTACGTCTGGGTGTGCAGCCTCGAGTAGTACGTTCTCCCTTACGGCCCCTGGTAGGTGAACCTGTCGCATGAGGGACTTCAGCTCGTCGACTGTCCGCCTTTCATCCATGATCTCTCCCTTCTCCTGTCGCGTTGCACTTACAGCAATCCCCTTAGCTTTGTGCAGGCCCGTCTGAGGCGAGTTCGCACGGTCGCGGGTCTGCATTCCATGATGCGGGCGATCTGTGCGCACGAGATCCCCTCGATGTAGTGGAGCGTAACTGTGGCGCGCAGCTGCTCGGGCAGCTTCCTCAATGCTTGCCAGATGGGGTGGCGCTCAACGGCCCTGAGTGCTGCCTCCTCCGTGGGGCTGCTGTCTGCTAAGGCGGACGCGTTTGCGACGGCTTCGGCTTCGGCGTCGCCTGCGCCCTGCACCCGTCTTTTCCACCACGAGCGATGCAGCTCACGGCAGCGGTTGATGGTCGCTCGCAGGAGCCACGCCTTCAGATGCTCGCCATCCTCAAACTCTACCGGGCTCGTGAGCAGTCGCAGGAACACGTCCTGCGCGACGTCCTGAGCATCCTGGTGAGAGCATGTCTGCGAAAGCGCCACGCGATATACGATGTCTCCCCAGCTGTCCATGGCCGACTGCATGAACTCCCCTGAGCGTTGTCGCATCTTTCCACCTCCCTACCCATAACATGCGGCACAGGGGGAAATGTTCCCATCAATTTGTTTTTCGGTCTTTCGTCCCTCGGTTCGGGTTATGTCGTCTTAGAAGTACTCTCTGTTAGACCACCGTTGACATGGCAAGCTGCCTCGCCTCTTGTTGCATCAGGCCAGGCATCCCTTGGTCTTCCCACGACGTGTTGTCTGTCGACGGCATCGTAGCGGAGGGGCGGAGTGTCATCATGTCAACGGTGGTCTAACAGAGAGTAGGAGTATTAGGAGTACGGAACACATCAGCCTGACCGGCCGAGAGACTCTCCCGCCAAAAGACATCTCGCCGCTCGTGGAAAAACCGTCTTGGGCAAGGCCCGGGCCCGCTCGCTCGAGGCACGTCCTAAAGGCGCGCCTTGGAGGCACGTCTTGGCATCGGCGCAGCGCCTGTTGGCCCGAAGGTCACCTGGACCCACACTGCCACTCGGCCCCGAGCGTGCAGCCCCGTGTGAGTGGCACTGCCACTCGGCCCCGAGCGTACCGCCCCGTGTGAGTGGCACTGCCACTCGGCCCCGAGCGTGCAGCTCCGTGTAAGTGGCACTGCCACTCGGCCCTGGGCGTACCGCCTTGGTACGCTCACCATCGAGTGGCAGTGTGAAACGCACTGCCACTCGGCCCTGAACGTGCAGCCTCGTGCGTTCACCGCTACGTAGCAGTGTACGCTGTGCCGAGAACCTTCTTGGGCGTATCGGTTGCATCGCCAGCTGCTCCCAATGACCTCTGCAGCGGCTGCAGGCGGGACCTTGGCAGGCAAGCCAGGTCAGGCGAGCTGTCAGGTCGCTCTTTCATAGCTTAGGATAGCTCTGCGGCTAGTCAGCCCGATTTAATCCGTGTGTCCCTTAAAACCGACTCCCAGAAAGGTGGATAATCATGAGTGCGGCAGAGGCCGCAGTGATGCACGAGAGGGACGATCAAGGAGTGGGACATGAACATCAGAGACTTTCAATTTGACGGCAGCGAGCGCTTCTTGATGGCGAACACCGTGACGTCGGTCGAGGCCGATGAGGGAGAGCGCGCCGTATACGCGCAGCTTACCGCTACGAACACCAAACTTATGGGAGAGCTGCAGGATAGGCTCTATGCTGACGGCAGGGAGGGCCTCGTCATCCTGCTCCAGGCGATGGACGCTGCGGGAAAGGATTCCACGATCAAGCACGTGATGAGTGGAGTGAACCCGCAGGGTGTCATGGTCCACAGCTTCAAGCAGCCGAGTCACCTGGAGCTTGCGCACGACTACCTGTGGCGTGCGATCACGCAGCTTCCGCCGCGTGGTACCATCGGACTCTTCAATCGCTCGTACTACGAGGACGTGCTGATCGTGCGCGTGCACGGGCTCTGGAGGGACTACAGTCTGCCCAGACGCTGCCTGCACTGCTCGGAGGACGAGTTCTTTGGCAGACGCTACCGCCAGATACGCGACCTCGAGGAGTACCTGTACGAGAATGGCTACCGCGTGCTCAAAGTCTTCCTCAACGTGAGCAAGGACGAGCAGAGACGGCGCTTCCTCGCGCGCATCGACAACGAGAGGAAGAACTGGAAGTTCTCGGCGGCTGACGTCGAGGAGCGCAAGCTCTGGTCTAGCTATATGGACGCCTACGAGCAGGCCATCAACGCGACCTCCACCAGACACGCTCCCTGGCACGTCATACCCGCAGATCAGAAGTGGCTCGCGCGCTGGCTCGTGAGCGAGGCCATCGTGGACGTGCTCAGGCAGATGGACCCGCGCTACCCGACGCTTCTTGCGGCGGCCAAGAGGGAGCTCGAGGAGGATCGGGCGCGACTGATGGGGGAGTAGCGATGTTCGTACCACCTCAGACCGAGCCCATCGCGCATGTCTCCTTTCCGCCGCATGGCAGCCAAGCGATGACCTTGGGACGTCAGCTCTGCACGGCTACTGCTGGCGGGGGGTCGCAGGGCTGCTCCGTGGGGCCCATGCACACGACACCCCATCGAAGCCAACGGCGGTACCACAGCGCCTCGGCGGCATTACAGCATCTATATGTCCATGCTGCGGATGAGGTTTACCATCTCGATGGCACCCTCGGCGCACTCGGAACCCTTGTTGCCCGCCTTGGATCCGGCGCGTTCGATGGCCTGCTCGATGCTCTCGGTGGTGAGGACGCCAAACATCACGGGGATGCCCGTCGACAGGGCAATGTGCGCGATTCCCTTAGACACCTCGTTGACCACGGCCTCGTAATGGCTGGTCGCGCCACGTATGACCGCTCCCAGGCAGATGATGGCGTCATATTTTCCCGATTGAGCCATGCGGCTGGCGATGACGGGAATCTCGAAGGCGCCTGGCACCCAGGCGACGTCCACCCGGTCCTCTGAGACGCCACGACGCGCCAGGCCGTCCAACGCGCCGCTCAGGAGCTTCGATGTGATGAACTCATTGAAGCGTGCGTTCACGATGCCAATCTTGATGTCGTCCGCATAGAGCCTTCCCTCATAGCTTGTCATGCCATCTTCCTTTCTCGACGATCGTGGGAGAGCGCCTAGAGCAGGTGTCCCATCTTGTCCCTCTTCGTTCGCAGATACCTGCGGTCGAAATCGTTGGCGTCCACTTGGATGGGCACGCGCTCGGTGATGCGCAGGCCAAACTCCTCAAGCTGATAGACCTTGTCGGGATTGTTGGTGAGTAGGCGCATGGTCCTCACGCCGAGGTCGCGCAGGATCTGGGCCCCGATGTAGTACTCGCGTGCGTCAGGCTCAAATCCCAGGGCCAGATTGGCCTCGACGGTATCCATGCCCTGTTGCTGCAGCTCATAGGCCTTGAGCTTGTTGATGAGGCCGATACCGCGACCCTCCTGGCGCATGTACAGCACGATTCCACGTCCTTCAGCATCCACCTGGCGCATGGCGGAGTGCAGCTGGTCGCCACAATCGCAGCGCAGGGACCCAAACACGTCCCCGGTCAGGCATTCGGAATGTACGCGTACCAGCACGTCCTCACCGTCGCCGATGTCGCCCTTTACCAGTGCGACATGGTGCTCGCCGTTGACCTCGTTCACATAGCCGCATGCACGGAACTCGCCGTAGGAGGTGGGTAGCAACGGGCTTGCCTCGCAGCTTACCAGCTTGTCGTGGTACTTACGGTATTCTTGCAGGTCCTTGATGGTGATGACGGGCATGCCATTCGCATGCGCGAGTGCCAAAAGCTCGCTGGTGCGCATCATCGTGCCATCCTCGCGCATGACCTCACAGCAGAGTCCCACCTGCTTCAGGCCTGCGAGGCGTAGAAGGTCGACGGTTGCCTCGGTATGGCCATTGCGCACCAGGACGCCGTGCCTCTTGGCCAGCAGGGGGAACATGTGCCCAGGGCGGCGGAAGTCTTCGGGCTGGGTACCCTCTTCGGTGCACTTGCGCGCCGTGTAGCCCCGTTCCTCGGCCGAGATACCCGTGGTGGTGTCGATGTGGTCAATAGAGACGGTAAAGGCCGTCTCATGGTTATCCGTGTTGTTGTTCACCATTTGCGGTAGCCTCAGGCGCCGCACGTACTCCTCGCTCATGGGCATGCAGATGAGTCCCTTGGCAACGCTTGCCATGAGGTTGACGTTCTCGGTGGTGGCGAACTCGGCGGCACAGATGAAATCGCCTTCGTTCTCGCGGTCCGGATCGTCGATGCAGAGGATCACCTTGCCCGCCCTGAGCGCCTCGAGGGCTTCGGGGATGAGGTTGTACCCCACTCTTCTTTTGTTGACCATTGTCTCTCCTCCATCAGCGCCTTCGTGTCTAGAATCCGTTCTCCAGGAGAAAGTCCATTGTGATGCCCTGTGGCGTTGCGGCAGAATCACCGGTTCTCATCAGGCGTTCAATGTACTTCCCCACGATGTCGTTCTCCAGGTTCACCGCATCGCCCACCTGTGTGTCGGTAAGGGTGGTGTGCGTGGCGGGATGGTGCTCACCGAGAACGTGTTGGTGGCGTCATCGACACGCGCGACAGTGAGGCTGATGCCATCGAGGGCGATCGAGCCCTTCTCGATGATAAGGCGCAGAATGCCCGGTGTCGTTTCGATCTCGTACCAGATGGCAGTATCGTCGCGCGTAATGCGCTCAATCGTTCCCATGCCGTCAATGTGCCCTGAGACGATATGCCCCCCAAATCTTTCGCCCACAGCCGTCGCTCGCTCTAGGTTGACCTTGTCGCCCACCGAGAGGCCTCCCAGCGTGCTGCGGCTGAGCGTCTCGTGCATCACGTCGGCCGTGAAGCCCCGCTGTGTGAGGGAGGTGACCGTCAGGCATACGCCGGATGTGCAGATGCTGTCACCGACGTGCGTGTCTTCCCATACGGTACGGGCGCACACCTCCAGTGTAGAGGAGTGGGCACCGCCCTGGATTCGTGCGATGGTTCCTACCTCTTCGACGATTCCTGTGAACATGGGAGAATCCTCCCCTCTATGAGATGGTCGTCACCGATTCGGGTCAGGCGTACGTCGGTGAGTTCGATAGCGTCAGCCGGGGTCGTGAAACCCGGACCCCCAACGGGTCCTTTTGCCAGCATTCCGCCAAAGATCTTTGGCGCGATGTAGGCCTGGACCTTATCGACGATGCCCGCTTGCAGCGCAGACCAATTGAGCGTTGCGCCGCCCTCAATGATGAGGCTGTCGAGGTTCCGGTTCCCGAGCTCGTCAACCAGGGAGACAAGATCGACATGGCCGTCCCTGTTCGGGAGGGTGGCTATCTGGCACCCCGCAGCCGTAAAGGGTCTGTGCTTGTCTGGGTCCCTCTCGCAGGTGGCCATCAGGGTGGGGACGCTGCGCGCGCTGGTGACGACGCGGGCATCGAGAGGTGTGCGCAGGTGGGTGTCACAAACGATGCGCACGGGATCATTGCCGCCTTCGATGCGGGATGTGAGCTGGGGATTGTCGGTGATGACCGTTCCCACGCCCACCATGATGGCGGCTGCCGCGTGACGTTGCTCGTGCACGTGCCGACGGGCACTCTCGCCTGTGATCCAGCGCGACTCACCCGTTACGCAGGCAATCTTCCCGTCGATGGTCATGGCGTACTTCATGGTAACCAGGGGCCGCCCTGTTTGGATGTACGTGAGGAAAGCCTCGTTGAGGGCGAGGCACTCATCGGCCAACACGCCTTCGCTTACCTCGATGCCGGCCTCGCGCAAAATTCCTATCCCCTGTCCCGCCACCTTGGGGTTAGGGTCAGAAGAGCCAATGACCACTCGCGTGATTCCCGCCTCGATGATGGCGTCGGTGCAGGGGGGCTGCCTGCCAAAGTGGCAGCAGGGCTCGAGCGTCACATACATGGTGGCGCCGCGCACGTCCAAGCCCTTTCGCATCGCACTCTTGAGGGCGTCGCGTTCGGCATGCAGGTCGCCATATCGGTGGTGGTAGCCTTCTGCCAGCACATGCGTGCCAGATACGATGATTGCACCTACCATGGGATTGGGGTTGGTCCATCCACGACCGAGTGCCGCGAGTCTGAGGGCACGTGCCATGTAGGCCTCGTCGGACATATCTGCCTCTTTCCTTCGCTTGCCTCAGCCGTCTGACTGATGATTGGTGCTTCACGTCCGCATCTTGGGGCGTCTGGACAAGGCAGCTGCCCTGCCAACAAAAAACCCTGGATCGCGTCTTCGATCCAGGGCAAGCGCGTACCTCGACCATGTGGCCGGGCATGCATCTTCTTCCATCCAGACTATACTGTCGGCTCCGAGGTTCCATCGGATCGGCTCGTTTGGGAGCTCGCGGGCTGTAACCGCCGGTGGGGAATCGCACCCCGCCCCGAAGATGTCTCTTTGACTGGTGCACATGATGATGATTGGTCCTTGCCCTGTCAAGTGGCATTCCCTGAGTGGGTAGACGGCCTCATCCGTCGGACGACCTCATCCGTCGAGTCGTGCATCTATGCTGGCCTTGTATGCGGCAAAGGCCTGCTCGTTGCCGGTATCGGCAGCGATGCGTCCCATCTTGTCGAGCAGGGAGCGAGCCTTGCGCCTATGGCCATCACTTATGAGTGCCTCGATGGCTACCTGCAGGAACTGGAGCCTGAGGTCCGCCTCGTGCGCGTCTTGGTCCCAGGCGTCAAAGTCATGCACGAGGCGACGTGCGTCGCGGTGTTTTGCGTAGCGCTCGATGATGGGATTCACGGTCCTCTCGGCGTCCGCGTTCTCGCGCTCCCAACGCTGGCGCTGGGACTGGCGGTACAGGAAGAAGATGATGATGCCAGCGATGATCGCGGTGAAGACGGGCGCATAGATGTCCCCTAGATGCAAGAATGTCCTGAGGGCAAAGGCTATCAGGAAGATGCCCGCGAACATAAGGGCCGTGAGGACGAGTTCTCCCTTGACGTCAACCCTGCCCTTGCCCCCTTTGCCTTTTCTTGCCATGTGCGCTCCTGTCGTGAGGACCCTCCGTCGGGGGTCTTTCGTGCTTCCGCGCCTTCTTTTTACGCAGCTCCCTGCTCGACCACCCGCTGGATCACTGTCGGCATGGCCAGCCTCCTCGTCTGTCGCGCTGTCATGCCAGGTGTCCCCGCGTCTCTGCTCAACGCGCTACCGTGCCGGCAACATCGTAGCAAAGACGCAAAGCATCGTCATGCTGACGGTGGTCTCACAGAGGGTTTCCGTCACACCGCAGGTGCAGAGTGCGCCTTTTGGTGACGCCGCGCCCGCAGGATGCGCTTTTCCGTGAGACACGGGCTACAGGATGTGTCTTTCCGTAACTCTCGGTTAGGCTGTCGTCGGCAGGGCTGGCCTCTCCTTTCAGTGGGGTCAGCGGCGGTCTAACCACAGAGAGCTACGCAAAGTATGAGACGCCGCCCTCGAAGATGGGTTGGAAGTGCCTACCGCAGACGTTCTTGAAGGTTCCCTTGGTGCTGCGCTCGCTGTGACCCATCTTGCCGAGAATGCGACCATCGGGACTCGTGATGCCCTCGATGGCAAGCATCGAGCCGTTGGGGTTCACCGAGAGGTCGAGCGAGGGCTGGCCACTTGCGTCCACGTACTGCGTGGCTATCTGGCCTGTGTCCTTGAGGCGCTCGAGCAGGGGCCGTGGCGCGACAAAGCGCCCCTCTCCGTGGCTGATGGCGATGCTGTGGATGTCTCCCAGCTCGCATGCCGAGAACCAGGGGGAGAGGTTCGAGGCGATACGGGTGTTGACGAGCCTGCTCTGGTGGCGGCCGATGGCATTGAAGGTGAGCGTGGCGCACTCGTCTGTCATGGGTACGATGTCGCCGTAGGGGACGAGGCCGAGCTTGACCAGGGCCTGAAAGCCGTTGCAGATACCGAGCATGAGGCCGTCCCGGTCCTGGAGCAGCTTGCGGACTGCCTCGCTGACTGCAGGGGCCCGGAAGAAGGCCGTGATGAACTTGGCCGCCCCGTCGGGTTCGTCGCCTCCGGAGAAGCCGCCGGGGATCATGACTATCTGGCTGCGTCCGATCTCGTCTGCGAGCGCTCGCGTGCTCGCGGCCACGGCTTGGGGCGAGAGGTTGTTGATCACAAGGGTGGTGACCTCGGCGCCGGCGGCCCTAAAGGCACGGGCGCTGTCGTACTCGCAATTGTTGCCCGAAAACACGGGTATGACCACGCGAGGTCGCGCCAGCTTGACCTTGGGGGTCGGACGGCGACGGCCATCGTGGTCCCTCACGTCGAAGCTCAGTTGCTCGACCTCCTCGCCCGCTCGCCGATAAGGAAAGACCGGCTCCATTCTTGCCTCCCAAGCCTCCTGGAGAGGCGCGAGCTCAAGTGCCTGCCCGTCGAGCGCGAGGACATATGCCGCAGTCGTGGTGCCGAGTGCCATGACGCTGCAGCCGCCCTCCTTCGAGCGGGGAATGCTGGCGCCCTCGGCGAGCTCGATCACAAAGCTCCCGTAGGCTGGCTCGAAGAGCGCGTTCTCGTGAAGCGCGCCGTGGATGTTCAGGCCCAGCTGGTTGCCGACACACATCTTGAAGAGCGTCTCGGCAAGGCAGCCGTAGCCGGGTGTGGATACGGCCAGCGCCTCGCCACTTCTGATGAGCCTCTCGACGAGGGAGAGCGCGTCGATGAGGGACGCCGTCGCTGGCGTGATGCTGTCAGCCTCGTAGTGGGGATGGACGAGGACGACGTCGTGTCCTGCCGCCTTGAGCTCGGGTGAGGTGACGTGTGCGACCTTGCCCACCGCAGCCGCGAAGGAGACCAGGGTGGGCGGTACGTCGAGGTCCTCGAAGGAGCCACTCATGGAGTCCTTGCCGCCGATGGCGCCCACACCCAGGTCGCGCTGGGCCATGAGGGCGCCGAGCAGCGCCGCGACGGGCTTGCCCCAGCGTTCGGGCACGTCGCGCAGGCGCTCGAAGTACTCCTGGAAGCTGAGATAGGCCCTTTTGCGCTCGAAGCCTGCGGCAACGAGCCGACAGACGCTCTCGACCACCGAAAGGTAGGCGCCGCTGTACTGGTTGGCGCTCATGAGGTAGGGGTTGAAGCCCCAGGCCATGCCCGAGCAGCTTGTGGTCTCACCCTCGACGGGAAGCTTCGCCGCCATCGCCATCGTGGGCGTGAGCTGGGTCTTCCCGCCAAAGGGCATGAGCACGCTGGCGGCGCCGATGGTGGAGTCGAAGCGCTCCGCGAGACCCTTGTTGGAGGCCACGTTCTCGTCTGTGAGCAGGGCCTGCAGACGCTCGGCGAGGGTTGCCCCCGCCCATGGGGTGGTCCAGCTGCCCTGCGTCTCGACGTGTACGCGCTGCTGCCTCAAGGCGCCGTTGGAGGCCAGAAACGCGCGGCTCACGTTCACGATCGTTCGGGCGCGCCAGCTCATGCGCAGGCGGGGCTCTGAGCTGACCTCGGCGATAACGGTCGCCTCGAGGTTCTCCTCTCGCGCGTAGCCTAGAAACTCGTCCACGTCCTTCGGCGCGAGCGCCACGGCCATGCGCTCCTGTGACTCGCTGATGGCAAGCTCGGTCCCGTCGAGGCCCTCGTACTTCTTGGGTACGCGATCGAGGTCAATGAACAGGCCGTCCGCAAGCTCGCCGACGGCCACGGCCACGCCGCCCGCGCCGAAGTCGTTGCAGCGCTTGATGAGCCTGCAGGCATCTCCACGACGAAAGAGCCTCTGGAGCTTGCGCTCCTCGGGGGCGTTGCCCTTCTGGACCTCGGCGCCGTCCTGCGCGAGGGAGTCTATGTTGTGGGCCTTGGAGGAGCCGGTTGCCCCACCTATGCCGTCGCGCCCGGTGCGACCGCCCAAAAGGATGACCTTGTCGCCAGGTGTGGGGCACTCGCGGCGCACGTGACGTGCGGGCGTGGCGCCCACGACGGCGCCTATCTCTAGGCGCTTGGCGGCGTAGCCGGCGTGGTAGAGCTCGAAGACTTGTCCCGTGGCGAGGCCGACCTGGTTGCCGTAGGAGGAGTAGCCCTCGGCGGCCGTGCACACGAGCTTGCGCTGGGGGAGCTTGCCTCTCATGGTCTGGCTCACCGGCACGAGGGGGTCAGCCGCTCCGGTCACGCGCATGGCCTGATAGACATAGGCGCGGCCCGAGAGCGGGTCACGGATGGCCCCCCCGATGCAGGTCGCCGCACCGCCAAAGGGCTCGATCTCGGTGGGGTGGTTGTGCGTCTCGTTCTTAAAGAGGAAGAGCCAGTCCTCGTCCCTGCCGTCTACGTCGACCGTGACCCTCACCGTGCAGGCGTTTATCTCGTCCGACTCGTCGAGGTTCGTGAGGATACCCTTAGCCTTGAGCCAGCTGGCACCGATGGTTCCCATGTCCATGAGGCAGATGGGTCGCTCTGTGCGCCCAAGGTCACGACGCATCGAGAGGTACTCCTCGAAGGCGCGCTCGACCATGGCATCGTCGATGCGCACGTCCGTGAGCTGGGTGCCGAAGGTCGTGTGCCGGCAGTGGTCGGACCAGTAGGTGTCGATCACCCTGATCTCGGTGATGGTGGGCACGCGCCCCTCGTCCCTAAAGTACTTTTGGCAGAAGCTGAGGTCAGCAAGGCTCATGGCGAGGCCGTGCTCAGCAATGAGAGCCTGCAGCCCCTCCTCGTCGAGGTCGTTGAAGCCATCGAGCAGCTCGACGTCGGCGGGTGCGGGGTAGGCCGTCTTGAGCGTGGTGCGCTCGTCGAGCGAGGCCTCTCGGGCCTCGACGGGATTGATGACGTAGGTCTTGATAGCGGCCACGTCGGTGTCTGAGAGTGCGCCTGCAAGGTAGTAGAGCTTCGCGGAGGCGACGGTGGGACGCTCCCTTTGGCTGATGAGCTGCACGCACTCGCTCGCCGAGGCGGCCCGCTGATCAAATTGGCCAGGCAAAAACTCAACGGCAAAGACTGTGGCGCCGTGCGCCTCGGGCATCGTGCGCGTTGCCGTATCCGACTGCGGCTCGCTGAAGACCGTGGGGATGCAGCGCTCGAAGAGAGCCTCGTCGATGCCCTCCACGTCGTAGCGGTTGATGAGGCGAAGGCCCTCGAGTCCCTGGACGTTGAGCACGTCTTTCAGCTCGCGCTCGAGCTGTTGTGCCTCGACGTCAAAGTCGGGCTTCTTCTCTACGTAGACGCGTGAGACCATGTTCGCTTTCCTTCCGTGGATGGCTGTGCGGCGCCAGGTGGCGCACGGACAGCCTCCATGATACGGCGAATGGGACACGATCGCACGCCAAAGGGGAAACGGTGGTCAGGCGTGCCGCCGTCCCCGCGCGCCGGCAGCCTACGCGACGGCGCCAAGGGCCAGCAGCACTGCGACGTAGGCGATGAGCGTCGCGAGCGCCACCCAGTCCGCGGGGCGCATGCGCAGCGGATGCCAGTGGCTGCGGACGGCCCCACCCTCGTAGCAGCGGGCGTCGAGTGCGCGGGAGAGGCCGTTGGCGTGGTGGACCGAGCTTGCCAGAAGCGCTATCAGGATGGGTGCCACGGCCCTACAGCGTCTGACGAGCGAGCCCTCGCCGAGGGGTGCCCCGCGCATGGCCTGGGCGTCAAGGATGGCCTGCGCCTCGTCTGCGATCGTGGGTATGAAGCGCAGCATGAGCGAGAAGACCATCGCAAGCTCGTGGCCGGGAAGTCCCACCCTCGAGAGGGGCGAGAGGCACGCGTCGAAGGCGTCCGTGAGCTGGGTGGGCGTCGTTGTGAGCAGCATGAGCGCCGCTGCGAGCACCGCGATGACGAGCCTGAGGCTATAGATGGTGGCGATGCGCACCCCATCCGTGGTGACGAGGAGGGGTCCTGTCTGCCAGATCGTCTCCCCCGTCCTGGTGAGGAAGAGGTTGAACGCCGCCAGTACCAGCAGCACCACGGCGATGGGGCGGATGGACTCGACCACCTTGGCTACGGGTACGCGCGCGAGGGCGAGCAGGCCAAGGATGCAGGCATAGCCAAAGGCGAGCTGGACCGGGCCCGTGATAAAGAACACGCTCACCATGAGGACGAGCGCGCTGGCCACCTTGACGCGGGGGTCAAGCCGGTGGATTAGGGAGGTGCCAGGCAGGTACTGCCCTATGCTCAGGCGAAGCGCCATCAGCACGGTGCCTTTTCGGACGCGGGCGCAGGGATTGCCTGTGCCCTTGGGGTCGGCATGTGCCCCTCGACGCCTGCAGCGATAGATTGTGCGAGTTCCTCCAGCGTGAGTGGCGCCTCTGCGCAGGCGACGCCAGCCGTGCGCAGGCGTCGTGCCCAGTCCAGGGAGGTGGGAAGGCCCAGGCCAGACTCGTGTAACAGGGTCTCGTTTCGGTACGAGAAGACCTCCCTGGGAGTGCCGTGCGTCATCACGCGGGACTGGTCGAGGACGATGACCTCGTCGGCGCGCACCGCGATCTCGCGTGAGTGCGTGACCTGCACGATCGTGACACCGCTGCGCTGGAGCACTCTGAGGATGCGGGAGAGGTCCCCTCTCCTGCGAGGATCGAGGCCTGCGGTCGGCTCGTCTAAGATCAGGATGTTCGGCTGCATGGCCAAAATGCCCGCGATGGCGCACATGCGCTGCTGCCCGCCGGAGAGCTCGAAGGGCGACGCCTCTTCTAGGCCGAGAAGTCCGACGAGCTTGAGCGCACGCCTGCAGCGTCTTGTGACCTCGTCTTTTGGCAGATGCAGGTTTTTGGGACCAAATGCGACGTCCTCGGCGACCGTCTCGGCGAAGAGCTGCCTCTCGGGGTGCTGCATCACATAGCCCACGTGACCATGGAGCGCACGGCGCCCCTTCCTGTCGCGGGTGTCGGTGCCGTCCACGACGATGTGGCCGATGTCGGGCAGCTCCAGGGCACAGAGCAGGCGCAGCAGCGTTGACTTGCCCGAGCCGGTCTGGCCGATGATGACGGTGTTGGCGGCCCGTGCGACCTCGAGGCTGACGCCATCGAGCGCGGGGTGCGTGTCATCGCGGGCGTCGACGCTGCGGTACGAGTAGCTGACCTTACGCACGCTGACGGCGAGGTCCGAGTGGACCTTCGCGTGACATGTTCGTTGGTTCTCGGCTGTGGTTGCGGTCGAACGTGAGCGTGTGTGTCTCTGCGCGACGCAGGCGAGCTCCCCCTCGAGCCGCTCGGCGTCGCAGGTCCAGCCAACACCGACGCCCAGCTCACGCAGGCGTCCGGCAAGACGTGCCGTCCATGGCTCGCGAAGCCCCAGCGCCTGGATCTCGTCCGCGTGCGAGAAGACCTCCTGTGGCGTTCCCTCAAGCGCGATGCGACCGCGCCGCATCACGATGACCCGGTCGGCCTCGAGGGCTTCCTCCATGAAGTGGGTGATGTGGACAATGGTCCTGCCGTCTGCCTTGAGCCTGCCCATCACCTTGAGGATTGACCTGCGGCCCCGCACATCCAGGAGTGCCCCCGGCTCGTCGAGCACCAGCAGCTGCGGCTCCATGGCGAGCGCCCCCGCGATGGCGACGCGCTGCTTCTGACCTCCCGAGAGGCGAGTGGGATCGGCCTTGGCGTAGCCTTCCATCGCGACACGGTGCAGCTCGCGCCTCACGCGCTCACCGATCTCGTTTGAGGGGACGCCGAGGTTCTCGGGGCCAAAGGCCACGTCCTCCTCGACAATAGAGGTCACGAGCTGGTCATCGGGGTTTTGGAACACGAGGCCAAGGCTCCTGCGGGCGCGATGGTAGGCCTCGAAGTCCACCTGGCCGCTCGAGAAGACCTGCTCGCCCGCGAGCTCGACCTCCCCCTCGTCCGGCGCGAGCAGTCCTGCGAGCACGCCAGCCAGGGTCGACTTGCCCGAACCGTTGGGCCCGAGGATGCAGAGCCTCTCGCCGCGGCGCACGTCGAGAGAGACGTCGTCCAGCGCTTGGATGTTGCCGTCGTAGAGGAGGGTGACGTGCGACACGTGCGCCATGAGTCCCGTCCCTGCCGCCCCGCCCGTTACAGTCAACATCGCCATCTGCGGCCTAGTTACCGAATGCCTTGCTGACCGGCTTGTAGATGAGGCCGGTGAGCACGCAGTTGAGGACGATCTTGATGACATTGAAGGGCAGCAGCGCCGGCAGAATGAGACCGATGACGTCGTCTAGGGTCATCTTGGGGGAGAAGAGGGGTGTGATGACAAGGTTGCCCGCGATGCAGATGGCGACGCAGATGACTCCGCCAACGACCATGCCGATGACAGCGCCCCTTCGCGTGGTGTCACGCCTGTAGACGAGCGACGCGGGTACGACGAGCGAGAGTGTGGCGAGCATGGCCATGAGGACCCCGTACGCGCCACTAGGGGTGGCAAGGTGCACGAGGTAAGGCATGGTCGAGACGACCACGCCGGTCGTGGGGCCAAAGGAGAAACCTGCCACGAGGGCGACGATGCCCGAGGGGTCGTACTTGAGCCAAGACACGCCTGGCAGGATGGGAAACTCCATGAAGAGCGTCGCGATGGCCGACAGCGCGCAGAAGAGCGCCGTTATGGAGATTCGCTTCGTGGACCAGCCGTGTGCCTGATCGGTTGTCGAGTGGCTGTCGTGCCTAGTGACGCGAGGGTTCTGTGCCATGGTGGCCTTCCGTTTCTCTCATCCGGACTATGACCGTTGGTCCTGGAATCCCACCAGGTCAACCGCAGTTCTTGTGCGGCTCGCGGACTCGTGCGGGACTTTTTTGCGCGCACCTACCGCCAGTGGGGAATCTCACCCCGCCCTGAAACTGGAACACGACTATAGCACGTCATCTGCTGCGCGGACAGCCACGACAGAGTTTTTGCCATGCGTGCTAGACTACAGGGGCGATGCGTCGCCTGAGGGCGCGTCGCCCAAAGGCCCACAGAAGGAGATGACCAGAGCATGCCCCAGAGCACGATGGATTCGGACGATCACTTGCAGGATCTGACCTGGGGGCTTCGCAGCATCGTAGGCGATGATAACGTTGCCTTGGACGAGCCCATGAGCGAGCACACGAGCTTTCGGATCGGCGGTCCCGCCGATCTCTTTGTGACGCCCGATGACATCGACGAGCTGAGGGATGTCGTCGCTGCCTGCAGGGCTGCGGGCGTGCCGCACTTCGTCCTGGGCTGTGGGAGCGATCTGCTCGTGGCGGACGAGGGCTACCGAGGTGTGATCGTGTCATGCACGAAGGGGCTTGTGAACGTGGCGATCGATGGCGAGACGATGGCTTGCCAGGCGGGCGTGCCCTTACGAGAGGCCTCCGAGATGGCCTGCGAGCTTGGGCTCTCTGGGCTGGAGTTTGCCTGCGGGATACCGGGATCGGTGGGTGGCGCCTGCTTCATGAACGCGGGGGCCTATGGGGGCTGCGTCGCCGACGTGCTCGAGTCCGTTCGCTGCCTCATGCCGGATGGGACCCAGCAGAGCATTCCGGTCGAAGAGCTCGCGCTGGGCTATCGAGCGAGTCGCGTACGCGACGAGGGACTCGTGGTGCTCTCGGCGACCTTCAGGCTGCACGAAAGTGACCAGGATGACATACGTGCCAGGATGGATGACTTCACGCAGCGTCGCCGGAAGAAGCAGCCCCTGGAGCTTCCGAGCGCGGGGTCTACCTTCAAGCGCCCTGAGGGTCACTTTGCGGGCAAGCTCATTAGTGATGCGGGCCTCAAGGGCTACGCGCACGGAGGCGCGGGCGTCTCGACCAAGCATGCGGGCTTCGTCGTTAACAACGGCGGTGCTACGGCCGCCGACGTCCACGCCGTCATCAGACACGTGCAGGATGAGGTCGAGCGTCAGTTTGGCGTGCGCCTAGAGCCGGAGCTGCGCTTCTTGGGTTAACGTGTCGGGGCTGTCCGTCACGTGTCCCCCTCGTGCGGCATCGGCGATGTGGCCACGGAAAGCTTGTGTTGCCCGACTCCTGTGCTCAGCCGCTGCGGTGCTCAGCCGCTATGCCATGTCCCTGTGGGCGTCCTCGAGACCCACGAATACCGTGGTGAGCGCCTCGAGCTCGCTTGGTGCGTCGCTCATGGCCACGACGAGGTAGGGCTTCGAATCGGCGAAGACGATGCCCGCATCGACGGTTGCGGGTCTGGTCCCCTGCCCCTTCCTACTGGCGTACCAGCCCGCCTTACCCCAGCTCTTGTACTTGCTTCCCACGGCGTCTGCGATGGGGGAGACCTCTCGCTGTTCGAAGAGCGAAACGAGGTAGTCAGCGCTGTCTGTGCCTGATGAGAGATACTCGTACATGTGCTCCCACATTTCGGCCAGCTGTGTGGCTGAAGTATAGGGGTAGTAGTATGCGCGGTAGGAGTGACTCCCCCCGTAGCCACTGGTGTCAAAACCAAAGCTCTGGAGCCAGGTTCCGAAGACCGATGCACCATAGGTATCGTGAAGTTTACTGAAGGCGTTGTTGTCAGAGTTGACGATCGCCGACTCGGCAAGCCCCGCGACCGCCGAGGCCCTCGTCCTGCCCGTGTCAACGAGCGTCTCATAGACCGCGACGACGTACGGTCCCTTGATGCTGCTTGCGGGGTAGTAGGACTCGTCCGCCTGGTAGCTGACGGTGGCCCCTGTCGTGAGGTCCTTGAGGTAGAAGCTCAGCTGATGGCCCTCGTCCTCAAAGCCACCGACCGCTTGGGTGAGTTGGGCGTAGCCTGCAGAGGAGCTAAAGCCCTCCTTTGTGTTCGAGAGCTCGATGTCGGACGAGACGTCACGCAACACCGCCGGCAGCTCCACGGTCCGCTTTTGATCGTTCTCGGGCGTATCCGTCGGCTCGCCGGCCAAGGGCTCGGTCTCACCGCCTCCCGTGTCCTTGCCCGTTTCGGACTCAGGCGGGGGAGTGCTCGTGGTCGTTGTCCGGTCATCCTCGGTCGGGGCCGTGCGCCCGATGAGTCCCTGCGAGAGGGCCCAGGCCACGCCCAGTCCCAGTGCGAGCACGAGTATGCAGGCGATAGTCGCTACGATGCGTCCCGTGTGTCGCTCTGGCTGTGGGATGCTATGTTTGCCGACGCCCTGTGCCATGGGCTGTCCTTTCTCTGTTCATGCGTTCACTTCTCTATACCTTCGTGACGTCAGGCTGTCACGGTCGTACGTTCTTGTCACAATCTCTCAAGCAGACGGTCCGTGGCGGTTACACACGAAGTCATCCACAGCCTTGATCAGGGGCTTTAGTGCGTCAAGGTCGGAGGAGGCGTCCGACATGATAGCTACGACATAGGATTTTCCCTCGTCGTGGGAGCGAATGACCACGCCAGCGTCGTTGGATGCGGGCTCGTCATCGCTGCCCTCGTTCTTGGGACACCAGCCAGCCTTTGACATGCTCGTAACATTTGACTCTCCCTTGGCCTCGAGGACGTCTTTGATGGGACTTACGGAGCGCTCCTGAAAAAATGTGGCCAGTGAGGCGCTGTTTCCCTCGTTGCTCGTGAGGTAGGCGTACATGCTCCTCCAGGCCTGCCTCAACTGCTCGGGCGTACTCGTGGGATAGGGTTTCTTAAGGTAGTCTTCGCGCGTGTCGTAGATGCCTAGACTCACATTGTTATCATTGAGCCACGCGCCAAGGAAGTTATTCCTGTACCGGAGCCAGAGGCTCATGTAAGCGCTGTTGTCCGAGTTTTCGATCATCTGCTCGACGGTTTGCTGTACGGACGAGAGGGGCACTTTTCCCGTGTCGATCCTTCTCTGGTAGAGGGCAACCGCATAGAGTCCCTTGATGCAGCTCGCGCTGTAGTAGCCTGCGGTTTCGCGATAGCTGAGGGTAAGGCTCTTGTCGATCGTCTCGAGGTCGATGCTCGCGTTGATGCCCTCCGCCCTGAGGCGTGCGAGCGCTCGCTCGATGTCTGTGAGGTCTCCTTGCGCAAGGTTGCGCGTCGAGCTAGTGGCGCGCAGGGTCGAGTATCCCACCGTGGCGCTTAGGCTGTCCGTGAGCTCAGCCTGAGGACCTTCCCCTGCCTGGCCGGCCTGTCCGCCCTGTATCCCGCCAGATCCCGCACGGCCTTGCAGGAGGCCGACGAGGCCGCCAACACAGATCGCGATCACGACGGCAGAACAGAGCGCCCTCAGCTGCCAAGGCAGCCGCCGCCACCGTCGTGCAAGAGGCGATGCCGCCGGTCTGTGCGTATCTCCCCCGTCGCGGCGAGAGGGGCGGCGCAGGCGACGGCGCAGTGCGAGGACGAGGCGAGAGACGCGGTCCCAGAAGATACCACGTGCCTGCCCACCCGGGTCTCCCGAGCGCCTGGGACGCCTTCGTCCATCCGGTTGCCCGCGTCGTCGCGCCCTGTTCCTATCGCTTGTGTTCGCGTGCGTCATATCGCCTTGCCGGTCCTAGTTCTTGAGCGAGTTGAGTGGGGCAGGAAAGCGCCCGCCGCGGTGAGCGAACACGGATCCGGCAAACCGGTTCACGGGCATGACCGGTGCCGAGCCAAAGAGCCCGCCAAACTCCAGCACGTCGCCTTCGGTGTGGCCAACTGCTGGTATCAGCCGTACGGCCGTGGTCTTCGCGTTGATGACGCCGATGGCCATCTCGTCTGCGATGATGCCCGCGATGGCCTCGACGGGGGTGTCGCCGGGTATAGCTATCATGTCAAGACCCACCGAGCACACGGAGGTCATGGCCTCAAGCTTCTCGAGGCAAAGTGCCCCGCTCGTGGCCGCATGTATCATCCCGGCGTCCTCCGAGACGGGAATGAATGCACCCGAGAGACCTCCCACGCTGGAGCTTGCCATGACGCCGCCCTTCTTGACGGCGTCATTGAGGAGTGCCAAGGCGCAGGTGGTGCCAGGCCCTCCGCACTCGCCGACGCCCATTATCTCCAAGATCTGTGCCACGGAATCGCCCGCTGCGGGGGTGGGGGCGAGCGAGAGGTCCACGATGCCCTTGTCCACGCCTAGGCGTCGGGCCGCCTCGCGGCTCATGAGTTCGCCCGCTCGGGTGATCTTGAAGGCGGTCTGCTTGATCCTCTCTGCGACCTCCATGAGGTCGGCGGAGGCGGGCAACTCCTGGAGTGCCGCCGCCATGACGCCCGGTCCCGAGACACCCACATTGATGACGGCGTCGCTCTCGCCCGAGCCATGGATCGCCCCTGCCATGAAGGGCGAGTCCTCGACCATGTTTGAGAATACGACGAGCTTGGCGGCACCGTAGCAGTTGCTGTCCCTCGTGAGCCTAGCGGCCTTGAGCGCCGTGCGCGCCATCAGGAGCACGGCGTCCATGTTGATGCCGGCTCGCAGGCTGGCCACGTTGACGCTCGAGCAGACGCGCTGGGTGCCTGCGAGAGCCTCGGGAATTGAGTCGATGAGGTGGCGGTCCGTGACTCCCATACCTTTCTGCACGAGTGCGGAGAAGCCGCCCATGAAGTCGATGCCGAGGGTCTCCGCCGCACGGTCCATGGCATGGGCGAGTGGCGTGAGGTCGGCGTCGGGGCAGGCGGCGGCAATCTGTGCCACGGGCGTCACCGAGACGCGCCTGTTGGCGATGGGGATGCCGTACTCGCGCTCGAGCTCTGCGGCTACAGGGACGAGGTGCTCGGCTACCTTCGTGACATGGTCGTAGACCTTGGTGCACATCTGTCCCATGTCCTCGCACGCGCAGCCATGAAGTGAGATGCCCATGGTGAGGGTACGCAGGTCAAGGTTCTGCTGGGAGACCATGGAGAGGGTCTCGGCTACCTCTTCGGGGGTAATCGCCATGCCTGTCCTCCCGTCGCGAAACCAGATAATCGCTGGATATTTTAGCGTGTGAGGCACGTCTGCAGGGCGGTAGGCCGTGCACACAGACACACGCTTCACAGTCTCATGTCATGGCCTCAAGGGTCGAGGTGACAGGTCACGCGTAACCTTAGGTCTGGTCTGTCGTGGTGCCCTCGCCCGGCTCAAGCTCCAGCGCAGGGATGCCCCTCGCGTCTATGCGCCGGCGCAGCTCCTCGATGATGGGGATGCTTGCCGTGCAGCCGATGCGTCGCGCGCCGGCTGCGACCATGGCGAGGAAGCTGTCGGCGTCACGAATGCCACCTGCAGCCTTGACCTGCACGCTCTCTCCCACGTGTTCGCACATGAGCCTCACGTCCCTGACGGTGGCACCGCCCTTGGGAGAGAAGCCCGTGGAGGTCTTCACGAAGTCGGGACGGACCCGTGAGGCGATCTTGCAGAGCCGGATGATCTCCTCGCTCGAGAGTTCACGTGTCTCGAAGATGACCTTGGAGAGGGCGCGTGCCTCTTTGCAGACGCCGACGATGGCGCTCATCTCGTCCTCGACCTGTTTCCACTTCCCATCCTTGAGCTCGCTGCGGTTCACCACGTAGTCGATCTCATCCGCACCGTTCTCAAGGGCCTCTCTTGTCTCGAAGACCTTGGTGGCGACAGTCGTCTGGCCAAGGGGAAAGCCGATGGCGGCGCCAACGTGAACGCCCGTACCTCTAAGCAGGCGCGCGCAGCGCACCACCTGGCACGGCTCGATGGCCACCATGCGAAAGTGGTGGCTTGCAGCCTCGTCACAGAGTCTCTGCATGTCTGCGGCGGTTGCGTCGGGCCTGAGGTTGGTGTGGTCAACCAGCTGGCAGAGCTCCACTAGCGTCCATGTTCCCATGGTTTCCTCCCGGTGCTGTCTTTGGGTTCCCGCACGATTGCGCTGCGCCCTCCTCGTGGCGGCTGCGCGTGGACGAGGTCGTCAAGCTGTATCATAGGGGGTGGCTCCACTTCCACGGGCGTGTTTTTCTAGGAGCGGTTGGAGATGGTCCACATGGGGCTCTTTGGCTTTTTGGGAACGCTGCAAGGCGCACGGAAGGGCTTTGGCGACGGTACAATCAAGATCGCGACGGGCATCAACATCAGGGAGCTGGGCGGCTTTCCCACTGCGCACGGAAAGACCCGCTACGGCAGGTTCATTCGCTCCGGTACGACCGCGCAGGTCGATAAGGCTGATGCGCGCGAGCTCTATGGCTATGGGGTTCGCAGGGTGTTGGACCTCAGGGGTACCGACGAGGTCGAGCGAAGCCCCGAGCGGCTTACCTCGCTCATTCGTGTCGAGTACCTCAATGTCCCCCTCTTTGACTATGACATCACGGGTGCTGGCTTGGGTAGGGACGGAGACCCTGGTGGCTACCTTACCGAGGGCATCTTTCAGATGTTGGGCAACCGCGCCGCCATCAGGGACATCTTCACCTTTCTGGCCCATGCGCCCAGGGGATCGTGTACCCTCTTTCACTGCGGGGCGGGAAGTGACCGCACGGGGCTCCTCTCTCTGCTGCTTCTTGGCCTTGCAGGGGTGGAGCGTCGCCAGATCATCGCTGACTACGCCTATTCGTTCGGCTACGTTGCCGAGGTGAACGCCGTGGTCTTTGGAGGATCAGGCGGCGCTGAGGGCCTAGGTGCGGTGCGTCCCGATCTCGCCGTGCGGATCAAGACGGTCTCCACGGCGTATGACCGTATCGTCGAGCGGCATGGTGACGTCCGGTCCTTCCTTCTGAGCTGTGGCGTCAGGGAGTCTGAGGTCAATCAGGTGAGGGCGTTGCTGCTCAAACGCATTCCTCCGCGCTACCGCATATCGCCCGAGGAGGCCCTCGTGTCGAGCACCGAGCTTCTGCACAGGGAGATTCCCGACACGGAGTCGAACGTGCGCTTCTACGTGAACGCCTACGAGCATCCGGAGAAGGTCATCGCAGACCTTTACTACATGAAGGACAAGACGCACGATCTTGTCGCACGCATTGATGCGAGCCAGCGGGACCGCTCGTTTCACGATCACGACTATGTTGACCTGTTGGTTCCTGAGGAGGAGCTCGGTCACCTCTATGCGCCTGTGGACGGGAAGGTGCTGCCGCTCGACCAGTCGCAGGATCCCATCTTCGCGAGCGGGCAGAGCGGCAAGGGCATCGTCATCGTGCCCTCGGGCAACACCCTCTATACGCCTGCGGCCTGCCGTGTCACCGCGCAGCTGCCCTCGTTCAACGCGGTGGGCCTGCTCACCCAGGATGGGATAGAGCTGCTCGTGGTCGTCGGGGCAGGTGCCGAGAGGTCTGATGGCAGGGGATTCAGGCAGCATGTGTGGCAGAACGACTCCGCCCGCCGCGGGGTGCCTCTCATCTCATGGGACCCGACCCTGGTGCCCAAGGAGGCGGCAGGTCAGGTCATGCTCATCGTCACCAATTCGAGCGAGCTGGAAAACGTGGAGCTGCTCGAGTCCGGAAACGTGCAGGTCGGAGATGAGATCGCCTCCATTAGCCCGTAGGAGTCCGTAGGGGCACGGATGGTGCGGGCACGCCTCTCAGTTCCGTGAGGGCCCGCAGCCGGAATGCGTCTTTCCGTGAGGTCAGACTCCGAACCGAGATCTGCGGACCCTGGCACAACCCGCCCCGCAGGCTGGCGGGGGGTTGCTCGAGCGCATTTGCCCAGTTGGGCCATTTTCCATAGTGCCCCGCAGCCTGGCGGGCGGTTGCCCCGCACATCCCGGGCGCCGCAGCGTGACGGAAAAGCGCATTCTGCGCAGACGGCCTCACGGAAAAGCGCATTCTGTGTAGATGACCTCACGGAAAAGCACATTTTGGCGCTGGCCACTCACGGAAAAGTGCACTCTGTGTGGGCGACGCGATGGAAGGGGCACTCTGTTCGTTGGCCCTCACGCAAAAGCGCATTCCGCGTGCGGGCAGCCACCCAGAGTGCGCCTTTCCGTGAGGGTCTGCAGCCAGAGTGCACTTTTCCGTAGAATGCGTCTTTTCTCACCTGGGCAAATGTCAAGATGCCTCACGCAAAAGCGCATTCTGTGTAGACGGTCTCACGGAAAAGCGCATTCTGGGCCACCGCCTTACCCACTCCGGCCCGACGTCTCACGGAAAGACGCACTCTGGCGAGGCGTTTGCCGCAGCCATCGGTTACTCCACCTTACGCTAATGGAGCGACAACACCAAGATACGGACATCTTGAATCTTCGGCACTCCTTGCACTCCTTGGACGCGCGGAAAGATACACCGTACCTTAGCGAGATCGTTGAGATCGTCGAGTCCCACATAATCAGAGGAGTAGCAGAGCCCGTTGCCTGTTGACGTGGTGTGGCGGCGGGCAGCTACATACGTCCCTCTCATCGCCGCTTTCTTGCCTTCGTGTCATGCTCCCTGCGTCCCTTGGCGCTGAGGTAAGGGGCGCGGTGATAGAGTTTTGCGCAACGTGCGTTGAAAGGGCTATGAAGTAGTGGCGGACGTGCAGAGGGAGGAGTTCATCATGCTCAGGCGGAAGGTGTATGACCGACTGCTCAGGTGGAAGAGCGAGAGGCAGGGTAAGACAGCCGTGCTTCTGAAGGGGGCTCGTCGTGTGGGTAAGAGTACCCTCGTTGAGGCCTTTGGGAAAAACGAGTATGCTTCCTACCTCATTATAGACTTTTTTCAAGCTCCTGCTGAGGTAAAGACATACTTCGAGGACTATCGCGCGGACTTTGACACCCTCTTTTTGTACCTTCAGGCATTCTATGGGGTCGATCTGGTGAAGCGCAAGTCGCTCGTGGTGTTTGATGAGGTCCAGATGTTTCCCCAGGCGCGCGGTCTCATCAAGTATCTGGTTGCCGATGGCCGCTACGACTACATAGAGACTGGCTCTTTGCTCTCGATACGGCAGAACGTCGAGGGCATCATCATCCCCTCGGAGGAGGAGGCGGTTAGTCTTGGTCCCCTTGACTTCGAGGAATTTCTCTGGGCCATGGGTGAGGAGAAGCTCGCGACCCTCATCCGCAGGCAATTTGAGGCCCTGCAGCCGCTTCCCGACGGTCTGCACCGTCGGGCGGCAGGGCTCCTGCGAGAGTATCTGTTGGTCGGTGGTATGCCACGACCTGCTGCCACGTACGTCGAGCAGCGAAAGTTCGCGCCTGTAGACGAGGAGAAGAGGCGGATACTCGAACTCTACCGCAACGATGTCTCCAGATTTGCCAAGGGTTGCGATTATAAGGTCGTCTCGGTGCTTGACAACGTCGCGGGACAGCTGTCCAAGCGCGAGAAGAAGTTCACGTTGGCGTCGATGGGGAAGAACGCACGCATGCGGGGGTACGAGGAGGCATTCTTCTGGCTCTCTGACGCTCGTATCGCGTACGTCTGCTATGCCTCTAACGACCTTGGCATGGGACTCTCGCTGAACATGGAGCGCTCGTCACTGAAGTGCTACATGGCAGACACTGGTCTTCTCGTGACACTTGCGTTCGCGGACGGGGACGTTACGGATGAGGGCGTGTATCGGTCGATCTTGCGCGGGAATATTGGGGTCAACGAGGGCATGCTGGTAGAGAACGTCGTTGCCCAGATGCTTGTGGCTGCCGGGCATCGGCTCTTTTTCTACTCGCAGTCGGACAAGGGGAAGAAAGAGAATCGCATGGAGATCGACTTCCTCGTCACGCGTCCCTACGCGAATGCGGCGGGCAAGCCCCGAGTGAGTCCGATCGAGGTGAAGTCTCCGAGGCAGTACGGCACGACGTCGCTTGACAGGTTCAAGGAAAAGTTTGGGAGGCGCGTCGGCACGCAGTACGTGCTGCACCCCAAGCAGATGCAGATTGAGGAAGATCGCGTGTGCCTTCCGCTCTACATGGGCTGGTGTTTGTAGCCGGCGTGTCGCCACGGGGGCGGCTCTTTACCATCACCTACGCACGTAAGATCTCGATCATTGCTCATGCGCCAAATTTGGCGAGACAATCACTCACTTCGCGGTGGCGACGTGTGCGAATAGCCCCTTGTTTGCTAGGATCTCCTCCACGGCGAGCGACGTGAGAAGGGCGGAGAGGCTCACGCACTGCTCCTGCGCTATCGCCTCCAACGCTTCTTTCATCTCTGGCGTGGCGGCGAATATGATCCGCTCGGTCTTCTTTGACCCAAGCACGTGTTTTTTCAGCTTCTGCCCATCCATTGGAGGGTGCCCTTCTCGCACGAGGTACTGTAATAAAATTTATGAGTATTTTATCGTATCAAGCACTATTCTCGACTTCGCTGGCAACCCTGCATGACTCCTACGCATATTGTGCGCCGCATCGCCGCATCGCCGCATCGCCGCCTCGTCACACGACCGACGACGGCCTCGGCCACGTTCCTGCCACTTGCACCTCCAGCTTATACCTCCATCTAAGACGAGCACGATAATGCACCTCTCTGCCTGGGCAAACAGGAACTCGATGACCTCGCGGATCTCCGAGAAGGCGAGCGGGGAAGCCGAGCTCCTCGAAGACGAGCGCCGAGAGGCTCGCCACGTTGTCGGCCTCGGAGATCTGGCGGCACTCGTAGTAGATCGAGGATCCGCCCCGCCTGACAAGCGCTTGCTTGATGAGTTCGCTCTTGCCGATGTGGCGGTGTCCTCGTAGAGAAGGACGTCGCGCTGGGTGGGTTCAAGCGATATGACGAAAACGTACACTTTGACGGGACTTGCCGAGTATAAAGGACTCTGTATGGCTTAGGCGATGCGGATCCTCAGGCGACGCGGATCGGGTGGCGCACGACGGTCCTGAGCCTCTCGGGCGCGACCCTGCGGGCGTCAGAGAGGTATATCTCGTGGTGGTGGCGCTCGTCGGTGATGTCGAGCGCGTAGCCCTGGGCCTCCATGTGGGCGTGCATGGCTTCAATCGTCGCGGGCTCGTCGTCGTATGGGCCCACGTGCATGCATTGCACGCAGAGGCCCTCGTCATACGCAAGGAACTCCACCTCGCCAAAGTCGCGCCCCTTCTTGGCGGATGCCTCGCCCTTCGCCCACTCCACCTCGTCTGGCCCCGCGAAGTCGGGCAGACGGATGAGGGAGATCCAGTCGAAGTCCTCCTTGCGGGTGTAGTCCACGCCGTGTAAGCCCTCCTGCCACCAGAGACCTTCCAGGGGCGGCACCACGAAGTCGAAGTAGCCGTCAATGTGGTGGTTTCCCTTCTTGGACATCTTGATGGTGTACGCGACCCCATAGAGCAGCTCGATGGCCCGGTGGTACGCGCCGTCCTCGGCGTTGGGGTCACCGTGCCCGCGCACTGCCAGGTAGCTCGCCGGCGGCACCGTAACGATGCCCGGCTTTCGAGGTGGAAGGTAAAGACCCTTATATTCTTTCTTGAAGTCGAGTGCCATGGTTGCTTCCCTTCGGCTTGGAGTGTTGCGACTGAGGGCATCATACGCGAGCATACATGACAACAGTGTGTCATGTATGCTTGTCGTCCATCCGTATCATGAGTCAGCTGCCATTAACACTACTTCTAACGGTAGCTCCGCGCATACATATGTAGTATGTCGTAGATATCGAATCACTGGGTAAACTTTGATGTGCTGACGTTTCGGCTGGCCGCCAGGTGATAGGAGCCTCATATGAAGACGTATGTCGAGACATTGACCTGTCCCACAAGTGCCAGCCAGGCATGGGCGGCGCTCAAGGAGATGAACCTATGGTTGCCCACGCTGTCAACCAACCGGGCAGTCAATTACGATAGGTCTGACGGCTTCTTTTACCAGGGCAGAACGTATGAGGTCGTGACCAGGGAGGGCGTCACGATGGATAGCGAGATCTACCTTGTAGATGAGGCGGAAAAGAAGGTAGAGATCCACGCGAGTCACTCTATCCTCAAGTCGCTGCTGACCTGCTCCGTCGAGAGGATCGATGACCATCGCTGCAAGCTTACCCGCACCCAAGCCTATCCGGGGGTGTTCGGGTTCGTCTTTGTGACCTTCTTTGACCATCGGGAGTCAGGGGAGACGAGCGAGTACCTAGAGGTCTGAGCACATCATGCCCAGATGCTCACGAGGCCGCAAACGGCATCAACTGTCGCTGATCGGTGAAGCCGTCGGGTGTCCCGGGCGCCCTCTGGTGCTGGGATGTCTCCCCCGCGCCGGGCAACAGAGGGTTGCGTGACATAAGCCTTGTCTGTCCATACAATGAGAAAACGGAGGAAGGCAAGGGAGGCGTCGGCGAGGGAGGCGACCATGTCGATCGATGAGAGGATCCTGGAGATACGCTCGAGGGCGGGACTGACGCAGCAGGAGATGGCGGATAGGCTCTTTGTCACCCGTCAGGCGGTTTCCCGCTGGGAGAGGGGCGAGACCGTGCCGGGGATCGACACGCTCAGGCTAATCGCCGAGGCGTTTGACGTGCGAGTCGACCAAATCCTCGAACTTCCGGGGGACAATCGTTGTGAGAGCTGCGGCATGCCCCTCGCGGATCCAAGCCTTCTCGGCACCGAGGCGGACGGCTCGCCTGCCACGCGCTACTGCAAGTGGTGCTACGAGGGTGGTGGCTACACCGCCCCCGATATCACGATGGAGGAGATGGCCGACGTCTGCGTGAGCCACCTGGCCGCCCCGGGCTCAGGCTTCACGGAGGCCGAGGCACGTGACTACATGGAGGGACTTCTGCCCCGGCTTAAGAGATGGTCGCGCTAGGGCGGAAGACGCCTCGATGCCTGGTACAAGCGCTGAGGAACTAATCAGCGTGCCCCAGAATCTGAGGGGCACTATCCAAGAGGAGTCTGCTTGGGGTCTCTTCCTCCAAGATTTGAAGGGGACTACCGATGGCCCATGGCCCCTTGTCGTTGTGTATCCCTACAGTGGGTCGCTACCTTGGCGAAGGATGGTCAGGTATGCCTCGTACAGATATACGCGATAGCGCTGCTTACCAGCATCTCTTCTTTGCAGAATGCCAAGTCTCTCGAAGTCATGTACAAGCCGAGCTGCAGTGGTTCTTGAAATGCCAAGATGTTCACATACGAAGCCAATGTTAACGATGGGATTGCCTTCGAGCAGCTCGAGTAGGCGCTGGCCATTTGAGGCTGATCTACCAAGCCGATCGTTGACCAGATTAGCGTTGTCGTTATGCAGCATGACGATGTGAGTGAGGGCGTCATCGGCATCAGTGGCGCTTGCAAGCAGGCACTCGCAGAAGAATGCGACCCACTTAGCATAGCTGCCGTTCTGCCTCACGTCCATGAGTCGCTCATAATACTCTGATCTGCGTAGTTTGAGTTGGTATGAGGGGTAGAAGACGGCTCCGCTCATCACGTTGTCATTGAGGAGCGACAGCGTGATGAGGAGCCTGCCAAGTCGCCCGTTTCCGTCGAGGAACGGGTGAATCGTCTCGAACTGGTAATGTGCGAGGGCAGCCTTCACGATGGGGTCGACGTTGTGACTCTCGTTAAGAAACCGATCCAACCCTCCGAGCGCGACGTTCATGTCATCGATATTTGGGGGGATGTAGGCGGCCTCTCTGAGGGTGCAGCCCGCAGGGCCTATCCAATTCTGGGATGATCTCACCATCCCGGGGTCCCTCTCCGCCCCGCGTGTTCCCTCAAGCAGGGTTGCATGGACTTTGCGGAGCAGGCGCAAACACAGGGGCATGTTTCGCATTTCCTCGACAGCTAGCTTGGTGGCCCGTACGTAGCTGACGACGTCGGCGACCTCACTTTTGGCGAGAGGGACGTTATCGGGATCCAGGATGTCGTCAAAGGTGCACTGCGTACCTTCTATCTGTGCAGAAAGCAGCGCCTCTTTTCGCACGTACATGGCCAAGTACATGGGTGCGTTCGGTATGAAGCGCAACATGCCCTCAAGCTTGCCGAGCATTCTTGAGCAGGCGGTAAGGTTGCGGATAGTCTCGTCGTCGAGTTTGAGTGGGATGATCGTGTCAAGTGGACTTGGCACGAAGGACTCGTATGCGAGCTTACCCCTGAGGTTCTTCCTCAGAAACCCCTGCCCATTGTCTTTCCACCTCATGGCTTTTCCTTACGTGCCTCCCAATGATCAGAACACTGGAATATACTCTAGCAACTTTTTAAGTCAAAAAGTAGTCGTTACAGTATGTGTATGGTCTCTAATGGCGCAAATTGGTCATTAGAGACGCGGAACCAACCAATGACTTGTTGAAATTCGGTTCTCAAGCCATTGTGGGGCTCCCTTGGCCTGTGGCTCTACCTGGCCTGAACGAGGTCTTCCCGGTACATGACGAAACACTTCCTGTGTGTACCCTCGCGGCACATCTGTCATTCTTCAGGAGCGGCAGCCCGGTTGTGGGAGTCCTCGAATGGCTGCGTGGTCCGGTCGGTATAGGCATTGCCCACGGGTTGTGGGATGGGTCTTTCTGCGCCTCCCCGACCGAAGATTCCGAAATAAGAAAAACATACGTTCTAATAAATGCCGTCCTGTGCTATGATGAGGGCAGGAGAAGGCGACGGCGAGGGAAGAGGCACATGTCGCGGCAAGGCGGGGCATGGGCGGGCTGAGGCCCATAGACGACCTGATGTTTCGGGTGATGGCGAGGGACGAGGCCTTCTGCGGGGAGCTCCTGGGGGTGCTGCTCCAGGACCCAAAGCTCGAGGTCGTGGAGTGCGAGCCGCAGTCCGCCGTCACGAACCCGCAGGGGCGCTCCGTGGTCCTCGACGCCCTCTGCGAGCTCTCGGGCGGCAGGTTCGTGGACGTGGAGGTGCAGCGCACCGACAGGGACGACCTCCAGAGGAGGGCGCGCTACCACGCCTCGCTCGTGACGGCGGACAGGACGCGTCTGGGCACCCCCTTCAAGGACGTCCCGGACGCCTGCGTCGCGTTCGTCTGCGAGTTCGACCCCCTCGGGGAGAACTGCTCGCCGTGTCATGCGGGCAGGGTCGTGAGGGAGAGCGGGCGAGTGCTCGAGAACGGCCTCTCGGAGGTGTACGTGAACGCCCTGGCGAGGGACGGCACGGACGTCTCCGCCCTCATGAGGGTGTTCACGGAGGTGGAGGCGTACGACGAGGCGCGCTTCCCGGAGACGTCGAGGGTGAAGAGAAGGCTCAGGGAGACGGAGGAGGGGCGAGAGGACATGGGCAGCGTCATAGAGGAGATTCGAGAGGAGATCCGCGCGGAGTGCAGGGCCGGGGGGCTCGAGGCGTTCGACAGGCTTGTGCGCGCCGGCCTCGTGGACGCGCACGCCGCTGCAGCCTTGCTGGAAATAGATCCCGAGGAGGTCGAGCGCATGCTCGCGTAGTTCTTCTCGTGCACAATCCTGTGCCCTTTGCCGCAAAGACGCTGCCATGAGGCTAGACTCGGGGGCCTCACGCTTGGGTCTTCATGGGCTGGGGGGCGCGGAACAACTCAGTTCGCTAGCCGTGAGAGATAGTCCCACCGTTGGTCGGGCAAGGTGGTCGCTCGTGAGATGTCCGCAAGCAGACAGCCGTTCCCTTCTCCAGTCTATCCAAGCGAAGGCGTAGGGGGCTCTCGGGAGAGGATGGTGCGCGGCGTGCAAATGTCGCCCGCATCAGTACCTTGCCCCATACTCATCTCTTGCCGTTTTGGTGTACTTCCTTACGAAGTTACCCTTCGCTTCTGTGTAGCCGTCTCTATCCTGTTCGTATACCCTCCATAACGACAGTTTCAGCGTCTCATAGTCTTTGGCAGTATCAGCGTGCTCTCTTAGGAAGTCCCTGAAGTAGAGTTCGTCATTGTCGCCGGTCACGCGGATGTGGAGGTGGAAGACCCTCTCTGCAAAGCCGTCAGGCGTGTAGCCCTTGTTCATCGATACCCTGTGCTCCTCTTGGCTCATGCACAGCCAGCCGCTTTTCTGGAGGATGCCTTGGATTTCCTTCATGGAGCTCTCATCTCTTAGCTCGATCAGCATGTCGATGATGTTCTTTGCCCATATGCCCGGAACTGCGGTGCTCCCGATGTGGGACAGTCGCCTCACTGCCGCATCTGGCAGCAGGGCTAACAGGCTTGCCCTCTCTTCCTCATAACAACGCTCCCAGTCATCGTTGTGCTTCACCAAAAATATTGGGAAGAGTTGCCATAGCTCCTCCAGGCTCATCTCTTCCAGTCGCCTGCCCATCGTTGTCCTTTCTGTATGGGTAGCTCGCCGTCCGAGAGGTGCTTGCAACCCTGAGTGGAATGCTACCGCTTGACAAGCTGCTATCTTAGCATCGGTAGAACGCCGGCGTATATGCAGGGAAGATCGGGAATCGCGTGGAGGACGACGTATGCCTATTCATGGCTTCATCCAGACTGTGCAGGATCATGAGCCTGAGGCGCCCACAGGTCCCCTCGGGTGGGTCCTGATACTCGTCCGGTCTTCGCAGAGTGCACGTTTTCGTCACCTTAAAGAAAGACCAACTGAGGCGTCATCTTGGATCTGTTCAAAATGACGC
>ERZ772957.112-NODE-112-length-67135-cov-6.119335_pt1 | contig 67135 bp, 59 predicted proteins | sample MGYA00580682_ERZ772957 | MGnify/ENA primary metagenome ERZ772957 (study PRJEB29015, sample SAMEA2737921) | human oral metagenome | biome: human oral; feature: human-associated habitat; material: dental | place: China | collected 2025 ... | reverse complement strand
TCACTGCTACTTGTGTAATTCGAAATAATTTCCGAAATTTGTCCTTGTGTAAGTTTCATATTTTTGTTGTTTTTTTTATTACTTAATGCAAAGATAAGAATTATGGTGAGCTTACACACTTTTTTAGACACTACCTTCGAGACCTTTAGTAAGAGAATTATAAAAACCAAAAGAAGGAGGCGGTTGACCCCGTCTCCTTCTTTCAATATGTGGCGCTGTATTCTTTACTCAAAATAGTAGAGGAATGTTGCCTCGCCCTCAAGCGCAGGCTTCCTTTCGTTTTCAATCTCTATCTTGAACCCGATGCGCGCACGGCATACGCCTCTGAGATTTTCAATTGCGTTAAGCGAGGTGACCAATCTGATCCTGCTACCAGTGATGACAGGCCGGCCGAAGCGCATTTTGTCCATGCCATAATTAACCATCATCTTTAGATTTCTCACATTGATAATCTGGTTCCACATATAGGGCAGGAGCGAGAGGGTGAGATAGCCATGTGCAATGGTGCTCTTATAAGGACTCTCCTCTTTGGTACGCTGCACATCAACATGAATCCATTGATGGTCGAGGGTGGCATCAGCAAATTGATTAATACGGTCTTGATCTACTTTCAGCCATTCGGATGTTCCTAACTCTTTTCCCAAATGTGACGCGAACTCATCGTAGGAGTTGATTACTAATTTATTCATCAGATACAATTTATTGATTTAATCCGAGGCTCTTTTTGATGGCCTCTATCTTCATCATGGCTTTCTCCTCAAGCATGGGGAAGTCTTGTGCGCACTTCATCTCGCCTTTCACCTCTAAATAGAATTTAATCTTAGGCTCTGTTCCCGAGGGGCGGACACTCACTTTTGTACCATCTTCGCAGAACCATTGCAACACGTTGCTGGTGGTGGGCATGTTTAATTTTGTCTTTGTTCCATCCCATGTTGTTGCTTCCAAACTTTGATAATCCTTATAGAGTGTTACTTTACTGCCGCCTAAATCTTTTGGAGGATGATTGCGATAGTTGGTCATCATCTGTTTGATTTCCTCTGCACCGGTTTTTCCCGGACGTACAACATTCACGGTAAACTCTTTGGAATAACCATATTCGATATAAATGTCCATTAGCACATCATAGAGAGTTTTGCCTTGATCCTTTGCCCAAGCGCAAATCTCAGCAAGCAAACACATGGCCGAGACAGCATCTTTATCGCGCACAAAGTCTTGCGCCATGAAGCCATAACTCTCTTCACCACCGCCAATATACTTTTGTTTGTCACCCGTAATTCTAATTTCACGCGCAATCCATTTAAAGCCAGTGTAGCAGTCACGCATTTCTATTCCAGCCTTATCTGCAACCTTTTTTATTACCTCTGTGGTAACAATTGTCTTTACGATATAGTCTGTGGGCTTTAGCAACCCCTTTGCTTTGCGATTAGTGATGATATAGTATAGGAAGAGAAGACAAGTTTGATTGCCATTAATGAGCACCCATTCGCCTTTGTTATTCTTGCAAGCCATGCCCACGCGGTCGGCATCGGGGTCGGATGCCATCACAATGTCAGCATTGAGTGTTTTTGCATCTCGTATGGCCAAAGCCAAAGCCTCTCCATTCTCTGGATTGGGACTTTTCACGGTTGGGAAATCACCACTGCGCTGCATTTGCTCGGCAACACAATGCACATTGTCAAATCCCCATAGCTTTAGGCTTTGTGGGATAGCCATCATACCCGTCCCGTGAAGTGGTGTATAAACAATTTTCAAATCGTGCTGTCGCTTTATCACTTCCGGATCAATACTTAATGTATGAATCTCTTTGAGATAGGCCTCGTCAATGTCTTTTCCTATAAGTTGGATTAATTTTGCATCTCCAGCAAACTTAACATCGTCTATGGTCACTTTATTTACCTCATTGATAATTCCTTCGTCGTGAGGCATGAGCACTTGCGCACCATCTTCCCAATATGCCTTATAACCATTATACTCTTTGGGATTGTGACTGGCTGTGATGTTAACACCAGCTTGACATCCTAAATGTCGAATGGCGTATGAGCATTCAGGGGTGGGGCGCATGTCGTCAAACAGATACACATGGATACCATTTGCAGAGAAAACATTTGCCACCGTCTCTGCAAATTTACGACTGTTGTTGCGGCAATCGTGACAAACAACAGCCGAAATAGTTGCCCGATCCTTAAAGTTCTTTTTAAGATAGTTAGCAAAGCCTTGTGTCGCCATCCCAACAGTGTAAACATTCATGCGATTTGTTCCAGCACCCATGATGCCTCGCAGCCCGCCAGTTCCAAACTCCAAGTCTTTGTAAAAACTTTCTATCAACTCAGTTTTGTCCGTAGATGCGAGCATTTGCTCTACTCCCCTACGTGTTTCTTCATCAAAAGCCGGTGTGAGCCACTGTTTTGCTTTTGCTTCGCATTGTGCGATAAGTTCTGCATTATGTGCCATATTATATTACTTTTGTTATTAGCTTACAAGGCAAAATTAATCATTTTCGTGGAAAAACGACATTAAATACTTTTTTTTTTGTAATTTCGTCCACAAATTATTAATTTCATTTATGTATTTTACAGGTATTATCATAGCCTTGTCAACCTTTCTTATTATAGGTATATTTCATCCCATCGTAATTAAGACGGAATATTATTTTGGTACACGTCCATGGTTTCTTTTTCTCATCTTTGGCATCATTTCGGTCATTGCATCGCTTTGTGTTGAGGATATTATCGCATCTTCTATTTTGGGAGTTTTAGGTGCATCCCTCTTATGGAGTATTGGTGAATTGTTCGAACAAAAGCAGCGCGTAGCAAAAGGCTGGTTTCCTAAGCGAAAGAAAAAATGTTCATCAGAGGATGATGATAGGCAAAGGTAATGAAGAGTATACTTATTGTTGTTGGTAAAACCACTGACAAACACTTTATTGCAGGCATAGCTGATTATTGTTCACGTATCAATCACTACATGCCTTTTGAACTCTTAGTCATTCCCGAATTAAAGAATACCAAAAGTTTGAGCGAAAGCCAACAAAAGGAACGGGAGGGCGAATTAATCCTTAAAAGTCTACAACCTGCAGATACCGTTGTACTTTTAGATGAGCATGGCGAAGAATGGCGTTCCATAGCATTTGCTTCATGGCTACAAAAGAAGCAACAACTAACACGACGTTTAGTGTTTGTTGTTGGTGGCCCTTATGGCTTTTCTCCAGCTATTTATAATCGTGCCCAGGAAAAACTCTCCCTATCGAAGATGACTTTTAGCCATCAAATGATTCGTTTAATTTTCACCGAACAGCTCTATCGAGCTTGCACCATCATAAAAGGTGAACCTTATCACCATGAGTAATGTGCAGCGCATAGCGTCCTGATTGAAAGAGAATCCGCATCATCCCAGGTTCAGCTATCTTTTTACTGATGTTCAATGCCACATGTCCCATCGTCCTTCGCAAATTTAATTCTACACACGGATGAACTTTTCCATCAGGCAACGCCATCATATCCACACCAAATGGCCCTACATAGTTACCATGAAGTTGGATACGCATGACACTTTGAATTTGCTGACGAATAGTTTCTAAACATTCCACCCTAACATGTTTGGTGAGCAGTTTTATTTTCTCTCGCTCTGAAGCTAAGCAATTTCCTGTGTAAATTCCATTTTTCGTATTAAAAAGCGAGAGCCCCATATAGCTAATATCACTATTGCTATGTGCATAAAACTCCATTCCAAAGTCGCACGTCTTTTGATAAAAGGGTTCAAGCATCACACAACCTTGCCGACGGATAACATTTTTAATCCAACCTTTTAAATGTTCTGTGATTCCCTCGCCATGCACATCTACGTAACGCAATCCTCGTCCACTACTGCTCCATGGTGCTTTTAACACAAACTGATAGGGAGAATTTTGAGAGGCATTATCCATCACTTCCAGCACATCTTGCACATAATCAAACGCATGTGCCCAACCTACTAAATTGTCATTTTGCATCACTATCGTTGGGAGCAAGTATCGTGCAGCCCACTGACGGCCACTTATTTTTCGTAACATATCAAGTGCATCTTCGCTTGGGAGTAGCCTTTCACTTTTTTCTGCAAGCAACAATATGAGCTGTTGGCACAGAGGCTTATCCCATCCCCATGGTTCAAACTGCACATCATCGAGTGGGAGAGAGCTGATTTCTGATGGTGTAATGAAGTTACTACACTTTACATAAGGATGTAAATCGGAGGAGATTTGGGCATAATGCGCATGATTTACTAACACAAAATCATCTGCTTTTGCCCACAAAGCAGGCAGAAAGGCTAAGTCATTTTGTAATTGTTGAGCTGCCCGAGGTAGTGTGACATAAGATTTATTTTCAGCTAAAGCAAACTCGTGCCCAGGATTAAAGATGTGAATTGTTCGACGCCCCATTTAGAATCCTTCGGGAAGTTTCATCACAACTTTATCATCAACCCATGTACCAGCTTTCTTTTCGGCAACAATCTTTCTATATTTTTCATGCGTTTGCTGTGCTCGTTGTGCAGCATATTGTGCTGCTGTGCTACTCTCTATATCTTGGGGTTGGATACGCATTGTGCCAGCATGCGCGATTAAATCTTTCACTACCTCGCCACCAATAATCAAACCTGCAGCAGAAGGAACCCATGCATTGCTGGCAGGAATATCGCGCCGGTCAGTACATTTACGCATATCTTTATCGGGACAGATGCAATGAAAGCGACAACTAATCGTTGGGTCATCAATTTGTTTGAGTGGCACTTCTTCGCTATAAACAACCTTGAGATGTGGAATATTTAGCTTGCGCAGTTTTTTACGAATAACTTTTGCTAACGGATCCATCTTCGTTTTATTGATATCAGCAACACGAAAGGCCGTAGCATCAAGCTTATTGGCTGCACCCATCGATGAAATCATTGGAATATTGAGCTGATAACAACGTTTGATAAGTTCAATCTTTGCAGAGACTGTGTCGATACAATCCACTACGTAATCGTATTGTGAGAGATCGATGGAATCGGCGTTTTGAGGCAAATAAAACATTTGATATTTGTGTACAATGCACTGACGATTGATATCATGAATTCGGGCCTCGGCTACATCAACTTTATGCTTGCCTACGGTGGAAAGCACAGCATAAAGCTGGCGATTAATATTTGTGAGGCATACACGATCATCATCAAAAATATCTAATTCGCCTACGCCACTGCGTGCCAATACTTCTACCACATAACTACCTACACCACCCAAACCAAAAACAGCAACTCTGCCCCCCATTAAGGTATCCATAGCCGGTTTTCCAATTAAAAGCTGTGTACGTGAAAATTGATTTTGCATTGTCTTATCCGCTGATTAAAAATAGTGTTCGAGATACCATCTGTTCATAAAATTACCCATTCCATCGTGCTTTTTCATACACAATCTAAACAGAATGCATCCTTTTACACACTTTACTTCACCTCATCAATATGGAGAAGTTCTCATTTATCCTTTTGATACATTAATTTTTAATAAGGTCTACTTTTGGATGTACAGCGTTAAATGCCTTCTTGTCCGTTACAAACACATTGAACGATAGATTAAACGTGATGAAATAGCTTTTGTCTTATTTCATGCCCTTGCCAGTCAAAACTATACTTCTCATCTTAATGCTGTTGATGCATAGCTACGGTTTGAATAAGTGCTTCACTTGTGAGTGTGACCTGTTCACCTGTTTGCATGTTCTTGAGTGTGAATTTATTTGCAGCCATTTCTTCCTCACCGGCCAATACAACAAAGGGGATTTCTTTTGCATTGGCATAACTCATCTGCTTTTTCATTTTTGCTGAATCAGGATAAATTTCCGTCCGTATACCCGCCTCACGTGCTTTAGCCACACATGGAAGGCTGTAGGTAGTTTCAGCTTCGCCAAAATTTATGAAAAGCAGTTGGGTTGTGGTTATAGCTTCCTTGGGATAGAGATCCAAGGTGTTGAGCACATCATAAATGCGGTCAGCGCCAAATGAGATGCCAACTCCACTCAACCCCGGCATGCCAAATATACCCGTAAGATTATCATAGCGTCCTCCGCCCGTGATACTTCCCATAGGGGTATCTAAGGCTTTTACTTCGAAAATGGCTCCCGTATAATAATTTAAACCACGCGCTAAGGATAAATCGAGCTGCACTTCATTTTTCAATCCTACAGCCTTCAGCGTATTGAGGATAAAACGTGTCTCGTCAAGTCCCTTTTTCCCGATTTCAGAAACCTGCAAGAGCCCCTCCATGGTCTCCAATTTTTCTTCGTTACTTCCCGTGAGCATGAGGATTGGTCTGAGCTTATTGATAGCTGCATCAGAGATACCTAACGCCTGAAGTTCTTCTATGACTTTCTCAGCCCCAATCTTCTCTATTTTGTCAATAGCTACTGTAATGTCAGTGATACGTTCTGCTTCATCTATAAGTTCGGCAATTCCTGTTAAGATTTTACGGTTGTTAATCTTTATCTGTACGCGGATTCCAAATTTAGTAAATACAGTGTCGATAATTTGAATTAACTCAACTTCGTTTAAAAGTGAATCAGACCCTACCACATCTGCATCACATTGATAGAATTCTCTATAGCGCCCTTTCTGAGGACGATCAGCTCTCCAGACAGGTTGTATTTGATAACGCTTAAATGGAAGTTGCAATTCCTCGCGATGTTGTACTACATAGCGTGCAAATGGTACGGTCAGATCATAGCGCAATCCTTTTTCGGCCAATAGCGTAGCCAAATGAATAGGCTGACGAGCCAATAACTCTTCATCGCTTATTTTCTTGAGATAATCGCCCGAATTCAAAATTTTAAAGAGCAGTTTATCACCTTCTTCGCCATATTTCCCCATTAAGGTTTGCAACGTTTCCATGGCAGGTGTCTCAATTTGCTGGAAGCCATAGCGTGCATAAACCTCTCGGATAGTGTTAAAAATATAATTTCGTTTTGCCATTTCCACAGGTCCAAAATCTCTTGTACCTTTTGGAATGGATGGTTTCTGTGCCATAATTGTCTTTATTTTTATAATATAATGGTTTGTGCTCTGTCAGGACCTAATGATATAATCTTGATTGGTGTAGAAAGAAAGTCCGACAAGAATGCAATATAATCTCTAAATGCTTTTGGAAATTCTGAGGAAGATGTGAGGTGGGTTAAATCTGTCTTCCAACCTTCAAACGTTTGATAAATGGGTGCAACATCGTCTATCTCGTATGGGAAATCGGTTGTCGCCGTTCCATCTTTCAGCCGATAGCCCACACACGCTTTAATGGTATCAAACGTGTCGAGCACATCACTTTTCATGAGGATAAGTTGGGTCACACCATTTAACATCACAGAATAACGTAATTGTACCAAGTCTACCCAGCCACAACGCCGTTCACGTCCCGTTACAGCACCATACTCATGGCCTAAATCACGCAACTTCTTTCCTGTTTCATCAAACAATTCTGTGGGGAAAGGGCCTGATCCTACACGCGTGCAATAGGCTTTCATGATACCATAAACCTCACCGATTTTGTTAGGAGCAACACCCAGTCCGATGCAGGCACCCGCACTAATCGTGTTAGAAGATGTAACAAAAGGGTAGGAGCCAAAGTCAACATCAAGCATCGTGCCTTGTGCCCCTTCACACAACACACGCTTCCCATGTTTGAGCATGCTATCTATTTCGTGCGAAGCATCGACTAACTGAAAACGACGAAGATATGCTATACCCTCCATCCACACTTTCTCTTCGGCCTCAAGGGTCGAGAAATCTGTCCAACCCAATGCAGATAACATTTTTAAATGTTGTTGCTTGTGAACCAGATACTTTTCCTGAAAATCAGAGAGAATATCGCCTACACGCAAGCCATTTCGACTTACTTTGTCTGTATAGGTAGGGCCGATTCCTTTTCCTGTAGTCCCCACTTTCTTATCGCCTTTTTGTGCTTCATAAGCTCTGTCCAATAGTCTATGCGTAGGCATGATGAGGTGAGCTTTTTTCGAGATATGTAGCCGTGTTTCCAAAGGATGTCCGCTCTTTTCTAACTCAATGGCTTCTTTCATGAATAAATCTGGCGCCAGCACGACACCATTACCAATGATGTTGACCTTTCCACCTTGGAAAATTCCTGACGGGATAGACCGGAGTACGTATTTTTGACCTTCGAACTCCAAAGTATGACCTGCATTGGGGCCACCTTGAAAGCGAGCAACGACATCATAGTTGGGTGTCAACACGTCAACGACCTTACCTTTTCCTTCGTCGCCCCATTGCAATCCCAGCAAGACGTCTACTTTACTTATCGTATTCATATCGTTTGATAGAAAATTAGTTATTCTCTTATTACTTTAATTTCACTTTGTGATGGTTTCTTGTGATAGTCTTAAGAAACCAACATCCGACACTAAAATGATGTACACTTGCTTCTATAAATATCCATCCTTGAAACACCATTGAATTTATCTTCGCACAAAGGTAAGCATTATAGTTTAAAGATAAAAATATAACGCCGTTTATTTGGCTCTACCATTCTACAATCTGTGGGAAGTGCCGACGCATTGTCTCTGCAAATTTTTCATCTGCTTCATATAGACTTAGAATGGCATTTGCCACCGTATGTTGCAGAGAAATATCGTTTGTCAAGAGTGCTTGCTGTGCTGCATGGATGAAACTTTCACATTGCGCTTCTGTCGGTAGTACGCCTTGTGTAAACAACCTTCCTACAAGATTAAAACTGCATAATAACGTCAATGGTCTGTTACTTTCCATCCAGCGCCAAGCCAACGTGTTGGCGTATGGTTCATGCTGTAGTAGATGCAACACAAAAATCTCTGCCAATTCTTGCGTTTCTATCTGATTCATCCACACTTCTGCGGTATGCTCTTGCAAATTTTTAATAGGCATCAAGAGAATCGATAGTATTTTACATTCTCTGATTGGTTCTTGAAAAAGAGCCAGAGCTAATTCGGCATTTGGTGCATATTCCTTAGCAATCTCCTTTAAATCGGTCAGCGAAACGCCCCATATTAGTTTATAATTCAGCCCTTTTTGCCGCATCGATTGCGCAGCAGGTCCATTCATATACAGTCGAAAAGATTGTTTTATCTCTCGCAATGCTTCTGCTGTGTTCATTTTTGTTCTCTTTAAAATTCGCTTGAATAGCGCATCATTTGGTGTGTATAATTTTCAGTATAGTCAATCGTGATGTCTACAACCTGCCCTGTTTCTCCATAGATAGGCTTCATCCAGGGATTAATAAAACCTTTATAGGGAGAAATGTTGAGCCGTTGATAACGTTTAAGCATTTCTTGATGGAGTGCCTTGTCAATATGAATAGCATATTGCTCAACGAGCCATCGCGCTTGTTCAAAATCTCCTTCGCTCTTTATGCGTTGTATTTCTTTGAGTTGGAAAGCAAAAATCTCGCGCAATTTTGCATAGTCTTTTATGGCTATAAAATGTTTGTTTCCATGTTCTACGATGTCTACGACCTCGTGATTTGCATCTAAAGCGACAGCCCAATTAGCTATTAAAGCCCTGTTTCGCATGTGGTCTTCCTCAATGTCCTCGCCCAGCTTGATGCGCACGCACTGTGTGAGCAGCCCATTTTGCATATAAGTGTAATACTGACTTTTATAAGCCTCTTGATTGGGAGTGAGCCCCAATTCCACCAACTTCTCATCGGCAATGTAGTATAAACCAAACAAATCGGCACGCGCTTCTTCTATTGTATTGCCATAAGCTTTGAGGGCATTCGATGGCGTGGTGGATAGCATTTGTCCGCTGCCATGCCCCAAACATTCGTGTAAATCGGTATGCAAATTGTCGCAGCAATCGCCATATTGCCGTATCAACTGCAACGTTGGCGCATCGATAACAAATTCCTCCATAAAACCACTATGCCGCGAGGCTTTGTTATAGGCATCTGTGATGTTGCTGATGGTGATGCTTTTCGAACCATATTCAGCCCTGATCCAGTCGGCATTCGGCAGGTTGATGCCAATGGCTGTCGATGGATATTCATCGCCACCGAGCATCGCTGCACAAATGACCTGCGCGGTAACGCCCCTCACCGTTTTCTTTTTAAAGGCATCATCGACAGGCGAATGGTCTTCAAACCATTGCGCATTTTGACTGATAAGCTGCATGCGTTGGGTTGCTTCGTGGTTTTTATATTCCACCAACCCTTCCCAAGAGCCTTTTAACCCCAAGGGATCGGCATAGACCTCAATAAAGCCATTAATGAAATCGACATCGCCCGCCTGCGCCTTGAGCCACTCAATGGTATAGGCATTAAACACTTCTAAGTCGCCCGTCTGATAATACCGGATTAAAAGAGCGATCACCTTTCGCTGCTGATTATTCTCGGCACAGTCTTTGGCTAAGGTCAGCCAATGGATGATTTGGCTTATTTTATCGCCATAATACTCCCCCGCACGATAGCATTGCGCCACAATCTCGCCATCCTTCTTGATGAGCCGTGTGTTTAAGCCATGCGAAATGCGATTGTTTCCCGTGCGCTTTTTCTCGGCAGCATAATAGGCTTCCACCTCTTGCTGCGTCAGATTTTCATAAAAGTTGCACGCCGAAGTGCGGACAAGATCCACACCATCACGCTTGTTTACACGCTTGGGCATGAATGTTTTGTCGAAGAGCAACCGTCGCAATAGTGGCAGCGTCGCATCTTTCTCGTGCGCTGTCTGAAAGCCTAAGATGGAGAAGGGGAGTGCTTCGTAGAGCGAAGTGAAAAACGACTCGCTAAACCGGGGTTCCATCTTGTCATAGCTGTAATGATGATAAATGCCACTCGAAAACCAAATGCGCTTAAGATAAACGACAAGCAGCTGAAACGCCTCGGTGTCGCGCGGCCCCGTGTAGTGCTCGAAAATGCGCTCAAGCACCCTTCTGACCATGAGATTGTAGCACCCAAATTGGTCAAACGTGATGTCGCGGCCGGCCAAGGCTGCTTGCGACAGATAGTAAATATAAACTTTTTGTTGCGGTGTGAGCTGTTCAAATCCCGTCAGTTCATAGCGCAACATCTGTATGTCGGCAAATTTTTCGTCAATATAATTCATTGCTTTGTGTGTTGAGCATTAAAAAGTCCACAGCAAGATTTTTTCATGTTCTTCTGTGGACATTCTTGTTTTGAATAGCGTTTACGCCTCAGGAGCATGCGTTTTGACTTTGTTTTTCGTTCCGGGTTTTCTGCCCCGTTTCTTCGGTTCGGCATTCAAGCGCGGATGGCTGCGAAAGTTGGCCAACTTATATTCCCGCGGCGTGCAACCATTGAATTTGAAGAAAGCCGCATAAAACGATTGACGATTAGCAAACCCCACCATGTCTGAGATTTCCTCCATGTTCAGGTGTTTGTAACGTCGGTCGACGAGCAAGGTCATCGCCTCTTCAATGCGATACTTGTTGACCAGCGACGTGTAGTTCATGTGAAACCTCACATTCACAACGGCAGAGACGTAGCGGGTGTTGGTGCCCAAATCGGTTGCTAATTGCTTGGCCGAATAGTCTCTGTCCTTATATTTCTTTTGAATAAGGATGATGTCGAGGATTTTTTCTTTCAATTCGTCCATCAATTTCGGACTGACCAAAGTACGATAGGCAGCTTCTTTCTCCTGCTTCTCGGTAATATTATACTTCGCCATAATACTAAATTTAACTGATTTCTTATGTGTTCGCAAAAATAGGCAAAATAATCAACAAATCAAATGTTTTGTACATTTTTTTTGCTAAAAGCAGCCCTTTCCCAGCTGTTCGTTGCCTTTACGATGGTTTTGCTTTTGCAAGCACACCCTTTCTCGCGCGTTTTCACTCTATGATTCTGTATTTCCACAGGCGGTCGCGCTCGGCATTTTCGCGTTCTTGCGAAGGCGGATAGTTGTAGTCGCGTTGAAACATATAATAAAGGTTGGTGCGCGAGCCGGCCCCACTGCGCCGAGCCACTTCGCTCATGGGCATATCGGTGTAGCGCAGCAGCAGACTGGCTGTGCGCAAAATCCATCGCAGGCGGAATTGTTCCTGTGTGAGCCCGGTGAGCATAAACACCAAGCCGCTAAGGTCGGACGAGTGGGCATGATATTTCTGGCGGAAAGCATCATAACTAAAACAATTTTGATGCAGCATCTGCAAATATTCATCCATCACGTTGATGCCCGTGGGGTGGAGATTTTGTTCGAGCGGCACAAATCCGCCACGCCCCTGCTCGTCCTCCGAATATTGGTGCGTAAACGGCAGCAAATAAAGCTCGTCAAAGCTGAATTGTGCGGTGTTTTCTCCTGAGGAACGTCTGCTGTAAGGCGCACGGTCGCTCTCAAACTTGTGATAATAATGCCGTTTCAGCACGTTGTGGCGATTTCCATCTGAATTTGTCATTTTATGAAAGATTTTTAAGTGTTCAACTCCATAGACGGGTCTGTGTCTGTGCAAAATGTTAACCCACTTTTAATTGAGTTATTTGCATCAAGGAACATTGTTAACCCACTTTTAATTGGGTTATTTGCAGTAAACAACATTGTTAACCCACTTTTAATTGGGTTATTTGCAGTAAGCAACATTGTTAACTCACTTTTAATTGGGTTAACATCGCGTCGATCTTTTGCCTTGTTCTGTTTCATTTCTTTTGAAAAGTGAGAGATTTTTGCTCTGTCCGGTTTCGCTTCCTTTGGAAAGTGGGAGGCTTTTGCTCTGTCCGGTTTCATTTCTTTTGAAAAGTGGGAGGCTTTTGCTCTGTCCGGTTTCATTTCTTTTGAAAAGTGGGAGGTGGAACGGGCGAAACGGCCCGTCAGATGTTGGCTATCGACATGATGTTGGCAAACACGCCGGCCGCCGTGACGCTGGCACCTGCACCATAGCCCTGAATGAGCATGGGATACTCCTTATAGCGCGCGGTGGTGAGCAGCACAATGTTGTTGCTGCCGGCCAGCTGATAGAATGGGTGGCCGCGGGGCACGGCCTTCAAGACCACCGACGTTTTCTGCCCGTCCATCGTGGCCACGAAGCGCCAACGCTTGCCTTCGCGTTCGAGCTGCCGGCGACGGGTTTCAAATTCGGCATCCAACTGGGGCAGCAGCTGCCAAAATTCGTCGAGCGTGCCCTCAAAATAGCGCTGCGGAATGAAAAGTTGCTTGTCGACGTCGGCTTGTTCAACGGCATAGCCGGCCTCGCGGGCGAGGATGACCAACTTGCGCACCACGTCGATGCCGCTGAGGTCGATGCGTGGGTCGGGCTCGCTGTAGCCCATTGCTTGGGCACGTCGCACGGCTTCAGAGAAGGGCACCTCGGCACTGATTTCGTTGAAAATGAAGTTGAGTGTGCCGCTCAGCACGGCCTCGATGCGCAGAATTTGGTCGCCCGAGTTGCGCAGGTCGTTGATGGTGCTGATGATGGGCAGCCCGGCGCCCACATTGGTTTCGTAGCGGAATTTCACGCCGCGTTGCAGCGCCGTTTGCTTGAGTGCGGCATACGCGTTGAATGGTCCGCTGGCCGCAATCTTGTTGGCTGCGATGATGCTGATGTTGTGGTCGAGAAATTGCTGATAGAGCGCGGCAATGTCTTGGCTGGCGGTGCAATCCACAAACACGCTGTTGAACATGTTCATCTCGGTGATGGTGCGGCGCAATGTCTCGGGCGTGCTGGGTTGGGCCGTTTGCAATGCCTCTTGATAATGGGCAAGGTCGAGCCCCTCGCGGTTGAAGATGGCGCGCTTCGAACTGGCGATGCCCACCACATTTAATTGCAGTTGGTTGCGCGCTTTGAGCGTTTCGTGTTGCCGACGAATTTGCTCGATGAGCTTTCCGCCCACGGTTCCCACACCGCAGATAAACAGATTGAGCACCTTGTATTCGGAGAGGAAGAACGAGTCGTGGATGACGTTGAGCGCCTTGCGCAGGCTCTCGCTCTTCACCACAAACGAGATGTTGGTTTCGCTCGCCCCTTGTGCGCAGGCGATGATGCTGATGCCGCTTCGCCCCAAAGTGCCGAAAAGTTTGCCGGCGCTTCCGGGCAAATCCTTCATGTTGGCTCCCACGATAGCCACGGTGGCCAAACCGCGCTTGATGTGCATGGGGAACATGGCACCGTCTTCGATTTCGGCGGCAAAGGTTTCGTTGAGCACCTGCGCTGCCTGGTCGGCATCTTCGTCGCGCACACCGATGCTGGTGGAGTTCTCCGACGATGCCTGCGCCACCATGAACACGCTGATGCCCCGATTGGCCAGGGCGGTGAAGATGCGGCGGTTGACGCCAATCACACCCACCATTGAGAGGCCGGTGACCGTGATGAGCGCCGTGCCGTTGATGGAGCTGATGCCTTTGATGGGCTTATGGTCGTTGGCAATCTCGGCCTTGATGGTGGTGCCGGGATTGGTGGGGTTGAAGGTGTTTTTAACTTTGATGGGAATGTTTTTCACGCAAACGGGATAGATGGTGGGCGGATAGACCACCTTGGCGCCGAAGTTGCACAGCTCCATGGCCTCGATGTAGCTGAGCTCGGCAATGGTGTAGGCGCCTTTGATGACGCGTGGGTCGGCTGTCATAAAGCCGTTGACGTCGGTCCAAATCTCTAACACCTCAGCATCCAAAGCCGCTGCGATGATGGCGGCTGTGTAGTCGCTCCCTCCGCGTCCGAGGTTGGTAATCTCGCCCGTGTCGCGGTCGGTGCTGATGAAGCCCGGCACCAAGGCAATGTGGGGCTGCCGGGCAAATGTCTGCTTCACCAATTGGTTGGTGAGCTCGTTGTCTAACAGGTTTTTGTGGTTAGCGCGCTCGGTTTTGATAAACGTGCGGCTGTCAAACCATTGCGCGCCCTCGATGAGCGTGGCAACAATGAGGCTCGACAGACGTTCGCCATAGCTCACAATGGTGTTGGTGGTTTTCTCACTGAGGTCGTGCACCAGATAAACGCCAAAATAGATGCTACGGAGTTGCTCAAACAAGGAGTCTAATTGCTGTGCTAACTGTTGCCGCAAGTCTGCGTTGCCTATGATGCAATCAATCATCTTGTGGTGTCGCGCAACCATGGTGTCGAACGATGCTTTCCATTCGTCACGATGCTGCTGCGCCAATAGCGAAGTGGCCAACAGCTGGTCGGTGATGCCACCTAAAGCACTCACCACCACGACAACATCGCCATGCTGCGCTTCATTTTCAACAATCTGTTTTAGGCTCAGAATACTTTCTACAGAGCCAACGGATGTTCCTCCAAATTTTAATACCTTCATGAAAAATACATTTAAATTGGGAATGATGTTACCCCCGAAAGGAGCGTTGCAAAAATACGAATTATTGCGCGCATACCCAACAAAAAGGGCGAGAGATTGCGAGGGTGTGGCCATTTTTGGGTAACTTTGCACGCATGATTCAAGAATGGCAAATAAGAGTTACACCTGCCGTAGCATTTACGGAAGACAGCATCAAGGCCTATGTGGCAGAAACGCATGGTATTGATGTGCGCACCATTCACCAGGTGCGTGTGTTGCGGCGCAGTATTGATGCACGACAACGGCAGATTTTTGTCAATCTCAAAGTGCGCGTTTACATCAATGAGTTTCCGCAAGACGAGCCGTTTGTGCGTGTCGATTATCCCGATGTTTCGGCCAAATCCTCGGTTGTCGTGGTGGGAGCTGGTCCGGGTGGCTTGTTTGCAGCACTTCGGCTGATTGAATTGGGCTTGCGTCCTATTGTGCTGGAACGTGGAAAGAATGTGCGCGACCGCAAGAAGGATTTGGCACTCATCACGAAGACGCAGCAGGTGGATGCTACGAGCAATTACAGTTTTGGTGAGGGTGGAGCTGGAGCCTACAGCGATGGCAAACTCTACACGCGCAGCAAAAAGCGCGGCAGCGTGGAGAAGATTTTGCAAGTGTTTTGTCAGCATGGTGCTTCTGAGGCCATTCTCTCGGATGTGCACCCCCATATTGGCACTGATAAGTTGCCACGCGTGATAGAGGCCATGCGCAACACCATTTTGCAATGTGGTGGCGAAGTGCATTTCCTCACGCAAATGACGCGGCTTTTAATACAAGGTGAAGAAGTGGTGGGCGTGGAAGCCCATGACTTGCAAAACGATGCACAATGCACGTTTCGCGGACCAGTGATTTTGGCTACGGGGCACAGCGCACGCGATGTCTACCACTATTTGCACGATGCCAACATCGAAATCGAAGCCAAAGGCATAGCCGTGGGCGTGCGTTTGGAGCACCCCAGCCAGCTTATTGACCAAATTCAATATCACAACAAAAATGGTCGTGGCCGCTATCTCCCCGCAGCCGAATATTCGTTTGTGACCCAGGCGCAAGGGCGTGGCGTCTATAGTTTCTGCATGTGTCCAGGCGGTTTTGTTATTCCTGCCGCCACTGACAAACAGCAGATTGTGGTGAATGGCATGAGTCCCAGCAACCGCGGCACAGCATGGAGCAACAGTGGCATGGTGGTGCAGATGGAACCACAAGATTGTCAGCAGGCCTTTGCCGAAGCTGGTGATGATGCCTTGTGCGTGATGCGCTTTCAAGAATATGTAGAACGACTCTGCTGGCAACAAGGCAATATGCGACAAACCGCACCGGCACAGCGCATGGCCGACTTTGTGAATGATCGATTGAGCTATGATTTGCCCAAAAGTTCTTATGCCCCCGGATTGGTGAGCAGTCCCCTGCATTTTTGGCTTCCGCCATTCATCGTACAACGCTTGCAAGAGGGGTTTAAAACCTTTGGGCGGCAAGCGCATGGCTTTCTCACCAATGAAGCGGTGATGATGGCCGTCGAGACCCGCACATCGAGCCCCGTCCGCATTTTACGCAACCGCGAAACCTTGCAGCACGTGCGCCTGCGGGGGCTTTTCCCTTGTGGCGAAGGAGCAGGCTATGCCGGTGGCATCGTTTCTGCGGGTATGGATGGCGAACGCTGTGCTGAGATGGTGCAACACTATGTCAACGGCTTGTAGCAGATGCCGGTCGCTTCTTTTCCCCCGTTTACAAATCCAATGCAATAAGAAGTCGTCGCATCCGCTTTTAAAAACGGATGCGATGTGTTACTTCCCGAACCCAAAAACTATGCAGATACAGGGTGTAGTTGGGGTGTTTTCTTGAAAAAATATGCCGCTATGCTATCAAAAAAGGGAAGGAGCCACTCTGTGTGTTCCTTCCTTGTTTCTGCATTCCATAGTGCGGTGTTTACATGGCTGCGCATGCAAACGCCACGGTGCTTTTAATCGGCAAACAGCGGATAGTTCTTCATTGTGGCGTTCACCTTCTCGCGAACCTGAGCTATCACGCGGTCATCTTCAGGATGATTGAGCACGTCCTCAATGAGCGCGGCGATGAGATGCATCAAATCTTCTTTTGCGCCACGGGTGGTGATGGCTGCTGTGCCAAGGCGCAAGCCCGAGGTGAGGAACGCACTGCGCGTGTCGAAAGGCACCATGTTTTTGTTGGCTGTGATGTCGGCCGCAACCAGCGCTTTCTCTGCCATCTTACCCGTGAGTTCGGGATATTTGCTGCGCAAATCCACCAGCATAGAGTGGTTATCGGTTCCACCACTGATGATGGTGAAGCCACGCGCTATAAGGTCGGCAGCCAATGTTGCCGCATTGTCTTTCACCTGCTGTGCATAGGTCTTCCACGTGGGGAGCAGGTTTTCACCAAAGCCCACAGCCTTAGCAGCGATGACATGTTCGAGCGGGCCGCCCTGTGTGCCTGGGAAAACGGCCGAATTGAGCAGGGTGCTCATCATTTTCACTTCGCCTTTCTTGGTGGTCAGCCCCCATGGGTTTTCAAAATCTTTGCCCATGAGGATGATGCCGCCGCGCGGACCACGCAATGTTTTGTGGGTGGTGCTGGTGACGATGTGGGCATATTTTAAAGGATTGTCCAGCAAGCCGGCAGCGATGAGTCCTGCCGGATGCGCCATGTCAATCATCAGCAAAGCGCCCACTTCATCGGCGATTTTGCGCATGCGGGCATAATCCCACTCGCGGCTGTAGGCCGAACCGCCACCGATGATGAGTTTGGGCTTGTGTTGGTGCGCTAATTGTTCCATTTCATCGTAATCTACACGGCCTGTTTCGCGGTTGAGATTGTAACCCACCGGATGGTAGAGTAGGCCTGAGGTGTTGACGCTGCTGCCATGTGAAAGGTGGCCGCCCTGTTCTAAATTCAGGCCAAAGAACGTGTCGCCGGGCTTCAGCACCGCCAGCAATACTGCTGCATTGGCCTGTGCGCCCGAGTGGGGTTGCACGTTGGCATAAGCCGCATGAAATAGCTTCTTCACCCGCTCAATGGCCAAAGTTTCAACTTGGTCTACCACCTGGCAGCCGCCGTAATAGCGCTTTCCGGGTAGTCCCTCGGCATATTTATTGGTGAGGCATGACCCCATGGCCGCCATGACTTCATCACTGACAAAATTTTCAGAAGCAATAAGTTCAATGCCTTTGAGTTGTCGTTGATGCTCTTGTTCGATTAAATCGAAGATTTCTTGGTCTCTTCTCATATTTGTTACCTTATGTTTTACGGATAAATGACAATTCTTATACGAGCTTGATTTCGTTCATATTTTGCTCTTTGTCGCAATAGTGGCATTTCACTACACCGTGCACTTTGTCGACAACATGGAAAAGTGTGGTCATCGGCTCATTGTTGGTGATGCACTTAGGATTGTTGCAGCGCACAATGCCTCGCAGCACTTGTGGCGTTTCAACCATTTTCTTTTCCACCACTTCATAGTCTTTAATGATGTTGAGTACCACGTTGGGTGCAACAACACTGAGGCGACTAATTTCTTCATCGGTGAAAAATTTATTTGTAATTTTAATGATTCCTTTTTTCCCAATGCGGTTTGATGGAAGATTATAGCCGATGGTGACAGGCATCGTGGAAGCCTTCAAGTCAAGGAGGTCGGCCACTAAATAGGTTTTCTCAGCCGGGATATGATCGATTACCGTGCCATTTTCAATGGCTGCCACCTGCATTTCTTTTTTCGCCATAATGTTAGAATTTTGACTGAATAATTGTTTTGTCGTTTTTGACATCTTCTAATGTGATTCCCAAACAATGGCAGAAGATGGCCTCGCGTGCATAAAGTCCATTCTGCGCCTGCTGGATGTAATAGGCATGTGGATTGTCATCCACATCGTAAGCAATTTCGTTTACGCGCGGGAGGGGATGAAGTATCTTCATATTCTCTTTCACGTGTTGCAGCATGTCATTTCTCAAAATATACACGTTTTTCACCCGTTCATATTCCATCAAGTCCGAAAATCGTTCCTTTTGTACACGTGTCATATACAGAATATCGGCATCGGCAATGGTTTCTGCATCGAATGTAGTATGCTCGTGGTAAACAATGTGATGTTGTTTACAATAAAGTTTATATTCCTGTGGCATACTCAATTCTTTAGGTGCAATGAAATGGAATGTCGGATTAAAATGACGCATTGCCGTGATAAGAGAATGCACCGTGCGCCCATATTTCAAGTCGCCGACAAGATAGATGTTGAGATTTTCTAATTTCCCTTGCGTCTGATAAATGGTGTAGAGATCAAGCAAGCACTGCGAAGGGTGCATGTGCGCACCATCTCCTGCATTGATGATAGGCACCCGCGTTACTTCTGAAGCATATTGTGCCGCACCTTCTATATAATGTCGCATGGCAATGACATCGGCATAATTGCTCACCATGAGAATGGTGTCTTTCAGCGTTTCGCCCTTTGACACACTCGAAGCCTTGGCATCGCTGAAACCAATAACGTGGGCGCCTAATCGGTTGGCCGCCGTTTCAAAGCTAAGCCGTGTTCGTGTGGATGGCTCGTAAAACAATGTTGCTACGACCTTCCCTTTTAATAATTCTCGGTTAGGATTCTTTTCAAATTCTTGTGCCATTTGAATGAGATACAATATATCTTCTTTCGTCAAATCGGCAATGGTCACAAAATTGTGCATATTGTTATGTTATTGATGTTGAAAACCAGTCCAAAGGTAGGGATAAATTCTGATTATACTATGGTATTTCAGAGAAAAATTGTATTTTTGCCCAAAATTAAATGAAATGAGAAAAGTCTTTGTCCACGCCTTGTGGACGATTTTGTTATGTGCAATAGCGGGAACCGCTTTAGCTTTCACAGCCATTTGGAATGGCTGGATTGGTTATATGCCCGCTATTGAAGATTTACAAAACCCTATCAATCGTTTTGCAACGCAAGTGTATTCAGCGGATGGCAAAGTGATGGGAACCTATAATTTAAATAAAGAAAATCGTATTGTCGTTCCTTATAATAAGATATCGAAACATTTGGTTCATGCCTTAGTGGCAACGGAAGACGAACGCTTCTATGAACATAGCGGTATTGATTTTATAGCCTTAGGGCGCGCTTTGATAAAGCGAGGTCTATTTGGCCAGGCATCAGCTGGTGGAGGTTCAACCATTACCCAGCAATTGGCCAAACAATTATATTCTATACAGGTACATAGTTCTTTAGAGCGTCTCTTGCAAAAGCCTATAGAGTGGGTTATAGCGGTGAAATTAGAACGCTATTATACCAAAGAGGAAATTATTGCTTTATACCTCAATTACTTCGACTTTTTGCATAACGCTGTAGGGATTAAGACTGCAGCAAACACATACTTCAACAAAGAACCAGCCGACTTAACGACAACAGAGGCTGCTATGTTAGTGGGATTATGCAAGAATCCATCATTATTTAATCCTGTCCGTTTTCCTGAGCGTGCACGGGATCGCCGAAATGTTGTTTTGCGTCAAATGCTAAAGGCTGGCTACTTGAATGAAGATGAGTACTCAGAGTTTTGTGAGATGCCTTTAGCATTAAATTTCCATCGCACAGACCACAAAGATGGAAATGCAACTTATTTTAGAGAGTTTTTACGCCAATATATGATGGCAGAAAAGCCCAAATTAGAGAGTTATCCAGCATGGAATCGCGTGCAATATGCATTAGATTCTTTGGCTTGGGAGACAGACCCACTTTATGGATGGTGCAATAAAAATTTTAAGAAAGATGGGAGTCCCTATAATATTTATACGGATGGTCTGAAAGTCTTCACAACATTGGATAGTCGCATGCAACTTTATGCGGAGGAAGCTGTATATGGACATGTTGCAAAGTTCCTCCAACCAGCTTTTAATCGCGAGAATAAGAGTAAAAAAAACGCACCTTTTACGGAGAAGTTAACACCCCAACAATTGCATTCAATTCTTAATCGCAATATGTTTCAAAGTGAACGCTACCGCGATATGAAGGCTTCAGGAGCTAGCGAGGCAGAAATTAAGGCTGCTTTTAATAGGCCTGTTGATATGACAATTTTTACCTATCATGGCGATATTGATACAACTATGACCCCTATGGATTCTATTAAATACTATAAGAGCTTTTTACGTGCAGGATTCATGAGTATGGATCCTAAGACAGGATTTGTCAAAGCCTATGTCGGTGGATTGGACTATAATCATTTTATGTATGATATGGTAACAGGGGGACGTCGGCAAGTAGGTTCAACTATTAAACCTTTCCTCTATGCTTTGGCTATGGAAAATGGTTTTTCGCCTTGTGATGTTGCTCCAAATGTTCAAAAGACTTATACTGTAGCAGGTAGGCCTTGGACGCCACGTAATGCCTCGCGTGCACGCTATGGCCAGATGGTTACGCTGAAATGGGGATTAGCAAACAGTAATAACTGGATTTCGGCCTATCTTATGAGTAAGCTGAATCCACGTCTATTTGTTTCCACACTACACGAATTTGGTATTAATACTCCCAATATCTATCCATCGATGTCGCTTTGTTTAGGTCCATGTGATGTAAGTGTTGCAGAGATGGTGAGCGCCTATTCTACTTTTGCCAATCATGGTATTCGGACGGCACCTCTATTTGTTTCGCGTATTGAGGACAATGAAGGGAATGTTATTGCAACATTTCAGCCACGCATGAACGAAGTTATTAGCGCAGAAAGTGCCAATAAAATGTTGGTGTTGTTGCAAGGTGTGGTTGATGGTGGTACGGCGGGTCGATTACGCTATAAGTACAACTTTGAAGGTGAAATTGGTGGGAAAACCGGAACAACCAATAACAATAGTGATGCTTGGTTCATTGGTTTTACACCCCAATTAGTCTCTGGTGTATGGGTAGGAGGTGAAGATCGAGATATTCACTTCGATAATATGGCCATGGGGCAAGGTGCAACGATGGCATTACCCATATGGGCCTATTTCATGCGAAAGGTCTATAATGATCACACTTTGGGTTATAGTAGTAAAGTTAAATTCGACTTACCTGATGGATTTGACCCTTGTAGGAATCAAGATAATGACTCAAGCAGTAACCAAATTGATGAGGTTTATGAATAAGTGTCTTATATTTCTCTTAGTCTTAGTACATAACCTCTGCACTTATGCTCAACATAATCCCCTACGGGATAGTTTAAAAGTGGCTACAGAGGCTCTTAACTATCACCCAGATAGCCTTGATTTAAAGCTAAAGAAAGCCTCATGGAATGTTCAACTTGGTGAATGGGACTATGCCAAAAGTGAATACGATCAGGTGCTTGCGCGGGAGCCTAATAATTTGGCAGCGTTATATTTCCGTGCTTTTGTCAATGAACAGCTTCATCGTTATTCTTTTGCTCGCTTAGACTATGAGCACTTGCTCTATCTCGTTCCTGGTAATTTTGAAGCACAGTTGGGATTAGCACTACTCAATGAAAGGGACAATCATCATACAGAAGCTTTAGACGGACTAAATCGCTTAGTGATGCAATTTCCTGATAGTACGCTTGCCTATGCTGCACGTGCAAATTTAGAACGTGAGCATCAGCAATATGATTTAGCTATATTTGATTATACGGAGGCTATCCGACGTTCACCTGATAATACAGATTATCTGCTGGCTCGTGCAGATATTTGGATTACTTTAAAACAATATGGAAAGGCAGAGAACGATTTACAAAAGCTAATAATTTTAGGTATTCCAAAAATGGCATTAAGGCCTTTTTTCGAAAGAATAAAGAAGAGATTATAGTATCAATAACAGAATTATAAAAATATAAATAGATGAAACAATGAAATTTCTACAACCCTTATTTGAAATATGGCAGCAAGAGGCAGGAATTGATGGTATCTATCGTATGATAGAACGAGCAGGACGTGTATGCTACAAAAGTGAAAATCATGTAGATAATCAGTCAGCACGTCCCTTTGTTGAGCGGCTCATAGCTTCAAAACATACAGCCATGCTCGAACATGGGACGGTATATTTGGTTACAGAACAAGCAAAATTGGCTGAACGGTATATCCAAAATCCATTCTCCGTTGTCCATACATTTAATACGAAAAATTATATTACAACCAATCTCCGTGTGCTGGTAGAACAAGGGTGGATGGATGATTTGCAATGTCTTTCTAAGCAACAACCTCAGCATGAACCACGCATCACAGTTCATTTTACCACACAAGTTTCCATTACACGCGAATTTAATCGTCATCGTTCGCACTCTATGGCAGAGCAGTCTACACGCTATTGTAATTATAGCAAAGATAAATTTGGGGGTGAAATCAATATTAATGTACCTGAATGGATTACCAACTGTGAGAAGTTTTCTGCGACAGAACAAGCAGGCAATTTCAATATGCAGTTTATAAACTACTGCCGTTCTATAGCCGATAGTAATGGTAACACAAATTGGACGGACTTCGATGCCTGGCTGTTTGCTAATCTTGCTGCCGAATTTGCCTATATGCAACTCATTGCATTGGGGCGAAAGCCACAAGAGGCTCGCGCAGTATTACCTTTAGATGTAAACACAGAGCTTATTCACACGGCATTCTTACATGACTGGCAACACTTTTTTAATTTACGAGCCTTAGGAACAACGGGTGCACCTCATCCAGATGCAAAGGCTATAGCTCAGCCGCTTTATGAGGTCTTTAAGCAAAATGGATGGTTATAATCGATTTCAAATAGATTTTTTTAATAGACGATAAAGGGAGATTGTAGATTAACAATAGAGTAAAAAGTAGAATTTGTCAAGCACATGTTTCTCTATATCACCCTTTTTACGTAACTTTGCATGGTATAAAGATGGATAAAACAAATTTCAATATGATTAAAATTACTTTTCCTGATGGCTCTGTCCGCAATTATGAACAGGGTGTAACGGGAATCCAAATTGCAGAGAGCATTTCACCAGCTCTTGCGCGTAGTGTAGTGTCATGTAGTGTTAATGGGGAAATAGTAGAATTAAATCGGCCTATCAATACAGATGCAACCATTGCACTCTATAAATTTGATGACGAAGAAGGGAAAAAGACTTTTTGGCATACATCAGCCCATTTGTTGGCCGAGGCTTTGCAAGAACTCTATCCAGGCATTCAGTTTGGCTTTGGACCTTCGGTTGAGAATGGATTTTTCTATGATGTCATGCCTGCTGAAGGTCAGGTGATTTCAGAAAATGATCTTCCAAAAATCGAAGCTAAGATGCTGGAATTGGCTAAGAAAGATGAGCCTGTCATTCGTAAAGAGATTTCAAAGGCAGACGCGCTGAAAGCTTTTAAAGCCGATGGACAAGAATATAAGTACGAACACATCGACCAAGATTTGGAGGATGGCACTATAACAACCTATACGCAAGGACACTTTACAGACCTTTGTCGTGGCCCACACTTGATGTCAACAGGGCTCATCAAAGCAGTGAAACTCACAAGTGTTGCAGGTGCTTTTTGGCGGGGTGATGCAAAACGTGAGCAAATGACACGTATCTACGGCATATCTTTCCCCAAGAAGAAACTATTAGATGAATATTTACTTTTGCTGGAAGAGGCAAAAAAACGCGACCATCGCAAAATTGGAAAGGACATGGAATTGTTCATGTTCTCTGAACGCGTGGGCAAGGGACTTCCTATTTGGTTGCCCAAAGGCACTCAATTACGCCTTCGTTTGCAAGAATTATTACGTGGGCTACTTCGTCCTTACAATTATCAAGAAGTGATTACACCTGGTATCGGTAGCAAGAGTCTTTATGTTACATCTGGACACTATGCTCATTATGGGAAGGATGCTTTCCAGCCAATTCATACTCCAGAAGAGGATGAAGAGTACATGCTTAAGCCCATGAATTGTCCTCACCATTGTGAAGTATATGCACGTAAACCTCGCTCTTACAAAGATTTACCATTGCGAATAGCAGAGTTTGGTACTGTTTTCCGCTATGAGAAGAGTGGTGAGTTACATGGTTTAACACGTGTACGTACGTTTACACAAGATGATGCACACATCTTTGTACGTCCAGATCAGGTGAGAAGCGAATTCGAGAATAATATTGATATTATTCTCAAAGTGTTTAAGACGTTCAAATTCGACAACTACGAAGTACAGATATCGCTACGCGATCCTAAAGACAAAGAGAAATATATTGGTTCTGATGAGATTTGGGACGAGAGTGAAAATGCAATTCGAGAAGCCTGCAAAGAAAAAGGCTTACAAGCACATGAAGAAGTTGGAGAAGCTGCTTTCTACGGGCCAAAATTAGACTTTATGGTAAAAGATGCTATTGGCCGCAAATGGCAGTTGGGCACTATCCAAGTAGATTATAATCTACCAGCACGCTTTGAATTGGAATATACGGCCGACGACAACAGCAAGAAGACACCCGTTATGCTTCATCGCGCACCATTTGGTTCGCTTGAACGTTTCGTAGCTGTGCTGATTGAGCATACGGCAGGACATTTTCCTTTATGGCTAACGCCTGACCAAGTGGTTATACTCCCCATCTCTGAAAAGTATAATGATTATGCACATGAGGTAGAACAGCAACTTCACACAGTAAATGTTCGTGCTATCATAGATGATCGTAATGAAAAAATTGGTCGTAAAATACGAGATAGTGAGTTGAAGCGTATCCCTTACATGCTGGTTGTCGGCGAGAAAGAAGCAGCCGAAGGTTCGGTTTCTATGCGTCAACAAGGTGGTGGTGAGCAGGCTACAATGACCATTAAAGACTTTGCGCAACGTATCAATGATGAGGTAGGAAATCAGCTTAAGGATTTGAGATAATGGTAAACATTTTCTTAACATCGGGAGCATGAAATTAAAAGACAACGATGTACGCAATCATTACCGTACCTCTTGCGTATAAATTTCTTATTAAAAGATTAAGGTGTATCAAGATTTTGATACACCTTTTTCATATGGACCACTGGAATAATGTCTAATATAGTCATCTATAACAAGTCTACTTTTTTTATTTATCATAATATGTATTATCTGAAATTTTATTTTTGTATATTTGTCTCAAAATTTTTCGATTTTATGAAAAGTATTAACAACATTCAATTAAGTAAGCACTTCGACTTGTACGAAATGTGCAAGTTCGCTAAGTATGGTTATGCTAATCTTCCGACTGATGGCCAAGTGATTTATAATTTGCGCCAGTTGTGCCTTGCTCTCGAGGTTGTTCGTAACTCGTTGCGTGATGATATTGCTGACAAAGACATTCCATTGTATGTCAATAGTGGTTATCGCTCTGATGCTGTTAACAAATTAGTTGGTGGCGTTCCCACTTCTGATCATCTGTTTGGTTATGCTGCAGATATTCGAAGTCTTGTCTATCCTCCAGGTCAGTTGCTCGAGCGCATTCGTTCGTGTGCTAATCTTGACGTTATTCAAGTTGGCCAAGTGATCTTGTACCCTACGTTTGTGCATTTTTCAATTAATCGTGCCTTGCATAAAAATGAATTCCTCAAAAAAGTTGGTAATCACTATGAAACCATATAAACATCTGTACCCTGAGGTTTCGAAACAGCATTATTCGTTGCTGGTAGAAACGCGCGTTAGTAAGCATGGTGATGAAATCACGATTTATCGTGTAGAGTTCATGGAGAGATACGTAGTTTTTTCTTCGTTTTCTTCTGCGATTGATTTTATTAAATGTAATCTCGAGTAATGCATCCATTAGTTAGTCTTGTAAAGCCAAAGGAAGTACTGCTTCCGTGTGTTACCCCTCAATTGGTTAAACAAAACGGTCGTTGGTATGCTTATGCTTGTGGTAAGTGCTTTATGTGCTTGGACAAAAAAGCAAAGATTTGGCGTGCTCGGATTACCCAAGAATTCAAAGATAATCGATTTGCACTGTTTTTCACACTCACGTACGATAATAATCATGTTCCATTTGCTCGACCTGCTGAAGACGCTCCACGCTATATACTCGATGATGCGAAAGGATTTAAGTTTCCCGACCGCGATGAAACTTCTTACTCGGAAAGATTGTCCGTTGATTATGCGAATTGTGGTCGTGTTATACCTGCTTTGTCCGGTTTTGACGTTGTTAACTCTTTTGGAGTGGCTTCACGTTTGGATGTACAAAAGTTTTTGAAGCGTTTCCGTTACTATTTGAATTCGTTGTTGTTGCGCCATGCTCGTTTGAAATTCTATGACAAGTTGTTTTCGTACACTCGTTGGCTCGGTTACAATGCTAAATTGCAGGATTTTGAAAGCTGGTTGGATGATTTAGATACTGAAACATACAATTTATATTTTGATATTTATCAATATTACAAAAAAATATATGAGAAAGAGAAAGCAAAAGCAAAACAAGTCGTTCGCTACTTCATTTGCAGCGAATATGGCAGTCACACCTTTAGACCCCACTACCATGGTTTCTTTTGGTTTGACGATGAAAAGGCGTACCAATACGCAACAAGGTGTATATATAAGGCTTGGACGCTGTGCGCTCAAAGGAATATCAATGTCCAACCTGCTGATAGCGGAACTGCCAGCTATGTTACAACGTATGTTACTAGCTTTACTGATTTGCCAAAAGTTCTACAAAGCAAATTTGCCCGCCCATTCTGTTTGGCTTCTAAAGGCCCAGCAATCGGCTATAAGTCGTATAGTCCTGAAAAAGTACAAAGAATGTACCTTGAACGAACTATATTCCGAAGTGATGAGACTGTTACAAAGCAAGGAAAACAGACTGTTGTTTACCCAGTTCCCCCGAGTGTTGTATGTCGATATTTCCCAAAGTGTTACCAGTATAGCACGATATCTGATATGGATAAATTACGTGTATATACGCGATTTATCAAATATAGAAGAGTCGATGGACAAGAAAAAGTAGACGCTGCTGCTTCTCTTGCTTGTCTGGATTGGTATAAAAAGAATACGAAGCTATACCCTACCCGTGCTATTAATGAGTTAGGCGATAGCTATAATGAGGAAGACTCCTGGTTTCATGCTGCAGATATAGCTGCCGCTCGTGCCTGCTTGCGTTGGTGCATACATTTTGACACTCACCCACTCCACTATATGACGATGTTAGATTGGTTCCACTATCAATACGCGCAATTTCAGTTGTACCAACAATATCAATATATGGATAAGTTATGTCGTACTGTCGTATGGCCTGCCGATCAATATTATCATGCAGTAGATGTAACGTTGTATGATGTACAGTGTTGTATTGATGACGCTTTCTTGCGTCGATTGCCACGGCATATTAGCATGGTAGATGAGAAGATGCCCGAGTATCATAGAATAGCTAATAGTTATAATATTCCTATCTTTATGTTTTATGATCGCTTAGGCTTTAGGCGTGATAAGAAAATCGCAGAGTTATTGGAGTGTAATCAACCACATTTTAAAAAATATGCTGATAAGATTAAAGATGATTTGAAATTACATACAAAAAGTAAGCGTGCAAACGCACATGTCTTGGATAGTTTAATAGATTAATTTATATGTTTTATTAAAGTTTTTTATTATGTCTAAAGTTCCTAAAATTGGTGTAGGTCCTGCGCAGCGTCCTCGTAATGGTTTTGACCGTTCAGAAACGCACATCTATTCGCAGCCTGCCGGTATGTTGTTGCCTGTCATGCAGATGTTCTTAAATCCGCATGATAATGTTAGTGTCGATACTACGAGTATCGTTCAGGCGCAGACGTTACAAGGTCGGCCGTTCCTTGGAATGAAACAAAATTTTGCGTTTTATTTCGTCCCGGCACGTCTTATGTACTCCTATTCTAAGGCGTTTTTTAGCGGATTAGTTCCCAAAAACACGTTGACGAGTTCTGCGTTGAGTTCTGTTGCACTTGCTAATGGTGTTCGTTTAAAGGCTCCATCTTTTAGGCCTTATGAAGTGTTCTGTCGCTTTGCTGGTATTCCGTTGCCTGATGGTTCGTTAGCGGATAGTAAGATTTTGAATGTTACTTCTGCTGGCTTGCCGATGAGTAATATTAATGGTACTCATTATCATTCCGGTGATGGTGGACGCTTTGGAACTCGTAGTTCTGTTCCGTTGTCGGAAGTTGAAAAGTTGGTAGCTTCTGGTGGTGCTGATTATATTAAGCGTCCGTTTGGTCAGATATTGCGTCGGCCATCTGGTGCATTTGATATTTTCGGTTATGATTTGTTGCCGTCGTACGTTCGTTTCTGTGATATGATGAAATATGGTGCTATGCCGTATGTTGGAGAAAGTGTTAATGTGAATGCTGTTACTGCTGATATGGTGAATTATGAGGCTAATTTGTTCTATTGGCTTGCCTATCAGAAAATTTATCAGGATCATTTTTTGGACACCAACTATGAAAAGGTCAACCCTCGCTCTTACAACGTTGATGACTTGTTAGACCCCAATAATGGCAAATGTACTTTTTCTTTTAGTAGTAGTTCTGCATCGCTCGATAGAGCATTAGACATTTTTTCGCCTCGTTATGTGAAGTATGAAAAGGACTTGTTGAGTAATATTCACCCATCGCCGTTGTTCGTTGATGATGTAAGTTCCACGATACGTACTTTTGTTGGTACATCTGGCGAAATGTTGAATGGCACTCCGATGAAGTCTTATAATATGACCAATTCTTCTGACACGGCTGTTATGTCAGATCGTAACGGTGTTTACACGACTGTGTCTGCTGCCCAATTACGTAATTTGTTTGCATTCGATAAGATGCAACAGATTACAAGTCGTGCGCCTAAGACGTATAAAGCACAGATGTTAGCGCATTATGGTGTGAATGTAGCTGATGATTTGACTGAAAGCTTCTATGTTGGTGGCTTTAATAAAGCCTTGGAAGTTAGTCCCGTCATTGCTACGGCTGACGGTACTGCTAAGGATAGTTCTACGAACTTTGGTCAGCAAGGTAGTTACATCGATAGTTCACAGGATGGTCATATTAACTTTACCGCCAAAGAACATGGCGTGTTGATGTGTTTGTCTTGGTTTTCTCCGAATTCGTTGTATGACGCTGACGGATTGGATGCGTTTAATGCTAAATTTGCTCGCGAGGATTATTTTGTTCCTGAGGCTGAAGACCTCGGTATGCAGCCTATCGAGTTTTCTCGGTTGTTACCTCCTTGGATTAAGAATTCAGAGTATCGATTGCCTGAGGTTGATGGTTCCGTAGGTCAGTATTATGGTGCTCATGCGGATGAGGTTGCGAAAGCGTATGATGTTGACTATAAAGGTAAAGCGTTGGATTATAGTGCGTTCCGTGGTTCTGTTTTAGGTCGTATTGTCCCAATGTTTGATACTTCTCGTGTCTACGGCTGGCAGCCTCGTTATCATGAGTTTAAAGCTGGTGCTGATTATTTGCATGGTGAATTCAAGGTAGGTCGTAGTATGCAGATTTTGTCTATCCATCGCCCTACTCCATTTAACTATTATATGGGTTTGAATAATCGTAAATTCGGACAGACGTTTGGTATTCCTCCCGTTAAATTCGATTATAATGGCGTTCCTGCGTCTTTCTTGTTCGTTGACCCAGCTTGTACAAATGACGTTGTTGAAGTCAATTTTGACGGTACGGAAAAAACAGACCCATTCCGTATTACGACCCATTTTGCAGTTAGTTACATTACAGATATGTCAGTTAGTGGCTTGCCACGCTTGTAATTTAATTTTTTGTGTTATGAAAAATTGTTATATTAATAGAGGACTGGTAGACGTTATTAATGATTTTACGCCTGTTGTGTCTACGATTGTTACTGTTGACAAGGAAGCTACGGAGTTGTTCGAAAAACTGAACCCTGTTCTTTCAAATGGTCATCGTGATAATATCATCACCCGGTTGTTGGATAAGAACGTACCTCGTGAGATTGCAGATGTCATCACGCAGTTGGTTACGTCTGTTCCTCATGATAGTTCGAACAAAGGCTATACGGATGATCAGATACGTGCTACCATTGTAAGCCGTCACTATCAGAATGAGATTGAATTGCAGCAAGTTCGTGATTACTTGGATGCTGTTGCAGAAGAGTTGTTCCCTGATGAGCCTGCTCCGAATGAGCCTGCTCCGAATGAGCCTACTCCGAATGGTGCCGCTGCTGGAAGTACTTCACCCACTTAATTAGTTAGTTATGTCTTATATTAATAGATTAAATTCGATTGAACGAGGCTGCGGCCTCGCTCAAATCGATAATCGTAAGCATATTGCTCCGGCTGTTGCTGCTGCTATTCCTGCTATTATTGCCGCTGCTGGTACTGTTACAAGTGCTGTTATGAATAAGCGAAGTAATGATAAGAATAACGCGTTACAACAGCAATTAGTAGAGAGAGCTAATGCGTATAATACGCCTGGTTCGCAAGTAGGTCGGTTCAATAATGCTGGTTTAAACCCTTATATGATGCTCGGCCAAATTAATGCTGGTAATCAGCAATCAGTTGCTACCACACAGCCTACGGATTATTCCGGTGTTGTTAATGGTGCTGCTTCTGCTGCCTCTTCGTTAATTCAAGGCCTTACTGCACAGTCGGAAATTACCAAGAATGAAGCTGATGCGCGTAATGTTAATGCCGATACGGTTACGAAGACCATTCGTAATGTTACGGAGTTGGAGCGTAATAAGGCCGAGTTGCAAAAGCAGTTAGCTGAGAGTGCCAAAACTGAAGCTGATAAAGATAAGATCCGCAAGGAGATAGAGTTGGTTGATGAGCAGATAACTCAGTTAAAACAGACTAATGATATTGGTATATTGACTTGGGATGAGCGCATTAAAGCTCCAGGTGTCCAAAATCAGTTGAATGCTGCACAAGCTGCTCTTCTTGGTTCGCAGAAAAAAGGTGCTGACTTGGATAATAATCTTGTTCGATTGTTTGGTGCTGCCAATATGCGTGCTATGATTGGTAAGGCTGCTGCTGAAGCTCGTGCCGCTGATGCGAGTGCTTCGCTATCTTATGCTAATGTGAATGTTGCTAAGCATGAAGCTAATTCGGCTTATTGGAATTCTCGTGGTTCTGAATATAATTATCGCGAGGCGCGTAGATTGTTCGATTATAACTCGGCATATCATGATAATGTGATGTTGGATTATGGCCTTGATAAAGCTGGTGAGATTCTTCATGGTGGTAGTGAAGTTACTGGCTCTGTCAATGATGTTATGAATTCGCGTGCTAATCGGAAAAATCTAAAGTCACAAATGCGGTATCGTAATGCTAAGATGTCGAGACCTGCTCGTGTGCCAAGATTTAGATGATAATTTTGTTTGTTTAATTTTTTAATGTAATTTTGCAATGAAAAAGAAAAGTTTTTTGCAAGTGTTGGCTCAAGTAGCCATTGCAGCGTTAACTGCGCTGCTCACTTCTTTAGGTGTTAATTAATTGTTATGTCAGCAAAGAAAATAGTTTTAGTTGCTATTTGTGTTATTATTGCTTGGAAGGTAATTCCGTTGTTGATTAATGCGGTTTTATTCTTAATTGTTTATTTCCTCTTTAATTAGTGTGGCTTCGGTCACACTTTTTTGTTTATGTGCTGTTCGTTAGGTGAGCTTGCGAACACAAATTAGGTCGGATAGTGTAGCATCCGCATTACAGGATGCGAAACGGTCTCGCAGTGCATACCGCTCTCCCACGGAGCGTAGCGCGCGGAATGCTAATGTAGCGCACTGCGTCGTAGTGAAGTGCAAGCTTGCGCAGCACACCCCATCCAAGACCGCCGGAGGCAAAATTTATTAGCGTTTGTTTTGATTATCAGTTTCCACATTAGTGGCGCACGCCCCCCGTGCTGCGTACCTACCCCTTGATATAAATGGTAAAACTGACAGTGGTCCAAACGCCCTAAAATCTCTACAATGTTAATTTACATTAATAAATTATCATATTATGTATTATCTAAAATAGATAAAGAGCTCCATTAAACGGCAATAAAAAAGCGATGACCTTCACAGGTAATCGCTCCAAATCTTCAATAGGTATTAGTCTCTCTTAAGGCAAAAAGATTGTTTTCAGGATAACATTGACAAATGTAATACTTTTTTTTGAATAAAAAAACTTTTAGCAAAACTTTCTTCGAAATATTTTCAAAAATTGTCAATTTTGATGGAAATATGGAGCCTGAGACCCTATTTTAACTGATCAACGCTTATTTTACAACCACTTTCTTATGATTAATGATATACACGCCAGCTGGGAGATGCTCCATAGATGTTCCCATATATAGTCCATTTATTGTGTATATTCGGTTCTCATATTTCGAGTGACTTGTTGCATGATGAATAGCTGACGGTGGATTATTTTTTATATCGGCATAATAGGTAAATGTGATAGTGCCATTATGGTCGCGCTGGATCTTGCCTAATCCCTGATTTACTTTGTAATAATTTGCATTAGCCTCTGATCGGTCAAGTGTGCTGCCTGCTGTATACCACCAGAAATTGGGCAATTTTAAATCATCATTGAGTTTATCAACATTATTTGGTCCCGCAAAAAGATCGCCCTTCAATTGGTTCATATAAAGCTTCTGTCCATTCGTAGGGGGCTGCAAATAGGATGAAAATAGCAAACCGTCTGCAGGAACAACCGCGATAGTGGGTTTATTGGCTATATTGTTGGGATGATAAAAGAAGTCAAGATTGTCGACATCTGTAATGCGATAAACCAATAATCCCTCGGCAGGCAATCCACTATACCAATTTTCTTTCTTAATATTCTCCATCAAGAAATATTCACGACTGTCGTTGGGATTAACAATCTGATAGGCTGCTCCACCCTCATTCAGCGTTTTATCCATCGTGATAGCCTGCCGATCAGTCAATAAAGGTTGGATATTTACAGGCCAGCCCATTTGTTTCCGCTCCCAGGCAGTATAAGGCATGGGAATGAAACCTCCGTTTCCTGCATATTCACCACCATCCATCAAATCCCACAACTCCATTTCCTGATTATGAACATGTGCCGAACTCACTGTGGGATAAATATCAGGAAGTCCCATTGTGTGAGAAAATTCATGGCACGTTACGCCAATGCTATTAATCTGAGGTTTTCCTGTATGCTTGTCAGCCACGCGTGGAAAAAGCTCTGCACCAATGCTATATCGGAAGACCCTTTTACCATTAAGCTCAGGTGTAGTGCCTGTCATGTAGCTGGCACAAGCCCACACATTCTCACCTAAACCGCCATTGTTTTGCCCCAATCCTGCATAAATCACATAGACACAATCAAAATAGCCATCATGATTGCTGTCATATTGATTTACATTTGTGATTTGTCCTTTAACCAATTCAAATGCATCACGGGTAAGTTCCTCCGGACGCTCATCACTATTATCGTCAGGATCGTTTCCACCATAGTAGCTCATGTTGTGTGGAAGTTCTACTGGACCATAAACATCAAATATGGGTGTAAACGCACCATTGCTTGATGCTTTGAAATATTGTGCGACACTGCTGAAATTGCGATGGTTTCCATTACCACGATTCTGTAGCTTCCCAGTTGCGTTAAAAAAATCATTGAATGCAACCTTAGGTTGGTCAACGCTGATTTTCTTGTCCTTAAAGCTGGCTAAGATCACAAGTATTCGTGGCGATCCTGTGTGTGGTGTATAATGTACTGTGGGATTTACAACGCGTGTGCCTTGCCCTTGTAACAACTTGTTGTCTGGGTGCTTGCGGGGTGTGATAAATGCAGCTTCCGGGCTATCCCATGCTGGCAATGGAATGATTTTTCCATCATTGCACCGCACAAAAGTGGTGTCATTATTCGTTGCAGACAGATTTGGCACATAAGCTATGAGTGCAAAGAACAGGATAAGACTTTGCTTCTTAAGAAAAAAATTGCAACATTGTTGCATACGGTTCAAGTTATCCATTTGTTTTCTTTTGAGTTTATTTAAAATAATATTGCCCTTTTCTGCGTGTCATCCGGCCATAATCGATAGCATGTTGAGGGCAATGATGATAGCATGCAAAACAAGCTAAGCATCTTTCATTGTGTTTCCAGACTGGTTTTTGCCGAAATCCGCCCACAATATCATCTACAGGACAGACCATTTTACAAATACCACATGCTACACACCTTTTCACATCAACATGGAAAGGAGAATCGGTTATGAAATAATTCGTGAATACTTTCCCCAAGAAATAGCTATTGATGCGAGGCCATTTACTTAAATGTAAATGCACCTCTCCCCTCTTACAATCAAAGATAGCTTTCGCATAATCTCTCAATGCCTTTTCTGCCTCTTGCTTTTTTCGTAGCATCGTAGCTCTACTGTCTACATCCATAAAAGGGAGTCCCACATAGGTATTTGGCATAAGGAGCGAAAACATGGCCTGCACATGCAGTCCCACTTTTTCTAAGTCCTTTTGTGCATAATCCATCGTTAGCCCTACATCGTTGCCCGCCGTGCACAAAAGATAGCAAAAATGCTGTTCTAAATGTGTTGCACGCAGCTGTAATTTCTGCATGAATGTGCGCACTATTTTTGGAGGACGCCAGCCATGGACAGGGAAAACAAATCCTATTCGTTCATCTGTCTTTAACGCAAAATTGCAATCCCCATCCATAATTTCGGGGATTGCATATAATGTTTCTTGTGTGAACTGTGCTAATTTTTGCGCAGCCCATTTACTATTTCCTGTGCCAGAAAGATAAAAAATCATCTACTTCTGAGCTTCATTCATCACACCTTCAATATAGAGACGTGTCATCTCTGTTTTTGCATTTGTGCGCACTGTGATGCTCTTCTTAAAATGTCCAGGAAATTTTCCTTCTCCATTGTAGGTCACTTTAATCTGCCCCTTTTGACCAGGTTGAACAGGAGCCTTAGTATAAGAGGGGATTGTGCAACCGCAACTTGCAATTGCTTGATTGATAACTAAAGGTGCATCACCTACATTTGTAAAAGTAAAAATAGCTTGTTGCACGGCTTCTTTCTCTGTAAAAGTACCTAAATCCTGAGTTGTCTTATCAAATTTAATTTCTGCTTGCTTCTGTGCAAAGGCCATCGAAACAAATGCTATCATAAGGATGGCTATCATTAAACCTTTCTTCATAATTCCTTCTTTTAAAGTATTATATGGAGTGCAAAAATACAAAAGTTAAGTGATTATATCGGGTGTTTAAAGTTTTTTTGCATTATATTACCAAACTTTCGCAGCCATTCTAATCACATCAACACCCTTGCTATGCTGCAATTTTGAATTAAGACACTCCTCGCTAAATGTCATCCTATCGGATTGCTTCCAGGAATTTCTGCAACAGATGTATATCTTTTATGGTTGGAGACTTTTCAAACTTACTGTTCAGATTGATACCAACACATTGTGGATGATGAAATTGTCGGATAGTAGCCACCGCATTTGGCCCAATTCCTCCACCCAATAAGAAAGGTAGTTTGCCAGAATAGGCATATAAAATACTCCAATCGAAAGGCTCATCAGCATCTGTTGCCTGATTATACTTTGCATCAAACAAAAGCATATCGGAATGTCCTTCATATTGTTGACAGCAGGAAAGATCAGCCTTATCTGCCACATAAATAGTCTTTATAAACTTTATATTGGGACGAATATCAGGATCAACACTGCGTCGAAGATTATCAATAAGCACAGGAGAGGCAGAACCGTCAAGTTGTACATAATCCAACTGATAATTATAAATATAGGTGATGATTTGCTGAGGCATGGCATTCGTAAATACACCGACGCGTTTGGGTGGTTGAAGTGCTTGGGATGTCTGTTTCAGCAATATATCATGATATGGCTTTGCATAATCAGGTAAAAGCCCTGCCCCACTCGGTTGCAAACGAATAAAACGCGAAGACTCCGGAGAAAAAACAAATCCTATCATATCAACCGAAAGGTTTGAAACCTCTTTAATATTGTGGGCACTGCACAAGCCACAAACTTTTATTTGCAAAGGTAGTTGTCGATTTTTCATAACCATTTTTCAATGTTTACAGAAAGTGTACTATTTACGTGGGAAAAATGCGCCATATTGCCTGCAAATTTACAATTAGTTTATGAATAAAACATTAAAGATTTTAGGAAAATGCAATATTACTTGCTAAGCTGCGTTAGAGAAATAGACAACCATTCATTAAGCAGCAACGTATGAAGCCTCAAAAAAACGAAGGGCCACAGCCTTCAGAACGAACATTACACATTATTCGCCAAGTGGCCTATACCTATCAATTGGTAAAGTTTAAACACGAAGAAACTTCATCTTATTTGAATTAAAAGAAACACAACAATATGGAAACACTTATTTCTCCCTCACTTTTATCGGCCGACTTTCTGAATTTACAGAAAGATATAGAGATGATTAACCAAAGTGAAGCCGACTGGTTGCATTTAGACATCATGGATGGAGTCTTTGTACCCAATATCTCATTTGGATTTCCAGTGATTGAAGCTGTACAAAAGATTTGTAAAAAACCTTTAGATGTGCATCTCATGATTGTGCAGCCCGAGCGCTATATTGAGCAAGTTGCCCGCCTGCAAGCAATGATGATGAATGTGCATTATGAAGCCTGTACGCATCTGCATCGCACCATTCAGCAAATTCATGCCGCGGGGATGAAAGCGGGTGTCACGCTTAATCCTTCGACTCCCGTAGGCATGTTGGAAGATGTGATTGATGTGGTTGACATGGTGTTGCTCATGAGTGTTAACCCTGGTTTCGGCGGACAGCAATTTATTCCACATACGGTAGAAAAAGTTAAGCGGCTAAAACAGCTGATAGAAACTGCACACACCAGCACGCTAATTCAAGTAGATGGGGGTGTTGATGCAAACACAGCTCCGGCACTTGTTCAAGCAGGTGCTGACGTTTTAGTGAGTGGGAGTTATATTTTTAGAAGCCAGAGCCCACTTGAAACTATCTCTGCCTTAAAGCACGTTAGAAATATGTAGTAGACGTTTTAGCTCAAATGGTTATTATGCCGATTCGAAGGTCAAGCAAGTTGCAAAGAGATGTTGTATATTCGTGCCATCTTTCGCAAATTGCGGATGGCATAGTGCAAACGTCCTAAACTCGTGTTGATGCTTACATTGGTTCGCTCTGCGATTTCTTTAAACGGCATTTGTTGGTAAAAACGCATGAAAACAACTTCACGTTGCACGGGAGGAAGCAAATCTACCATACGTTTTACATCGGTTAGTACTTGTGCATTGATGCACTCTGCTTCAATATTGTTAGCCAAAAGCGCCCTCGCCGAGAGTTGTGTGAGCGTATCATCTTCAATAGAAATGATGTTCTTATGCTTTTGCGAACGAAATAAATCTATCATCACGTTGTGGGCGATGCGCGTGAGCCATGCACCAAATTTTCCATTCGCCCGATAGACGTTATTCTGCAATTTGCTAATGGCTCGCACAAAAGTTTCCTGGAAGACATCGTCAGCCACATGTCGGTCGCGAACCACGAAGAGAATATATGTAAAGAGCTGACTTTGATTGCGTCGCAACAATTCATCAAAAGCGCGATTATTGCCGGCAACATAGCGCAACGCCAACTCTTCATCTGTAAGTGAATTTAGATTCATCATCTGTTATGTTTAAAGGATTGTGAAAGAGATTTCCGGCCATTCATTTTCTGCGCCGTCTAAAATTGGGATTAAAACTCTTGGGCTTTGCCTTAGCTTTTGGAGATCCTTGTGTGGCAGTTGCCTTCTGATGTGCATTTTGCGACCCCTCATGCCGTTTGGCTATCAGCGCTTCATGCGTCGGAGGCGTGTACGTACTTCCTATAGGACGGTCATCGTAATGCGCTGTATGCGACTTTGAAAAGCTTGCTGGTTGCCCTTTAGGAAAAAGGGCTGCAATGAGATCTTCGCGGTGGATGCGCCGCAATTCGCGCGCAATACCCTTACGTTCCTCCGCCTTATACCAAAAGAAGAATTGGCGTTGTGCCAACTTTTCTTGCGGCGTCTTAGCGCTGAATACAGGCTCCAACGTGTAGGGATTGTAGCCCGTGTACCAGGCTTCGGTTGAAATGGTCATAGGCGTAGGTGTGAAATCCTGCACCTGCTCTAACTGGAAGTTCAATTTTTTAGTAATCACGGCCAATTCGGCCATATCTTCTTCTCGACATCCAGGATGCGAACTGATGAAATAAGGGATGAGTTGTTGCTTCAATCCAGCCTCTTTATTCACTTGGTCAAAGATTTCTTTAAACGCATAAAACTGCGAAAACGATGGCTTCCGCATAAGTTGGAGCACCTCATCCTGTGTATGCTCGGGGGCAATTTTCAAGCGTCCGCTCACATGATTAACAATCAGTTCGCGTGTATATTGTTTTGCTGCCGCATTAAGTGTCTCATCCTTGCTCTTGTGCAGCAATAAATCATAACGCACACCGCTCCCAATGAAGCTCTTTTTTACGCCAGGAAGTGCATCTACGGCACGATAGATTTCTAACAGCTGACTATGGTCCACATTCAAATTGGGACAAATCTGCGGATGGATGCACGATGGACGTTTGCAATGTTCACATGCTTTGAGATTGCGGCCACGCATGCCATACATGTTGGCCGACGGCCCGCCAAGATCAGAGATGTAACCTTTAAAATCGGGCATCTGCGTCACCTTACGTGCTTCTTCCACAATGCTACGCTGGCTGCGACAGGCCACAAACTTGCCTTGATGAGCCGAAATGGTGCAAAACGCGCAGCCACCAAAACAGCCTTGGTGCATGTTGATGGAAAATTTAATCATGTCGTAGGCCTGCAACCGCTTATTTTTATATTTTGGATGGGGCAAACGGGTATAAGAAAGGTCGAAAAGTGCGTCCACCTCATCGGTTGTCATCGTGGGATAAGGCGGGTTGACTACCACATATTGTTTGCCCACCTGCTGCAAAAGCCGCTGCGCATGAATTTTGTTTGACTCTTCCTCAATATGTCGATAGTTCTCGGCCTCGGCACGTTTGTCGTGCAAGCAAGTTTCGTGAGCATGCAACACAATATCGTCATCCTTGATTTCATTGGCAAATTGGGCAACAGGCGTCAGATAAACCGTCTGCGGAATATCGTGAATATCGGCTATGCAACGGCCAGCCTCAATGTCCCGGCAAAGCTGAAGAATGGACTTTGCCCCCGAACCATAGAGTATCAAATCGGCCTTGCTGTCGCAGAGAATGCTCGGGCGCAACCGATCTTGCCAATAATCATAGTGTGTAAGGCGGCGCATAGAGGCTTCGATGCCTCCCAAAACGACGGGAACATCGGGATAAAGTTGTTTCAAAATCCGTGAATAGACAATCGTCGGATACTCGGGACGGCAGTCGTGTCGACCGTCGGGGCTGTATTCATCGACGGCTCGCAAGCGCCGATTGGCCGTGTATTTGTTCACCATCGAATCCATGCAGCCAGGCGAAATGCCAAAAAACAACCTCGGCCGCCCCAACTTTTTAAAATCACGATAATCACCATGCCAATCGGGTTGCGGCACGATGGCCACGCGATAGCCAGCAGCCTCTAAAGAGCGGCCGATGACGGCCACACCAAAAGAGGGGTGGTCGATATAAGCATCGCCCGAAAAAAGAATGACATCGAGTTCGTCCCAACCACGGAGCATACACTCTTTTTTTGTAGTTGGGAGGAAATCGGTGAGTTGATAATGCGGTGAATCCAATCTTCTTATCTCTTTTTTATGTCCGTATTTAAACTATGTTCTTGATACATCGGAAATGCTCCTTGTGCCAAAAACCTTGGAAAAACAACGCGCGAAACGATGTTTTGGAAAAAAAACTCCCAAAAACAACGCACGAAAGGGTGTTTTGGGAAAAAGTCTCTCAAAAACAACGTGCAAAAGGATGTTTTGTTTTTAAAACCATGCAGAATGTGTGCACTGGAAGCATTCTTTTATGCTTCGCCATCTTCTTCTCCTGCCTGCTTGCTCTTCCAATCGGCAAATAGTAGCATCAACTGTTGCAAGCCAAAAGCCTTCATATTGGGATGGTAAATTACATCGAGACAAAGATCCAGCAGCTGCTTATTGTTACCTTCTTCGCTCTCGAGCAGTGAGCGCACATTGAATTTCAGCTTGTCTAACACGTTTTCATCAACAATGCCATTACTATCTACCAAATTGCGCGTCAGATGATAATGGTCAATGGTTTGCAGATGTTCCTCGGTGAGTTCTATCGAACGAGTTCCCGATGGATTCGCTTGTATTTTATACATATCTTATATTATAAATGATGATTTTGTCTATTGAAAAAGTTGCTGCATGATAGTACTCATCAGCATGATGCGTTGCGAACGTTGTCGAATACATTCAAAGGGAAATCCCATGAACCACGCCCGAAAGTTTGGACCACGGTAGCATGTCGCAGCGGGTTGCCCATCGCTATATTGCAGCATCGTGCCCGCGCCATCCAAAGGTTGCAGGGCATCGACCGAGGTTGCGGCATAATGGTCGGTGTTGGGGCTGCGGAAAATGTCGAAGCTGTCTCGCACAGCGTAAACGGTTTCGCCTGCATGGCACGAGTCGCAGCTGACCGACTCAACCTTGAATACATCGGACAGAAACTGTCGGTCGGGCTCGCTACGCTGGTCTGAGGCCGCGTAACTGCCGCTTACCAATAGTTTTCCGTGCTGAACAACATAATCGCGCAGCAGCTGTTGCAACGGCTTTGAGAAAGTCTGGCCGTAGCGGTCGGTTTTCTGCAGGCCCAACAGAATATCTATAGCCTGATAGCGAGCGAGCGATTCTTGCCTCTTCTCTACACAGCTGAGTGCACAACTGGCTACATTATAAGTGCCTATAGCAGCAAGTGCTTCCACATGGCTGCGCACAGCTGAAAAATCGTTGCCGGCAAAGAATTTTCCTTCAAGCTCGTTGCCGCTATAGCCCAAACCGGTTGCATCTTCAATGCCCATGCGCGCCTTGTCGAAATTGAGCTGTCTCCCACTCCATCCAGCAGTTAAACCATAGGACACGCCAAGGTCTTTATCGATATCGAAGCCTTGACGGTCGGCATCATCCACCACGAATGGTGTGGCTAAACGCGTGAATCCATTTGCCACGAGAATCGTTTTTGTGGCACCTGACGCATGATAGGCTGACAGTTCCTCCGTTGGGAAGCTCTCACCGCCCTGGTTGATGGCCGTCACCTTGAAATTATACTGCACGCCGGGCTGCAAGTCGATTTCTGTGTAAGGAGTGCCCACCACAACACCATTGTCATAGCCTTTGTCGCCCATAGCTGTGTAGACCACGTAGGAAGAGGGCATGGCTGAGAGTTCTAAACTATCTGGAGTAGCCGACCAAGCCAAACGAATGCGTTGCGGTTGCATAAAAGTGAGACGAAAGTCTTGTGGGGCGAGAGGCGCAATAACCGTGGGACGTCCATGTGCACCATTCACATAGCGAGCAATCGTCTTATAAAGAGAGCGTGCCATGAGAAATTTAAAATGGGGATCTTGCCCTAACAGCATGTCGGGAAAATTCTGATGAGAAAGAGTCTCGATAATGGCACTCGGCACTTCGGACAGACGTGTTTCGGCATAGTTCTTATCCCAAAGATAACGAATGGGCCAAGGGGTCTGCGAGGCTGACAAATCTCGTTGCAGTCCGTCCAACAACTGTTGTGCAAAATCTTTTGAAACCAAACGGCTCACACCTGCATTCAGCTGGCCTTCGTTGAAATGGGTTGTGCAAATGGCCAACGAACCCACCAAACTGCCATCGGTATTGTAGCCTGCGTCACTATGCACCGCTAAAGCTAATTCAATCGGAACGCGCTTACCCTCTAAGTTGGGCACATAGCATGAACCTCCACTAAGCCAGTTGGTCATCTGAGGGCGTGCGTTGATATCGTCTCCATAATCGTTGGCGCCTAATTTTCCATTATACACCCACGTGGGTGCTCCGGCCCATTGCGCATAGTAGCGCGCACCTTCCAGGCAACGCGGCATACCACTGACTATTCCACCGCGTGAAATGTTGCCCATTCCACCTCCAAAACGCACAGCATCGGCTGTAACCACACCGCGATGTGTGGAATGGTTGGTGAGCACAACACGATTGTCCAAGCTACTGCCAGTATCAAAATCAAACGTACCCAAATAAACCCATGTACCACCACCCATGGTTTGATTGACCAAAAAACGAGTTGCCTGCCCGCGATGATAAACGATATATTCGGCATCGGACACGCTTTTTTCCGTCGTTTGATAACTCACGTACACGGCAAAGCGTCCTGCCTTCTGAAATGTGGACTGATAGGAAATAAGTGACGGACTTTTGCTTCTCGTGGCTTTCGCCATGCGTGCTGTCCCTTGTTCAAATGGATTTTCACCATTTTCATAACTTCCTTGATGTATTGAGAAACCAGGAGTGGCGGTAGTGGTCCACTCACCTTTTACATTTTCCTCCCGATAGGCTGGCACTTTTGAAATATCATTATCGATGATGTGCTCTTCGGTTTGCCAATCACGCTCACGCGGCGTAAACACAACAGCTCCTGCTCGTTGCAACATCGGGATGAGATAAGGTACGACGATCGTCTGCGTGAACAAATCTTCTGTTGTGCAAAAGAGCGCAGGACGCTGCCACACCCATTTACTCTTGTTTATGTCGTAATAGCGTCCATGGCTCGCCCATAAGGAAATATGGCGACCAAACAAACCGTGCGGAATAGCAAATGGACGTGAAGCATTTGCTACCCACGGTGCATCGACATAATCTATATCGCCCCAAAACTGACGACCAATATCTGCAGGCAGTTTGGCATCTGGTAAAAGATACGCTATGGGTTGCCCGCCACATTGCAATTCCAGCTGATAATGCTGTGTGAAAGTAGGAAGTAGTTTTTTTATCGATTTATAAAGCTTATGTAATTGCTTGGGCGTAATATTTTGCAAATCAGGAGCATTATGGAGCTCAATTAAGAGGCGTCCTTTCACATCTAAGGTGATAGACTTTACCTCAATCGGAGCCGAAAAATCAAACTTCTCTTGATAATATTTCGCAAAATAGCCGTTCATCATCACTTTATAGGTGTTTAAATCGGTGGGCATTTCTGCCCACAGAAACAATCCATACCAAAGCAGTGATAACAATAGCAATACTTTGCGTAGATGTGGTAAACTCTTCTCAATAAGCAAAATTTTCTGGCTTTTTCCCTTTAAATGACTTGAAATAATCTTTTATTAAAGGCATATCACGTTCAATATCACCGGATGGAATAAATGTTTGCGTGCATACAATCTGTTTCTTTTCATAATCAACGCCATAGAGAAGAATGGGGATTTTCGCACCAAGCGCAATGTAATAAAATCCCTTTTTCCAGTCTGCATTGGGTGACCGTGTTCCTTCGGGTGTAATACAAAGTCTGAAATCGGACGATTGCATAGCCGTATGAACTAAATTATCTGTCATACTGTTGTGCTTACTTCGCCACACGGGTATGCCTCCTAACCGTCTAAACAACATGCCCAATGGCCAAAAGAACCATTCGCGCTTCATCAGGAAATTGATTTTTATACCTTCAGACCACGTGAATAGCTGACCTAAAATAAAGTCCCAATTACTTGTATGAGGTGCTAAACAGATAATAAACTTTTCAGGGAATGGGATGGTGACATGTTTTGTCCATCCCATTTTCTGATAGAGAAGCCAGTTGGCAAACTTTTGTATACGCATTCGCCTTTATAAATTCTGAATGTGGTCAACAATTTCATTTACCTGTGTATTGAAATCATTGATAATTACTTTGTAATAAGCTTTTGCAGGAAGTCCCGGCTCTGGATGCGAAATGCGGCGGATAAAATCATTGTGAACCGAAAGGATTACCCTTAAGAGGGCATCTAAATTCTCCTGATTAATCTTTTTACCATAAAGTGAAGCTGCTACGGCTTCGGCAAACAAGTCGCTACAAACATAGTCTATAGACCGTTTTAATTCTCTCTTCTTAGCCATAATCTTTGTAACTTTTATATTTATGCTTGCCAAAGATAAACAAAAAATTGTAATTGTAAAATATGCACCTTAAAAAGTTTCGGATAATTTTTGTTTTCATTCCATTTATTTTTATGTTTCACAGAAAAGCCGTAAATTTGCGCGTGTTATTGCATAACATTAATTTATAATCATAAAATAAAATCGAAATGATGGAAATTAGCGCATTGCAGAAAGCAAGATCTGCTTATCAGCCTAAGTTACCCAAAGCCCTTCAGGGTGCAGTGAAGATTGTAGAAGGAGCGCCAACACAAAGCGTTGACAATCAAGAAGAGATTAAGAACTTATTTCCCAACACGTATGGAATGCCCTTGGTAGAATTTGTTCCAGGAAATGAGACCAACCAAAAGAAGATGAATGTTGGTATTATTCTTTCTGGTGGACAAGCTCCTGGCGGGCACAATGTCATTAGTGGTTTGTTCGATGCCGTTAAGAAACTTAATCCTGAAAACCGCCTTTATGGCTTTTTGATGGGGCCAGGCGGATTGGTTGACCACAACTATATTGAAATTACTTCAGAATTTATTGACCCGTATCGCAACACCGGAGGTTTCGATATGATTGGCTCAGGACGTACAAAGTTGGAGAAAGAGGAGCAGTTTGAAAAAGGCTTGCAAATCATTCGCAAATTAGACATCAGCGCTATTGTTATTATTGGCGGAGACGATTCGAATACCAACGCTTGTGTGTTAGCTGAATATTATGCCGCCAAAAAATATGGTGTGCAAGTGATTGGCTGCCCAAAGACTATTGATGGCGACTTGAAGAACAGTCAGATCGAAACGTCATTCGGTTTCGACACAGCTACAAAGACCTATTCAGAGCTGATTGGCAACATCGAGCGTGACTGCAACTCTGCACGCAAATATTGGCACTTTGTAAAGCTTATGGGACGTTCAGCTTCACACATCGCATTGGAATGTGCGTTGCAAACCCAACCCAACATTTGCTTAATCTCAGAAGAAATTGAGAAAAACGACCTTACGCTGAACGAAGTGGTTGAGAACATTGCCAACACCGTAGCTTATCGTGCCGCACAAGGCAACAACTTCGGCGTAGTGCTCATTCCCGAAGGTTTAATCGAGTTTATTCCTGCCATCGGCCGCCTTATTCAAGAGCTGAACGACCTACTTGCTGCGCACGGTGCCGACTACAAAGACTTGAACAAGGATGCACAGCGTGCTTATATTCTCAGCCATCTGTCAAAAGAGAATGCTGCAACGTTCGAAACCCTGCCTGAAGGTGTGGCACGCCAATTAAGTTTGGATCGTGACCCTCACGGCAATGTGCAAGTATCACTCATCGAAACAGAGAAACTTCTTTCAGAGATGGTTGATGCTAAGCTTCAGCAATGGGCTAAGGAAGGAAAATACAATGGTAAGTTTGCGCCGCAACACCACTTCTTCGGCTACGAAGGACGTTGCGCTGCTCCATCTAACTTCGATGCCGACTATTGCTACGCCTTAGGAACCAGTGCGGCTCAGCTCATTGCTAATGGCAAGACTGGCTACATGGCCATTGTTAAGAATACCACAGCCACAACTGACAACTGGAAAGCTGGTGGTGTGCCTATTACTATGATGATGAACATGGAACGCAGAAACGGCCAAATGAAGCCTGTTATTCGCAAGGCATTGGTTGAACTTGATGGTAAACCTTTCAAAGCTTTTGCTGCAAAACGCGATGAATGGGCGAAGAGTACAGCATACGTTTATCCAGGTCCTATCCAATATTGGGGACCAGCTGAAGTTTGCGATCAACCCACCAAAACGCTGATCTTGGAACAAAAATAATCCGACTTCTTATCAATTCATATATAGGGAAAGGAAAAACACCAGAAAACAAGCCTTTCCCTATATTTTTATTTGCATGACAACAACAAAACGAACCTACAAGCGGACTCGAAAGAGAAGGAAGCCAACCACACGTAAACGCTTTCGCCCCTTTCGCAATCTCTCACGCAAAACCATTGCATGGGGAGCTGTGGGTATGATAGCGGTCTACGTTTGGTGCTTTTATCATTTCTTTGTTGGACCAACCGGCTTCCGTTGGCGTGCGCTTTATGGTGAAGCTAAATATCCCGAAGGCTATGAAATCCATGGTATTGATATCTCCCATTATCAAACCAACATCGACTGGGAGAAGGTGGCCAATGCTATGATTGAGGGAAATCCTATTCGCTTTGTCATTATGAAGAGCACTGAAGGAACGGGCAAGCTCGACGAAACGTTTTATGAAAACTATCAGAGTGCCGGAGACTATGGCTTCATTCGTGGTGCCTACCACTTTTGGAGCACCAAATCGTCTGCGCGCGATCAAGCCTATTATTTTCTTGATAAAGTTCATCTTAATGATGGCGATTTGCCACCCGTTTTAGATGTGGAGCACAAACGTCCCGATCAGAGCACCGAAGATTTTCAACGCGACGTGCTCACCTGGCTTCACATTGTGGAAGACAAATATCACGTGAAGCCCATACTCTACACCTACCACAAATTCAAGCAGCAATATCTTTCAGCACCCGTTTTCAACGACTATCCCTATTGGATAGCTCACTACTATGTAGACAAGGTGGAATATAAAGGTGCTTGGAAATTCTGGCAGCACACCGATGCGGGAAAAATTCCTGGTATTAAAGGTTATGTCGATTTTAATATCTATAACGGCAGCTACTACGATTTAAAGAAAATGACCATCGGCAGTAGCCGTTGGTGAGGGAGACCTCTACCCTCCTCTGCCTGCTACAACATTATATGCGAAGCTCTTTCAGGATAGCCGCCATCTTTTGCTTTGTCGTTATCGTTGTGGGAACTAATGGCAAGCGCAGCACATTCTCAATCATCCCCATATCATTCAGCAATGCTTTGCAACCTGCAGGATTGCCGTCGATAAAAAGTAAGGAATAAAGTTCGGTGAATTTGTGATGTATTTTTCGTGCAGGTTCATATTCTCCATTAAATTCTAAGCGAATCATACGGCTAAACTCTTTCGGCAGCGCATTGCCAATCACGGAAATAACACCTGCAGCACCACTGGCCACCATGGAGAATGTCAAAGCATCATCGCCACTAATCACGTCGAAGCGATGGGGCTTATTCTTAATAATCTCATCCACCTGCTCCATGCTGCCGCTGGCTTCTTTCACGCCAACAATATTCGCAAAATCATTGGCCAAGCGAACAATCGTCTCGGGCTTCATGTTGACCCCCGTCCGCCCCGGAACGTTATAGAGCACAATGGGCAACGGGCTCACTTCGGCAATAGCTTTGAAATGCTGATAAATTCCTTCTTGAGAAGGTTTGTTGTAATAAGGACAGATGCTCAAAATGCCATCAATCCCCGCCCAATCGGTCGTCTTGATCTCTTCCACCACAGCGGCGGTATTGTTTCCCCCACAATATTTAAGGATGGGCACACGCCCTGCCACACGCTCTCTGATAAATGCCGTAATGTCGTCGCGTTCTTGCTGCGTCAGGCAAGGTGCCTCGCCCGTCGTTGCCAAAATACACAAAAAGTCGGCGCCGTTCACCAACTGATATTCTATGAGTCGCTTCAGTGCATCATAGTCAACACTCCCTTCGGATGTAAATGGAGTGATGAGCGCAATACCTAAACCCTTAAATATATTGTGTGCCATAAATACTTGTTTTTTCGTTCGTGCAGGCAAAGATACGATTATTCTTGCAAAGCAGTGCCATCTTGGCGGTATTATTTTGCTGCCCCACCCCGTCAATGCGAGCCGATGTAGAGGCAAATCATGCCCAGCAACACCAACAGCAAATCGATGGCTTTGGCTTTAACATTGCGCTCCCGGAAAAAGAGCACTGCCGTGATGAAACTCACGATGACACTGCCGCGGCGCACCATGCTCACAACCGAAATCATGGCACCGGGGAGGCTTAGCGCGTAGAGATAGGCGAAGTCGGCAAGACTTAGGAATATCGAGATGAAAACAATCGCGCCATCCCACCGAAAAGGCGTTGTCTGCCGTCGCTTGGGAAACCAAATGGTGCACAAAATGATGCCCATTAAAATCATCTGATAAATGTTATACCAGCTCTGCACCACCATGCGATTCAGCCCCACGCCCCCATCCTGCACGGAGGCCATCAGATATTTGTCATACAAACCACTCGCTGCACCCAATAACGCTGCAATAATCAGGCAAAATATCCAGCGATTGTGCTTAAAGTCGATGCCCTCTTTCCGCCCGCTGCGGCTCAACAAGAAGAACGACAAAATGGCCAGCAACACACCCGTCCACTGCCACAGATTGAGCCGTTCGCCATAAACCAGCAGCGCACCCACCAGCACCAACACGGGGCGCGTGGCATTGATGGGACCAACAATGCTTAGCGGAAGGTGCTTCATGGCAAAGTAGCCAAAAATCCAGCTCGACAGCACCAAAACACTCTTCAACAAAATGAAACGATGTGCCGCCCACCCCATCTGCGGCACATAAAACATGCTGCCGTCCAAGGTGTGCGACGAAGCGGACAGAACGATGAAGGGGAGGAAGATGAGCGTTGAAAGCAGCGTGTTGAGAAACAAAACGGGGATGACCGCGTTGTTGCGCAACGACTTTTTCTTAAACGTGTCGTAAAAGCCCAGCAGCGCCGCCGAAAGGAATGCTAAGAGTAACCACATTGCAATATATTTTTAATTGTTAAGCCCGTCCAAGGGGTTGAAACATCCGTTTTTGAGAAAAACAGCCCGTCCAAGGGGTTGGAACATCTGTCTTTGAAAAAAACACACGAGATACCGGGGGTATTTCGACTGTTTTTGAGAAAAACAACACTTCGGGGAGCCCCGAACAAGTATTTTTGAGAAAAACAACGCTTCGGGGAGCCCCGAACAAGTATTTTTGAGAAAAGCAACCCGTCGGGGACTCCCGAACAGGCATTTTTGATAAAAACAACGCTTCGGGGACTCCCGAACAAGTATTTTTGAGAAAAATAGCCCGTCGGGGACTCCCGAACGCAGATTTCCGGCCTAAGCGCTTCATTTCTTCCTCCCCCCAACTAATAAACAATATCTTCTAAAAACAGCGCATGGCCAGGCATGCTCTCTCCAGCTTGGCTGCGGTTGCCGTCCGTCAAGATGCGCTGGAATTCGGACAACGAGATTTTGTGCCGCCCCAAAAGCATGAGTGTCCCCACCGTGGCACGCACCATGTTGCGCAGAAATCGGTTGGCCGTAATTTCAAAATACCATTCGTGCGCCGCTGTCTGCACCCACTGGCAGGTCGTCACTTCGCAAAGTGTGGTTTTGTTGTCGCCGCCACTTTTGCAAAAGGCGGCGAAATCGCGCTGTGCCAGCAGCAGTTTGCAGCCTTCGTTCATCCGCTTGAAGTCGAGCGGAAAAGTGACGAGCAGCGAATAGTGGCGCAGAAAAGGCGACTTCGCGGTGTGGATGTAATAGCGATAGGTGCGCCATTTTGCCGAGAAACGTGCGTGCATGTCGCCAGCCACCGGCACCAGCTTTTGCACGCTGATGTCCCTTGGCAGCATGCGATTTAACCGGTAGACCACCTGCTCTGTGTCCATTGCCTCTGCAAAATCGAAATGCGCCACCATCAACCGTGCATGCACCCCCGCGTCGGTTCGGCCGGCTCCCACCACTTCAATGGGCGTGCGCAAAAGCGTTGTCAAAGCCTGTTGCAGCACAGCCTGCACCGAGATACCATTGGGTTGCAGCTGCCAGCCATGGTAATTGGTGCCATCATAGCTGAAATAAAGAAAATAGCGCTGCATACGGGGGTTATCGTGCTCCATAATTCTTTAATATGTTATACATCACTTGATCGTAGCCGTAAACGTCGTCGTAGGCGCGCATGACGCCATTGGCATCGGGATAGAGCGTGAAATAGGTGATGAAGAGCGGCACTTCGGGCGTGATGTTGACCGAGCCTATCAGCAATTGCCGCTTCAAGGTGTCTTGCTTCTCGACAACCTTTTCGTCGCCATCGGTGGGTTTCGCTTTCTTTTTCCCAATGTCAGCCGTCATCGAATATCGTATTTTCTCGGCCAACTGCTCGTCTTTCTCACCCAAAAGAAAGAGAGCCAACGCATAGGGATGCTGCACGCGAACGCAGCCGTGGCTCACATCGCGTGAATTTTTGGCAAAGAAGTCGCGCTGATCGGTGTCGTGCAAAAACACACTGAATTTGTTATTAAAACGAAACACGATGCGCCCCAGCGAGTTCCCTACCCCGCCCGATTGAATGACCAAGTAGTCTTTGCTCAGGAGCATGCTGGGTGTTACCCGGTCGAGTGGCATTTTTCGCCCTGTCGAACGCTGTCGTACGAAGAAATTGCGCGACTCAAAATATTCAGCATTTCCTACTTGTGGCAAAATTGATTTTTCGATGATGCTTCGTGGCACAATCCATTGTGGATTGATGTCCATGCGCATAAAACGGCTCGTGAGCAAGGGTGTTTTCGTGTCTAAGGCACCGCAACCCACGCGCATCTCCAACACGTCTTCGCCATCCACGGCTCGCAGCTGGAATGCGGGAATGTTCACCATCACATATTTGGTATGCTGCGACGGCCTGTCGTCTGTGCGCCAGCGTGCACGTTCCATGTTGCAAAGAATGCGCAGGCGTTGCTGCGGGTTGGTTTCGATTTGCAGCATCTCCTCATACCTTTTATATAATGCACTTTGCGGAAGAATCTCTTGCAGGAACACCGCTAAGCTGTCGTGCGCCAATTTGCGTTGACACACGCTGAAAAAACTGCGATTCAACCGCTTCATGGGCACGTCAAACAAGCTTCGATAAGACTGCGATGTGGAGTCGGGCTTCAGCAAATCCAAGCGGTTGAATGCCGTGTAGGGGTTGACAAAACCAAACTGCATGCCGGCAGCATAACGATAATAAGCCTTGGTGAGATTGTATTCCAATCGGGCGAAAACCTTGTTGATGGTATGGCTACTATCCGAGAAGTCTAAATTACGCGCACGCTGCAAATCATCGGTGATTTGTTGCACACGGAATTTCTCTGGTCGGAAGCCCAACTGCTTCACGTTTTGCAAAGCCATTAAGAGCGTTTCAGCCTGCGCATTTACGCCATTCCGCGTAATCCACAAAAAGGTTCCACGTCGCGTATAATGGGCTTTACAGCGCATGTCGGGCATCATCGAGTCGGCATCGCTCTTCTTTAGTTGCGCGATGTAACGGCGTATTTGATGCGAATTTAGTGCATAGCCCGATTGGCGCAGCCTGGCATAGTGCGATAATTGCAAATTTGCATTGGGATTGTCGGCCCGCTCTTTACAGCCTACGACGAAAACAACCATCAAAAAAGTAAATACGTTTATCCTGAAACAATATGCATTCAGTGCTTTTATCCTAAATATAGTCACTCCATTAGTTCTCCTGTCAATAATCTTTGAATGTTTTAAAGTGTCACAACTAATCCCTCGTCGGACAACATGCTCTGTTCGAAAATGGTTTTAGCCTCGTTGAGCAACACATGTTCGTCCTCATACCTCGAGCTGTAGTGCCCCAATAATAATCGTCCCACTCTCGCATCGCGTGCCACCATGGCAGCTTCCTTCGCTGTGGAATGCCAATATTTTTTTGCATGTGCTGCACAATCTTCTGCATAGGTGCTCTCGTGATAAAGCACATCAACGCCTTGCAGCAAAGTGTGCAGCGTGGGAATATAGCGCGTGTCGCTGCAATAGGCATAAGCTCGTGTTGGGTCGGCAGGCGTTGTTAATTGTTCGTGTGGAATGACGTCTCCTGCTGGTGAAACCCAATCCTGCCCAGCCTTGATGTTGTTAATTTGGCTCACCGGCACATGATAAAAGTCTATCATTGCACGATTAACATGTGGCAGTTTGGGCTTTTCTCGAAACAAGAACCCACATGTAGGCACTCGATGTTGTAGTGGGATGGTGGTCACCGTCAATCCCCTGTCTTCATAAATTATTTTGCTTTGCGTGGTGTCTAATCCATGAAAAACAATCTCAAAGCCCAACGTGGCACAGAAGAATGCAAGCTGTTCCCGAAAAATAGTTTCGAATTCTTGGGGAGCATAAACGTGCATAGGAGCCGTGCGACCGAGCATTCCAAACGTGCTCAACAAACCCAATAGACCAAAACAATGGTCACCATGTAAATGCGAAATAAAAATGGCTTGCAGCTTTGCGAAATGAATATGCGTGTGGCGTAATTGCGTTTGTGTGCCCTCTCCGCAATCAATCATGAAAAATTTATTGCCCATTTCAACCACTTGTGATGAGGCATTGTGGTGTAGTGTAGGCAAGGCTGAACCGCAACCTAAAATGTGAATTTTAAAGGCATTCATGAGTAACCACTCGTTGTGATAGACGGTTATTGCAGCCGATGGTAAGCGAAAATGCCAACCTTATTCTCTAAATACAGGGAATCGGCACCTAAGTTATCAATGGCAAATGTATCTCGATTGAGCAATAGTTGTCCATTATAGATTTTCCATTCCGTCCAAGGGTTTTGCTCGGCTTTGACATTGCTCTTCACAACACCACCTTCAAGTATCTCAAATTGCTTGTCAATGCTTACCCATTTGCCTTGTAAAGTGGTGAGGTTTATCACACGATCTGCATAAGATTCTCCATCAATTTTGTGGCCAATCACAGCCAATCGATCGCCACAGAGCAATCCGCCTAACACCACAGCCGAATCAGGTCCATCGTCCAACAATGTATAATGCAACGTATCTCCCATATCGGTGATAAGTTCAAGATGGTGCATAGATGTACCTTCCCCACATATTCCATAGCTTGTGGTGTCATTTTGATCCATTTGTGTTGTCTCGTTTGTAGATTGATTGTTACTTGCTTTCTTAGGTTTGCAACCATTAACAACCGCAACAGTCAAAACGATAACCATCAGGAAAATTATTTTCTTCATATTCTGTCCTCCAATTATTTTTCTTCTTTTCGTTTTGCTTCATCCCAAAGTGCATCCATCTCTTCCAACGAAAGGTTGCTCAACGCTCGACCTTGCGCTTTCGCCTGTGCTTCAACATAGCTAAAACGGCGGATAAACTTTTGGTTGGTCTGCTCCAAAGCACTATCTGGATTGAGCTGATAGAGACGAGCTGCATTCACCAAACTGAAAAGCACATCACCCAACTCTGCTTGTGCATGTTGTGCATCGCTCTGCTCAAATTCAGCTTCTAATTCATTCAACTCTTCACGCACCTTTTGCCATACATCGCGTCGATTCTTCCAATCAAATCCCACATTGCGTGCTTTCTCTTGGATGCGTGCGGCCTTAATGAGCGATGGAAGTGAAGTAGGAACACCCGATAGCACAGTTTCATTGCCATGGTGCTCACGCTGTTTACGCTGCTCCCATGTGGCAGCTACAGCTGTAGCCGTAGTAGGTTTGGCATGTGTTGCTGCGACCTCGTCAGTTCGATAAACCACTTGTCCGGCCGGATTGATTTCCATTTCCGGATTGACCACACGCCATGTTCCTCCTTTGTTCCAGTCGATGAAATCATGACGATACATTAATTTATCGCTGTGAGCATCGCAAACGTCAGCTATATCGAATTGCCCTTGCTCTTCAGCCAACTTTGCATAAAACACGATGTGTTCCAACACATCGCCCAACTCTTTGCAAATCTCTTGCACATCACCCTGCAGCAGCGCATCGCTGAGTTCATAAACCTCTTCAATAGTATAGGGACGTAGACTCTCACATGTCTGCTTTCGATCCCAAGGACACTCCGTCCGCAACCGCTCTTGTATATCCAACAGGCGGGCAAAGGCCTGCAACTTTTCTTCTCGAGAATGATTTTTTCTTTTCATGCGCCAAAGGTAACCAATAATTTTCAGTTAGCCATGCAACACTTGTGCATTTTATACCTTTTACTTAGAAAACATGGATGCCATTTTCAAAGTGAACCATCATACGTTGTTTTCTAATCGCAAGCCAATGCTTTCAGCAGAAAGTGTGAAGGACACTGAAAGAAAAGAGGATGGATAGATAAATTGGTAAAAATAACCTTGAGCATGCCCACTTTTTTATTATCTTTGCAGACAAAACGACAATAAAAGCGCATTCGCAGCACAATATCAATACTTTTTTAAAGAACAAAATGGGAATATTCGGACTATTCAACAAAAAAAGCAAGGAAACGCTTGATAAAGGACTCGAAAAGACCAAAGAGAGTGTATTCGGTAAGTTAACACGCGCCGTGGCAGGGAAATCTAAAATCGATGACGACGTGCTCGACAACTTAGAAGAAGTGCTCATCACCAGTGATGTGGGTGTTGAGACAACACTCAAAATCATTCATCGCATAGAGGAACGTGTAGCTCGTGACAAATATGTCTCAACAACAGAACTGAACACGATTCTTCGTGAAGAAATTATGGCATTGATGGCAGAAAACAATGCTCTTGATAATGATAATTGGGAATTGCCATCCGATCACAAGCCTTATGTGATTTTGGTAGTAGGTGTAAATGGCGTGGGTAAAACTACCACCATAGGCAAATTGGCTCATCAATTTAAAAAAGCAGGTAAAAAGGTGTACCTTGGCGCAGCCGATACGTTCAGAGCTGCCGCCGTGGAACAAATCTCCATTTGGGGAGAACGTGTAGGTGTTCCTGTCATAAAGCAACAAATGGGTGCCGATCCTGCCAGTGTGGCATTCGACACATTGCAAAGTGCCAAAGCGAATGCAGCTGATGTGGTCCTGATTGACACGGCAGGACGGTTACACAATAAAGTAAACCTCATGAATGAGCTTAAGAAGATTAAAGAGGTTATGAAAAAGGTAACGCCCACCGCCCCCGACGAAGTGATGCTGGTGTTAGATGGTAGTACCGGACAAAATGCTTTCGAACAGGCTAAGCAGTTTTCGGCTGTTACACAAATTACCAGCTTGGCCATTACAAAATTAGATGGAACGGCAAAAGGTGGTGTGGTGATAGGTATCAGCGACCAGCTGAAAGTGCCTGTAAAATATATTGGCTTGGGTGAGCAGATGGATGATTTGCAGCTATTCAATCGTCGTGAATTTGTCGATTCGCTATTTACTTAACCATGCTGTAAGGACAAATAATGAGGAAAAATCAAATCGACATTATTACCATGGGTTGCTCAAAGAATCTGGTTGATAGCGAGATTTTAATGCAGCAATTCGAGGCCAATGGATATCATTGCGTACACGACAGCAAGCATCCTGATGGCGAAATCGCCGTTATCAACACGTGCGGTTTTATTGAGTCGGCCAAAGAAGAGAGTATTCATACGATCTTAGAGTTTGTGCAAGCTAAAACAGAAGGCCGTCTGAATAAACTTTTCGTTATGGGATGTCTTTCGCAACGCTACAAAAACGAATTGGAGAAAGAAATTCCCGAGGTCGATAAGTTCTACGGCAAATTTAATTATAAGCAACTGCTCTATGATTTAGGCAAGGCTGATATTGTCGCTTGCAACGGCAACCGTCATCTCACTACCCCACGCCATTATGCTTATCTCAAGATTGCAGAAGGTTGCGATCGGCATTGTGCCTATTGCGCTATCCCCATCATTACAGGTAAGCATGTCAGTCGTCGGAAGGAAGACATTTTGCAAGAGGTGAGGGATCTGGTAGCAAAAGGTGTGAAGGAATTTCAAGTGATTGCGCAGGAACTCACCTATTATGGCGTCGATCTTGACGGGCAACGACACATCGCCGACCTGATTCGTGACATAGCAGATATTAAAGGGGTTAAGTGGATACGCCTGCATTATGCCTACCCCAACCAATTCCCTTTAGAGCTGTTGGATGTTATGCGCGAGAAACCTAATGTTTGTAATTATTTGGATATTGCGCTACAACATATTTCAAACCCCATGCTCAAGGCCATGCAGCGCCACGTAACAAAGGAAGAGACCATGGCGCTTATCCAACAGATACGCGAAAAGGTGCCGGGCATTTATCTACGTACAACACTTATGGTGGGATTTCCTGGCGAAACCGAAGCCGACTTTAATGAGCTGATTGACTTTGTGAAATGGGCTAAGTTTGAACGTATGGGGGCTTTCGCTTATTCTGAAGAAGAAGGAACTTACAGCGCCCAGCATTATCAAGACAATGTGCCGGAGGCTGTAAAGCAACGGCGCTTAGATGCGTTGATGGCCGTGCAACAAGAAATTAGTAGTGAAATCCAGGCTCGAAGCATTGGTAAGATTATGCCTGTAATCATCGACCGAAAGGAAGGCAATTACTATATCGGCCGAACGCAATACAGTTCGCCAGAGGTCGACCCCGAGGTGCTGATTGCTGCAGAGAAACCTTTGCGTGTAGGTAGTTTCTACGCTGTAGAGATTACGGATAGCGAAGCCTTCGATTGGTTTGGACGTGTGGTGAAATAAACTATTTTTCGATGAACAACAAAGAATTTATTGCCGAATTGGCACAACGGACAGGCTACACACAGGCAGACACACAAAAATTGGTTAATGCCCTTATCGAAGGGATGGGAAACAGTTTTGAGTCTGGAGAAAATGTGGCTATGACAGGATTTGGAACCTTTGAGGTGAAAAAGCGCTTGGAGCGGGTGGTCGTCAATCCCTCTACGGGACAACGCATGCTCGTTCCACCCAAATTGGTTTTAGGTTTTAAGCCCATCACGGCACTGAAAGAGCGGTTAAAGAGTGGAGAGGAAGGAAATGATTAATTTGAAAGAGCTTGCAAAGCATTTGGTCGAGAAGCATGAATTGACGGCCGCCGATGCCGAACATTTTGTTACACAATTTATCGAAACGCTACAAGAAAGTGTGTTATCCGAGAAATTGGTCAAAGTAAAAGGTCTCGGTGCATTCAAACTTACCCCCATCAGTGCGCGTGAAAGCGTAGATGTGAATACGGGAGACCGCATTGTAATCGAAGGGCGTGACAAAATCACTTTCACGCCCGATAATGCAATGAAAGACTTGGTTAATCGGCCGTTCTCGCAATTCGACACTGTTGTGCTCAATGCAGGGGTTGCTTTTGATGAAGCGCTGGAAACCAACGACACTGAAGTAGAAGACGCCATTCCTTCGGCTGAAGAAAAGACGGAGCGCTCCATTGCCAATGCCGAACCGACGGTGGCCCTTGCAGAGGTAGAGAAAATGAGTGAGCCTGCACATCCTATCACGACTGAAACAAAAGATTCTGAAGCCGAAGCAAGTGCATCTGTGGCCGGAACAGTAAAAAGTGAGCCGTGGCCAGCATCTTCTCCAACAGTTCAACCCGAGACCGCAGCGCCAACAACGGGTGCAACTGATGGGGAACCTTCGATAGCAAAAGAGCCCCCAACGGCAGTCGCCAAACAAGCAGCAGTAGCAGTTCCAACCAATGAACCCGTGCCGGAAATCGGGATAGAGCTTGACACTTTCCCCCAGCCCACACAGCGCTGGGTGAAGTGGACAATAGGAATTTGCGCATGTTTGCTCATTGCGCTCATGGGCACGTGCTTTTATCTCATGGGCGAGCTCCATTTGCGCAATAATCGCATTGACAACCTCATGGCTTTGGTGCAGCAAAAGCAAGTGAAAAAGGAGGTGAATCGTTCGATTGCACCGACTGCATCTTCTACGGTGAATAAACAATTTGCCAAAAACGATTCGTTGATTAAGCAGGCACAGCAACAACAGCAAGCAAGCAAAGCCGACACGCAGGAGAAGCAACCGCCCATGGCAGCCATAAAGCAGCCCCCGATTCCAAATGAATACGAGGCTCTCAATCAAAGTGACGCACGCATCCGCACGGGCGCCTATGACATCGTTGGCATCAAAACAATGGTCAAGGTTGAAGCTGGCCAAACCCTTCACGCCATCAGTCGTGCCCACTTGGGTTCTGGGATGGAATGCTATGTCGAGGCTTTAAATCGCGATAAACTGCCCCTAAAAGCCGGTGACAAAATTAAGATTCCGCTGCTAAAGCTGAAAAAACACAAACGTACAACGCATTCATCTTCGCATTGATGCACCCCACAGCTCAATAAGGATAGGTTACCCCCGAACCGGATGTAGCTATCCGGAGGTTCAGACGGTCGCTCCCCGTTTAAGAATAGCTTACCCCCCCGGGGACTAACCTGTTTCCGTTCGAAAATTGAAAAATCCCCCGGGGACTAACACGTTTCCGTTCGGAAATTGAAAAATCCCCCGGGGACTAACACGTTTTTGTTTGAAAACGCTCGAGCCCAAGATGCGAGCCGATTGGACGCTAAACAAAAAAGACTTGCAAACCTGCAAGTCCTTTTTGTTACTTTGTTTCTATTTCCTCTTTCATATCAATGAAGTTTCCCTCGATGTCATAGAATTCGTATTGCAAGAATGCGAGCTTCTGTGATGGGATGACATGAATGCCAAAACCATATTTAATTTGCCACTTTCGTTTCAGGGAGAGAAAGCCCTTATTAATGTAGGCGGCAACGTATGGATGCACATGTAAATAGAACTTCGTGATGCCAATCTTATTGATTAGGCGGTCAATTTTTCTTTCTAATTGGTCGGTGAACAGAATACTCGAACGAATTTTTCCCGTACCATTGCAGGTGGGGCAGTCTTCTTCAACATTCACATCCATGGCGGGACGAACACGTTGACGTGTAATTTGCATCAAACCAAATTTACTCAAGGGCAAAATGTTGTGCCGAGCACGGTCTTTCTGCATATTCTTGCACATCCGTTCGTAAAGCATTTGACGGTCTTCGGCAAGGTGCATGTCGATAAAATCAACGACGATAATACCACCCATGTCACGCAATCTCAACTGCCGTGCCAGCTCATCGGCTGCTCCTAAATTCACGTCAAGCGCATTAGCCTCTTGCCCATTTTTGGCTCTTGAACGGTTGCCACTGTTCACATCGACCACATGGAGCGCCTCCGTGTGCTCAATAATCAGGTAAGCGCCATGCTTGTAGTTAATGGTTTTACCAAAACTTGATTTAATTTGTTTGGTAATATTGAAATTGTCGAAGATAGGCGTCTTGCCCGTGTACAGCTTAACAATATCTGCTTTTTCGGGTGCAATGAGCGTCAAGTAATGCTTAATCTCATTGTAAATCTCTTCATTGTTGACATGAATGTGCTCAAAACTGGGATTAAACAAATCGCGCAACATTGCGATAGCCCTACCCGTCTCTTCAAACACTAATTGTGGACGTTTCGCATTTTTCTGCGCTTTCGAAATGGCCTTTTCCCACCGTTTGGTGAGCACTTTCATCTCGTTATCCAGCTCGGCAACGCGTTTTCCTTCGGCCACCGTGCGAACAATCACCCCACAATTCTTGGGTTTAATGCTATAAATAAGCTGCTTTAAGCGTGCACGTTCTTCACCGCTCTTAATCTTCGACGACACCGAAACTTTATCTCCGAAAGGAATCAGCACGATAAAACGCCCTGCAAAGGACAATTCGCCGGTAAGTCGTGGTCCTTTTGTAGAGATGGGTTCCTTAACAATCTGAACGAGCACCTCTTGACCCACGCTGAGCACCTGCTGAATGGTATCATCCTTCTTAATATCGGGCAAACGTTGCGCCTTACTGAAAGGATAAAGCTTCTTGCGGTCACTGCATACCTGTTTAAGGTATTTATTATAAGAATTAAATTGACTACCTAAGTCTAAATAATGTAGAAAAGCATCGCGTTCATAACCGAGATCTACGAAGCAGGCATTCAGCCCTGGCATGAGCTTCTTAACCTTTGCCACATAGATATTTCCAACAGAGAAAGATGCCTGCCGAGGCTCGTTTTGATATTCAACGAGTTTTTTATCCTCCAGCAGCGCAATCGAGACTTCTTTTTCTCTGACGTCAATTACTACTTCGCTGTTCATCTTAATTATCTTATTACTTAGTTTTTTCCTTACGATAAACAAAGGGCATGTCATAGCTTCGTGTGATGCACTGACATGTCCCTAAAGCATGATAGCCACAAACAGCCTATTTGCTCTTGTGTCTATTCTTGCGTAATCTTTTTTTGCGCTTGTGCGTAGCCATCTTATGGCCTTTTTTCTTCTTTCCGTTTGGCATAATAATTCTAAATTTTATGTGATTTATTAAATTGATTTACTCTTGATTCATCTGCGCCACAAACGACTTCGAAGGTTTGAAACTGGGCAGGTCGTGCGCATCAATCGTAATCGTTATGTTCTTTGAAATATTGCGTGCGGTTTTCGCAGCGCGATGCTTAATAATGAAACTCCCGAAACCGCGCAAATACACGTTCTCTTTCTTCTTGAGCATGCTGTTTTTAACAGCTTCCATGAAGCTCTCCACAACAACAGAAACATCTTTCCGCTGTACCCCGGTGGACAAAGCTATCTCATTTACAATTTCTGCTTTCGTCATAATTCTATTGCCTTATTTTGTTATATCTATTTGCCTATTCGTTCTTTAAAGGCATGCAAATATACGAGTTTTCTATCGGATATGAAAATTTATCGATATGTTTTTCGTTTTTTAGCACCACCATGGCTCAGATGCATTTACCGCCCAACCGAATAAATCGTCGTTTTATTCGATGCTGCATTGTTTGAGCGGTATCCCATCGAGCGTGAGAATGGTGAAGGTGCCGTGTTCGTAGGTGGCAAAGGTTGGTGGATTGCCTCCTTTGGGAAAGGTGATGGAGCCTGTGTTGCAGACGATGCCCTGCGCGTCACGCGACAGTTGCCAAAGGTGGGTGTGCCCATAGATGATGGCATCGAAATGGCCTTTGGGACGGTGATCCTTGTTGTAGATGTGGCCATGCGTGAGCAGTAGCCTGCGTCCCTCGTCAACCAAGAGCATATAGTCTTGCATGATGGGAAAGTCGAGCAGCATTTGGTCGACCTCTGAATCGCAATTACCTCTGATGGCCACGATTTTGTCGGCCATGGCGTTGAGCTTTTCGGTTATTTCCTTCGGGTTTAATCCTTCGGGAACGCCATTGCGCGGGCCGTAATTAATGATGTCGCCTAAAATGCAGAGCATGTCGCAGTGTAGGGTGTGGAAGTGGCAGAGCACCTTTTCTAATGTGGGCCATGCGCCATGAATGTCGGATACAAGTAGATATTTCATTTTTTATGGGTTTTAATGGTGTGTCACTTTTTTTGTTGCATAAATGTGCCGTCAAATGCAATCTGCTCTTCGTGGAGCAGTTGTGCCAGCGCCTCTTCCAAATCCTTTTTGGCTAATTGGAGTGTCTGCATTTCAGCCATACCATGGGGCTCACCATCGGCCAGCAAATGTAGGATGGCTGTCTGGCAGGTGGACACTTCATCGGCTAATTGGCGTTTTCTTTCGAGGCAGACGTCACATTGGTTACAATCCTTCAGCATCTCCTCGCCAAAATATGCTAACAGTTGACGGCTGCGGCAGATGTGGCTGTTTTCAGCGTAGTTGATGAAGGCCTGAATGCGCTTTTCGAATTCCCCCTTTCGGTCTTCATAAACCTCTGACGTGATGTTGAGCCGATGGCCATCGACTCTGTCGCGCAGATAGTGGATGAAGGGCTTTTTGCGCTGCGGAATGAAGTGCACGATGCGGCGCTCGGTCAGTCCTTTTAAAATGAGGTAGACCTCTTGCGGAGTGAGTCCTGCGCGTTGGGCAATGAGTTGCTCGTCGATGTAGACGTAATCGTTGAAAACGCCGCCATAGAGGCGCAGGATGGATTCGATGGTGGCATCTTCCTTGGGTGCGAGGTGGTCTAAATAGTAAAGCTGGTCGCGCGAGAGCAAGAATAGAATTCGGGCGCAGCTGCTGGGGTCGTCTTCGTAGACGATGTGGCCCAACTGTGATAGAATGTGGAGGGCAGCGGTGGTGTAGATGATAGAGAGCTGATAGATTTGGCAAAACTTGTTGATCTCGAAGCTGAACGTGTGGCCGGCGCCGCTGTCGATGCCAATTTGAAAATAGTAGGCCAAGCTGTCGTAGACCTTTCGGATATAATCTTTTGGGGGAAAGTTGTCGCCAATGCGCTTTTGCAGCTTTCGCGCATCAACCGAGTTATACAGCAACACGGCGTAGGCCTTTTCTCCGTCTCTTCCGGCACGTCCCGCCTCTTGGAAATAGGCTTCGATAGAGTCGGGACCATCAACGTGCACCACAAGGCGTACGTTGGGTTTGTCGATACCCATGCCAAACGCATTCGTGGCTACCATGACGCGCACATGATTATTCATCCATTCTTCTTGCCGCATGTTTTTGGTGAAATGCTCCAGCCCCGCATGATAGGAGGTGGCTGTGATGTTGTTGTCTTGCAGCAGTTGTGCAATTTCCTTTGTCTTTTTGCGGCTTCTTACATAAACGATGGCGCAACCAGGAACAGCGTGCAGAATATGCACCAACTCGGCTTCCTTATCAGCAGCAATGCGCACAACATAGGCCAAGTTCTTGCGTTCGAAGCTCATTCTGAACACGTTTCTCTCGTGGAAGGCCAAGCACTGTTGGATATCGTCAATCACTTTGAGCGTGGCGGTTGCGGTGAGTGCCAGGATGGGAGCTTCAGGTTTTATTTTTCTGAGGTTGATGATTTGTAAGTAGGCGGGTCGGAAATCATAGCCCCATTGGCTGATGCAATGGGCTTCGTCGACGGTGATGAAACTCACGCGCATGTGGCTCACTTTCTTTTGAAAGAGTGGGCTGCCGATGCGCTCGGGCGAAACATAAAGCAGTCTGATGGCGCCGAAGACGGCATTTTCGAGGGTCTTCAGGATCTCGTTTCGTGTCATGCCCGAGTAGATTGCTGCTGCGCTGATGCCCTTGGCCTTCAAATGGTCTACTTGGTCTTTCATGAGTGCAATGAGCGGTGTGATGACGATGCACACGCCGTCTAAAACTAAGGCCGGAACTTGAAACGTGATGGACTTTCCGCCGCCCGTTGGCATCAGTCCCAACGTGTCTTTACCACTACAAATGCTTTGGATAATCTCTTCCTGAATGTCGCGAAAGTTGTCGTAGCCCCAATGTTCGCGCAGAATTTGGCGATAGTCCATCTTGAGTAACTATTCTTCGGTGGTTGGTTCGGTAGGTGTGCCGACTTCTTCGGCTCTGATGTCTTCTATCTGCAGTTGAACTTGATTGCGTTTAAAGACGTTGGCCTCTAATGTGTAGGCAATGTCGAAAGCGCGTTTGCTTTTGATATAGCGTGCAGCGGCGCTTTGGCCAAAGGCAATGCCGTTGACAATGGTGCTCGATTTCGAGTCGACCAATTCTAATTTAATGTGCTCTTGCTCTCGGCCAACGACCTTACTGGTGCCGTAGTCGTAGACGCCCAATGTGGCAAACACGGGCTTTGTGCATTCAGGTCCGAAGGGAGAAAAGTTTTTCAAATCGTGGAAGAATTTTCTGCTAATATCTTTGAAGTCAATCAGCGCGTCAATGTGCAATGTAGCTTCGGTTTGTTCGGGTGCAATATGCTCCTCCACATATTGCTGAAACAACGTTTTGAATTTGGGGATATCGTCCCAGCGCAGCGTCAACCCCGCTGCATAGGTGTGACCGCCGAAATTGAGCAGCAAGTCGCGGCAGCTCTTAATTGCGGCATAGACATCAAACCCGGCCACGCTGCGTGCCGAACCGCTGGCCAAGTCACCATCGCGTGTGAGCACCACCGTTGGCCGATAATAAATCTCCGTCAGGCGAGAGGCCACGATGCCGACGACGCCTTTTTTCCAATTCTCGTCATAGAGCACGATGCTCGATTGATGCTTTTGCGTTTCCAACTTCGAGACAATGAGGTTGGCTTCTTCGGTCATCTGCTTGTCGATGTCTTTGCGTTGCTCGTTGTATTGGTCAATGTGCCGCGCTTTTTCGAGGGCGTTGGCATAGTCGTTTTCAACCAAAAGCTCGACGCTCTCCCGACCGTTCTCCATGCGCCCCGATGCATTGATGCGCGGACCGATGCGGAAGCAGATTTCGCTCATCGACAGCTCACGATTGGCCAAATTGCACACCTCGATAATGGCTTTCAGTCCGAGGCTTGGGTTTTGGTTGAGCTGTTTCAAACCGTAATAGGCCATGATGCGGTTTTCCTCAACCACAGGCACCAAGTCGGCGGCTATCGACACGGCGCAGAAGTCGAGAAACGGAGAGAGTTTGGAGAACGGGATGCCATTGTTTTTAGCCCAACCCTGCATGAATTTAAAGCCCACGCCGCAGCCGCAGAGATGCTTAAAGGGATAGCGGTCGTCGGGGCGTTTCGGATTGAGGATGGCCACTGCCGGCGGCATTGCCTCGTCGGGCACATGGTGGTCGCAAATGATGAAATCGATGCCCAACTCCTTGGCATAGGCGATTTCGTCGATAGCCTTGATGCCGCAATCCAAAATGATGATGAGCTTCACGCCCGTCTCCCTTGCATACTCAATGCCTTTGCGGCTCACCCCGTAGCCCTCGTCGTAGCGGTTGGGAATGTAGTAATCGACGTTCGAATAGAACAGGCGCAGGAATTTATAGACCAAGGCCACAGCCGTGCAGCCATCCACATCATAATCGCCATAAACCATGACGCGCTCCTTGCGCCCCATGGCGTCGTTGAGCCTATCGACGGCCACGTCCATATCTTTCATTAAGAAAGGATTGATGAGGTTGGAGAGCTGCGGCCTGAAAAATCGTTTCGCCGCCGACTCGGTTGTGATGCCGCGTTGAATGAGGAGCTGCGCAAGGATGGGGCTCATTGAGAGCTTCTCGCCCAATTCGCGGGCTGCGGCCTGTTCTTGCGCCGTGGGGGCTATATAGTTCCATTTAAAGTGCATGTCTGTCTACCTTTCCGTATGCGAATAATTGATTGGTGCCATCAAGCTGATTTCAAGTCGTGAAACGCTGAAATCTGTGCTCAAAATTACAAAATAAAACGCAGATAGTGGAACATTTTCCTAACATTTATGCGATTTTAGACCCTTAAAGTATCAAGGTGGATCCCATAAGCAAGTGCAAAGTTAGACAATTTTGTCGTTAATCATATCTGCTGGCTTTGAAAATCCATTTTTCTTTCTGGGTCTGTTGTTGAGTTTCTCTACAATTTTCCTGGCGTACCCCCTTGAAATTCCTCTGAAGTCTGTCCTTTTAGGGATGTACTGCCTGACAAGTCCATTCATGTTCTCTATGGCCCCCTTTTCCCAAGAGCAATATGGATGTGCAAAGTAAACAGTGATGCCCAATTCCCTTGCGATGATTTCATGTGCTGCAAACTCCGTCCCGTTGTCCATGATTATGGTCCTTACGGGCAGCCCACTCCCTTTGAGTAGTCTTACGACGGCATGCGCCAGTGGGACGGTCCGCTTTCCCGAATCGAGTTTTTCCATGAGCATAAAACAGCTTTCCCTTTCCACTGAGGTTACAATTGCCCCCTTGCCGTCCTTTCCCACGATCGTGTCCATCTCCCAGTCAGACACAGTCTGTCCGTTGGCATGTGCGGGCCTGTCGTCAATGGAAACACGGTTGGGGATTGGTGACCTTGTGCTCGCGGCGGAACTTCTTGCTTTTCTCCCTCCGTGCCTGAGATGCCGGCGGATGTTGTCCTTGTGGTACGGGGAGATAGCAGCTATCCAGTTGTAGATGGAGGACTTGGAAACCGAAAGGCCCTCCTGCTTCATGAGCCAGCCCGAGACCTGCTCGGGAGACCACTGCTCCCTGCGGATGAGTTCAAAGACCCTGCTGTGGACATGAGGGGATATGGAGCGGTTCCCGGGCGTACCGGCCTTGCGACGCCTGGCTTTCAACGCTGCCAGACGGATGTCATACACACTCCCTGCACATTAGAGTTGCGCCTTTTCTCCCGCGAAACCGTGCTTACACAAACACCGATGGTCTTGGCGATAAAACTAAGTGAGCATTTCTTTTGCAGCAACACACTAATTGTGTACCTTTGCTCCGAGGTTAATTGTTTGTACATTGCAATGCAAAATTAATTAATCTTTGGGAGACAGAGGTCTCCCTTTTTTATTTTTATGCATTGCTTGTTGATTTTCCACTCATGGGAGCT
>ERZ772957.108-NODE-108-length-67765-cov-5.189307_pt1 | contig 67765 bp, 62 predicted proteins | sample MGYA00580682_ERZ772957 | MGnify/ENA primary metagenome ERZ772957 (study PRJEB29015, sample SAMEA2737921) | human oral metagenome | biome: human oral; feature: human-associated habitat; material: dental | place: China | collected 2025 ... | reverse complement strand
CAGTGGCAGTCTTGGTACTTATTAATCCAAGATACTTTTTTGATTCTTATCCAAAGGCAATTCAGAAAGCTGCACCTGAACAGATGACAAAAAAGGAGAAAAATATAAATTTCATCATAACAATTGTAATTTGCGGGATTTGTTTCATATATTCAATAGCAAGTCTTATACATACAGGCATTTCGGGCTTTTGGAATCTTTTTTGGATGGGGTATATTCAATGGAGCATATTGAACTTAGGAGATTTCTTTTTGCTGGATTGTCTGTTGTTCCAAGGAAAACATAAGAGTAAGATTGTCATCCCCGGAACAGAGGGGCATCCTGATTATGAGCTCGGCAACTGGATGAGGCATTTGGCAATCAAGGAACATTTTGTAGTCACTCCGTTTTTGATCATATCGTTTGTAGCGGCGGTTCAGGCTTTGATTGTTGGAATATTATGAAGATGAATTTTTGGGTCATTTATCTAAATGGATAGTGAGCTTTTGTTTGGATACGCTTGAATTCTCATTGCTAGTGCAACAACAAAAGATGGTCAGAACTTTGACGTCATTATTCTTGACCCACCTCGCGCGGGTTCAACACCTGCCTTTCTTAAGGCAACAGCTCAGCTAGCCCAGAAGAAAATCGTGTACGTGAGCTGCAACGTTGTGACGCAAGCTAGGGACCTCAAAGTTCTTCTCGACAGCGGGTTTGCCATTGAGCGCGTAACACCTGTGGACATGTTCCCTCACACCAAGCATGTTGAGTGTGTTGTGATCTTGTCTCGCAAGATGCTAGAAAGTTCTATCACCGCAACGAAGCAGCCTGACGCGGAATAGATGATCTCTAGATTTAGCAGTGGAAAAGTAATCAAATTTGATAATCCTCGCCGGAAAATAACCCTTATAGCACTCTTCGTTTATAAGTTAGATCACAATCTACGTTATGCCGTAATAAGTTGTTCAGCATTCCACATATCAGAATATTTACCATTCAGCGACAAAAGCTGACTATGAGTTCCGGACTCCACAACTTTCCCATCAGCCACCACAAGAATCTGATCAGCATTTTTTATAGTGGACAGTGTATGAGCAATCATTACAACGGTTTTATTATTTTGTAAAAGATTTGAAATTGCCTGTTTTACAGCTAATTCGTTTTCAATATCCAAAGAGGATGTTGCTTCATCAAGAAGTAAAATTGGGCTGTCTTTTAATATGGCGCGAGCGATCGAAAGTCGCTGGCGTTCGCCACCGGAAAGTAGATTTCCATTCTCGCCAACAGGGGTGTCATAGCCTTTTTCCATTTTACAAATGAACGTATCGCAGTTAGCTTTTTTACAAGCATCTTCTATCTCTTCATCTGTAGCAGAGGGTTTTGCATAGCGTATGTTTTCCCTTACCGTGTCATTAAACAAGAAGGTGTCCTGATCAACCATTGAAATCAGGCTTAGAACATCTTCTGAACTGACGTGATTAATCGACTGCTCCCCTATTTTTATTTCTCCACTTTCCGAATCGTAATACTTTGCAATCAAATTCAGAATCGTTGATTTACCAGATCCGGAATCTCCCACGATTGCAGTTAATCCATGCTGTGGGATGAAAAATCTCATTTCTTTCAAAACAGGATTTTTAGATACATAGGAAAACGACACATCGTGAAATGAGATGTCATACTTCTTTGGGAGAAAAACATCAGCACTTTTCGTTTCTTCTTTTTCTGCCAACACATTTAGAATGTTTGTCTTTGATATCAGAAGGTTCCTGTAACTAAACATATCAACTGAAATTGCGGTAACAAGCTTGGCTAAAATCATTGGCAGCATACACAGAAACAAAAAACTGATTGATTGAATATCCTCCGATTGCCATGCGAGAAAACCAACCCACATGACCAATGGAACAGTAAGCCAATTTACTATGTTAAAAGCAAAATTAACCGGTATACCATGTGCCTCATATTGATAGCTGACCGTGTTAAATTTTCGCATAACGTCTATTGTGTTTCTATTTTTAGTGCCGCCCATTCCATAAGATCGAAAAACCTGAATTCCGTCAATGTATTCGACTATTTGTCCTATGGCTTCTGCCGTAACTGAGTTTTTCTCCACGCCGTACTTATTTACAATTTGAAATGACAGCATCATTTCTGGAATCAACAAAAGAAGAGAACTGGCCAGAATGACCGCGGCCGGAAAATAGAGTACATACGTGAAGGCAATAACTATTAATGTCAAAATTCCATTCTTTACAAGGCTGGCGAGCTTATGCGTCAGAATCTGCTCATAGCTGCTTACGTCTGCCGTCATAATATTGATATATTGTCCTTCATGTTTTGAAGTAAATCTGGACAGTGGAACCCTTTTCAACTTATCGCCAAGACCGAGTCGAATATTTTTAGAAACCTCAGCGCCGCCTATCTGAGTGTGTGTATAACCAATGCTGTAAATTACAAGTCGTAATACAAAGATTGCCCCAACAAAGCAAGATATGCTGAAAATCTTACTCATATCAGCGACTTGGTCATACAACATCTTAAGCACCATATAAATGACAATATAATTACTTCCGGAAAGAAGCCCTTCACAGACAGTCAATATTAAACCGCTATAAAACTGGCTACTTTTATGGAAAAGATTTTTTCTCATCTTCCTAACTCTCCTTTTCCATAGGTAATATTCCTTGTTAGTTCATAGTCATCCCAAATTTTTTTATAGTACTTATTACGTAAAAGCAGCTCGTTGTGAGTACCAAAATCTGAAATCGTGCGATTCTCCACCACTGCAACTTTATTGCACATTCCAACCACACTAAGTCTATGCGCAATAATGATGACTGTTTTTCCTATACATAGATTTCTAATTGCCTTGTCAATTTCCATCTGATTTTCTGGATCAGCAGCACTCGTCGCTTCATCCAAAATAAGAATTGGAGCATTTTTTAAAATTGCCCTTGCGATGGCAATTCGCTGCTTTTCTCCGCCTGAGAAGCGAGAACCGTAACTTCCAACTTTTGTATCATATCCATTAGGAAGCGACATAATGAAATCATCAATTTGTGCACCTCTCGCTGCTTCCCGCACCTGCTCCAAAGAGGCGTTCATCCCCATGCGAATGTTGTCAAAAACAGAGTCCTGTGTCAGAAAAGTTTTTTGAAAAACAAGTGAAATATGTTCAAGGAGCGCTTCATATTGGATGCTTTTGACATTCTTTCCTCCAATCAAAACCTCTCCTCTATCCACGTCATAAAAACGTGCAATCAATGCTGCAACTGTACTTTTACCTGCTCCGGAAGCGCCTACAACAGCAATCTTTTCACCGTCTTGGATATGTAAGCTGCAATTTTCAAGCACGTTTAGTTTTCCATCATATGAAAAGCTCACGTCTCTTAGCTCTATATCATGGGTTTTAGGACAAGGATCTCCACCTTCGAAAGTTGGAAGTGCCAGTAATTCTTTTACTTTTGTAACGCCACTAAATGCCTGCGCAAAATTACTAGACAGTTGCTGAAGTGGAAGCAATTCCGTTAAATACAATGAGCCCACATAAGCAAACAAGAGAAACACGCTGGCTGTGATTGATCCTCGTAGGAAAAATTTTCCACCCAGTGGGACAATCAATAAAAGTCCAGACTCAAGTAATAGAATGAATACTGCGTATAAAGGTGCAGTTTTTTTCGAAATCTTGTTCCATGCTCTATTTCCATCGAGAATAGCTTCTCTAAATTTTTTAAATGATTTACTGCCCATTCGGTATGCCTTAATTAAACGCATGCCTCGGACGTACTCAACCATGACAGAATTAAAGTTAGCGAGAGATGTATTAGCCTCTGGCAATACCTCAGACATCTTTTTAAACACACTCATCATTATCGGAATGTCTAAAAGTAAAGGAACCAGAGAAATAAGTGCCAACGGGATATTCACGGTCACGAGATAAGCAAAAATGACTACAGGACCAGTAAAGTAGCTGACAAACTCCGGAATATTATGCGCAAGGCAAAGCTCTAACTTCTCAATGTCCTCATTCAAAACAGTTTTAATTTCGCCCGTACTCCGCTCATTGACATATCCAAGTGGAACTTTAGCAAGATGTTCTATAATCATGCAGCGCACCTTAAACAAAGCGTTATAAGCGCCTTTATGCGAGAGTGTGCCTGACAGACCAAGCAACACCATGCGAAGAATTGTCGTTGTGGTCACCAAGACAATACAGTCTATCAATACTTTCTCCGTTAGCGTTCCAAGTAGAATGGTGTCCATCAACTGATAAATGCCAGCATACGGTCCAATTACAAATAATCCACTCAAGAACGCGCATAATACAGACATAAATAAGTACCACTTATCACTTCCTGCCCATTCTAGAAGTAATTTAACTGGATTTTCTCGAACTTTATTCAAACAGATCACCTCTTTTTTCGCCCATGGCGGAAAAGAACATTTGCTTTATCTGCTCCTTGTTATCTACGCGACACTTTAAATCACAGCTAATTTCACCATCTGAAAGCACGAGCACGCGATTGCATGTTTTGCAAAAGAATTCAAAGTCGTGCGTAACAACAAATATAATTTTCCCCTGTTCGGAAAGACTTTGGACGATTCTCGCCACTCTAATCATACTTTCGTAATCTAGGCCACTGGTAGGCTCGTCAAAGACGATTATTTCTTTTTTGCAAACTTGCCCCACGGCAACAGCCACCCTTTGCTTTTGTCCACCAGAAAGCGTGCCTGGATGTTGTTTGGCAAGAGGCAACAGATCCAGCGTATCCATCGTTTCTGCAATAACTCGTGGATCTGGTCTATTTATTCCGAAGGAGCATTCTTTCTCTACGCTCTCTGCAAAAAGCTCATAGTTCACATCCTGCATAACCATGTAAGAGATTTTCTGTCGTTTCTTTGTTGGAATTACCTTTTCATCCCAGAAAAAATCTCCTTTTATTTCTCTATGTAGTCCGCAAAGAGCCCGAGAAAACGTTGTCTTTCCGACACCGTTTTTTCCTACAATCGCAATAACTTCACCTTGTGAAAACCTTGCATTGATATCCCTTATCACAACTTTGTTTCTATAGAAAAAAGAAATGTTTTTCAGTTCTAGTTTTACACTGCTCGCTTCTCCGTTAATTACCTCGGGAAGTTCTTTTTGTAAGTTAGTAGTTCGAAGACCCATGTCCTGGCGTTCTTCATCAGTCAAAGTTAGGAACTCTTTGGCAGAATAAATCTTTTTTATTTGTCCCTCATCAAATACGATGATTCGATCAACAATTCCCATCAGATAATAGAGTCGGTGCTCGGCAATTAAAATAGTTTTCCCTTGAGATTTAAGCCTTTTTATATGGGCTCTTAAAGCATCTATCGTTTCAATGTCCAGATTGGATGATGGCTCGTCTAACAAAAAAACGGATGGACTCATAGCATATACAGAAGCAAAGGCAATCTTCTGCTTTTCTCCTCCTGAAAGAGAAAAAATATTTCGTTTAAGGAGATTTTCAATCTCCAAATCTTTTGCTGTGGAAGCTACTTTTTCTTCAATCTGTTTTCTTGGTAATGCAAGATTCTCCATACCAAAAGCAATTTCGCTATCTGTATCCACGTTGAAAAACTGCGTTCTTGGATTCTGGAATACTGACCCAACATGAGATGAAACTTCGTATATTGGCATTTCTGAAATGTTGCGACCATCAAGTAGAACCTCTCCGGTCAACTTACCTGTATAAAAATTTGGAACAAGTCCATTCACAAGGCGAGTTATTGTGGTTTTACCACATCCGCTCTTTCCACAGAGAAGGACACATTCTCCATCGTTCACTTTCAAATTGATATCGCACAAACTATCCTTTTTGCGAATATCTTCTTGCTCCCCGCGGAAGTCATACGAAAAGGACACGTGCCTGAATTCGATCATTTGTTATATACCCCTCCAAACACAACCCAAAACAAGCACGTAAACTGCAAAAGCAATGGCAATCCAGTCCTTTTTTCGGAACTTTATTTGAAGAAGGCAAGTGCGTGGTTTTGGATTCTCTATCCCGCGCGTAACTGCAGCGGCCGAAAGCTCATCAGCTGTATTAGAAGCTGTCATCAATATCGGGACATAAAGGCATTCCACCATCATAGTTGGATTTATAAAAAATCCAACTAGAGAGGGGTTCACGTCTCTAAGTCGCATGGCGTCTTTTATATGGTTCCAGTCTTCACAAACTGACGGTATATATCGAAGCATAACTGCTAAAGGAATAACAATCTTATTAGGGATACGCGCTTTGTTCATTGCGGTCAGAAATTCATTAACCTTAGTTGTAGAAAGAATAATACTTGCCAGGAATGCACAAGGGTAGACTGTATAAAACAAGCCGAGCCAAGCTGTAAAGACGGTATAAAGTATTCCTTTTTCAAGCGACATAATAAATAGCGTCACCATATAAAAAATGACATAAAATGCTGCGTAAAAAAGTGACCTACGAACTTTTCCGCTTGCACACCCAAATAAAACAACTGCAAAAACAAGCACACTCTCGTATTGGAGTGATGTTGCAATCGTTGAAGAAATCACACATAGAAAAAGTAGGATAAATTTTGTGCGTGGATCAAATCGTGATTCAAAGTGTTTTATTGTATACGCGCTCCGAATCATGACGTTATTCCAGCTTTTTCAAATTGCTTCTTTAGAAGCTTGCTGCCGATAAAACCACTAAAAAGAGCAACTAAAATCGTGCCAGCTACCATAGTCACCAAGACCCACTGGTTGACAGATGCTGTCATCGTATCTACATATTCAAGTGGCGTACCTTTCTCCACCATTCGGCTTATCCAAGCCTGCGGATTAATGAAATAGGCAATGTATGACCCGGTTCCGCCAAGACAGAAAACAACATAAGACAAAATATTAATTTTTATACTTTTATAGCGCCTGATCCATGCTACTAGTTCCGCAAGTATACTGCCGATTAGATATCCAATAGTCATGCCAATATGCATACCCGTTACATAACAAAAAGTTGCCATTAACAGCCCCGCTATAAAAATTGGTCCTGATTTTGGAACTTTTGCCACTAATAAAAGATATACAGGCCCAGCGAGGAGTGCAGCGCCTACTGGATAATAAAAAGTTAAAGCAGGAAACATTGCAAACGGACCCCCACTCAGTGCGATGCATAGAAAAATGAGTGCTGAAAAAATACCAGCTGTAATGAGCTCCTTGACTGTAAGGCTCTGTTTCTTGATATTCTTTTTGTTTGTCATGATTAATGACCTCCGTTTACATTCATATTGAAATCTAAAAGACGCTATAACAATATGAAGTTAGTTGTATCTAACCTTAAAAACAGCATAAAATATCAGGGAAATCGAAATAGTTCTACTAATTGTTATTCGTCTAATTGGTATGTTATTCTGTCCGATTTGTATGATTCTGAGGTGCATACATGGGAATCAGTGAGTTTTACGAAGATTGGCTTACTCGCAGTGGATTTGTTGAAACAAAGTCGTCGCCAAACTACTGCCCTGCTGGAAAACTGTACCTTGCTCCAAAAGAAGTAGCCTGTGGATATTACTGGGTTTACGGAGAAAAGAATCTGTTTGATATCAAAATACATGATTTTTATTTCTTTGAAGATAGCTTTATCTCTCTTAACACACCAGAATGTTTAAGTATTACTTATTACGATTCTGTGTCCGGTGAAGAGTTGACTCCTTACCGCCGTCTAACTGCAGGATGTGTAAAATCCTTTTACGGAGGACATGAAGCCTATAAGGCCATTTTTCATAAGAACATTCCAGTTCGTTCCGTGGGTATAGAAGTATTCCCTGCATATTATGAAAAATATCTACGTGAAAAATATCCTGATGACTATATTCCGCCACATGAGGCTTTTAGTCGTATAGGGCAAACGTTTAACTTTCCGGAGATGTCACATCTTTTACAGCAAGTTTGGGATTATAAAGGTGAAGGCATACCAGCAAAGTTGTTCTATGAATCTAAGGTTGCGGAAGCCGTTTCTCTTGTTTATGAACATGGGAAAAAGAGTAAAAATGATCTTTGTACAAGGATATCTCAACAGGACGTAGATGCCTTGAGCAATGTTGCCTCCTATATAAATGACCATTACAACACAGAGCTTCCACTTGCTATGCTTGCTCGAATTGCGTGCATGGGTACAACAAAATTGAAAACCTCCTTTAAATGCATATATCACTGCACTATTTCTGAATACATCCAGCAGCGACGCATGAGTCAAGCGGAAATGCTCCTGACCTCTACAGACTTTGCAATAGAGCAGGTTTCTTCAGCTGTTGGATATTCCAATGCAGGAAGATTTGCTGCAAATTTCAAAAATAATACGGGATTGTTTCCTGCAGAATATAGAAAGATATCTCGCAGGAAATTCAAGCTAAGTGATTGATTCGAGCAGCTATGAAAACGGTAGAATTTGGAAAACAACATAACGACGTAATCATGCTGCTTCACGGCGGCGGTTTGTCTTGGTGGAACTATAAAGCCGAGGCTGAACTGCTGAAGAATCAATATCACGTTGTGCTGCCAATCCTTGACGGACACGCAGGTAGTGACAATGATTTTATAAGTATTGAGAAAAACGCAAGTTGGCTCATTTCTTTTATTGATAAAGAATTTGGAGGCTCAGTTCTCCTTATTGGAGGGCTGTCCCTTGGCGCACAGATTTTAGTAGAAATGCTGACGCAACGAAACTCAATTTGTCAAAACGCTGTCATTGAAAGTGCATCTGTCATTCCGTCCAAGCTGACAAATGCCTTGATTAAACCAATGTTCTCTCTAAGTTATGGCTTAGTGAAAAAGAAGTGCTTTGCTCAAATGCAATTTGACTATCTTCATATTCGTAAAGATTTATTTGAAGACTATTATCGGGACACGTCACAAATCTCAAAAGAGAACATGATTGCATTTCTGGAAGCAAATACATCCTATGAGATAAAACCCGGCCTTCAGAATGCTCACACTAAAGTCCATATACTTGTTGGAGAAAAAGAGCAGAAAAAGATGATCTGCTCAGCAGAACAATTACATGAGGCACTGCCTGATAGCGTTCTTGAAATAAAGAAAGGCTTATATCATGGCGAGTATTCCATCAATTACCCCGAAGAGTATACAAAAGAACTCCTAGACATGATTAATGCCCAATAAGACCCTTACCATCCGCTGCCCCATCAATCTGTCCTCTAAAATCCCAGGAGCTCCCGTGATTATAGAAACTTTTTCCTAAGCCATCGCTGGACATCCGCGCTTGCTGCGTTCTGTAAAAATTAAGCGTACAATTGTTGCTGTGCACTACTTAGCTTTTCATCAGGGCATTTTTACGACTAGTGAGGCTCATATGAAAGTTCAGCAGCTCATCAAAGAAACGTGCGCGATAGCCGCCGAGGACATCGGCGCGGCAAGAGCAGATCAGATTGCACAGGCAGCTCAAACGCGATTCGAGGCGCTCTGTGCAGAAAATGCATCAGATTCCAAGGAGCTTCGCGCTCATTCTTACAAGCGCATTTACCCTGGTATTGCAGTATATGAAGCTCTACGTGCAGAGGGCATCCCACAAGAAAAGGCTGTCTGGTATATTCGCGAATATTTCCAGCGATTTGCTGCCAAACGAGTCCCGCTCTTCCAATGGGCCATCAAAACGTTTGGTCTTGCACGCAAGTTTCCTCGCCTCTTTAAATCAGGTATCGAGAAAAGCTGCACATCAAGTGCTGGATTTGCCTTTGAATATCCAGAAAGTCACGGTAACGAAGCTCGCCTTAACATTGTGAGCTGCCCCTACTATGAGATAACCAAAAGATACAGCTGCCCCGAAATAACCGCTGCATACTGTGATAGTGATGATGCAGGATACGGTAACTTGCACCCGCAGCTTATCTGGGGCCGTACAAAAACCATAGGCCACGGTGGCGATTGTTGCGATTTTCTCTTAGAGTATAAAGAGAACTAATCGCAGGTAGACGCTGTTTGCCTGCACCGTCGCTAAAATTTTGTCATCTACATAACGCGCTTTGAGCACGTTTACTAGGAGTTTTTTATGCAAGAAAATCGCATGTTTTCCGACGTCAAGCTGGCAAAGAGACTAACTCCAGCTTGGCTTAGTCCCTTTTTAGCCGTTTTCTTGTTGGTCGTTGGGCAAATTATTGGCGCTATTGTAATGGCCATCTCAGCAGCTCTTATTATTGCCCCTTACTACATGACGCACCCAGAACTTCCATATCGCCTTTCCGATTCCCTCAATCTGAGAGAGATTTTTGGAGACTACTATCTTCTGGTAACGCTTCTTTCCTTTGTCTTTATTGCAGGTCTCTTTTTCCTGTGGGTAAAACTCTTTGAAAAACGTCCGATTGTTACCCTAGGATTTTACAAAGACAACTGGAAGAAAGAGCTGCTCAAAGGCTTTGGTCTAGGAATTCTTCTCTTCTCTGTTGTGATGCTGATTCTCATTTTGACCGGATCTTATCAATTAGTTGGCACTACTTTTACGCCCTATGCCCTTGGTTTTATTCTTCTTACCATTCCGTTTTGGATAATTCAGGGCGGAACAGAAGAACTTGTCACCAGAGGTTGGCTCCTTCCTGTCATGGCAGAGAAGTCCAGCAAGATTGTTGCGATTGTAGTTTCAAGCAGTCTGTTTGGCCTTCTCCACATGTTTAACAGCGGATTTAGCATGCAATCCCTGATCGACCTAATTCTTTTTGGCATCTTGGAAACGTTCTACATCATCAAAACAGACAATCTCTGGGGAGCTGCTGGCATTCACGGGGCTTGGAACTTTGCTCAGGGCAACATCTTTGGCGTTCTGGTAAGCGGAAGTGCCACAGGTAGCTCGCTGTTAAAGTTTGTTCCGAGCGGTGGCCCAGGCTGGCTTACTGGCGGAAACTTTGGTGCAGAAGGCTCCGCCGTCTCTGCGATTGTTATGCTGATAACCATCATGATTCTTGCCTATCAGCTCAAGAAATCCGGCAAACTCTTTGTTAAGAAATCTGCCGAGAAACCCGTTGAAGCTGAAAGCAACAATTTATAACTTTATATTTTGATGAATTTCAATATTTACTATCTAAAGAAAGAACTAAAGAATGTGCCTGATTTGCGACAGAATTCAGATGATTAAAGAAGGAAATAATCCTTATTTTGTCAAAGAATTGGAAACGGGATATGTTGTCTTAGGTGATAATCAGCACTTTAAGGGATATACAATTTTTCTGTGTAAGCAACATGCAACAGAGCTTCATGAGCTAGACGCAGACTTCAAATTGAAGTTTCTTGAAGAAATGTCCCTTGTTGGAGAAGCGGTATCACGCGCGTTTCCCTGCGAGAAAATGAACTACGAGCTGCTTGGTAACGGAAATTCTCATCTTCATTGGCATTTGTTCCCTAGGGTTTCGGGTGACCTGGGTGAATACGGCCACAACGGTAAAGGTCCCGTCTGGTGGTACCCCATGGAAAAGATGTATGACAGCTCTACTTGTCCTTCTCCAGAAGAATTAGAGACGCTGAAGTCAAAGCTTTTACTTGAGCTTACTAAGGTGCTTTCCTCAACAGAAGATAATCAAGGTAACCAGATACAATAAGATTTTCGCAAAACTATCGCAAAGGAAGCTGAGATTGATGGCGTTCGATTTTAAAAAGGAATTTAAAGAGCTCTATGCACCAAAAAATAAGCCAGGCATAATAACTGTTCCGTCTATTAATTATCTTGCAGTAAGAGGGTCTGGAGATCCCAACGTAGAAGATGGTGAATACAAATAGTCAATAGGACTGCTTTACGGCATTGCCTATACCATCAAAATGAGTAAAAAGAGCTCTCATCAAATTGAAGGGTATTTTGATTTTGTTGTTCCTCCATTAGAGGGCTTCTGGTGGCAAGAGGATACTCACGGCGTTGATTACGCTCATAAAGAAAACTTCAAATGGATTTCAGTTATTCGCCTACCCGACTTTGTTACCAAAGAAGATTTTGATTGGGCTGTTGCTGAAGCAACTAAGAAAAAGAAGTTGGATTTTTCTAAGGTAGAATTCTTTACCTATGAAGAAGGCCTCTGTGTACAATGCTTGCATATTGGACCTTACAATAACGAGCCTGAAACTGTTTCCCTTATGCATGAGTACATGGAGAGTCAGGGATACGTTTTAGACATCACTGCTGAGCGTATGCATCATGAAGTTTATCTGGGCGATGTACGTAAAGTAGCTCCAGAGAAACTAAAGACTGTCATTAGGCATCCAATCATAAAAGCCTAATGAGGTTCATTATTCTAGATATAAATCTGTGAATCCAATCTTCTAGGACTAAACCTATTTAACGCCTATTTCTGAAAAACGGACCTATCACAACACTTCATATAGCATCTGTCCACTTCTCCTGCACCATAAAGAGAAGTGAATTATGTGTATATAGTCAATTTTAAGCTTGAGCAGCAAGTTATTCTCGCCATTAATTATCATTTATTTTTCTTGTTGTCGTTTGAGGAGAAAGTTTGAGGAGAAATAATGCGTGTCAAGAAAGTTTTGAACATTTTATTTGCTCTCGTTCTTGTGTTGAGCAGTCTGCCTGCATCTGCAATTGCTGAATCTATTGAAGATGCAGGTAAATATTCGGTTGTTGTTTCATACGTTAATGTACTAAACAATGAAGAGATTCATGCGCCTTCAAAGCAAGTTGTAAATGAGGGAGAATCTTGGTCAGTTGCCGCTCCAACAATTACCGGCTATAACCTGGAAGATCCTGCTCAAACAACCGTTACTGGCGTTGCTTCTGGTTCAGATCACTACATTAAACAGACCGTCTATTACACGCCTAGCTCTGTTCCCTACACCGTTAAACGCATGAAAGAGATGACTACCGGAAATTATGTTGAGGCGTCCTCCGAACAAAACTACGGTGTACCCGATTCAATTGTTACTGCCTCTGATGTTACCTATCCAGGTTTTGTACGCACAACTACAGACCTTTCGCTCAAGGTTACCGCAGATGGCAAGGCTGTTAAGTACATTTACTATGACCGCAATCCTCGCAGCGCAATTTATTTCTCAACTTCCGGCAGTGAGCTGTCTCCTGTAATTGGAAATCCGGGAGATGCTGTTCCTGCCGTCCCCAATCCAACACGAACTGGTTATACCTTTGCTGGTTGGGACCTTAATGACGATGGTATTGCAGATTCTTTGCCTACCACCATGCCTCAAGAGCCTGTTACTGCAAAGGCACTTTGGACTCCAGCAACAGCAACGTATCACTACGCCTATTTTATTCAGGATCCAAACAACCCTTCTAACTACAACTACGTTACAACCACCGCAGCTTCCGGAACTGTTGGAACAATGACTGCAACTGCTCCCGTCCAGCCAAATACAGGCGTTTTCCGCTTTGAAACATACAGCCACGAGAGCAATCCAACTCCTATTGCTGCAGATGGTTCCACCACTATTAACGTTTACTACAACCTTGCGGCTATTACTGTCAACCTACGTCCAAAGATAAACGGTCCTATTCTTGCAACATTTACCGTTTATTATGGTGATTCAGTAGACCCTTACGCCATTAACCCTAATACGGGCAACAAATACAGTGAGGATATGGTTGCTGCAATGCGTGCAAACGACCCAACTGGAACTTACTATTGGTACGGTTTAATCCCTGGCATTGGAGGAACCGCTACCACTGTCAAAATAAGGACTACTGACCCAAGCGCTCAAATTACTGCAGATAATGTTCTTGACGTCTATGGTCGCTACACTAGCTCCACTAACCTTGGTCCACGCTACCGCTTCTATTACTATCAAAACCTTGATGGTACCTATGATATGGGCGGAGACCACACGCTTTCACGACCCGACATGATTACAGAAATTGCAAATAACAATGGTGATGGCTATCTTGAGATCGAGAATAGGCATCCTGGTTTTTCGTATGACGGCTACCGCATGAGCATTGACCATTTTGATGGGACCAATTACGATGCGCTTGGTTGGACCAGTTGGCAGCCATACAACTATGACTCCCTCACCACTAATTACAATTCCAACTTGATTGAGCACCGCTATAAGCGCAATACCTATACCGTTACCTACGTAAACTCTGGTACAACTGTTGCTACGTACTCTCATCTCTTTGGAGAGCCCTTTAATGCCAACACCGATGTTCCTGGCACCTCTTTGACTTCTCCGCGTCCTGACTATGTCTTTAAGGGCTGGTATGACAACTCAGAGACTGTAGGCACTCCTATTACCGACACCACTATGCCTGCAGCTAATACAGTGTTGTACGCCAAATGGGCGCCTCTTACTGCAACCGTTACCTTTGACTCTCAAGGTGGTTCGCCAGTCAATTCGCAAGAGCTTACCTACGGAGACGCAGCAACAAAGCCTGCTGATCCTGTTCGCGAAGGCTACACCTTTGCAGGCTGGATTCTCTACACCAACGGAAATCCTTCCGTATACAGCTTCTCTGCAGCAGTTACAGGCGACATCACTCTGCACGCACTGTGGAAGAAGAATGATTCTTCCGTCTCCTATACGGTCATTCACCAGACAGATGACGGTCAGATTCTCTCAACCACAACCGAGACTGCCCCAATCGGATCCCTTGTCAGCAAGTGGGCTCTCGACGCAGCTGATCGCGGAGACTATGCCTATGTAGACGTTTCTTCTCGCTCTATGGTCCTTGACGAGAATGCCGAGAATAACGTCTTGACCTTCACGTATAGTAAGGAAGCTCGCTACAGCTATACCGTCCATTACGTTGACGCACAGACTGGTGAGCAAATCCATTCCGACGATGTAATTGGCAGCCAGACGCTCAACCTGCAGAATGTTTCTGCTCGTGAGATTGATGGCTACACACTTCAGGGTGATAGCACCGGATATGTTTCTGCTGACCAGCTTGAGTATACGTTCTACTACACAAAGAACCCTGTGGTTCCTGCGGCTCCTCAGGCCCCAGCAAAGCGTAAAAGCGCTCTACCCGAGACTGGCGATGCTTCAAGCGTAATTCTTGTTAGCATAGCCCTAATCTCTGTGGCTTCCTTGGGAACTTCTCTTATTTTGCGTCGTAGGAAAAGAACCGAAGCATAACAGAAGGCTCTAATGCAATTACAAAACCCGGGTGCCTCGCACCCGGGTTTTTGTTTGCGTATTCTTGAAGTGGCTGCAGGCAGGCACAACTCTAGCCAGAAAACTACTCCCCCGCGTCCATTCCTGGAAAACCAATCTGCCGTAGCGCTTCGTACAGTACAATAGCGGCAGCGTTTGAAACGTTAAGCGCACTGACCGAGAACTCATTGGGATCAATAAAGTTTCCGCAGATATCCTGCTGCAAAAGTGCTGGGTGGGAGTACTGATCATCGCCATCAAGCGCATCGTGCTTTTGGCTCCAGTCCTCGCGGTTGACCAGACTAGCGGAGTCTTGCAGCATTGGGATTCTCTCGCACTCGTCTGCGTGCTTGGCCAAGAGTTCCTCGGATAATCCCAAGCTTTCCTTACCAAAGATGAGGTAATCCCCATCGCAATACGTTGCCTGTATGTAGGTCTTCTTAGCCTTCTTGGTAAGGAAGTGCAGCGGAGATCTACCGTCTGTAAAAGCGCTGTCGACCGTGGCAACAGCGTCGTGTGCAGCGTCCGCGATAGGTGCGCTAGACGCTTGGGTTAGACCATTCTTCTCCAGAAATTGATCCCAGTTATCGTAGACGGAAACGTTAAGGCTTTGCCAGTAAGCCATGCCTGCCCGTTTGAGGCTTTTGTCATCAAGCGAGAAACCCAACGGGCCCACCAAGTGCAGATGAGTTCCGCTAACCACGCAGGTACGACCAATGTTTCCCGTATTTGCGGGAATTTCGGGCTCTACCAGTACAACGTTGAGCATGGATTATGCCAGAACAAAACTGGTCAGGAAAGCAATGAGTCCGCCAAGCGCCATAGTAGCTGGCAGCGTTACAAACCAAGCAGCAATAATCTTGCGCGCAACGCCCCAGCGTACGGAGCTGCGACGGCGAGCAGATCCTGCACCCATGATAGACGTGGTGATGACCTGTGTGGTGGAAACTGGAGCACCAAGAGCGGTCATGATTTCGATTGCAACGGTAGAACTTGCCTCGGCAACAAAGCCGATGACTGGTGTGAGTTTGGTAACGCCATCGCCAACGGTACGCATGATGCGACCTCCGCCAATAGAGGTGCCCAGTGCCATGGTGGTTGCGCAGAGAAGCTTGACCCACAGAGGGATGCCCATAGAAGGATCGTGAAGACCTGCTGTCACCAAGGCCAACGTAATGATTCCCATAGTCTTCTGAGCGTCGTTGTTACCGTGACTGTAGGCCATAAATGCAGCTGAGAGTACCTGAAGACGATGGAACAGACCATGTGCCTTTTTAGGTGGCCAGTCGGCAAAGATCTCAAACACCAGCTTCATAATAAAGTAGCCCAATGCCATACCAATAAGCGGCGAGGTAAACAGAGGAATAACAACCTTCTCCACAACGCCAACCCAGAGGATGTGACCAGTGCTGCCGGTAAAGACGATGGTTGCACCGATAAGGCTGCCGATAAGTGCATGCGAAGATGAGCTTGGGATTGAGAACCACCAGGTAAAGAGGTCCCAAACAATGGCGCCCATCAGTGCAGCAAAAATAACGTAAAGCTGTAGCTGAATATCAACCAGACCAGAAGCAATTGTCATAGCAACTTTCTCGCTCATAAGCGCACCGACAAAGTTCATGATAGCGGACATGATAATTGCTGTGCGTAGAGGCAAAGCCTTGGTATACACCGTGGTAGCAATAGCGTTTGCGGTGTCATGGAAACCGTTAATGAACTCAAATATCAGAGCGGAAACAAGTACCGCAATAAGCAGGATACTAGCCATTTTTCACAATGACATTCTGGACAGCGTTTGCAACGTGCTTGCAAGCATCAAGGGTAGATTCAAGCCTATCCAAAAGGCTCTTCCATTTAAGAATTTCAATTGGATCATCAACATTTCTGAAGATAGAGCTCAGAGCGTTGCGGTAGACAACGTCCCCCTGGTCCTCATACTCATTTGCAGAGCGCGTATGCCTAATAACCGAGTCATCTTTGTGGTAATCCGGAAGACGGTCAAAAGCTTTCTGCAGTTCCTCTGATGCAAACAGAATCAGATGTGCCACCTGAACTGCCTCTGGTCGCATCTCTTTGATGTCATACATGCTGAGGTGTGCAGAGACACTTTCAATGCCGTCTGCAATCTCGTCCATAAGTAGAGCAAGGCGCGAGATATCTTCGCGGTCAAATGGCGTGATGAACGACGTGTTAAGGGTAGAAATAATCTTTCCTACCTGGTCATCGCAGAGTGTCTCATAGTTCTTAATCTGGACTTCATAATCTTCTGAACTTGGGAATGACTCCATATAGGAGACAAACAGTTTTGCTGTCGAAACAATCAGTGCAGAAAACTCAGAGAACATGCTATAGAACTCATCTTCTCTACGAGAAACACGACTCATATGGCGCCCTTCACTTGGACTTTTTATTACATACACAGACACATTTAGTATAGCTGTTTAGGGTGCGTATGCTGGGGATGATAATAATTTCAGACTTTCTATTGAGAGACTGTCATTCATAATAAGATATGGACTAGGGAGGTCAGATCATGCGAGAAAAGCTGTTTGAATACGTTGCAAATCAATACGGTATAGACCCTGACTATCCCTTCTCGACAGCTCCAACCTATGCGGTTTTACGTCATCCCCACAATAACAAGTGGTTTGCGCTTGTTGCCGATGTACCCAGTAAAAAACTGGGCTTAGAAGAACCTGGCCGCTTTGATCTTGTTAATGTGAAAATAGATGATCCATTTCTTCTAGAAATGCTTCTGCACCAGGAGGGTTATCTGCCTGCATATCACATGAATAAAGAGCGATGGATCTCTGTGCTTTTAGATGGATCTGTCAACTTTGATGAACTCTGTCAGTGGATCGACGCAAGTTATTCAGCAACAAAATAATGAACATCTTGCTGGAAACAAGGGTAGTTTTATCCAGCCGCTGGTAGCTATGATTAACTGCATTGTTTGGTTTGTTTACGGTGCTTTTAAGAAAGAGCGAGACGTTCCCATTATGATTGCTAACGCCCCTGGCATTCTCTTTGGACTTGTTACTGCAATTACTGCGCTACTATAAACTGAGTGGTACAGAAGTAACTAGCAGGCTTAGCAGATAAGGCGGTCATATGGAACTTATAGATGTCTATAAAGTTATCTATATTCCTATGGCTGTCTTTTACTTTTTAACGGTATATCTGCTGCTTGGAAAAAGAAGTCTGAGCAAAGTCTTTAGGCACACAAACTTTGATCTTCTCCGTTTTGGAATTCTTATGCTCTTCTATATCTTTGTGGGCATCGCATTTTTTATCGCCATTATGTTTCTTACCACTGAAATCACAGTTAAACGGCAATTTCTTTTTCCAGCTTTTATGGGTATTGGCGCCCTTATTGTTGTTACCGGCATCTTTTCACAGATAGCCAAGCGCTCTAATTACGAAGCCGCACTTACTATCAGAGATCTGGTTTTACCTCTTATCTGGGGTGTTGCATCGTTTGCCTATATACAAACCACGCTCTATCTAGTGGGGCTGGCAAAATAGCTTTTTTCTCGGCACTTTCTCTTTAAGCGCCTGACTACTCTGTGGGAGACATTTATTCGTCAGAAGACTTTTGCGCTTCAAGAGCCTTCTGACGACGCTTCTTCAGATATCTTCCAAGTGGAGCGGAAACAACAAAGTGGTTAGCGAGAGCTCCACAAGTTGCCAGTAAAGCTGCAACCAGCGCATTTATGTAAGGATGCCAAGCGGGAAAATACTGAGCCAGCGCCTGCTGAATAGGAAAAGCCCAAAGGTAAATGCCATAGGACAGCTCAAACTTTGTGCCAAATTTACTAAAGTGGTTACCCATTCCGTATGCTAGGCAGAAGCAAGCAATAGGAAAAACCGTCAGCATTGCCAGATTATCGATGCCACCGAAAACCATAACAAACCACAGAACAATCGACGCAAAGCCTAAAACAGGCGAAATAGTAATGTGGTCTCTAAGTACCCAAATCAAAACACCTAGGTAAAACAGAAGAACCGCACGTACAACGCTTAGCTGAAGTGGAGAAAACTTCACGTAATACACTGCTGCCAACGCAAAAACAGGTACCGAGAGCAGCAAAAACTTCTTTTTATCAAATTTGGTGAGTTTGTAGCTGATAAAACACAGAACGTAGCAGACAAACTCAACGGGAAGCGTCCACAGCGCAGCATTGACCACATCGCCCGAAGGATTGTTGGTAAACACTCCGGGCAGCTGATGGACCATAATCAGAGCTCCGTTGAGTAGGTACTTATACGTCTGTGGATTAGTGAAATACTCCGCAGGCGAAAGCGTTGAGAGTATCGGACCTAACACAAAAGCTGTAAGAATCACAACAAACAAAAGCTCAGGAAAAAGCCTCAAAACGCGTGCCGAGAAGAACTTTTTTGCCTCAGGATAATGCTCGCAACTACGGGCAATCAAAAACCCACCAAACAAGAAAAAGACACCAACAGAAACGCCACCGGGACTTAAACGATCCCCAGTTAACTTCAGCAAATAGCTGCCGGCATCGCCGCCCAAAACCACTGAGTAGCAGTGAGAAACAATGACCATCAGCGCAGCAATAAACCTCATAAAGTTCAGGTTATTAACACGCGATGTTGCTACGTCACTCAATTTAATCTGGGCATTTCTCGCCATTTACTTGCCTAACTCTATACGAACCTTTTTACCCTCAACGTGGACTTTGTCCTGGGCAAAAAGCTGTAATACCTCTGGATACAGCTTGTGCTCTACCTGGTGAATTGCCTCTTCTAGCTGGTCGACAGTCCAACCCTCCTCAACCACAACAGGCTGCTGGGCAATAATGGGACCGCGATCATAGTCAGCGTTTGCCAGGTGAACGGTAACGCCCGTCACCTTGACACCGTACTCATACGCATCCTGAATGGCGTGCGCACCGCGGAAGCTTGGCAACAGCGCTGGATGCAGATTGAGCACGCGATTAGGGAAGCTCTCCAAAATAGGAGCACCCACTTTGCGCATGTAACCAGCCATAACAACGTAATCAACGTCATAGCGCTTAAGCTCGGTGGCAATAACCATATCTGCGACAAACGGATCCTCGTACGTCTCTTTTGAGAGCGTCAGAGTTTGCAAGCCAGCCGCCTCTGCCCTCTTCAAACCATATGCGCTAGGGCGAGAAGAAATAACCAGCTCAATGGTTGCATCTAACGTGCCAGCATCAATGGCGTCGATAATAGCCTGAAGATTGGTACCTGAACCAGAAAGAAGAACGCCAAGCTTAATTGGCATCGTTATAGACCACCTTTCCGGTACCTGGGATAATCTGACCCATGACAAATGGCTCAAAACCCTGCTCAGAGAGAGCTTCTGCTACCTCGTCAACGTCATCCATGTCCACGATAAGAGCCATACCTACGCCCATATTGAAGGTGCGATACTGCTCATCAAGAGACAGATTTGCAGCATTAGAAACGTATGAAATTACAGGTGGGATAGACCATGCAGGACCAGCCTCTCCACCGCGATCAACCTCTGCATCAAGGTGAGCTGGCAGTGCACGATTAAGGTTTTCAGTGATTCCGCCGCCGGTAATGTGTGCCATGGCCTTGATAGGAGCTCCCGCACGAAGAGCAGCAAGCAATCCACCTGCATAAATGGTAGTTGGACGCAAAACAGCATCTGCAAGCGACTCTCCGTCAAGCTCCTCCAGAGGTTGATTGAGCTCCTCGACCGTTTTGCCCTCAATGGCTACCTTACGTACCAGCGAATATCCATTGGAATGAATGCCCGAAGAAGGTAGTCCCAGAATGATATCACCCTCACTGACCTTCTCGGGACCTAAGATCTTTGGTTTGTCGACAACGCCAACTACAAAGCCAGCCAGATCGTAGTCATCGGGGTTCATAACGCCTGGATGCTCGGCCATCTCGCCGCCTACCAGGGCACAGCCGCTCTTGCGGCAGCCTTCTGCAATACCACCAACAATCTCGGCAACAGCCTCGGCTTTAAGTTTGCCTACGGCCACGTAATCTAGGAAGAACAAAGGCTCTGCACCCATGGGAACAATGTCGTCAACGCACATTGCAACCAGATCCTCGCCCACGGTGTTGTGGTGGTTAAGCAGCTGAGCGATGGCAAGCTTAGTGCCAACGCCATCGGTGCCGCTGACCAGTACAGGCTCTTCCATGTCCTTCAGAGCTGCGGCCGAGAAGCAAGAGCCAAAGCCGCCCAGGCCACCAATGACCTCGGGGCGAGTGGTTGTAGCAACAGCAGCCTTAATGGCGTCAACCGCGCGAGCGCCCTCATCAACGTCAACGCCTGCGTCAGCGTAGGTGATCTGCTTGGTTGGTTCAGCGGAAGTGGTCATTGTTTCTCCCCTTACTACTCTGAGGGTATAAGGCCCCGTCAATTAACTGCTGTTCTACCTGGTCAAACTTTAGTGCATATGAGGGATGCAAGTTGTCTGGTTTATTCTCTGGCAAGAATCTCTGGTGGAAGTCCTCAGGGATTGCCACAGGATACTTGCCGCTAAAGCAAGACTCGCAATAGCCTCTTGAAGGCACACATGCAAGCAGGCCTTCCAGGCTTAAGAAGCCCAAAGAGTCCGCGCCGATATACTCGCAAATTTCTTCTGTACTCATTTTTGCCGCAACCAACTGGTGCTGGTCAGCGGTGTCAATGCCGTAGAAGCAGGGCCATGCAACCTTAGGAGAAGCACTTCTGACGTGCACTTCTGTGGCTCCCGCGTCTCTGAGTAGTTGAACAATCTGCTTCGAGGTGGTTCCGCGTACAACGGAATCGTCCACCATCACAATGCGCTTATCTGCGACAACGTCTAAAAGTGCATTGAGTTTCAGACGAACGCCTAGCTCACGAAGATGCTGAGTAGGCTGAATAAACGTTCTTGCAACGTAGCGATTCTTGATCAAACCAGTGCCAAACGGCACGTCCAGCTCTTGTGCGAAGCCTTCGGCTGCAGGAACGCCAGAATCTGGCACGCCAATTACCAGGTCAACATCGGCCGGTGTCTCTTTTGCCAGCTGGCGACCCATCTGATGACGGACAGAATACACCGAGCGTCCACTAATAATTGAGTCAGGGCGCGAGAAATACACCTGCTCAAAGATGCAATCTGCCTGCTGACGAGAAGAAAGTCCCATCTCAGAAGAAAGTCCATTATCCGAAATGCGGATAATCTCACCTAGAGCAACCTCACGCACATACGTGGCACCTACGATATCCAGCGCGCACGTCTCGGATGCAACCACCCAGTTATTCTCGCCTTCTTCGCCAATATGGCCAAGTACCAGCGGACGAATGCCGTTTGGATCCCTAAAGGCATACAGCGCGTTCTCGCGGATGAGCACCATAGCATAGCCGCCCTCGATGAGGTTCATGGTTGCAGCGATGCCAGTGCGCAGTCGGTGCGTCTGACGCGTGAAGTAGCCAATAAGCTGGGCTGCTACCTCGGAATCTGTATTGGATCTAAAGGAAATCTTGCGAGAAGACAGCTCTTCTCGCAAGGAGTCAAAGTTGACGAGGGTGCCGTTGTGTGCCAGGGCGATGAGGGTCTCGTCGATGGACGACATGTGAGGCTGAGCCGACTCCCAGCCCTTGGCGCCCGCAGTGCCGTAGCGGCAGTGGCCGATAGCCACTTTACCTGGCATTGCGTTAAGGTCATCGTTGTTAAAAACTTCAGTTACGAGGCCCGTATCTTTTCTGATAAGCACGGTCTGGCCGTCACCGACAGCTATACCTGCGGAATCTTGTCCGCGGTGCTGCAGGGCGTGCAGCGCAAAATAAGTGAGTCGAGCAACGTCACGGTCAGGCGCCCATACTCCAAAGACGCCACATTCCTCGTGAAGTTCCATTGGATCCCCTCCGGATGCCTCAGCTTGAGTCACCCTTGATCAAACGCCTCTCACGTCTGGCAACAATACATACAGTGTACCTGGAAATTTGCAAGAAAAAGCGCTCCGAACAAATATGTTCGGAGCGTGTAACAATTTTTTAAGAAAGTGGCATTTACAGCCCCTGTGAACCGCCCTTTTCAGCTACTGAGCCTTTGGCTGAGCCTCGGTTTTTGGAACACAGATGAGCATGGTTCTGCCGTATTGGTCAGTGTAATTGCAGGTAAAGAGCGTAAGAACATGATCAGCACGAGAAATAACATCTGCTGCATCAGAACGCGAGCTTACTGCCCTAGAAAGCCTATCTTTCAAGTAAGATCTGAACTCATCGACAGAATTGAAGTTAAACTGCCTGACTTCCTCGTCGTCTTCATCGGTGTGATACGTGAATACAGGTTCAAGCTCATATGTCTGAGTAGGTGTAACGTACCAGATGGTCTCGATCTTATCGAAGGTAGACTGGTCGTTCATTGCTCCAATGTACTGGAACATGGAGCCGTTTCTCATATGGTGGCCATAGAGAATAGTCTGCTGGTCAGTAAGGCCGTTTGGATTGTTCTGGTAGTCCATGAAAATTTGGCCGCCGATTGACCACTCACCTTTTGCGTTTGTGTGCAGGTAGTGATTGTTGTCTGTAGTCTGATACACAGGGTAGTTGACCTGTGTATCTGGAATCTGAATCCAGCCAACAACCTGGTTGTTTACTGCCTGAAGGCCGGCCCAGTCAATAACTGGGGCCTCATCTTTTTTCTCGGAAACTGTTGCGTATGTAGCAAGCTCTTCGTTGATGACGTCTTGTTCGTGGTATTCAAGCTGGGTTTTGCCAAACATGACGCCAGCAACAACCAAGAGGCCAATGCCAACTACCAGCAAGAGCGTGGAAAGAATATAGGAAAAACCTTTCTTCTTAGCGGGCTTCTCGCCAGGCTTTTTAGAAGAAGTTTTTTTGTTGCCATCTTTTTTTGAAGATACGGAGCTTTTCATAGGAGTCTTCTCGACGAAGGTTTTTGAGGTGTGAGTATTTCCAGCCGTCTGATCGTCAGCGGCGAATGAAGCAAAATGCTTGCCGTTTTTTGATTCCATGCACTTCCCTTCTGAAGGCACCCTTGTCACACCCTTGTCATACCCCTTAAAAGTTTAGCTATGCACGAAACAAAAATCTCTGTACATCTTATGAAGTCATCGCATAATCACATTTTGCGATACGCAAAACCCGCGCCTCAGGTCTCCTAAAGCGCGGGTCTCGTGTGCGATTGCGTGCGTGCGGTTACGCGTGTATGCAAATGCGGACGCACGTTTGCTTATGCGTCAGCCATCTCGGCTTTAAGCTGGACGATCTTCTCGCGATACTCTGGAAGAGATGCGCCGAGAATCTGGGTAGCGTAAATAGCTGCGTTTTTAGCGCCGTTGATGGCAACGCAGGCAACGGGTACGCCAGATGGCATCTGAACCATGGAAAGCAGGGAATCCATGCCGCCCAGGTCAGAGGTCTTCATTGGAACGCCAACAACAGGCAGTGGGGTGAATGCTGCAACAACTCCGCCCAGGTGAGCGGCTTTTCCTGCAGCCGCGATGATTACCTTGAGGCCGCGTTCAGCAGCGGTCTCAGCCCACTGGTGAACCTTATCTGGAGTGCGGTGTGCAGACGCAATGACCAGATCATATGGAACGCCAAGGCGCTCGAGCTCAGCGGTACATCCCTCCATAGTTGCAAGGTCGCTCTTTGATCCCATGATGATGCCGACAACAGGCTGATCTGCCATCTCTGCTCCTTTGTTACGTCTCTTAAAATAGGCGGATACGTCAGATATCCACTCCACAGTATAGAGTATGATTTTCTTGAACGTTGGTCCATCAGTCCACGTGAAAGGAAACTGTAATGAATGAAACCAACTCTGTTCTGTACCAGCGAGAAGGATCCTACATCCCTCGCATCGCCGCAGTACACGACCTCTGCGGATACGGAAAATGCTCGCTTGGCGTAGCTATTCCGGTTCTGTCAGCAGCGGGATGTGACATTTGCCCAGTACCTACGTCGCTTTTCTCGGCACACACCAAGTTCCCTACGTTCTACATGCATGACACCACCAACATGCTCGAGGATTACCTTGATGCATGGCAGCAAGAGGGCATTGACCTGGACGCCATTTATTCTGGCTTCCTTGGTGCTGCAGAGCAGGTTGCAAGCATTCAACGTTTGTATCAGGAGCATCCAAAGGCGCTTCGCGTTGTTGACCCAGTTATGGGCGATGGCGGCAAGATGTATCCAACCTATACGCAAGAGCTCTGTGACGCAATGAAGTCCCTGGTAAACGGTGCAGATATTCTGACACCAAATCTTACTGAGGCTTCAATTCTGACGGGCATTCCATACGCTGGTCAGGATTTGACTGACGAGCAGGTAGATGAGCTGCTGGACGCACTGCTTGCGATGGGCGCAAAGTGCATCGTCCTTAAGGGTATTGTTCGTGGCGACGGCCTTATCCGCAATTTTGTTGCTACCGAGTCCGAGCGTGGTGAGATTGTTTCCGAGCTTCTGCCTTACATGCTGCACGGCACTGGTGATTTGTTTACTTCTGCTCTTTTAGCTGCGGTTATGTGTGGCCAGGAAATTGCTGACGCTGTCGAGTTTGCTGGTGAGTTTGTCTGCGAGTCCATGGAAATTACCCGTGAGCAGCCAAACTTTGAGCTTCGCGGCGTTTCGTTTGAAACAAAGCTTGGTCTGATTGCCCAGCTTCTGCAGGAGTAAGACGCTTCTGCAAAAGCAAAGTGCTCGTACAGATCCCCGCGCTACAGAGAAGTATTCTTTTTTCTTTGTCGTAGGTGCTCGCTCGCGTAGAGTGGGCACCTATTTTTGTGCAAGCAATCGCCGTTATGCATGAAAATATATTTTCCTAGCACTTTATTCGTTACATTTTTTATCAAACAAAAAATTGAACTTCAAAATAAGGCGAAAAAGGTAAAAATCGTCTTGAAAGCATCAATTCCATGGCTTTCAGTCAAATTAACGTGCAAAATCATCCACGGCATCACCGTCTCGAGGTACACCAGCCTCCTAATGAGTCGCCGTTAGCTGCTCATGCAAAAGAGCCGCTGTCTTCAGCGGCTCTTTTGCTTTTTTGCTTTTTTTGCTTGCAGGTGCATAGGCTACTTGGTGCTTGAAGAACTGTCGCTTGTACTTATGCTGTTAGTAGTTCCAGTGGTGCCAGTTGTGGTGTTCTTCTTTGTTGAAGAGTCTCCACCAACAATACCGCCAAGCACACGGACTGGCGTAAATGACGTGGCAATCTGGTCACGCAGCTCTTTTTGAATAGTATCGTTTGCGCCAGTAATGACCATGGTGATATTTACTCCATCAGAAGACTGAGTCTTTAAGAACGTAAAGGTAAAGATAGGCGTTGCATCTCCGCCAGGTTTAAGGAATCCAAAGAGCTGAGATTTCTGAAGCTCACCCTGATCATTCCTGTGAACACTGACGTGATAGACAACGGTATTAATTCGTGGGTTAAGCAGCGCGTTAATAGCAAACGCCTGCGCCTGGACGCTGGATCCCGCATAGCATTCAAGCACGTCTTTTGAGGTTGTATCGGTAACTGTTACCTCAACGCGACCAGTATTCTCATCAGCTTCCTGAACCGAGAAATCCTCAGGGAACTGCGTAAATCCATTACCCCACTCGACACCTCCACGCAATGCAGATGCAACAGATCGCACCGTAACTGATTCAGTTAGATTTGCTGTGTTAGCTCGACGAATAACACCACAAGAGACCTGCATCAGAACAACGATTACCAGGAAAATCAGAACAAAAAGGACGGCCGTCTTTGTAATGACCTTCTCGATATTTGAGCCCGAAGGGTCAGAGCCCGAAAGTGGATCAACGTCCACTGCCGCAGCTCCACCCTGCCTGCGAGCACGCTCTAGAGCTGCGCGTTCCTCGTTAGGATGGCCTGTCTCGTCTACCTTGGTAAACAACTCTTCAGCTGCGTCAGCATCAAGCGCACCCTTCTGGCGGCGCGCGAAGCGTGAACGTTCTGCATCATCTTTAGCCATGTAGCTCTCTCATTCAACCTGCATAAACACACTTTCAAAGCGTGCAATGCGTTGACTCTCAATCTTTAGTTGCAAACCGCAAATCTGCGGTTAAGCGCATCGCGAGAAGAACGATTGCTGTCGTAAACCGCAGTTCGCAAAGCACCTAATGCTCTATTTTACCGCCTTGAGGGATTTGGCGCACCACCAAACTGCATTTGATAATAATGAGCGTAGATTCCGCCTTTTTCTAGCAGCTCATCATGGGTTCCGCGCTCAACTGCACGACCGTGATCGATGGTGATAATTTCATCAGCACCCATAATGGTCGAGAGTCGATGAGCAATGACCAGCGTAGTTCTGTTCTTTGCCAGCTCGGAAAGGGATTCTTGAACCGCGCGCTCGGACTCGTTATCCAAGGCAGAAGTAGCCTCATCCAAAATAAGCAGCGGTGGATTCTTTAGAAACACACGCGCAATAGAAATGCGCTGCTTCTGTCCGCCAGAAAGTCTGGTTCCATGCTGTCCTACCTGCGTGTCATATCCATCTGGCAGCGATTCAATGAACTCGGCTATGTTTGCACGCTTTGCCGCAAGTGCAATGTCTTCTTCGGAAGCTTCAGGACAGCCGTATGCAATGTTCTCCGCGATGGTGCCGTCAAAAAGATACACGTCCTGCTGGACCATACCAATTGCCGAGCGCAAACTGTGCTGCGTGACGGAGCGAATATCCTGCCCATCAATGGTGATGCTTCCGCTTGTGACGTCATAGAAGCGCGGCAATAAAGCGCAGGTAGTTGACTTACCTCCACCTGATGGACCAACCAGTGCAACGGTTTTTCCACTCTCAATATGAAGATTCAAACCATCAATAACGTCTTCAGCATTATCGTAAGAGAAATGAACATCCTGGTAGATGATATCGCCGGCAGTAATCTGAATATCGTGAGCGCCAAGTGCGTCTTGAATGTCCGGCTGAGTTTCAAGAATCTCCGTGAATCGCTTAAAGCCAGCAAGACCCTTCTGGAACGTCTCGGTAAAGTTCAAAATGTTCATGATTGGCGTGGTAAACAGCGAGATGTAGAGCGCATACGTAGCCAGGTCAATGGCTTGCATCTGACCCTGAGCAATCATCCAACCACCCAAAACCAACACAACAGTGTTCAAAACACCCATCATGCCTGAAATTGCAGCTTGGTACCTGCCCATAGCCTGGTACATATTGGCCTTGGAGTCTAAATATGCCGAGTTGCTTGCTATAAATTTCTTGCGCTCGTGATCTTCCGCCGCAAAGCCTTTAACTACACGGATGCCAGAAAGTGAGTCTTCCAGCTGGGTATTTACGTCGGAAATACGCATACGGTTCTCTTTGAAAATACCGCGCATGTGCATGTTGGCAAAGAAATTGAACACTACCAACACCGCAGCGATTCCAGCAAGCACCAGCGTAAGGGGTACGTTAATAAAAGCCAGAATGACAAAAGAGCCGGCAATCTCAAGCAGGCCAATAATCAGGTACTCAGGGCCATGATGCGCCGTCTCAGAAATGTCAAACAAGTCGGACACCAGGCGACTCATCAAATCGCCCGTCTTATGGCGGTCGTAATACGAGAAACTCATGCGCTCGTAAGCGTCAAACAGGTCTTCTCGCATCTTGCTTTCCATGCGCGCGCCCATGATGTGTCCCCAGCTAATGACAAAGTAGCGGCACAGAAAGTGGACAAAGTACATGAATACAAGCCCAACGGTAATGAATACCAAGCTGCCGAGAATGGCATCTTTACCCTGCGTAAACAACCCCTTTGTGAGCGAGCGTAAAATCTGAGGAAACGCAAGCTCGATACAAGCGAGGATGATGGCGCAGATAGTGTCCAGAATGAACAGATGCTTTTGCGGAGCGTAATAAGAAAGAAAACTGGCAAACAGCGATTTGCGATGTTTGCCAGAAATTTGTTTCGTAGAACTGCCAGATACAGGGCAAGAAGAACGATCAAGCATGCGTAATTACTCCATAGGCAATCGGTGTGAAATTGAATCGCAGATAAGAGCTCCAATGATAGTCTTTGCGTCCTCGATTTTGCCATCGAGAACGGCGTCTACCAGCTCAGATAGTGGGACAAGATCTACGTTAATAAATTCGTCGGCATCTGGATCTGATCCCTCAAAGGTCAATTCAGTTGCCATATAAAGGTGAATAAGCTCGTCAGTAAATCCGTCAGAAGTGGCGGTAGTGGTGAGAAAGGCCATCTTTCCCGCCTTCATTCCAGTCTCTTCCAGCAGCTCACGGTGAGCGCAATCAAGAGGATCCTCGCCTGGATCAAGCTTTCCTGCAGGCAGCTCAACTGTTACGCGACCAAGCGCAGTTCGGTACTGACGAACCAGACAAATTCTACCCTCATCAGTCAACGCAACAATAGCCACAGCACCAGGATGACGTACAACATCACGAAGGGCAGTACGTCCATCAGGGAGAGAAACGCGCAGTCGATTCACGTCAAAAATGCGACCAACCCAAACGGTGTCCTCAGAAAGTGGTTTCTCTTCTAGGGAAGCGTCACGCGCATCTTCTGTACCTGCAACAAAGCTGCGCTTTTGTGGCTCACCTGACTGGTGGTAGGCAGCATCGCCCACAGCAACACGCTCGCCGTCGTAGGTGAGCGAATCAACTGCCGAGTGCAAATCATTGCGAGCAGAATCAAACACCTCTGGAGTTACCTGCATTTCAGCGTCGAGAATCTCTGGCTCAGTAGACTGCATGTCATCAAACACATCGTTAAACTGAGAGCTGCTCTGATTGCTGGTCCAAGCACCATTCTGTACGTTGGTTTTCTCGTCATTTTGATTTGCCATAACCACTAACCTCAATTATTTTTCTGGACGACCTTGAAGAGCCTTAAGTCCAATATCGCGTCTGAGCTGCTTGCCTTCAAAGTTGATAAGGTCGCAAGCCTCATATGCGCGAGCGCGAGCTTCCTCAAAGGTTGGCGCAAGCGCAGTAACGTTGAGCACGCGACCGCCAGCAGTGACAATCTTTCCGTCCTCGGTCTGAGCAGTTCCTGCGTGATAGACAGAGACGCCTTCAAGCTGCTGAGCAGCCTCAATGCCGATAATCTCCTTGCTCTTCTCGTAAGAACCAGGATATCCAGCACTTGCAAGAACAACAGAAACAGCTACCGTATCAGACCAGGAAACCTGCTGATGACGGAGGGTACCGTTATCGCAAGCCATCAAAATTGAAATCAAATCACCCTGAAGGCGAGGCAGCACTACCTGAGTCTCTGGATCGCCAAAACGAGCGTTAAATTCAAGAACCTTAGGGCCGTCTTTTGTCAGCATAAATCCACCATACAGGCAGCCAGAATAGTTGATGCCCTCTTTTTTGAGCTGGTCGACAACGCGCTGCTCAATGGCAATCATCTGTGAAAGCTCTTCATCGGTTACAAACGGAACAGGAGAATAGACACCCATACCACCGGTGTTAGGTCCCTTATCGTCGTCGTAAGCGCGCTTGTGATCCTGGGCCGTTGCCAGCGGAACAACGTAAGTTCCATCAGTGAGCGCAAGAAGGGAGCACTCTGGTCCCTCAAGGAACTCCTCGACAACAACGGTTGCTCCTGCATCGCCAAAGTGACCGGAGAAACACTCGCGGACGCCTTCAAGAGCCTGCTCTAGTTCAGTTGCAACAATAACGCCCTTACCTGCAGCAAGACCGTCCGCCTTAACAACTACAGGAGCGCCGATGTGGCGAACATACGCCTCGCAAGACGCCTGGTCTGTGAAAGACTTCCAAGCTGCAGTTGGAACGTTTGCTCGCTCCATAACGCCCTTGGCAAACGCCTTTGAGCCTTCCATCTGCGCAGCGTTCTCGTTAGGGCCAAAGCATGCAATACCGGCCTGACGAACAGCGTCTGCAACACCCACAACAAGAGGCGCTTCAGGGCCAATAACTACCAAGCCAATGCCTTTTTCCTTGGCAAAAGTGACAACCTCATCAGGGTTATTCTGATCAATGGGAGCAATCTCTGCCTGTGCAGCCATGCCACCATTACCTGGAGCGACATAAATTTTTCCTGCGCGAGGTGACTCCTGCAGCTTAGTCAAAAGCGCGTGCTCACGACCACCCGCGCCAAGCAACAAAATATCAACGGTGTCATTCATAAGCACTCCAGCCTTCTGATACAACGCCTTTGGGATACAAGCAACGCCAACAACACCTTCACCCAGATGTTTTTTAAACTCGAGAGAAGCAAGTCTTTCTGCAATACATTCTGCATCATATTCATTGGTTTTAAGTGGTTTTTTGAGGTGCTTTTCTATGCGCTTCTCGCCACTTGAAATCACTACATATTTGAGCTCGCCGCGCTTTACAAAACAAGCGCTCATAAGGCGAGAAATTCTTGCAGCTAGATCGGTAAAATCCGATGAACGAGCAACCTCTGTGCACCTTCCACCTATCAAACGATACAAATACATATCGTTGGAAATGTGCTTATGCAAACGCTCAAGTCGAAGCCTTAAAGAAAACCTCGGGCGCTTATCCTTGCTTTTATGTAGGACAACCTTGTTCATTGCAATGTACATTGTGGCAACTACTTCAGCCAGCTCTTGCGCATACGCGCAGACAGCCTCAAATGAAGCTCCAGACTTTCTTGCCACGCTTAAGCGCTCAAGCATAATTCCCATGGCAGTAGGCATGTTTCCGCTATCTACCAGGCAAATTGAGCTTGAGATATCAGGATTGTTCTGACATGCCTTTTTGGCCGTAAGAAGTGAGTCAGAAAAATCAGAATACACATGGAGCGAGAGGATCTTTTGAGCTCCAGACTCCAAAATGCCTCGATAAAACTCTCCCACCCTATCAGAATCAGAGTTCAGAGCCCCAGGTATTACAGAAACCCCCAGGGCTTCAAGCTGGGAAGCTTCAAGCCCACAGGGGTTATCACAAACTATCGCAAAAGTTGAGCAGTCCGAAGACGCCACGAGTTACCTCCAGTAGCGATCGATTGTCTGCTCACGATCTGGACCAACGGTGATGATAGAAACGCGTACACCAGCAAGTTGCTCCAAGAAGTCAATGTAGTCCTTAGCCTCACGAGGCAGCTGGTAGAAGTTGCGAACGTTAGAGATGTCGCACTTCCAACCAGGAAGAGTCTCGTACACAGGCTTTGCGTGATAGAAAACACTCTGGTGCTCTGGAACGGTCTTGTAAATCTTGCCGTCGCACTCATAAGCAACGCATACCTTAATCTCGTCCAGGCAGCCAAGAACGTCAAGCTTGGTAATTGCCAGGTCAGTGAGGCCATTGATGCGAGCTGCATAGTTAACAACTACTGCATCATACCAACCACAACGACGCTTACGACCAGTAGTTACACCATACTCATGTCCAACTTCGCCGAGAAGATCGCCGGTCTCATCAAAGAGCTCTGTTGGGAATGGGCCAGAGCCAACGCGTGTGAGGTATGCCTTTGCAATACCCAGGACACGGTCAATGTTGGTTGGGCCAACGCCAGAACCAGTTACTGCGCCACCAGCGGTGCAGTTAGAAGAGGTGACAAATGGATAGGTGCCGTGGTCAATATCAAGCATGGTTGCCTGAGCACCCTCGAAGAGGATATTCTTTCCAGCCTCAAGCTCTTCGTTGAGGAAGAGAGAAGACTCAACAATGTAAGGACGAATGCGATCTGCATAAGGCAGGTAGGTCTCGCAAATCTGGTCAACGGTATAGGTTGGAAGACCATACACAAGACTCAAGATTGGATTGGTGTACTCAAGTGCAGCCTCAAGCTTCTTGCGGAAAATCTTCTCGTCAAGCATGTCCTGAATACGCAGGCCAGTACGGTTCATCTTGTCCATATACGTTGGACCGACACCGCGCTTAGTGGTACCAATAAGGTTCTTACCCAGCTTTTTCTCATGTACGCCATCAAGATCTTTGTGATAAGGCATAACAATGTGAGCGTTGCCAGAAATCTTGAGCAGATCGCAGGAAATACCCTTACTCTCCAGCATATCAATCTCGCCGAGAAGAACCTCTGGGTCAACAATGCAGCCATTACCAATAACTGGATAGGTATTCTCGTACATAACGCCAGATGGAACCTGGTGAAGCGCAAGCTTTGTGTCTCCAGCAATTACCGTGTGGCCTGCATTTGCACCACCTGCGTAACGGCAAACAACGTCAAAATCTCCGGAAATGAGGTCGGTAACTTTACCCTTACCCTCGTCTCCCCACTGAGCACCAACAAGTACGGAAGCTGGCATAAGTTCTCCCCTATCGCAGCTATCTACAAACACGACCATTACATGACGGTTGCAACCTCTTTAGGGGTTGCTTCATAAGTATATCTAATACCGCTCGCAAAAGCACAGAAGCGCAGAGGTTTTGTCACACATAAGAAACGATTAATGTGAAGGGTTTGCCATTGCAGCGTACTGCGCAGCTTCACTTTCTGAGTAATTATTTCCCTGGTAGATCTCAACAAACTTGGTAGACGTTGGCATAAACATAACAGGAACATCCCTCAGAGCACCTGCACGGTTCTTTGCAACAATGATGTTGGTAACGTCTTTATCAGGACGATCATCGCGTGCGGCTTCTTCATCACTCAGTGAGCGGTCAAGTAGCAGAACAATATCTGCATCCTGCTCGATTGCACCGGACTCACGCAGGTCAGAAAGCTGTGGACGCTTGCCGTTTCTGTTCTCAAGCGTACGGTTGAGCTGAGAAAGTGCAATAACAGGTGCTTTGAGGTCTTTAGCCATAATCTTAATGCCACGGGACATCTCAGAAACCTCAGTTGCACGGCTATCTGCACGGCCCTTCTCGGCTGGTGGAGACAGCAACTGGAGGTAGTCGATGATAATGACGCCCTTCTCGGCTTTATTAAGCATTCTGCGGGCTTTTGCGCGGATTTCTGTAACTGTTGTGCCCGGAGTATCGTCAACGATGATTTTAAGGCGAGAAATGCGCTCTGCTGCCTCCAGAAGGGTGGGCCACTGCTCATTTCTGATGTTGGAAGAACGGATGGTCTGCAAATCAACCTTCGACTCAGAGGCCAACAGTCTCTGCGCAATCTCAATCTTACTCATCTCAAGCGAGAAGAGCGCAACAGTTGCTCCGGAAACCGCAGCGTTATAAGCCATGCTGAGAGCAAAAGAAGTCTTACCAACACCAGGACGAGCGCCGATAACAACCATCTGACCAGGACGAAGACCTTGGAAGAGGCTATCTAGGGTTGCAAATCCAGTTTGGACACCCAACTCCGCCGCATCTTTACTGGCATTTTGCTGAAGCTCTTCAAAGAGATCAGTCATGATGTCTTCAATGCCCTGCTCGGACTGCTGAACATCTCTGTTGGTTACATCAAAAATGAGTTTCTCTGCCTGGTCAACGACTTCTTTTGTATCTTCTGGCGCGTTGTAGGCAAGCGCAGAAATCTTTGCAGAAGCACTAATCATCTTTCTGAGCGTAGTATCACGGTGCAGCATGTTGGCATGGTTTTCCCAACCAACCATAGCAAGTGGGTTGTTTCCAAGCTCTGCTAAACGGACAGCTCCTCCAGCGCGCTCAAACTTGCCGTTACTCTTAAGGTGATCTGCAAGCGATATGACATCTACCGGCTTGTTGTTATCAAACAGTGACTTAATGGCCTCAAAAATAATTTGATTGGATGGAATATAGAAATCCTCGGAAGAAAGCCTAATAAGGCATTCTCCCCTAATTTCTTCCGAAAGAATCATTGCAGAAAGAATGGAAAACTCGGCATCAGAATCTTGTGGCATAGAGGCGTTCTCTAGGGCCGTCAATTGCGTAGGATTCATCTCAAACGAGTCTTGTGCCATCGTCTTTTCCAATCATGTTTTTTGGGGATGAATCTGAATAGTAGTGTACTTTTCAAAAAAATAAAGAGTCATTTTGACTTGCAAAATTCGAAAATATAAGTCTTCAACACGATTTTCCAAAACTCGCATACCCTGAGCGGGATTTTCTTGAGTTTTCAACGTTTTCAACATTTTTTAGACTTTTTTCGACACGTGGTATTTTCTACACAATTGCTTATCTGCGGTTATACAAATCAAATTACAATTCCGCAGGTTAAGTGAATATGTTTTACATAACATTTTGAATAACCGCAGGTAAATCATAAGAAAATATACCGTTCTGTCTACATATAAAAAGACCACCCCTTTGTTATGTTTCACAAAGGGGTGGTTCGAACAAACATTCCATTCTTTTAAGATGGCCTTGCTTTTTCTAAAAGCGCATAAATCTGTAGAAAACTGCAGAAATTGTATAAACCACCAAAAAATGCAGGAGAACAGTGTTTTATGCATGCATAAAACTACTCTGCGGACTCAACCTCAACCTCGACGGTTGCCTCAGCGACAACCTCCTCGGTCTCCTCCTCTGCAGGAGCAGCATCGTCCTCGCCAACAAGAACAACGACGGTAGCGGTGATGTCACGATAAAGCTCAATGGTGACATTGTGGCGACCAGCGGTCTTGATAGCAGCGCTACGAGCAATGCGCTTACGATCAACGGTGACGTTGAGCTGTGCCTCGATTGCGTCAGCAATCTGAGCGGTGGTGACGGAGCCAAAGAGCTGGCCCTCCTCGCCGATGCGAGCGTCAACAGTTACGAGCTTGCCATCAAGAGCTGCCTTGGTAGCATTTGCGTCAGCAATACGCTGCTCTTCGCGCTTAGCGATATTGTGACGACGCTCCTCAAGCTGCTTGATGTTACCCGGTGTAGCAGGCTGGGCAATCTTGTTGGGGAACAGGAAGTTCTCCGCATAACCCTGTGCGACCTCTACGATGTCGCCTTCGCCGCCCTTACCGCGAAGCTCGCCCAAGAGAATAACTTTCATGGGAAACTCCTTTGATGAGTCGATGGTATCGACTAGTTGTTGTTTATCGTAGGCTCTGAATCCTGGCTTCCTGAGCGGTCAAGCTTTCGAAAGTTTGCCCAGGCGTCAATAAGTCCTACGAGAGCCATAACACCTAACTGAACTTCTAACATGCCTGCCAATACAAACAGTGACAGAGAAAGTGCTGGCGAGAAGTGCTTCTCGCGCACAAACCATGTGAGTACTGCAAGGCCCTGAAGAGCAAAAACAACTCTAAGAGCCATAAACACATTCAACGTAATAAGCTGAAGTACGTCTTGTGCAGGCAAAATGGTGCTTGAGAGTGCATATACAAACAAGTTGGCCACAGTAAGAACACACATCCAAAATGGAACGTCCATCAGCTGGAACTGTGGTAATTTCTGTGGGTCTCTTGTCAGTGCTTTATACACTGTTCGAGCTCCAAAACGCGCAATTATAAAATATAAAAGCGCCATGCCGGTATAGCTGGTTGGCCAAAAGAGCATAAAGAGTGCCTTTGCCGTTGAAAGACCTTCTTGAATCTCTGGAGAAGCACCTGAGACCTGCGAGGCGTATTGATTAAATACGTTCTGAGCAAGCTCGGGAAGAGTTGTTCCTGCCATTGCGGCAAAAAACGCGTCGTATCCCAGAAGTGCCAAAGTCGTTGCTCCTACAAGAAGAGACCCAACACCAACGGTAAGTTTCTCTGTTGCAAAAGCGTAGCCAACTCCAAGAGCAAGTGCACAAGCGGTAACTGAAGTTGCCGCCTCCGTTGGTCCCGAGAGCAAATAAGCTGCTACACCCGTAACAAGTACTGAAGTAATAGCAGGACCAAACCATCCGTGCCCTTTTTTGCAATAGACAGCAATTACCATGCCATACGCAACCAAAGCTGCTCCAATAAAAGAAAGGAGCCCGGTAATTACTCCGCCAACAACGCAAAGAACAAAGCCTTGCTTGTAGGTTGGAGCTTCAAACGGACGCGGCTTGCCTCCGTTTTGGTTGCTTGGACCGGCAAAATTCTGTGGGCTACTCTCTGGGCGAGAATACCCTTCAGGTACCTGAGGAATATTTGAATCCGGTCTATCCATTGCTAACCAACTCTACCTGAAGAACAGATAGGTTATCCGCGACTACGGCCACCGCGGCTGGAAACCACAGGGACAGTGTAGGGCAGAAGTGCCATCTCGCGTGCGCGCTTGATAGCAAGTGCAATGTCGTGCTGGTGCTGCGTGCAGGTGCCAGTGACGCGACGAGGCTTAATCTTGCCACGATCGGTCATGTACTTACGAAGAAGCTGAGTATCTTTGTAATCGATAAACTCAGTCTCCTCCTTGCAGAACTGGCAATACTTGCGACGCGGCTGGCGCTGGAAATCTTGTTTCTGCTGAGCCATGTCTTTTACCTTTCAGATGACAGTAACGTCTGTGTTGCTGTCTGACGTTTAAAACGGAATATCAGCATCGTAAAACTCCTCGTCTGGCGGAGCCGGAACGGGAGCGGGTGCCTGTGGAGTTGGAGCTGCATAAGATGGCGCGCCCTGTGACATAGGGGCTCCACCCTGCTGATTCCTAGAAAGGAACTCGACCTCATCAACAACAACCTCAAGCTTGCTGCGACGCTGTCCTTCCTTCGTCTCCCAGGAGCTGAAACGAAGTTTGCCTTCAATAGCAACCTTCGAACCCTTGGAGAGGAAGCGGGAAAGTGCTTCAGCACGCTGTCCAAATACTACGCAGTCAACGAAGTTGGGAACATCTTCCCACTCACCGGTCTGCTGATTCCTACGACGATCATTAACTGCAACGCCGAAGGATAGAATCTGGGTACCGCCTGCTGTGGAGCGAAGCTCCGGGTCACGGGTCAGGTTGCCCGAAATGTTAACCCTGTTAATACTCATAAATCTCACTACCTCTCATCGTGGAATACTTCCACTTTTCCATTACAAGGACTTAGTCCTTATCGACTCGACGCACGATCATGTGACGCTTAACAGCATCATTGATTCGCAGGACTCGATCGAGCTCTGCAATCTGCGTTGGATCTGCATGGAAATTGATGAGGGTATAGTCACCCTCGGTAAGATCGTCGATCTCAAAAGCAAGCTTACGCTTACCCCAGTCCTCGACGCTGTCGACTACTCCGCCGTCAGTGGTGATAGCAACGTCAATACGCTTCATTACACCAGCGCGGACTTCCTCGGTGGAAGCTGGGTCAACAAAAAACAGCAGTTCATAGGCCTTCATATTGTCACCTCCTCTGGGCTAATGGCTTCGGGAAGTGAAGGTGCACCCGAAGCAGGAAAGTTCGACCAAGCATCATACCACATAAATGCTCAAATACGAAACTAGCCCACAAACTTTCTCACATGCAGTCCACATATAAAGCTTAAATCGGCAATTTGCTGCTTATTTACCTCTAATCTTGCAAATATCTGACGCGAATCTTTCTAAGGCATGGTCACTCGCGCAATTTTAAAAACATGGGATTGAAAAAGAAAAACGACCATCACACAATCTGCATGATGGCCGTCTCTTTTATAGGTGCTCTACTTTACTGAGCTGCAGGTCCCTCAGGATTCTGAGTTGGTGCGTCTGCTGGAGCAGCTGGTGCCTCAGGAGTCTCTGGAGTTGTTGGGATAATTGGCTCAACAACAACAGTTGAAGTAGGTGCAGGCTCTGGAGCTGCGGGAGCGACAGGAACCTCTGGAGCTACAGGTGCCGCTGGCACAACAGGTGCACCTGGTGCTGCAGGAGCCGCAGGAGCAACAGGTGCAACTGGTGCAGCAGGAGCTACTGGTGCAGCAGGTGCTACTGGTGCAGCAGGTGCTACTGGAGCAGCAGGAGCCACTGGTGCAGCAGGTGCTACTGGAGCCGCAACAGGCTCAGCTGGAGCAGCAACAGGAGCTGCAGGTGCAGCTGGAGCTGGAGCGGCAGGTGCTGCGGGGGCTGCTGGAGCTGGAGTTGCAACTGGAGCTGCAGGAGCTGGTGCTGAAGCTGCAACAGGAACAGCAACAGGTGCTGCTGCAGGAGCAGCGGTTGCTACTGGTGCAGTTGGAGCTACTGGTGCTGGAGCTGCATAAGTAGCAGCTGCGCCATCACGAGGATCGTTAATAAATGGTGGCAGTGGATCATTGCTCTGTCCCCATGCAGGAACATTGAACTGACGCATCCAAAGAGCGATTGCGTTCTGCATAAGAAGCATAACGATAAGACCAACAACGTGACCAATATAGCCAATAACCAGGAAGATTGGACCCATCTGAATAAAACCACGTGCAAGCAGGGCAAGCATGATAAGACCAACCTGGTCCTGGCTGGTAACGTTCTGAGTTCTTGCAATGGTTAAAGCTTGAGTACCAATGTTAACAATCATGCTAATTGCAGCGCTGCCGCCAATGATACCCATAATAATAGAGGTGATAATGCCAAGCACAATGCCCATACCAAAGATGCGGAACAGACCGCCCATGTCATGCTTAATCATCTCAAAGATGTTCTTAAAAGCAAAACCAGCAGAGATGCGACCATAAACTGATGCGCGAACCTGAACAACATTGATGAACAGTGGGTACACAAATGCTGCAACAATAAAGACTGGGATAAGAATCAGATTGATGACTGGAATAAAGGAAAGAATTCCAGTAGCAATGCTGTATGCCAGACCAAAGGCAATTGCAATGACAGCTGCCTTAAAACCAGTAACAATGTAAGTACCAAACTTGAGGTCCTTCTGCTTTGGACCAGCATTGATGCCCCATGCAGTTACGCGCGCAGTCTCAAGTGCATAACCAACAAGTGCAAGAATTCCGATAACTGGAATAAGACCAAACAGAGCCATAATAAGGACAGGCTTCCACCAGCCCTTTTCCAGAGTCAGAAGTGCCCAGGAGCGTGCAAAATAGCGATCACGCCTGAAGCCATTCAACTCATCTGCTGAAACAGCCATTTAACTCTCCCCTCATGTCAAAAAAATGACATCGAATTACTAAGCCTAAACATTCTATATAAAATCGATAAATAAATATATCTTTATTAGTAGCAATTAATCAAATCAAAATGTTAAATGGCGGAGGAGGAGGGATTCGAACCCTCGTACCCCTAGAAGGGGTAAACGGTTTTCGAGACCGCCGCATTCAACCACTCTGCCACCCCTCCGAAGGGTGAAACGGCGCCCGTAGGCGCCGTGAAAATTCTGGCGGAGAGTCAGGGATTTGAACCCTGGAGACGCTTTAGACGCCTACACGATTTCCAATCGTGCTCCTTCGGCCACTCGGACAACTCTCCATATAAAACCGCACGGGACAGTATAGCGGATTTCTCACCAAAATAGGTTGAGAAGTTCTGTGTATTTTTAAGACTTGTATAGTATTGTCATACTAATAAAAACAAAAACACCAGTAGGAGGTATGGATGCCACCGTTTTTCTCGCCGTATGGCACAGATGCAATTTCTGTGGGCATCCCCTACTGGCTGGACCTTCTTACCGTAATTATTGGTGCAATCTCGGGAATTTTAGTTGCAAGAGATCGTCACTTGGACCTTGTGGGCTTTGTGGGTCTTGGCCTTTTGGGCGGTCTGGGTGGAGGGCTTATCAGGGATGTCATGATGCAAGAAGGCGGCGTCTACATGCTCAACTCGCCCTACGCCATTCCAGCTGCCGTTTTTACCGCTGTCTTGCTGTTTATGTTCCCCGAACCGCTTGATAGATTCCCACGCATGCTCGAGTGGACCGACATTATCTCCGTTGGCCTCTTTGCTGTTGTTGGTACTGATAAGGCCCTGGTATATCACTTGCTTCCCTTCTCGGTCATTTTGATGGGAAGTATCACAGGCGTTGGTGGCGGCATGCTTCGCGATGTTTTTCTTGGCGATATCCCTCGTATTTTCCAGCGAAGCAACCTCTACGCATTTTGTGCAGTTGCTGGAGCAACCTCGTATTGGGCGCTTGTCTCTTATGTAGGTGTTACAAAAATTTGGGCGGCAGTTGTCTGCGTCGCAGTTACCGTTGGCCTCAGGCGTTGGTCGCTCAAATACAACGTGCTTTCACCTGCAGATGTTGACCTTACGCCGCACGTAATGCGCAATGTCAACAAGCTTCGTCACAAAGCTCAGAAGCCAGGTAAGCAGCCTGAGCAGAACACCCCATCAAAGTAGTATCCACCCACAATCGAACGGTCTTGGGCGATTTTTGACGGTATTGGACGATTTTACATTGCCATTGCATTGCTCTTGCATGCTGTTTACCTGCACTTTATTTAAAATCTGCCTAAAACAAAACTGGCGAGAAACCCTTGTGGCTGCAAGGTTTTCTCGCCAGATTGGTTATCTGTAAACGACGCTGTTACTTCTTGACCATGCCGTTACGAACTGCCCACTTGCGGCGCTCAGTCTCGGAAAGAATACGCTTACGCATGCGGATGTTTTGTGGCGTGATCTCAACGAGCTCGTCATCCATGATGTACTCCAGAGCCTCTTCCAGCGTAAACAGACGTGGAGGAGTCAGCTGAACTGAAATATCTGCAGTTGAAGACCTCTGGTTGCCCAAAGACTTGGTACGTGCAATGTTAACAACCATGTCGCCTGGCCTTGAACGCTCGCCAACCAGCATGCCTTCGTAGCACTCAACACCTGGAGAAACAAAGAGCTGGCCGCGCTCCTGGAGCGTACCAAGCGCATATGCAACAGCCTTCTCGGTGGACATGGAAATCATGGCGCCGTTCTGACGGCTACCAATATCACCCGCAAAAGGACCGTACTCAAGGAAGGTGTGGTAGAAGACGGCGTCACCGTGGGTAACGTTCATGACGCGCGTCTTGAGACCCATGATGCCACGGGTTGGAATCTTGAACTCAAGGTGCGTCTGAGTCTCGCCGGTGTCCATGATGGACATGGTGCCACCAACGTTACCAAAGACCTCGATGACCTTACCGGCATACTCTGGGTTGCACTCAACAACAGCCTGCTCAATAGGCTCAAGTGTGTGACCCTGAGCGTCCTTCTTGAACAGAACGCGAGGACGACCAACCTGGAATTCAAAGCCCTCACGGCGCATGCTCTCCATAAGAACGGAGAGGTGCAAAATACCACGACCAGAAACCTCAATACCTGTCTTATCAGGAAGCTCCTCGATGCGCATGGTGACGTTATTCTCGCGCTCTGTCATCAGGCGTTCTTTGAGCTGACGGCCACCAACAATGTCTCCCTCGCGGCCAACAAGTGGCGAGGTAGAAGGCTCGAAAATAATGGAAAGGGTTGGTGGATCAATCTCAATTGGATCCAGCTCAACTGGGTTCTCTGGGTCAGTGTAAACGTCACCAATATCAGTGTTATCAACGCCAACGATTGCTGCAATATCACCTGCGTCAACCTCGCTGCACTCCTTACGACCCAGGTAGTCAAAGGTGAACAGCTGCTTGACCTGGCTCATGGTACGAGAACCATCGTTTTTGACAACAAGAATCTTGTCGCCGGTATGAACGGTTCCGGAATACACGCGGCCAATACCAATACGGCCCAGGTAGTCAGAGTGGTCGATGGTAACGCACTGCATAGCAAGAGGTCCGTCGATATCAACATCTGGAGCTGGAAGACCATCAATAATCATGTCGAGAAGAGGGAACATGTTGTCGTTGTCGTCATTTGGATCAAGGCGAGCGTAGCCGTTAACGCCAGAAGCAAAGATAACGTGCTCCATGGTGAACTCAAGCTGCTCATCAGTTGCACCAAGATCCATCATCAGATCAAGTGAATCGTTGACAACAGCCTCTGGACGAGCACCGTCACGGTCAATCTTGTTGACAACCATCATGATAGATAGACCTGCATCAATGGCGTGACGCAGAACAAAGCGAGTCTGTGGCATAGGGCCTTCAGCTGCGTCAACCAGCAAAAGCGCGCCATCAGCCATCTTCAAAACGCGCTCTACCTCGCCGCCAAAGTCAGCGTGGCCAGGGGTATCAATAACGTTAATCTTAACGCCCTTGTACTCAATAGAGATATTCTTTGCCAGAATGGTAATTCCGCGCTCACGCTCCTGATCGTTGGAGTCCAGGATTCTCTCTTGAACCTGCTGGTTCTCGCGGAATGCATCGGTTGCCTTAAGCATCTGGTCAACCATGGTGGTTTTACCGTGGTCAACGTGGGCGATGATAGCAATATTTCTGATGTTGTCTTGACGCATAAGTCTCTATCTCTCGAAGGTATGTGTTTGGACTTGCTACTTCAGGTCCAATTCTTATCAGCTTTAGAACTTTAGTGCAATTACGTGCCTAGAGCGTCCAGAAATTTTAATGAACGCAGCTTTTTCATTACAGAAGTGGCTCAAGCTCCCCTGCTGGGGCGGGATCAGACCACACAAACTGGTCGCCTTGACCTTTTCCATGAACTAAAGAATATGCCGAGAAACTCTTATAGCCCTTCTCGCCAAACTCAAGAAGCACAGCATCTTCGTAACCGCCCTCTTTGAGCAGTTGAATGGCTCCCTCATATGCAAGCGCATAGCGAACAGGCTCTTCAAGTCCTGCTTCTTTATCGCCCTTCTGTTTTGCCAGGTCAAGCACGCGCTTATGGGCTCCCTCAAGCAGCTCCTCTGGACCGTCATCGGAGAACTCATAGCTTGCAACAGTGCCTGACGCGTCCTCAACTACAAGCAAAACGTTGAGTGATTGGCCATCTGCAAGCAGGTCAAATGCATCTCCAAGCAGCTCAGTTGAGAGCATATCAAGCTCGGGAGAAACTCCGTCTTTGCGCTCGTTGTTTTCGGCCATGCCGCTCCTTAGCGTCGTTTTTGTAACTATTGTTCTCTATGATACATCGCACAAGAAAAGAGGTCGAAAGCAAAAAGCCTCCGACCTCCTAGGTTTGTCAGCTATCTGTCCAAAATACTTACAGAACGTGAACCTCGTCCTTAGTGAAGTCAACAAAGGCGTGGTCACCAACGTTGTAAATCTTGTGCGTACGAGGGTTGAAGTCTGTAATCTTGATGAGGGTATCGCCAACCATAACGTGGTAGTTCTGATAGTGGCCCATGAATCGAGAAAGAACTACCTCACAGGCAAGCGTTCCCTCGTCAGCAAGGCGCGCAGACTCTGGACGAAGAACAATGCAGCATTCCTTACCCTTGTCCAGGTGAGAACATCCACTAGCCTCAAACTCATGGCCCGCAAAGCGGCAAAGCGCGGTCTCAGAATCAAGCTTATCTGCAATACTTGCATGCAGGAAGTTTGACTCACCAATAAAGTCTGCAACAAACTCGTCTGCTGGGTGGTAGTAAACCGTCTGAGGATCGCCAACCTGGTCAACAACACCCTTTTTCATAATGATAATGTTGTCAGAAAGCGCCATTGCCTCTGACTGGTCATGTGTAACGTAAATAGCAGTAATGCCAGCCTCCTGCTGAATGCGACGAATCTCGTTGCGCATATCAACGCGCAGTTTTGCATCAAGGTTTGAAAGAGGCTCGTCAAAGAGGAGCACGCTTGGCTCAATAACCAGAGCACGCGCCAAAGCAACACGTTGCTGCTGACCGCCAGAAAGCTGGTTGGTCATGCGCTCTTCCATGCCTTCAAGTCCAACAAGACCAAGGATATGAAGGACCTTCTCGCGAATTACTGCCTTATCCATTTTGCGGAGTTTGAGACCGTACGCAACGTTATCAAAGATGTTGTAGTGAGGAAGCAATGCATAGCTCTGGAACACCATAGCAGTATCGCGCTTGTTTGGAGTAAGCTCGTCAATCTGCTTATCGCCGAGGAAAATCTTTCCCTCATCAGGGCTCTCAAAACCAGCAATCATTCGCAGAATAGTGGTCTTTCCGCAGCCAGAAGGACCAAGCAGCGTTACAAACTCACCAGGAGCAATGGTGATATTAGCGTCTTGAACTGCGTAGAAGTCTTTTCCAGTCTTCTGATCCTGATAAATCTTGGAAATGTGCTCAAGGCGAACGCCTTTTTTCTCTGTAGCCATGTGTTACTCCTCCTTGAGTGCTCGGCTGGTGCCAAAGTGTTTGATGGCCCAATTCATTAGCAATACCGAGCCATAGGTAATAACAATCAGAATTGTCGCAAAGGCACAGGCCATACCATATGAACCCTTACCTGCAAACTCATTAATCTGAACAGTGATGAGCAAGAACTCTGGTGTGACCAAGAGGATAACTGCAGAAATTGCGGTAATGGAGCGGACAAACGCCGTTACCAAGCCAGACAAGAACGAATCTTTAATCAGTGGCAGCGTAACGGTCATAAACACCGTAAAGCTGTCGGCGCCCATGTCGTATGCGGACTCCTCAATTGATTTATCAATCTGTCGAAGTGCCGAGATACCCGAACGTGTTCCTGTAGGAAGCGAACGCACGACAAAGACAATAATCAGGATAAGTCCCGTGCCATACAGGCCCTGCAAAAATCCTGTGTGCATAACACCGCTTGAGAAACCACGAATGTAACCAACGCCCAAAACCGTACCAGGAACTGCCATTGCAAGCATGGATACAGCCTCGATAAAACCACGGCCACGGAAGCGGCGCTTTACTACCAGATAAGAAATGATCATCGAAAGCAAAGCGGTAATTGGTGCCGCAATGAGCGAGAGCATAAACGAGTCACTAAACGCCTGCAAACCGTGGTACTTGGTAAATACCTGCTCAAACCACTTTGTTGTTAACTCGTAATTAGAGCCCCAGGAACGAACAAACGAACCATAAGGAACGCAGAGGTACATGCCAATAACAAAGAGTGCGACTAGTGCGCAAAGAATGGTAAGTGGGATGCGAACAGAATTGTCTGTAATAAGCATCCTAGCTCGCGTTGCTTTGCCCGAAAGTGTAGACGTGCTCTTTGCTTCTAACACAAACTTCTGAACAACAAACATGAGCAGCGTAATGGAAAGAAGAACAACAGCCATAGCAGCCGCACCCTGCTTGTCGTACGCGCCTGTAATCTGCAGGTAGATAGTTGTTGCCAAGGTATCGTAGGAGCCACCAATAATCATTGGGTTAGCAAAGTCTGCAATCGACTCAATAAATGAGACGAGAAAAGCGTTTCCTAAACCAGGTAAAATAAGAGGAAGTGTAACGCTGGTAAATACCTTCCAGCGGCTTGCGCCCATGTCACGTGCTGCCTCTTCAAGGGATGGGTCAATGTTTTTAAGCAAACCCTTAAGCATCATGTAGCACACAGGAAAGAACGACATAGTCTGGACAATAAAAATACCCCAGAAGCCATAGATGTTGTTGTCAAAAATTCCCAAAAGACCTCGAGTAATCAGGCCTTTCTTGCCAAACATCATAATCATGGAAAGCGAAAGAACAAATGGTGGAGAAACAACAGGAAGCATGGAAACCACACGGAAAAGGCCTGTCATAAACTTTGTACGAAGCTTTACGTACACTTCAACATACGCAAAAAGAAGGCCAATAAGCGCTGATAAAATGCCTACCGCAAAACCAACTCTGAGGGTATTGGTAATTGCGCGATCAAACGAAGGCATAGCTAAGATGCGCGTAAATACATCAAACGAAATCCCGTTATCGGAGACTACAGAGTCAACCATAAGAATGGCAAGTGGATACAAAATAAAAAGGGTTAAGAAGGCGATAAGAACGACAATGGTCGTTATCAAAATTGGATCGCCAAGGAGCTTTTTTCGCTCAAGTTGAGCGCTCTGGGATTTTGCCATGCTGGTCCTAACTCTGAAACACTAAACCTATACGCAAAGCTCTATGTGGAACTGGGTAGGCAGATCTCTGCCTACCCAGTATAATCTGCCACTCAGATCTTGAGCAACAGCATTGTTTGCTTGCTTTCCGGCGTTGGTTTTACTCCGTCTTAAAGCGGCTATCTCCGCCACCAAGAGCTTCCATAACGTCCTTGACATACTGCTCGGTGTGCTTCTTAGCATCCTCGAAGTTGTAGTCCATGACATTGTTTGGATCAAGGCCATACTCAGTAGCAATCTCAGGCTGCTTTGCGTTATCAATCACCAGGAACTGGTAAGAGCCATTCTTCTGAGCAAGATCAACGCATGCTGGTGAAAGTGCATACTCAATCCAGAGTTTAGCGGCATTTGGATGCGCAGCACCCTTGAAGATTGCAGTTGCGCCAACCTCGTATGATGCGCCAGAGCTTGGAATCTGAAGACCAACATTCTCATGCTCTTGGTCAACAATCTGATAAATGCCGTCGTGGAGCATACCAATTCCGATGGTGCACTCGCCTGTTCCGATAGCCTTGGAAGGACCAGAACCACTCTTGGTGTACTGAGCAATGTTCTTATCAAGGTCAACAAGATACTGAATGCCCTGATCGTGACCATACTTCTGAATAACGGTGTTGATAATCAGCTTTGCAGTACCAGCGGTGTTGTAGTTAGAAGACCAAATAAGACCCTTATATTTAGGATCGATAAGATCTTTGTAATCCTGAGGAACATCAAGCTTAAGACGCTGGAGCTCTTCCTTATCGTACAGAATGCCCAGGATGCCCTTATAAATTCCGTACCAGTCCTTATTTGTACTCTTGAACTTATCGGAAATAAGGTGAGATGCATTCTTTGGCTCGTACTGCTCAAGAAGGCCCTTTGAGGAGGTAACATTGTAAGGATCGGTTGTTCCGCCAAACCAAACATCTGCTGATGGATGACCGTTCTCTTCCTCAATCTTTGCAGCAACTTCTCCGGTTGAAAGACGCTGTACCTGAACATCAATGCCATACAGACTCTTGAAGTTGGCACAAACTGCGTTTAGATACTCCTCTTCACAGGAACCGTAAACGATCAGCTTACCCTCTTCTTTTGCTGCCTTTACCAGCTCTTCTGGTGCACCAACAGTATCGGTAGAGTTGGTGTCAGATTCTTTTTTCTCGCCAGCATCAGAATCGGACTTTTTGCAAGCTGCGATACCCAGGCCTGCTACAACTGCGCTGACTCCAAAAAAGTTACGACGAGTAAGGTTTGACATAAGAACTCTTTTCTCTCCTTGTGGTCACCCACAGCTCCAATGAAAAGAACATACTCCTGTGTAAATCGTACTCAAACTTTTTCGAAAATATTTCAACTATTCGATAAGTGGCTGATATTAGCGGCTATCGGTATGTTTTGACGTATCTAAGCAAAAAGACCAGGGACAAAATCCCTGGTCTTGAACATTTGGTGGAGAATAGGGGGATCGAACCCCTGACCTCAGGCTTGCAAAGCCCGCGCTCTCCCAGCTGAGCTAATTCCCCGTACTGGCTTCTGGATGAGCCCAGAAGGTTTTAATAATCACCCCAACGGCGACTCGGCTAACGTTGGGGTGACTATTGTCACATAAAGTGGTGGGCCTGACAAGGTTTGAACTTGTGACCTCCCGGTTATCAGCCGGACGCTCTGACCAACTGAGCTACAGGCCCAACGCAGGGAAAAATAATACCTCCATACTTCTCATAGGTCAACACTTTTTTTGTTTTGTTTTAAAGTTTCTTGAAACTGGGTATGAAAGCAGAACAGAGAGTCGTAGACTATCTGCCTAAAGATTGATAAAAGGCGTGTTATTTGGAGTATTTGTGTCACTAAAGCGTATGGACATACAGACAGTTGTTGTCGGAGGAGGACCAATCTCTTCCGTTATTGTCCTGCGTCTTCATGACCCACGCGGCGTCTCTTCCTTAAGTCTTCCTATCAAAATTGGCAACATTGAGGCATCCGCTATCAGCCTAGGCATAGATCAAGAGTCTGCCGAGAGACCTCTAACGCATGACCTTCTCCGCTCCGTTCTTGATTCTCTGGACGCAGACATTAAAAGCGTGCGCATCGTAGGCGTTCGCGGCACCACGTTCTTCTCGCAAATTGAGCTTATCTCTAAAGAGGGAGAGCATATTTACGTAGATGCTCGTCCATCAGACGCAATTGCGCTGGCAGTAAGAACAAACGCTCCCATCTTTGCTGACGAGAGCGTTCTAGAAATTGCTGCTGCTCCAGACTTTACTGATGTCGAGAAGGACGTTCAGGCCCAAGAGCTTGAGGAGTTCCGTCAGTTTATTGAGGATGTCTCTCCTGAGGATTTCTCTTAAGCCCTGCTCTAGAGCGGGTTTTAGTTGCTATTAATACATTTTTTCTACACCAAACTCCAAGCCGTGTGGTCGGTGTGGAGTAACTCATGCGCACGCTTAGAGCCACGTTCTCCAAGGTAGTTGTCATAACAGGCAATAATCATAGGGTTCTCGTGGCAGAATCTGATTTGAGACTTATTGTCTAGCGTGCGAAGAACTTCCGTTCTATCTGGAACACTATTGCAACCGTCATGAATTGGCTGTCCACCACCGCCAACACAGCCACCTGGACAGGCCATGACCTCAACAAAATCATACGATGCGGCTCCCGTAGAAATTACTTCAAGCAGTGCCGAGGCATTCTTTAATCCGTGGGCAATAGCTACGTTGAGCTTCTTGCCAGGCAATTCAAAGGCTGCTTCTCGCCAGCCCTTCTCGCCACGAATGGTTTCAAACGTATCTACGCTTGGGTTTTCTCCCGTGATGAAGTTGTAGGCGCTGCGTAGTGCTGCCTCCATAACGCCGCCTGTAGTGCCAAAGATGGTGCCTGCACCAGAGCCAAAGCCTAGAGGTGTATCCAAAGGTTCTTCTGCAATCTGCGCCACGTCAATATGAGCCGCTTTAATCATGCGACCGAGCTCTCTAACCGTAAGAACAGTATCAACATCTTGGTCCTGCCCATTTGCGCTGTTCATTGACGGATATGCGGCCTCTTCTTTCTTTGCAATGCAGGGCATGGCAGAAACCGAGTAGATATCTTTTGAGTCAACTGCCAGGGCTTCCGCGTAGTAACTCTTTGCAATAGCGCCAAACATTTGCTGAGGAGACTTAGCAGAAGACAACTGTGGTAAAAACTCTGGATAGCGAGCTTTCACAAACCTTACCCAACCAGGACAGCATGAGGTAAAGAGCGGAAACTTATGCTCTTTACCATCGGAAAGTATGTTGATAAGCTCGGTTGCTTCCTCCATGATGGTAAGGTCCGCCGCAAAATCGGTATCAAAAATGTAATCAAAGCCAATTTTTCTTAGGCATGCTGCTAGGCGCTCTACCGTTGCTTCTTCTCGAGGTAATCCAAGTTCTTCTCCCCAGGAGGTACGCACAGAAGGAGCAATTTGAATGAGCGTTATCTTCTGCGGGTCATCGATTGCCTTAAGCACACGTTTGGTATCGTCGCGTTCTCTCAGTGCGCCTGTTGGACAGTTAACTACGCACTGACCGCAAATGACGCAGCCGGATTCTTGAATGCTCTTTTTACCTTTGACGTTGATGGATGCGTGGATAGTTCTGTTAGAGATATCCCAAACGCCAAGTGTTTGGACTTTCTCGCACACCTGAATACACCTAAGACACTTGATGCACTTATTGTTGTCGCGAATAAGTGGAAATGCGGTGTTCCATGCTTCGTTAGGAAGATTTTTCTCATACGGCTTTGAGTAAATTCCCAGGTCATTTGCAAGAGACTGGAGCGAGCAGTTCTGTGAACGCACGCAACTGGTACACTCAGAATCGTGCTGAGAAAGCAAAAGTTGCACGTTTGTCCTGCGAACTTCTCGCGCCTTTGCGCTGTTTGTCTTTACCACCATGCCTTCAGCAACAACGGTGGTGCAAGATGCCACAAGATGATCTGCACCTTCAACCTCAACTGCACAAACGCGGCAGCCTCCTACCTCGTTGATGTCCTTGAGGAAGCATAAGGTTGGAATTGAAAGTCCAACGGAGCGGGCGGCGTCCAAAATTGTTGTGTTCTCAGGAACGGAGAGTTCAAAGTCGTCAATTATGAGGTTTACCATTGGTGATTCCTTCCCCCTCTGAAGGCACCATAGCCAAAATGGTCACAACGCAAACAACGAGATGCTTCTTGGTGAGCCTCTTCTTCCGTTAAGCCAATCTCAACCAAATTCCAGTCATGAACACGCTCAGATGACTCCCTTTCTTTCATCTCACAGCGACCACACTGCCTGAGACCCTTAATCTTCAGTGATGGAAGCTCCACATTGAGGGTAACCTTATGATCACATCCAAGTGAACGGTCAATATTTGCAGCCGCAACTTTACCTGCTTCAATAGCTTTGATAACCGTCGAAGGTCCAGACTTACAATCTCCTCCCGAGAACACACCCGGGAAACCCTCAATAGAGCCATCTGACGCGGTCACAATTCTGTTTTTCTGTACCGGGATACCTATAGCCTCAAAGCTCTGATATTCGATGTCTTGTCCAATGGCAACAAAAACCTTGTCACAAGGGACAACTCTGGTTTCTTCTTGCGACGCGCGAGGCGCAGGACGTCCCCACTTAGGAGCTCCAATAATCTGTGGTTGGACGAGAAGACCACTCACGTTTCCAGCTCCATCCGAAACGATAGAAAGTGGAGAAGTAAGCTCTAAAATTTCGCAACCTTCTGCCTGAGCTCCAGCGATTTCTGCATCTTGTGCGGTCATATCTGTAACACGTCTGCGGTAGACAATAGAAACTTTCTTGGCACCCAGTCTGACGCTGGTACGAGCAACATCCATGGCAACATTTCCACCGCCAATGACAACAATCTCTTGACCAGAAAGATCTGGAATGTCGTAATCTCCTACTGCTCGCAGGAGCTTAACTGCGGATTCGACGCCGTTAAGATCTTCTCCCTCAAGACCAAGTTTTTTATCGGTATGTGCTCCAATGCCTACAAAAACGGAATCGTATGTCTTTCGGAGCTCTTGGAGTTCTTCTCCCAAGACTGGATGCTCAAGTTCAACTTCAATACCTGCAGATAAGAGCCAGTCAATCTCTGACTGAAGGCGCTCACGAGGCAGTCGGTAGTTTGGAATTCCGTAGCGAAGCATGCCACCCAAGTGTTTTCTCGCCTCAAAAATCTTTACGCTGTGTCCCATAGTTGCCAGATAATACGCACAAGAAAGACCTGCTGGTCCCCCACCAATTACGGCAACTTTCTTTCCCGTTGCAGGTGAGCACTCAGGAGCATATGTTTCTTCCATATGCTCGGCTGCAAAGCGTTTAAGTGCCAGGATATTAAGGGGATTGTCCACCATGGCACGGCGGCAGTGCATCTCACAGGGGTGCTCGCAAACAAGACCACAGACCAGCGGCAGCGGGTTGTCTTTCCTGATGACTTTAATGGCGTCAGTGTAGCGGCCCTCTTCCACCAGGGAAATGTATGCTGGAATATCAACGTGTGCAGGACATCCACGTACACACGGAACTTCTCCTTGCACATCATAGCCGCATGAATGCGTTTTGACGTGCTGTTCAAAGTCATCTCTGAAGCCAGATAATGCGGTAAGTACCATCTCTCCGGCTTCGTAGCCAATGGCACAATCGCTTGAGAGATAGGTGGTTTTAGCTGTTCTCTCGAGCAAATCAAGGGTGTACTCGGTTGCTTTATTTTCAAGCACATCTTCAAGCAGGTTACTAAGGGCACTAAGGCCAATTCTACAAGGGGTACATTTCCCGCAGCTTTGTGTTGCACAAAGCCTTACCAACGCAGCCGTAAATTCGACAGGACAAGGCACAATTGAACTCACCGAGAGGCGACGCTCAAGAGCATCTCGCAAATCGTCCATTACGGTCTGTGCGTGGCTAAGCTCCATAACGTGAAGTCTGGCCATTGTTCTCTCTCCGTAGATTCTAAAATGACTATGACGTGCAAATAGACGCTAGTCGTTCCCAACTTTAGCCTAGGGAAAAAGGACAACTGGCTTATCTTTTATATAAAAATCATTACCGTTAGCGTGCTGATTTTCTCGGTAAACGAAAAGAGCTCAAGAGAATTACCTCCTGAGCTCTTCAAATTACGTATAGCTGAAATGCTTATTCGTCATCATCCAGCAGTGAATCGTCCAGTACTTCCTCTTCATCTCCGAGGTCAACAGACTCTGCCTCATCAGCATCGCGAGCGCCTGCTGCCATCAGATCAAGCATACCTTGGTTCTCTGCGTGCTTAGGAGCCTTCTTTTTGTTGGCAACCATACGAGCAACTGCAGAAACGACGTCAGTACCTGAGAGGTTCATAACCTTGACTCCCTGAGTGGAGCGGCCAAGCTTGGAGATATCGCCAGCCTTGACGCGGATTACAACGCCCTCCTCGGACATGATCATAATCTCGTGCTGAGGACCAACAACGCGGCAGGCAACCAGGTTACCCTTCTTCTCCGTCATTGTGATGGTAAAGACGCCCTGTCCACCACGCTTGTGAACTGGATACTCAGAAATTGCCGTACGCTTTCCGTAGCCCTTCTCGGTAATAACGAAAAGGTCACCATTGCCATTGGTAATTTCCATGCCAAGCATAGTCGCATCGCCCTTGAGCGTAATGCCACGAACGCCCGAGGTACCGCGTCCCATGCTTCTTGCCTCTGCCTCGTCAAACAGGATTGCCTTGCCGTCGGAGGAGCACAGAACAACCTTGTCACCTGGGTGGACACGACGGACGTTAACAAGCTCGTCGCCATCCTTAAGGTTGATTGCAATGAGGCCGTCCTTACGGGTACGGTCATACTCAGACATTGCTGTCTTCTTGACCATTCCCTGCTTAGTAGCAAACATCAGGTAGTTGTCTTCTGGGAAGTCGCGAGTAGTAATAACCGCCTTGACCTTCTCGCCCTCTGCAAGTGTCTCGATGACATTGATGATGGCGCTACCCTTAGTAGTTCTGTTACCAACCGGAAGCTCGTGGACCTTGAGTCGGTACACCTTACCAAAGTTGGTAAAGAACAGCACATAATCGTGGGTAGAAGCAACAAAGAGGTTCTCGACAAAATCGTTCTCTTTGAGAGAGACACCCTGAACACCCTTGCCGCCGCGCTTCTGAGAACGATAAATCTCAACAGGAACGCGCTTTACGTAACCTGCGTGAGTAACGGTAACAACCATATCCTCTTCAGCGATAAGATCCTCGACGTCCAGATTCTGAATGTCCTGGTCGGAGATTTGCGTACGACGCTTGTCAGCATAGCGGTTGGAAATCTCTCGGAGCTCATCAGCAATAACAGCCAGAATCTTTTCCTCGTGAGCGAGAAGATCCTCGTAGTAGGTAATATCAAGTCTGAGCTGGGAAATCTCGTCAACAAGATCCTGACGAGCAAGACCGGTGAGGCGGCGCAGACGCATCTGAAGGATTGCCTCGCCCTGAATCTCATCCAGGCCAAAACGCTCGTTCATGCGCTTCTTTGCCTCAGCATCATCCTGCGAGCTGCGGATGATGTGGACAATCTCGTCGATGTTATCAACTGCGGTCAGAAGGCCTTCCAAAATGTGGACACGCTTCTGTGCCTTGTCCAGATCAAACTCAGTACGACGGCGTACAACATCAATCTGGTGATCAATGTAGTGACGAAGAATCTCGCGAAGAGAAAGGGTACGAGGAACACCGTCAACCAAGGCCAGATCAATGATGCCAAAGTTGGACTGGAGCTGAGTCTTCTTGTACAGGTTATTCAGAACAACCTGTGGAACAGCATCACGCTTGAGATCCAAGACGATGCGCATACCCTTACGGTTGGACTCGTCGCGCATGTCAGAGATGCCTTCAATTTTCTTCTCGTTGACTGCCTGAGCAATCTTCTCCTGAAGAAGACCTTTGTTAACCTGGTAAGGAATCTCGGTAACAACAAGGCGCTGGCGACCACTCTTGACTTGTTCAACGTGAACCTTTGCACGGACAGTAATAGAACCGCGACCAGTCTCGTAGGCGTCCTTGATGCCCTGAGTACCCATGATGATGCCGCCTGTTGGGAAATCAGGACCAGGTAGAACGGTCATGAGCTCCTCAGTGGTAACGTCAGGGTTCTCAATCATCATGCAGACAGCGTTAGTAACCTCACCAAGGTTGTGAGGAGGAATGTTGGTAGCCATACCAACTGCAATACCTGAAGAACCGTTAACCAAAAGATTTGGGAAACGAGCAGGAAGAACTGCAGGCTCTGTCAGAGACTCATCATAGTTTGACTGAAGATCAACGGTGTTTTTGTTAAGCTCTGCCAGCATCTCCATAGCACTTCTGGTGAGACGTGCCTCGGTATAACGCATTGCTGCTGGTGGATCACCGTCGATAGAACCAAAATTTCCGTGACCATCAATCAGAGGAAGTCTCATCGAGAAATCCTGAGACATACGGACCATGGAGTCATAAATAGCGGAGTCACCGTGTGGGTGGTACTTACCCATGACTTCACCGACTGCCCATGCAGACTTCTTATGTGGACGATTTGGCGTAATGCCAGCCTCGCTCATTGCGTACAAAATACGGCGGTGAACAGGCTTAAGGCCGTCTCGAACATCTGGAAGTGCACGAGCAACAATAACGGACATGGAATACTCAAGAAAGGAAGTCTTCATCTCTGAGGACAAATCGGTTGGCTTAAGCGTGCCACCGTGAATGTCTGAGAGGTCAAGACGAGTACCAGCCTCATCAGAGATAATGTGTGAAGTTTCTCCCGTTATTAGATTTTCCCCAGTCTCTGAGTCAAACTCGTCAGAGTCTTCTTCTACCTCGTCATCTTCGTATTCTTCATCCATATCGTTTTGTGCATCAAGGTCTTGATCCTCGTCTGCACCAAAAAGATCATCATTCATATTTTTATCGTCTGCCACAAGTTACCCTTTCATTTTCTGTCTAATGATTTAGCGAGAAACCATTAAATATCCAGGAAGCGGACGTCTTTTGCATGTGTTTGGATGAAGTCTTTACGCTTCTCAACCTGGTTGCCCATAAGGTCAGAGACCGCGCGATCAGCGGCAAGAGCATCATCGATGGTTACCTTAAGAAGAATGCGGTTCTTTGGCTCCATAGTGGTTGCCCAAAGCTGCTCTGGGTCCATCTCACCAAGACCCTTATAACGTTGGATGGTGAACTTGGTGTTGTCCTCAAACTTCTTTGTCTCAAGAGTAAGTTCTTCATCGGTATAAATGTATTTACCGTTCTTTTTGCCCTTTGGCTTGATCTGATACAGAGGAGGCTGAGCAACGTAGATATAGCCCGCGTCAATCATTGGCTTCATGTAACGATAGAAGAAGGTAAGCAAAAGAATTCTAATGTGAGAGCCGTCAACATCAGCATCGGTCATAATGACAATCTTGTGATAACGAGCCTTCTCAATATTAAATTCATCTCCAACACCAGTACCAATAGCGGTAATCAGCGAAGTAATGGTGTCAGAAGAAAGTGCGCGGTGAGCCTGTACACGCTCAACGTTCAAAATCTTTCCGCGAAGTGGAAGAACTGCCTGGATAGAACGGTCGCGTGCCATCTTTGCAGAACCACCTGCGGAGTCACCCTCAACGATGAAGAGCTCAGTCATCTCTGCATCACGAACGGAGCAGTCGGCAAGTTTTCCAGGAAGAGCAGCAGACTCAAGAAGTCCTTTGCGGCGTGTTGCTTCACGAGCTTTACGAGCAGCAAGACGTCCTTTTGCAGCCTGAGTTGCTTTCTTAAGAATCTCTTTTGCCTGGTTAGGATGCTCTTCAAGATACTCTGAAAGGCCCTGAGTAACAATCTTGTTAGTAAGAGTCCTCATGTAAGAACTACCAAGCTTAGCCTTTGTTTGACCCTCAAACTGGGGATCTAGCAGTTTAACTGAAATTACTGCAGTAAGGCCTTCTCGAATATCATTACCCTCAAGCTTAGGATCTTTCTCTTTAAGAAGACCCTGCCTAGTGCCGTAATCATTTATCACCTTAGTAAGAGCGGTACGGAAGCCCTCGAGGTGCATTCCGCCTTCCTCAGTAAAAATGTCATTTGCAAACGAGAGAGTTCTATCACTGAACTCAGTATTCCATTGAAGTGCAACCTCGACCTCACCCATCTGCGATATAGGGGCATCAGGATCAGATTTACCTTCAATATAGATAGGGCGAGAAAGTCCTGGTAAAACGGTTTTCTCGTCATTAAGGTACTTAACAAAATCGATGATGCCGCCAGCATACTGGAAATCAACCTGACGAGGAGTGAGCTCACGCTCATCAACAAGAGTAATTTTAAGGTTCTTGTTAAGGAATGCGGTTTCCTGGAGACGGTCACGAAGTGTGTCAAAGTTATACGTAGTGGTCTCAAAAATCATGTCATCTGGCCAGAAGGTAATAATGGTACCTGTAGTCTTAGAAGTACCAATTTCCTTCATTTTCTGAACGGTTTTACCGCGCTCAAAGACCATCTCGTAGATTTTGCCATCACGCTTAACCTGTGCAATAAGCTTCTTAGAAAGAGCATTTACAACAGAAACGCCAACGCCGTGAAGACCACCAGAAAATTTGTATGAGTCGTTATCAAACTTACCGCCTGCGTGAAGGATAGTAAGAACAACCTCAAGAGTTGGAATCTTTTTCTGGGGATGAAGGTCTACAGGAATACCACGGCCGTTATCTTCAACAGAAATAGAGTTATCTGGATGAACGGTTACCTTAATTTTGGAGCAATAACCAGCCATTGCCTCATCGACTGAGTTATCTACAATCTCCCAAACAAGGTGATGCAGACCAGAAGCTGAAGTTGTACCAATATACATACCTGGACGCTTACGAACAGCCTCAAGGCCTTCAAGGATCTTAATCTCTGTACCGTCATACTTATTTTCTTTTGCCACGTAAGTCCTCTCTTCAATTGTGAGCGGAATGATATAGGTATTTTACTATGAAATCGCCAAAATCAACTCGGCACAGAGAAATTTCATTGTTTAAACAGTAATATTTGGTATCTGAGAGGCTCTGTAAAGAGATTTAAGGACAGATTAGTGACAGATTAGACTAAAGACTCTTTTTTTGTCTAAAACTTGCTTCAATCGCTTTATAAGCCGTTGACTTAAGTGGCTCAGAAAGTCCAGAAACTAACTCAGAAATTTGTAATTTCTCTTCTGGTGTAAGTTCTGGAAGATCTTTTTTCTCTTCTTTTCGGCCCTGTGCTTGCTTTTCTGAGAAGTCATCTTCTTTACCAGCATGTCTATTGTATTTGTCCAGCTTAAATTCAAGGTCTGAGAACTCCAGGCCTTGCTCTGAGAGCCTGGCTCTATAAATTTCTCTTTGTGCAAGAAAATCAATCATGCACATACGATTATCTACATAGACAGTAAGCACAGGGAACTCTCTACCAGCTACTTCTCTAACAAATACGCCGGTTGTATGTTCTGTCTCTCTTTCACCATTTGCTTCAACCCACGCAAGATAGGCACGACGATTTTTTGACATGCTCTTAGAATCTCTGAAGGTTCCAAGCAGAGAACTCATTAAATCTTTTGCATTTTCATTGCCACCGCGCGCAGGTGTTTCTTGTTGATTATTCATCGCTAAACCTAATTATCTGCGCTTTTTCTAAAACCTCTTCAGAGAAATACCCAAGGTTTGTAGTGGTAATTACCGTTTGAATGTCATGGAATGCAAATTCCATGATTGCTTTTCTGCGGTCTTCATCAAGCTCACTCATAACATCATCTAAAAGCAACAAGGGTTTCTCGCCAAGTATTTCTTCTGAAAGGAGAACTTCTGCCATCTTAAGTGCTAAAACGACAGTTCTAATTTGGCCTTGAGAACCAAAATTTCTAGCGTCTTTACCCTCAATTAAAAACTCAACGTCGTCTCGATGAGGTCCTTTTGTACTTTGCTGACGACGAATATCATCCGTGTGAGCTTCGCTTAAAGCCTTCAAGAATTGATCAGTAATTTCTTCTCTAGAAGCTTCAAGAGAAACCTCTCCAATTGAAGAAATATAGCTCATTTCTAGGTGTTCTCCACCAGAGAGTTCCTGGTAGATCTCACATGTCTTCTTTGCCAGGCGATCAAACAAATGAATTCGTGCATGAAGAAGCGTAGCCCCTCCTCTTGCAAGTGAAAAATCCCAAGCATCAAGCAAGTTTTCATCTGGCCAATCAGATTTAAGCAGCTTATTTCTTTGCTCAACTGTCTTGGTATATGCCGAGAAGACCTTGAAGTAGCTTTTATTTGCCTGGCGGCCAAAGTCATCAAATTCTTCTCGGCGATACGATGCGCCACCTTTAATCATTGAAAGGTCATCGGGATTAAAAAGTACCGACATCAGTGTTCCAGAAATATCTGCAGCCTGACATTTCTTGCCATTCTTTGAAAATTGGCGGCGTCGTTCTGTAATGGTGCAGGTATTTTCTAGCTTTCTTCCATCTCCTATAAGAGAAATCTCTATCTTTGCCTCAGAAGTACCTGTAAGAAGGAGTTGTGAAGGTGTGGGTTTTCTAAATGAATACCCAGCAGTAAGGAGTTGTAGTGCTTCAACAGTATTTGTCTTACCTGCAGCGTTCTTTCCTACAAAAATAGTAGTTTGTGCAGATAAATCTATCTCTTTCGAAGAAAAGCAACGAAAGTTATACAGCAAAACATGTTCAACTTTAAGTCCCACACAACCCCTATCAAATTAGAGGCGAACAGGCATCAGAAGATACAAGTAGTTAACCTTGCCGTTTGATTTGAAAATAGCTGGCTGAGAAGGACCTTGAAGCTCAAGGCGCAGAAGATCCTTAGAAGGAGCAGCATTTACACAATCAAAGACATAGTGATAATTCAAAGCAATTGAAAGAGAATCTCCCTCAATCTGAGCTTCAATATGCTCGGAAGACTCACCCTGATCTGGTGAGGATGCAGAGAGCTTAACTTCTTTACCATCGGCGTCAACATCAAAACGAACTGAAGGATTTGCTAGTGCAATAACAGAGACGCGCTTCAGGGCTGCAGAGAAATCTTCAACGTTGATATCAACTGACGCGGTGCAAGACGTAGGAAGTAGCTGCTTATAGTCAGGGAAATGACCTTCAATCTTACGAGAGATGTGAGTGGTGTTTCCAAACTGGAAGACTACCTGATTGTCCGTAATACCAATCAAAACCTTCTCAGTCATGCTACGCATGGAAAGAACATCATGGAACACTTCACCAGAGATAATTGCACTAAAAGACTCACCTGCTGGAGTATCTGTGTTGGAATCACAAACGGCAAGACGGAATGAGTCAGTAGCAACAAGACGAATAGTGTTGTCCTCAACAGTGAGAGAAATTCCCTGAAGAATAGGACGAGAAGCTTCCTTAGAAGTTACGCGATACACTTTATCGACCATAGTTGATAGAAGCTGGCTTGGGAGCTCACAGATTTTATCAAGATCAAACTCTGGGAATTGAGCCCAGTCGTGAGCAGAAAGAGTATTAAGTCTAAAAGACGAACGCTGGCATGTTACAGAAAGCGTACGCTCTCCACCCTCAAAAGTAATTGCAGCATCAGGAAGATTTTTAACAATATTCTGGATAACTTTTCCAGAAACAACTGTTTCTCCTTCTTCTTCTACGTTTGCTGCAATTTGATGCTTAATAGAAATAGTTAAGTCGCTGGATTGTAACTCAAGCATGCCATTGAATGTTTTGAGGTAAATACCAGAGAGAATAGGAAGTGTTGTATTAGAACCAATGCCCTTAGAAACAATATCAAGTGCCGTCTGGAGAGCGGATTGACTTACGGTAAATTTCATGACGACCCTTTCTATTATTTCTTAGATAAGAATAAAAATATCGTAGTAATAATAAGCTATGTTGAAAAGAAGAAAGCTTTACATTTCTAGAGGTAGAAATATGTTTCTAGAGGTCAGATTTGTTTGCTTATTTTTGACATTCATAAACAAAGTAAAACTCCTCCTCTTAAACTCTCAACAACAAATCATTACTTCTCTTCACCAATTAACATCTTACTAACAGGTTTTAAACACTAACTTTGTTCAAGGATAGTCTTCTTTAGTTGAGAAATTTGATCATAGAAACTTTTATCTTCTTTGATTCTCTCTTCTATTACCTCAATGCTGTGCAAAATAGTTGCGTGTTTTCTTCCACCAAAGTGCTTACCAATATTTACCAGTGTGTACTGGCAAAGGTCGTGTGCAAGATAAATTGCAACATGACGAGGTTCTGCAATCTCTTTATTTCTCTTGTTACCAACAATATCGCGATGACTAATACCATAGACATTCTCTACGACTTCTTGGACCTTCTCGATATTTACGGTCTTTGAAACGCGACGCCAGAGTGTGTCTGCAATCTTATCGATTTCTTCCTGTTTAATATTTGTACCAGATTCTTTTGCTTTAATCTGACCAGTTACACAGCGATTACAGAAACCCTCAAGCGTTCTAATACTTTGACCAGCCTTGTCAGCCATGTAACGATGGATATCCTCTGGTAAATCGTCTGCAGAAAGAGAAGAATTTCTTTCTTTAAATGCGCGGTCGCAGAAGACATGAATAAGATTGAGTTTCATCTCGTAGCTTGGATACTCAATACCAATAACGATGCCACCACTCATACGAGAAGTAATACGATCATCAAATCCGTCAGATCCCATACCAAGCTGAGCAGGTGTTCTATCTGCGGCAAGAATAATCTGCTTACCTCTATCAATAAGAGAGTTAAAAATATTGAAGAAGAAGTTAATAGTACCTGCTTTACCAGCAAGTTTTTGGACGTCATCGATGATAAGAACATCAATGTTTTGGTAGTTATTACTAAGCTCTGTTGCGGCGTTTCCTGACGCGTTTTTACGAACTGCATTTACGTAGTCATCAACAAAGGCATCTGCATCTTTGTAAACACAAACGCGTTCGATATCTTCAGAGTTGATGTAGTTTTGAACCGCGCGTAGAAGGTGAGTTTTTCCAAGACCACTTGCACCGTAAATAAACAGCGGGTTTGCCTTACCTTTTGCGTCGTTTGCAACATTTAATGCATGCTGATGTGCAAGCTCATTCTCGTCACCAACAACAAAGCGATCAAACGTGAGGTTTGAATTGAAAGATGTCTCCTCATAAAGAGGATTACTCTTACGGCGCTTTAAGGTCTGTTGTTTTAATTCTTCAAGACTTTGTTCTTGGGATTCAAAATCTTGAATCTGCTCTGGAACAACTGCTTGTATAGGAGCAGTTTTTTGCTTCCAAGCATTGAACTCTTGAGGAGTCATTGTGGAAGTAGTGGTAACAGGAGTAGAAGACTTTGTAAGAGTAAGGCTCAAAATAATGTCTTCAAAGGCTGCTGCCGAAAGGCATCTCTCAACAATCGGCATATTCTTAAGAATACGGTTATATGCCAAGCGCATTGATGTTTCAGCACACAGTGCGTTATCTTCAACTTTAATTGGAGTGCAGGTTCTCAACATAGCGATAAAAGCCTCTGGCTGATTCTCTTCGACCAAGAGGTCAATTGCGTCTTGCCACAGAGCTACTGCGTCTGAATCAATTGATGCATCCATACGTGTCCAATCAAAATGTTGAAAATTGGGACACCTAGTATAGAGGAATGTTGATAACTTTCAGCGAATAATGTTGAGAAACTCTATGAAAGGAGAGTTTCTCCAATAGTAGTGAGCTTATATTTCTGCCCAACTTTTCCGATTATTCCTATGTTTACCAGCGATTTTAATTCTCTTGACCACGTTGGTGTTGAAAGTCCATAGGTACTTGTTAACTCCGTTGCTCCAACCCATTCATGTTCAGAAAGGTATTGAAGAACTTGTTTTGCTCGATCTGTAAGTATCAGATTAGGAAGTTGTGCAGCTGTCTGATGAGATACTGCTTGTGGAGCATGTGAAACTGTCTGTTGGTTCTGATTTATAGGTAATTCTTCAGCTTCTTCTTGAGTTGGAAGCGTCTGAATGTGCGCATCTTTAGAGCGGCGTGTTGACAAGGTAACAATGGTTCCGCCAGAGATATTGTCTTCGAGGGTAAGACTTCCACCCTTCTCAACCATGTATTGTTGAGCATAAGGAAGGCCAAAACCAACGCCTCTAATAAACGATTTCATCTCTTCTGTTGCAGAAGAAGTACCAAACTCAAGAGCTCGATTTTTCTCTTTAATACCAGGTCCCTGGTCTGAAAACCTAATGGTATTTCCGTTATCCATGATTGAAATTGTAGGTGCTACAAATCGAGCGTGAATGAAATTTTCTACAATCTCGCGCATAACCATAAAAGGAATTTTTCCTCCCTGCTCATGAGCAAGCTGGTTAACGGTAGCTGCAATTTCATCAAGATAAGAACGAACGTCTTTTGGCTCTACGAGAACAACACGAGGTGCTGCGGCTTTATCGTCATACACCGCAATACGTGCAGCATAACGGACGGTGAGAGAATTATCAGAACCAGCGTCTTTTTCATTCTGGTTTGTGTTTTCCTCAACAAAAGGAAAGAAATCTCTTGCCATGACACCCCCTTTTCAACAATTGTTAAACAAATGAAGAAAACTTTTCGTTTTCTTTTACGATGAATGAAAGTTTTCAACAAGTGTTAAACATCTGTAGATAACTTTATATCTTTGTGAAAGACGTACTGAATGATAGTAGCATTTAACGGATATATTTCAGCTTACAGAAATATTCCTTTCAACAAATTTCTTCACTTATCACAAGTGAAAATTTCAATATGAAAGGTTTTCTCGCTAGGTTTTTGAATAAAAAAGAGAAAAAGTTGAGGTATTTGCGTAGAAAATTTGACAGGTACCCATAAACGCGAGTACAATCTGTAAGCTTTTTAATCGATACTGTACCCGTTCGGGAGGAAATAGCTATGAAGCGTACCTACCAGCCAAATAAGCGCAAGCGCGCAACTACCCACGGTTTCCGTGCACGTATGGCAACTAAGAATGGTCGTGCCGTTCTCGCTCGTCGCCGCCTTAAGGGCCGTAAGCGCCTCACCGTCTAAGGAATGTTTCTGTGAAGACCATTAAATCTCGTTCAGAGTTTGAAAGGGTCTTCTCTGCGGGGAAGAGGGCTCAAAGTTCTGTTCTTCGTATACGAGTAGCACCATCCACTGAGGCACATCCTTCCGAGGTAGCCTTTGTAGCTCCAAAAAGATTAGGTAACGCCGTATTTAGAAACAGGTGTAAACGCGTTCTGCGCGAAGCAGCTCAAAAGAGCGGTTTACCTGTTGAGGGATACGGCATTATTCTCTTTGCGACTAAAGATACACACAGCACTAATCCTGCTGATATAAGCGTTTCTTTGGATGCTCTGTTAAGAAAGGCAGGGGTCAAATGAGCGAGAAAAGACAAGATTCTTTTCTCGCAAACTTGTTCCTAGGTGCTATTCGTTTCTATCAAAGAAACATTTCTCCCCTTTTTAAGCCTCACTGTATTTATCGGCCCACTTGCTCCGAATATGCAGTTCAGGCCATACAAAAGTATGGTGTTAAAAAGGGAAGTTGGCTTGCTCTTAAGCGTATTGCTCGCTGTCACCCTTTTCATAAGGGAGGATACGATCCCGTTCCGTAAAGGAACGCACCGGAGGAAATATGTGGGATTGGATTGTTAACTTTCTATACACAGTCTTAGCGGGACTTCAATCATTCTCGGGAGACTGGGGTATGGCAGTTATCCTGCTTACCATCATCATCCGTATTATCCTGGTTCCAATGACCAACAAGCAGACGGCCTCTATGGCTCGTATGAGCGTTGTTCAGCCAAAGCTCAAAGAAATCCAGGAGCGCTATGCTGATGATCCAGTAAGACAGAACGAAGAAATGCGTAAGCTTTACGCAGAGATTAACTTCAATCCACTCGGTGGTTGTCTTCCTCTGCTTCTGCAGTCCCCTATCTTTATTGCACTCTTTACCGTTGCAAAGATGGTTCCAGTAGATTCTCGTTTCTACAACATTCTTCCTTCTATCGCACGAGCAACGTCTGATATTTTTGCTGTTGATGGCCTTGTTGCTGCTATCCCTTACATAATTTTTGTTCTTCTATTTGGTCTTACAACCTTCTTTTCTATGGCAGTAAATGCTCGTACAAGTTCTGGTGAGCAGCGAACCCAGCAATACATGATGGGTGGCATGATGACCCTCATGATGCTCTGGTTTGGTTGGACTGTGCCAGCAGCTGTTCTTCTCTACTACGTTACTTCTGGTATTTGGCAGCTTGCTCAGCAGCAGCTTATTACCAAGCGCATTATGGAAAAAGAGAAGCTTAAGGCTGAGGCTCAGATGGCTAATAAGCCAATCGAGGTTGACGTGGTGAGAAAAGAAAAGAAGCCACGCCCTCACAAAAAGGCTTAGTAGCTGAGAGTAAACAAAATAACTTTTGTTTACAAATTATTTTAATGGCAGATTAATAGTTAAACTTTTTATATTGACTGGAGGACGACATGGAGGATGAGACTTTCGTTTCTGAGCCAAACGCTCTTAATGAGTCTCCTGTCGTTGATTCACAAGACGAGTTTGCTTCAATTCGAGAGCATTTTGAAGCTGGAATTCAGCTTACTGATGCTGAGATGAATAAGATTGCTGATACTGCTGTCTTTTATCTAAGAGAGCTTCTCTCCTTCTTTGGCGAGAATAGCTGTGCAATTGACGAGTATGACGGTGAAGATGGAGAGCTGATTCTTGACGTAACTGGCGGTGATCTTGCAATCCTTATTGGTCGTCACGGCAATACGCTTGAGGCTCTTCAGATGGTTCTCTCTTCTCTTATGAGCGCTAAGCTTCACTTCCACTATCCAGTATCTGTTGATGTTGAAAGCTACAAGAGCCGTCGCCGTAATAAGCTTCAAGAGATGGCACTCTCTGCTGCTACCCGTGCTAAGAAGACTGGTAAGGTCTCTCTTGCTCCAATGAGTGGCTATGAGCGTCGCATCATTCACATCGCACTGAGAGACAACCTTGAGGTTACTACACACTCTGAGGGCGATGATCCATATCGTCGTGTTGTGGTAACCGCTATCAATAGCTAAGAACCTCTAACAAGCTTTAGTAATTTGATGAGGAAGGTTTACGCCTTCCTCTTTTTTTGTGACAATTCTTCTTGTTACAAGAAGTTTTGTCACAGGAGAAGTAATGTTTGAATCAGAGAAGTCCTTATACAATTCAAAAGAGAATGTACTTAAAGAACTTCTCCTTAACTATGGAATTAATTCAACAGAGCACCAAAGAAGACAACTTCTAAAACATATTGAACTACTAATTGAGATAAATAAGAATCTGAACCTCACAAGAATTACTTCAGTTGATGACGCGCTAGTGCTCCATATTCTTGATTCTTTGTTACCACTCAAAGTGTGTAATGAGTTTTTATCTGGTACTCACAACTATATTGATATTGGTACCGGTGGAGGCTTTCCTGGACTGCCTCTTGCAATCATGAGTGAAAATAAAACACTATTGGTTGACTCTATTGGAAAAAAGATCAATGCAGTTCAGTCAATGATTGATGAGATTGGTCTAAATGAGAGAGTTAGGGCTGAGAAGTTTCGTGCAGAAGAAATTTCAAATAGTTATAAACTGAACTTTGATTTTGTGACTTTTAGGGCCGTTGCGAAGACAAATATTCTTTTGGAGTATGCAGAGCCTTTCTTAGCCCCCCAAGGCACTCTTATAGTAATGAAGGCCAATGTTGATGAGATAGAGCTTCAGGACGCCTCTCAGGCAGCTAAAATTTTTGGATACGAAAATGTTTCACGTGAAACATTTGAGTTACCAAATAATCTTGGCCATCGAGAAATTCTTTTATACAAAAAAGTTGCAAAAAGCAAAATCAAATTACCAAGAAAAACTGGAATGGCTAAATCAAATCCGTTTGTTGCAAGAAGAGGGTAATTGTGGAATGTTTCACGTGAAACATTCTGTATTATTAAATAAACTTGGTCAAACGGAGGATAAATGAGCTATAAAGATCTTTCGAGGGGATTTCAGGATAGAGATCCTAAAGTTCTGGCAGTAATTAATCAAAAAGGCGGAGTTGGAAAATCAACTACTGTAATTAATCTTGCTGCTGCGTTAGGTGAAACAAAAAAGAAAGTTCTCATTATTGATTTTGACCCACAAGGAAATGCGACAAGTGGTTTTGGAATTGATAAAGAGGAACTTGAAGCTGATATTTATGACGTAATTCTCAATGAAACGCCAATTGAAGAAATATTGCAGCAAACAGTTCAGAAATACGTAACTATTGCACCAGCAACCATTCAACTTGCCGGTGCTGAAATTGAACTTGTCTCCGTTGACTCAAGAGAAAACATTTTAAAAAGAGCAATCGACCAGGTTAAAGAGTATTTTGACTATATTTTGATTGATTGCCCACCATCATTAGGACTTCTAACAATTAACGCCTTAGTTGCCGCAAATAGCATACTTATCCCAATTCAGTGCGAGTATTATGCACTAGAAGGCGTTACTAAGATTGTTGAATCAATGAAGATGGTGCAAAAACAGCTTAATCCAGATCTTGAAATCTTTGGCGTAGTAATGACCATGTTTGATAGCAGAACTTCCCTATCTAAGCAGGTAGTTAATGAAGTATCTAACTACTTTGGTAACAAGGTATTCAAAACACTTATTCCAAGAAACGTCAAAATTGCTGAGGCACCAAGTCATGGTTTACCAGTAACCATGTATGCACGAATAAGTATGGGCGCACTTGCATATAACAAACTTGCAAAGGAAGTGAATCGTCGTGGTTAAAAAATCAGGACTTGGCAAAGGCCTTAATTCGCTCTTTAGCGAGGTAGATGCAGAGGTCGGCAATAAAAAAGAAACTACTACACTGCCTTTAAAAAAGATTAAGCCAAATAAAGACCAGCCTCGCAAGCGTTTTGACGAAGCTGAGCTTACTGAACTCAGTGATTCAATTAAGCAAAACGGCATTCTTCAGCCACTTCTTGTTCGAGAGAAGGGCGATCACTACGAAATTGTTGCTGGTGAGAGACGTTTCCAGGCTGCAAAACTTGCAAAATTAGAGGAAGTACCTGTTGTAATCAAAGCAATTTCTGACGAGGAAGTATTCAAGCTTGCTCTTATTGAGAATTTGCAGAGATCTGACTTAAGCCCAATCGAAGAAGCACAAGGTTATAAGCAACTAATTAAACAGGAGAACTTAACCCAAGACGATTTG
>ERZ772957.102-NODE-102-length-69382-cov-9.275477_pt1 | contig 69382 bp, 69 predicted proteins | sample MGYA00580682_ERZ772957 | MGnify/ENA primary metagenome ERZ772957 (study PRJEB29015, sample SAMEA2737921) | human oral metagenome | biome: human oral; feature: human-associated habitat; material: dental | place: China | collected 2025 ... | reverse complement strand
GCATCAACGAATTGCTCAAGAACAAGGCCAACCTTGTCCATTCACGCCATCGCTCTGTACATAACTTCCTTATGAATCTCTGTGCGGCACTGGCAGCATACTGTTTCTTCGAGAATAAGCCCGAGGCACTGCCAGTGCGTATTGAAAAGAGTAGGCAATTGGAGCTATTCTAAGCAAATCCTTATCCCGAACTGGCGTAAAAGTTAGGATGAACGTTATTTCAATGTTATGATATCCTTCCAGCGAGTGGTTGGATTTTTGCTCCTAAACTCATGTTTAATGGCATTAGCAAAGGAATAAGCTTTTCCCTCACAGCCTTTAGATGTATATTGTTGACTGCCAAGAACGATAAACTCTGTGCCATTAATTTTGTTAAGGTGGTCGACGATGGCATCCAGTCGGCGCAGTTTCTCAATCTGTTCGGCAGTTATGTCGAAGAAGTCTTGTTGGATGGGAGCGTTTGGCGCTATTCCCATGACAATAACACCAGCTTTCTTATAATGATAATCTTGTCGATATAATTTTTGCAGCACATTGTTGGCGGCCTTTACAATGGCTATGGAGTTGTTAGTGGGCGTAATGAGTCGCATTTCTTGAAAGTTCCAATATTGCGGTAAGTCCTCGCGGAAGGCATTAGTGTGAAGGAATACGCCAACGATGGAGGCAACCGTTCCTTGCCGACGCAGTTTCTCTGCGCATCGGGCGGCAAAGTTAGACACGTGGGTGCGCAGTCCATCAAGGTCTGTTATCATACCATTGAAAGAGCGACTCATACAAATAGATTTCTTCTTAGCCAGTTCCTCATTAGGTATGCAATCTTCTCCGTTCAGTTCGCGCCATGTTCGTTCAACCACGATGTTTTTAAATGTAGCTCTTACCCACGAAAGATTACGCTCAGCGAAATCGAACGCCGTTTGCACGCCCATTGCTTGGAGGCGTGTGGCATAACGCCGCCCTATCCCCCAAACCTCGCTAATAGGAAAAAGTTTCAGTGCCTTAACACGTTTCTCATCGTTGTCGATAAGGCAACAATGGTGATACCCCAGGTGTTTCTTAGCAAAATGACCAGCCATCTTTGCAAGTGTCTTGTTGGTAGCGATGCCAATGCTTGTTGGTATTCCTACGCTACGCTTAATCCTCTTGTGTAACTTTTCTCCCCAATCCTTCAAGTCCAGCTGGCCTATTCCATTAAAATAAACGAAACACTCGTCGATGCTATATCGGAAGTATGCAGGCGATTCTTTCCTGATAATCTCCACCACGCGTCCTGTCAATTCGCCATATAGTTCGTAGTTTGACGAAAATACGGCGATGTCTTGATTAGGGAACAGCTCTGCTAGCTGGTAGTAGGGCATGCCGGCTTTGATGCCCATGAGCTTGGCCTCGTTCGAACGTGCCACCACACAGCCATCATTATTGCTGAGCACAACAACGGGTTTGCCATTCAGGTCGGGGCTAAATACACGCTCACACGACACGTAGCAATTATCGCAATCAACAATACCGTACATTTCCTAGTATTTTCTCCAGTTTTTAATTGTCCAAACAACCACGCCCCACACCTCAAAAGCGTCGTCTTCATCAATCCTTATGGGCTTGAAGTTTGTGTTGGCCGGACGCAGTTCTATGTATCCTTCCTGGCGATGGCTAAGGTCGAGATACTTGATGGTGAACTCTTCATTGATGTAGCCCACCACAACATCCCCGTCTCTTGGCTCAATAGAGCGGTCGATAACGGCAATGTCTCCATTGCATATACCAGCCTCTATCATCGAGTCTCCTTCTACTTTACCATAGAAAGTGGCCTCGGGATTGCGTATGAGGTCGTTATTGAAATCGAGCGTCTCATGTATATAGTCGTCGGCAGGCGAGGGGAACCCCGCCTTTACTCCTTCGGCGATGGGCAATTTCAGTTCTTTTTGAAAGTCGCCCCGAATGATTTGAATACTCGTCATGTATATACTTTCTCTTTTGTCTAGTTCAGAAGAACTTCCCCGAGCACGGCAAGCCTGATTTTTGGGATAGTTCCTCCTTGGCATTATTTAGCCAAACACCTATTTATATATATCCCTCTTGGTCGTAACCTTTCCGTTCTTGATGGATGAGCGTTATTAGTTGTCCAAGCTCTCGCACATCAGTCTGCATCTCTTTAAACATGGCATGCTGCTCATCATATCGCCGGCTAGACCCCGATTTCAATCGGTCGGCAATGTCAGAAGGGATTAAGAACGATGCGCGTTCAGTTCCAATATGTCGTTCAAACTCTGTCAGAAAGATGTGTATTCCTGCCAAGTCGAAATCACCGAAATGCAAATAACGATTGGGTATGGTTGTGAGCCATTTCCTTAGGTCGTTGGATTGTGGGTAGCGCGACACAAAAAGAGTTTTGTTGGGCAGTGCATGTGCGCGCAGATAATTCTCAAAGAACTTCTTTTGCTTGCGAATTAGCCTAAAATTCTCCATGTTCTCTATTCCGATAACGATAACGTCGGCAGGTATTCTAAAACCCTCCCATTGTGTCACGAACAAAAAGCTACCCTCATGCGGATTAACCACAAATGGCTCATCGTTTAGCAGACACGCAATGGGTTCGTAGCTGTTAACAGGAAAACCAGGACACGAACGGATCGTCATCAACTTCGAATTACCCGTTTTGTTGGCCATAGCAGCACGTGTTTCTGCGTTCTCCACTTCAAGTACACGATAGCTTTCATCCCTGTCTGTAAGAAATCTCTTCAACATTTCAATGTTGCGAGCGCGGTACGACTTCCTCGAACCACGAGTAACAACCACAAGCAAGCCCTCCGATAGCAGTTCTTCGAGTAGCTTTCCACCTATTTTAGACCCTGCCACCTGTTCCCCAGCAACCAAACTTTGTATCGCTTTTCCTATCGCCATAATCTTATGGGTTACGTTTCAACAATTTTTCCACTCGCGTTTTCACGCCCTGCTTGCTCAACAAGTAGGTATATCTATAGTCGTAAGGGTTGTACGATGTTGGCGAACTGTTGATAAGATAAATGTTACGCGAGGTGGCAAATTGCAGAATGCCCTTGATATTGTTCGGGTGCAGTCGTCCAATCTCGTCCATCATGCAGTGCACGATGAACTCTCCGCTCTTTCGGGCGGCCTTTTTCTTAAATACATTGATGAGCATGATGTTCACCATTGCCTTCACCAGAATGTCTGTACCATCAGAACCAACATTGTTGATGCGTTCAACCCAATTGGTGTCGTTGTCGTTTTCCTTTACGCGAAACTGCAAGCGGAATGCGTCGCCCAGCGAAACAGTTGTTCGACTTGGCTCGTTCTGCAACTGATGCGAAAGACTTTTAAGGTAATCCACCACCTTACGGTTCACCTCATCGCGATTATCGTTAGAAAAAAGGTTCAGCTCACCAATCGAGAAGGCATTCTCTGCGGTGTAGTTGTGAATAGACATGAGCAATTGCATCAGCCTGTCCGACGATTCGTCTGCCCTTAGTTCTATGCTTTTGATTACGCCGGCAAAATTCTTCTCAACGAAGTCGCGGTTAATGTCTAGTATTACGCCATCTACATCCGACCTCCGTTTCAGCAAACTGCCAATCTCGGTAGAGATACGGCCAAGTATGTCCTTGTAATGCTCGCTAGTACGCCTGCGAAACTCCTCAATCTTGTTATTGTCCATAAAGTCTTGCAAGTCGGCAGCTATTTGCAAGTAATCGTTGTCTGTAATCGGCATCGTGTTGAAGTGGAACGCGTTTTGCGGCTTAAAGTTTCGGTTAAAGTTCACCACAGCGTCTTTTAGCCTTTCAATCGTTTCACGCTTCTGATTAACCGAACCTCTTAACAGGCTCAACAGCTGTTGGCAGTCTTGCTTAGTTGCAACAGGTTTGTTGTCCGTAAGCAGTGTTTCGGGTACAAGATGTTCGTTCTCCACCATTTGGTGATACAAGTTCAGTCCTTCGCGGCGACGAGTAAGGTCTTTACTAATGGCCTTTTGTCGTTCTTCCTGTTCCTGCCGTTTCTTTTCCACCCTTGTTTTCTTGTCCTCATATCGCTTACTCATCCTGGTTAGTTGCTGCTCAATGTCCTTTATGTCCTTTCTTATTTCGGGTTCCTTAGCAAAGAGGTTCTGTTGAGCGTCGCGATACCTAATAACCATAGGCCGTTCTTTGTTTATTTGTTGTAGCAAGTCCGCAAGTTGTTCTATGGCTCGGCGATACTGTCCCAGCAAGTTCACGTCTACGCCTTTTCCCGACAACTCTGCCCTTTGTTGCTCCTCCAATTGTTTCTTTTGGTTGGAAAACTCTTTCTGTCGGGCCTTTGTCTCTGTTTCCAAAGCCGTTTTAAATGCGCTGAGCTTACCGTCAAACTCCTTCGATTGTCTATTGAAGTGCAAGTCCAGTTCTTTTAGTTCCTTTTTATGCCGTGTTTCGTGTCGCTCCCGTTCATCCTTCTCCGCCTGCACACAAAGCAAAGCCGCGTTAAAGGCCCGCTCGCACACCTTCTTTTCTCGTTCAATCATTTCCTGTTCGTCCATTTTCAGCTTGTGCTGTTGGTTTTGCAGGTCTTGTCGTTTCGTAGGTATCTGTTCCTCTTCCACCCGCAGATGGGTTGCTTTTTGGCGCAAGGGGTTCAGCATTGTGGCATATTTCTTTCCAAGTTTTGCCGTGTCTTCTTCAAGCGTAAGGGGTAAATCGTTCAGCTTGCGGTTTATCTGTTGCAGCTGTTCTTCAAGCTTTTTCTTTTCCTTTCGATATTCGTCGGGGGTGCGATGTGTTGCATCTACATCTGATAAGTTAAGGCGCACGCCAAACAAACCCTCGGCCAAAGTGTCCACCTGTGGCTCCAAACCTTGTGCATAGAGAACTCTCTCCTCGTCAACCACCTTGCCGATAGTGTTCTCCCATCCCTCTACATTCTCGTTCAGCCATTGGTATAGCGAACCATCCAGATGCGACAATAAACCTTCTATCTTTGCAATCTGCTCGCGACATGATGAGCGGCTAGCCTCAAACTCTTCTTGTTCGCGTTGTGCAATCTTTTTCAGTTCGGCCTCCTTCATTTCAAATTCGGCCGTAAGTTGTTCCATCTGACTTTTAACAACAGCCTGCTGTGCGGCATTTTCCTTCTCCTTTACGTCTAGTGTCCTAATCTGCTCCGCTATGGTTTGCATCTCGTTGGCTAAGGGATGCCACGATTTTAGTTCTTTCAATACAGCGTCAGCCCTATGTTGTTCGGCCTGCAACGCCTGCAAACGTTCGTCCGACTCGTGTCGCCATGCCGCAAAAGCGTCCGTTCTTTGGTTTCTGTTTTTCGTTCGTTCGTCTTCCAGCCGCTTACGTTCTGCTTGTATCTTGTCTTGTTCTTGGTAGAAACGTTCTTTTTGGTCGTTGTCAAATGCTTGTTGCGCATTCTCCAATTTAGCTTTGGCAATGTTGTATTTCTCTTCAATCGAGGCATGGGTCTTCAACAAGTCGTTTAGCAAAGTCTGCTTATTGTCAGCCTCTTTCTTTATCGTGTCTTCCTGACAGGCAAGTTTCAGTTTGTCTTCGATGCCCATAGCCTCAAATTCTTTTCTTGCCTGCAACACCTCATCTAACTTTTGTTTCTTGCCGCCCAGTTTCTGGTTAAGCGAGTTGTTCTCCTTATAATATTCGGCCGTAAGTTCCTTTTCGCGGTTGCGTTCTTTCTCTATGGCCGCCTTGGTCTCTGCTGCATCTGCCTCCAACAGTGGTATCTGTTGCTCGTTGTCGGCCACCGCATGGTTCAGCATGTGCCACACATCCCTCAGTTGTTGGTCTAAGGCCACAACCTTCCTACCTTGTTCTGCAATCTTCGATGCTTGTTGTCGTACGGGGTAGCTGCCGTCTCGTGCCTGCCTAAACCAGCAGTCAATCTCATCATACTCGCGTTCAAAGTCGGTCACAAGCCGGCGGTAGGTTTGTAAGTCAACGGGCACTTCTTCGTCGGCCATAGATTGTATGATGGTATTCTTCACGAAGTCGGCATCAAGCTTAGTGTTCAAGAAAACGTTTTGTATACTTCGGGGTATGTTCTGATAGTGGGTGCTCTGCACTAGCGCATAGCGTGTGTACTTATTGTCGCGCGTGTTTCCAAAGATGATGTCTCTGAACATCACGCCCGAATCAATCCTTGCCGATACAACAACGTTCTTGTCAATGCGTTCGCGTATCCTCACCCAGTCGCTCAACACCTGTTTGTCTTCGCCTACTAGCCATTCGCGCTGATAAGGCGCATCAATAAATCGCCACGACGCACGCCCTTGGTAACGGCTCACCAAGATGGTGTATGCGCCATTGTCGCGCATCACCTCGTAAAGGATGTGCGAGTTAGATTGGCGGAAGTAAAACTCGTCAAACGATTTCTGCCCTTGCTGAATGCCCAGCCTATGTTTGTCGGCGTTATAGAAGAACAAGAGCGCGCGCAACACGGTGCTTTTGCCCACGCCCTGCGTACCTGTGAAGTGCACGTTTCCGTCTACCGAAATTTCAGCATACGGAATATTGGCGCTATTTACAAACACGATTTTATTCAGGAACTTCATCTTCGTTGGCTATTTGTATCATGTTAACAAGTTCCTCTGCATAGCGAAATGCCGAAGTAACCTTGTACGTCTCGTCTTGTTCGCTTACGCATTCGGCAAAGCCCATGTTTCCCATCTCTTGCAGCAGCTTGTTTACAATCTCTAAGTTAGAACCCACACCATATTTCTTAAACAAGTGTCCGGCCTTCTCCTTCAATTCAATGTCAAGACTTATCTGTTCTATCAGGTTGCTCTTGCGAAACTGATAGCCGGCCGTAAACGACTGGTTGTAACATTTCAGGAAGTCAAGGTAGTCTAGCCACTTGGCGAAACTCTCCAGCTTGCTCTCTATGGCTTGTTTGTTTTCCCCCATTCGCGACAGGTAGAAATATCCGTTGCCCGTTTCAAGCCTTAGTCCTATTTCTTTAAAGTAGTCGGCATAGTCGTTCATGTTCTCTTCTATGTCTTCATACAGATGCCTAACCGTACTGTCTGTACTGTCCACCGATAGAAATTCTCCTCGGCTCAGTCGTTCGTATATTCGTTGTGTATTATTTCGCATAGACGATGGGATATTCAATGTCTTGATAAGTTGCATATTCGCCAGTAAGCTTGCATTCGTCGGCATGCAGTATAACCAGTTGGCAAAATAGGGTGGCGTGGTCTTCGATATTGCGCTCAACCTTATAGTTATATGCCAGAACGAACTCAAACAGGTTGTACCCCGATGCCGCAAAAGCGTTCCACACTTCTGTTGGGTCCACCTCCTTCAATTGTTGCACATGTTCCTGCAAGTCCTCATCGGTCAGTGGCTCCGCCTCTGTGCGTGCTGTTTTCTGCACACCGTTGTGTTCGGCAATTCGCCTTAGCACCTTTGCCACCCCTTCGTTCTCTCGCAGCATTTCCAGCGAAAGGCGTATTTTGCTGTACTGCCTACCTTCCATCCATAGTGGGTTCGTGTCTTCAAGCACCTGCACAATGTTTGTGTCGGTTTTTATAAGCAGTTGGTCTTGCAGGTATTTCAGCTTGCGTATCTTCTTATACAGCTGGTTTTGCAAGTCAATTTGGTTGATGTACACAATAATCTGCCTGTCTATTTCCATCAAGGCATGATAGGCCTCAACAAAATCGTGCCTCACGTCGCTGCACGTCTTAGCCATGTGTGGGTCGTTGGCCATGATGAAGAAGGCCTGTTCGGTATCCATCAGCTTTTCGCACTCTTTTATCATTGCCCGTATGCTGTGGCTTTTTTCGTCCAGGTTTTTCAGTCGTTGTTTCTTTATGTTGTAGGTAGGCTCTTGCTTATAGGCATTATCCATGTTGCGTTTCAGGTCAACCACATTCTTCAAAGTTCTAAATCCCGTCTTCTTCAACAGTTGCCTCACGCTGTCTTGATAGCCGGCCTTACGGTTAACGTTGTTTTCTTGCAGAAAATAGCCGATATGCTCTTTCAGCGTGTTGATACATTCTTGCACGCTCAACACGCTTATTTCTTCATTCACGTTCAGCACCTCTTCAAAGAAGTTCAGGTAGTCGCTTTCAATTTCAACGGTGTTACCTGTTTCCACAAGCACGCCATAGTCCACCAGACGTTTTAGTCGGGTTTCGTTTCCTCCCACCAGGTCGATGGCCAGCCCTCGCGGAAACTTCAACAGCTTTCGCTTTTCAAACATCTCGCTTAGCAATGTCTGTTCGCGTGCGAGTGTCTTCGTTAGCTCTTCTATCGTTCTGAAATGTGTCAGAATGTCCATAGCAAGTAATCTTCCAAGTAAGACTGCTTCATTGTGCAAGCCTCCGAATTTAAGCAGGTTATGCCCTTCTTGGCAACAAGTAAGTAACTTGGCATTTAGCCACTTCGCGCATTGGCTTGTTTCTGCGTTGCAAGAAAAATGTTCTACCCAGCATGTTGCTAAGGCAAAAGTACGAATAATATGCGAGAAAGCCACTCTTTGGGATAAAGAATTGTTTATGCGCCTTAATGCTCACACCAACAAGGTTATAGTGGGCGCAAAGGCATACATTGGGGCAATAACAAAAAGAGGAACACCTGTTTTAGGTGTCCCTCTTTAAGTGATTCCGTTGGGGTTCGAACCCAAGACCCACAGCTTAGAAGACCGATATTTGAAATTGACGTAACGCGCTAGGAGTTAAGGTTTTATGCGGTGAAGACTAAGTGCAATTTATTCGTTTTTTCGCGGCGCGGCCGATTATCTGTAAACAATTCCGCTAATATGGAAGGTTGGCTGGCTGTTTTCGCCCACCACAACCACCGACAGCTCGGCAATGCCGCGGCCGTTGTGCGCCCTCACCTCGTCGGCTATGATGTCGGGCAGCATGCGCGCATCGTTGTCGAGATTGCCCCTAACGAGGTACTTGGACTTCGTGTCGTGGCTGTATGTGTCATCGCTGTTTTTGGAGGGGACGTTCACGCGCGTGTACGTGCGTGGGAACTGCCGCACCTCCATCAGCTTGCCGATGGCCGCACGGCCGCTAGGCACTTCGCCGTTGGTCACCTCGATGCCGTGCGCGCGTATCGCCTCGTAGTCGACGTAGACCGATTGGCGGTAGCCTGTGTCGGTATAGCTGCTGGCGCATGCCGTGAATAGTGCGGCGATGGTCGCCGCGAAAAGAAGTCTAATTGCGTTCATGTCGTTTTTGTTTTTATGTTTGAAAATTACGTTTAAGCAAAAAATATATGTACGCCGAAATTTTTTCGGCATCCACGTTATTAATGATTTACGAAGTAAATTATTAATTTTCGGGATTAGTATATATTATATATATTATTATATTAACTAAGCATATTATCGCAGGCGCGAGCGTGCATGCGCGTACACACGCGTACGCGAGGGAATTTGCAACTTACTGATATTCAACGAAATATATTTTGTATTCGGGTATTAACGGACATGTGTGTCCGTTATTCGGGTATTAACGGACATGTGTGTCCGTTATTCGGGTTACCCTTTCGTTATTGCACCCATCACCCGATATATTGCCCTTATGTCTTTTATCGGCAATTCCAAGTCGGGGTATATGCGTTTGCCGCGGCCGTTGGTGGCCGTATTGAGTGCGGACAGCCTTACGCGCGTATTGTCCTCCGACGGATAGGCTAGCCGTATGGTTCTAGTGTCCGCCGTCATGATTAGGTACTTTCCCCCTGCCATCATCGCCCCAGCGGTGGGCAGCACGAAAATGGTATCACCCGATGCGTACTTAGGTGCTGCATCCTCGCTGTGGTACTCGATGCCCACGCATCCAGCGAAGTACGGCACGGACACGTGGCCGATAGTCGGGTAGTTGTCGGGCGTGAGTGCCGCGCCCCTATCCGCCTGCGCGTACACGTTGAGGATGGGCTGCGCGTCGCGCCGCTCACCGATGCCGAAGAGGTCGCGCCCCACTATGGCTGTTATCTCGTAGAGGTAGGCATCTTTGAAATTGTTAGCGAGAAACCGCGTGTTAAGCCCTTGCCGCGATATTCCCAGCCGCTCGGAGAGCCACGTTAGGTTTACCTTGTTGGATAACAGAATTTCTCTTACTTCCTTTCCTGTCATAATCTTATTATTTCGTTAGCCTGTCCACCATAGCCGTTAACTGCTGTATCTGTTGTTGTGAGGTGGCCACTACGTCTATCAGGTGCGACTTCTGTTGTTGTGAGGTGTCCAGCTCCTTGGTGAGTGTGGCCACTGTTTCCGTAAGCGTCATAATGGTGTCCTTGCGCGTTTCATTGTCATAACCAGCATAATTGTATTGCGTGCCGATACTATCGCCGTCTACGTTGTTCTTTGTGCCGACGGACACAGCCCCAGATGCGGTGGCAATGGCCTGCATTCCTGATGCGCTAACGTTTATAACTCCATCATCAAAGAAGTAACCAACTGGTACTTTGAGAACATAGGCTAGGTTTTCGATGGTGCTAACCTTAACATCAGCACCAGCAAGTAGGTTCTCAATGGTCGTGCGTGAGACTTTGGTGAGTTCTGATAGCCGACTTTTGCCAATTTTACTTGCCTCTATTAATTCTTTTATTCTATTGATATTCATGTAGTTATCATAAAATGACCAATTAAGTTTACAAAGTTTAACACTAAAATGTTCATTAAAGTTTGCATATATGTTCATTAAAGTGTAACTTTGCATCAGAAATCAGAAACAAAGATACAAATAAAGTTTCTAAACGCACAAACTTTTGTGCAAAAATAAGAACCGCATGTGCGGTGGTTCCCCTGCCTGATGGGGCTGTAAGGCTCACGGATTATCCGAAACATAGAGCCGATGCAGAGGCCAATCGTAGAAGCAAGCAGCCCCTTGGGGGTCGAGGCAAGCAGCGAGGAAGAAAGTGATAAGCTAAGAAAAACAATGCTTTATATTTCTAAGCATAGGCAGGCGCCGTCGCATTCGGCATAATGGTGGGCGAACAATAGTACCCCCGAATAAACCATCATCGGTTAGCCTGCCACTAAACAAAAAATAGGGTAACATGGAAGAGAAAAAAAAGCCTGTTGTTCCCATCCTTCGTAAGATGAAGGTCGGGGACGTTGAAAAATGGCCTATCGAGCGCATAGAAGTGGTTAGAAATTCAGTGAACCGCTACATGGCGCAAAATAGGCGCAGCGGTGTTCGTTTCGCGCTGCGTAGCGTGAAGTTTGATATTACGATAACGCGTACGGCATGAACATAGACGTAAGGCTGTCGTGTTACGGCACGATAATGCGCGTAATGAACGCGGAAACGTTCAGCCAGAACCAAGCCGCCCGAATAGTGGGCGGCAAAATGCGGCTTGAACATCTGATAAGGGCAGGTAAGGTTCGCGCAATCAAGGCGAACGACACCGCCCAAAACGGCCGTTGGCGGATAAACGCTGCGGACGTGTTGAGAAATGCGCGTGCAGTTGACAGATGTGCGCGTATGTCAGTCCTGTAATCTTCAATACAACTTCCACCGCATTGCGGTGGTTCGCAACTCGGCGTTGGGAGGGGCGGTAATTGCAAAGAAACCTAAACCGCCTAGTGCGGCATGGTGAGCGGTCAGCGCAGAACAGCCATCCTCGCGTAAACATCGTATGAGCGAGTGAGAGCCAGAAATGGTATCGCGGTGCGCCCTAGGTCTACACGCATACTTGTGTAGGGTGAGGGCAGCATTCCCAGAAGAAACGCGATTTAAAGGGCGTGCGACCTAGCTGTGGGCGAGAGAACACACTCTCGGATAAAAAAGTGAAATCACGGGAGTAATATCACGTGTGTGCAGCCATAAGGTTAAGCTGCATTAAAAAAAATGGACGAAGATAATGAATAAAAAATATATAGGTAGCTGGCTGGACAGCCGCAGCGTGTTTTTTTCGAAAATATCGGGCGAGCGCATAACAAGGCGTGATGTTATCTTAACCCACACCATCGTAATAGGTATGATGGTGGGTGGGTTCATTGTTGAACATCATCCGCTCGTGTCGCTCGTAGCTGTGGCCGTCGTGGCATTAAGCGTGAAGAGATTGAATAAGGGTTAACATGTATTAGTTGTTGGTAGATTTAGGTTATTTAGTTTATTTTTTTTTGGCGCAGCAGGAGTGCGGACAAGTGATTGCCTGGGCGGTTCAATTCCGCCGCGTCAACAATTAAGCTCATGTGTTTTTCATAGGTAGTATAATTGTTTTTTGGAAATCGTTAGCGCGCGTGGCCGTGAGGTCGTGCGCGCTTTTTTATGGACATCTAGCTGTCCGCGAATGGTAGCGCGGAGCGTCTAAGGCACGGAAACGTATAGGCCGATGTGGTTCAATTCCACAATGTCCACGAATTTAAACCAAAATTAAAAGCTTATGGTATACGAATTTAGAACACTTCGTGCCGACGAGATAGAGTGTCGCGTCGGCGCGGTGACGGATAAGGGTGTTAGTCTCCTTATGTATAAGGATGCGCGTGTAGACATGCGCCTCCTTGACGAGGTCGTTGGCGCAGAGAACTGGCAGCGCAAGCACGAGCTTATAGACGGCCAGCTATTCTGTACTGTTTCAATCAGAAACGAGAAGGGAGAATGGGTTGGTAAGCAAGATGTTGGCACAGAGAGCAACACGGAGAAGGAGAAAGGGCGTGCATCTGATGCGTTCAAGCGCGCGTGCTTTAACTGGGGAGTAGGCCGCGAGCTGTACTCTTGTCCCTTCGTCTGGGTTAACCTGGCCCAGAACGAATGGAAGGCAAACGCCTATGGTAAGAGCCAACCTCGCGTTAAGTTCCATGTAAGCGAGATTGCCTACGATGATAACAGGAATGTGTCGCGCCTTGTCATCGTTGACGACAGCGGAAAAGTGCGATTTACGTTTGGGGGTGCTACGGCGCAACAGCAAGGGGCGCAGCCTCAACAACAGCCTCAACAACAACAGGCACCGACACAGTCAACACAGCAAAATGCTGATTACGAAAAGTTAAAGAAGGTTCTATCGCAGGTCGATAAAGTTAAAACACGGCAGGAGCTAATCGCCATTTATAACGCTAATCTAGCGTTAGGCGGATGTAAGCAGTTTATCGACGCTTGTATTGCTAAGCAGGCGGAGTTGAAAGAAATGCAAGAAAAGAAATGAAAAACATGGCAATACAAAAAATATTAGATTATGCTTTTCGAGAAGAATTGGTGTCAGCTTTGATGGACGGCGGGTTTGGTATTGACAAGGCGCAAAAAATCGTTGATAGTCGTCGACGAGTGGCCGTTAAGGAGGGTGCAATTGCTATTCTGGGAAAGGTAATCAAACTTTTGAGGGAGGAGAGGTTTGAAGAGTTAAAAGAAATGCTAGCCTTCTCACCTGCTGGCGATGGTTACGGATGTGATAATGAATATATAGACTTTTCGAGCCTAGACCAATCTAATCGTTCAAGATTAGATAAGAACTTTTCGGATATTGGTACAATAATAGATTTTCTAAATAAAGATGGGAAATAACGTATTAAAAAAAAGCGCGGTGGTATTCGACCCTACCGCGCACACCTACACGCTAGGGGATAAAAGGTTGGGCGGCGTTACAGCCATCGTAAAATGGCTGTTCCCCGACACATATAAAGACATACCAGCGCACATCCTCAACGCGGCCGCAGAACATGGCAGCCTTGTTCACGCTAAGTGTGAGCTATACGATGCTATGGGTGTGGGCGACGATATGGAGGAGGTGCAGGGTTACATCCGCCTGTTGACGGATGCAGGGTTGAAAACCCTAGCAAGCGAGTACCTTGTCGACGATGGCGCAGCCATTGCGTCGAGCATAGACAAAGTATTCGAGCCTGACGACAACGGCCTGTATACGCTGGGCGACATCAAATGTACGTCTAAGATACACGTGCAGAACGTCACCCTACAACTAAGCATATACGCTGCATTGTTCGAGAAGAACAACCGCGGCAAGAAAGTTGGTAAGCTGTATGTAATATGGCTGCCAAAAGCGCAGTATGGTAAGCCGCAGCTTATGGAGTTGCAGCGCATTCCAAAGGCTGCTTGTACCGCTATTATGAAGGCGTACTTGGCAGGTGAAGACCCAACGCCATTGCGCGATAAGTACTTCCCGAAGGATGACGGACTGAAAGAAGAGCCAATTCCAGAAGATTTATCAGATTATGACGCCGAATTGGCTGAAATTGAAGAGAAATTGGAAAAGCTCGAAGGGCGTAAGGAAGAACTGAAAGCGACCATATATGAACGTATGTGTGCAGGTGATGCTAAAAAGTGGACGGGAAGTCATGTGATACTTACGCGCAGGCAGCCTAGCGTACAAGAGCGAGTGGACAGCACGATGTTGAAAAAAGAATACCCTGAAATATTCAAGGCGTGCAAAAAAATATCGCCCGTTAAGGGTGGTGTTACGATAAGTGTAATAGCATCGGCTGACAAAGAGCCTGAACTTAAAGAGTAGATGTTATGGGTAAGACTATGAACAAGGTGTTCATTGTCGGCTATGCTGGCGGTGATGCCGAACAAAGGACGACACAGGGCGGTGTCAAGTACGCCCGTGTGTCACTGTCCACCTCATACGGAGGTTACAAAAAACAGGACGGCACGGACGTGCCAGAGCGTACGCAATGGCATCATTGCGTTGCGTGGAACAATATTGCCGACACGATGGGCAAGTACCTTAAAAAAGGCATGAAGTGCGCCGTTACTGGCCGTATCGAATACGGCACATACAAGAATGCGCAGGGTGTCGACATACCTACCACGGAGATAGTGGTCGAGGAGCTAACGCTGATGAGCCAACCCCAAGCGCAAGGGGTGCAGCCTCAACAACAGCCCCAGCCACAACAGCCACAAGTGCAGTATCAGCAAGGCGGTTATCAGCAGCAGCCACAGCCACAGCAATACGCCCCACCCCAGCAGCCACGTCAGGCGCAACAGCCGCAGCAATACGGCGGTTATCAACAGCAGGGGCAGCAATATGGCGGCTATCAGCAGGGCGCGCAGCAGTTTCCGCCGAACGTGAATGAAGACGGATTGCCATTCTGAATATGAAAAGTGTGCTTATGGAGAAGAGGGACGGCAAAGTATCGTTAGATACCGATTTGGAGTTTCTCTTCTCCACACTTCGCAATGGCCGCTATATAATCAGCGTTAAGCGCGCCAGTGAGCAGCGCACGATTGCGCAGAACGACCTCATGTGGTCGTGGTTCTCGTGCATAGAGAGCGAGACAGGCACGGCCAAGAATGACGTGTATATGTATTATTGCAAAAAATTCTTGTGTAAGGTAGTGAGCGTAGGCGAGCGCATGGAGAAGATTTACCAGACCTCATCAATGCTCAATACCGCGCAGATGGCCGACTTCTTGAAGAAGATACAGGCGGATGCTGCGGCAGAACTGGGAATAATGCTGCCTATTCCCGAAGATAGATACTTCGACGATTTTTATAACAAATATAAAACTTAAATAACATGGAGTTCAATAAGGTAAGTCTCACAGACAAGTACACGCTTAACGCCACGTATGTAAATGCTGATGGCGATACGATAACGTTATCGGGGTGTAATGCCGTTCACCCCGACTTGCTAAACGCGTTCCGCGCATTAGTGCCGCACTTGGCATTATTGACCGAACAGCGCGAGGCGTTTAACAAGACATTGCTCGACTTGGAGGAAGAGAAAGAAAACAAGGGTAAGGATAACGTGTATAAGCGTATCGGTGTTACGAGCGTAACGATAGGCGCGAAAGATGTTATCATTCTTGGCAATCGTGTAACCGATAACGGCGAGGTCATTAAGCTCGTCAGTCCCAAAGTAAACTTGGATAGCAGTATATACGAGCATAATAACTCTTTGTCCTTGGCGGTCGAGGGCTTGAAATACGAGGCTAAGCTGTACGTCAAGGAGAAAAAGTGGAAGTACATACAAACTACGTTGGAGTTTGTCGAGGAGAAGAAGGCGGATGTGGAAGAATATCCGTTTGACAACGTGCAGGCCGACGAGGTGCCGCGCGTCAGTGTCGAGTTCTCCGCAGATGTGCCGCCTGTCGAAGAAAAGCCGAAGAAAGGGCGAAAATCAAAGGTAGTTAAAATGAATTGAAATGAATTGATATGACCGCTAATGTGATGCGCTACGTGCGCACTCCGAACTGCTATAAGGTGTTGTTCCCTTTCCACCCACGACTTCTTGTGTGTGTCAAGCGTATACCACATGTGCGTTACAGGAATATCAATGGTGAACGTTTCTGGGAAGTCCATCCATATTATGAGGATAGACTTCACCTTATGGAGGATTGGGCTAAACGCAATGGATATGTCGACTGCGTGCGATGGGAGAAAGATGAAGAGTCTGTTGAGAGTTACGAAGTGCCGCCACTTCCAAAACTCGACGTGCCGCATAACATGACGTTAGAGCCGTACGAGTATCAGCGGCAGGGCATCGCCTACGCGTTGGAGCATAAGCGGTGCATCATGGGCGACGAGCCTGGCCTTGGCAAGACCGCGCAGGCCATCGGTACGCTTACGGCCAGCGGCGCATGGCCTGCCTTGGTGATATGCCCCACGGCGTTGAAGGTGAACTGGCAGCGCGAGTTCATGAAGTTCGGCGGAGTGCAGGCCGTCATCCTTGACGACAAGAACAAGGCCACCTGGCATAACTTCTGGCACACGATTAACCAGAAGGGCGAGCCGCTGGCCAAGGCGTTTATCGTCAATTACGAGAGTTTGAAGAAGTTCTTTGTGACGAAAATGAGCGACAGCCCGCGGTTCCAGTTGCGCGGCGTACACTTCGACGAGCGTATCAAGCTGTTCCGTTCGGTTGTTATTGATGAGTTTCACAAGTGTAAGAGCAGCAGAACGCAGCAGGCCAAGTTCGTTAAGGCGATATGCCAGGGCAAGGAGTATGTGTTGGGCTTGACTGGTACGCCAGTTGTAAACAACAACCTCGACTTGATAATGCCGCTTACCATCATGGGACGGCTCGAAGATTTCGGGGGCTACAATCGTTTTGTCGAGCGTTACTGCGGCGGCAATAATGGCGCTAGTCACGTTAAGGAGCTGAATTTCTTGCTCAACAAGTGGTGCTTTTTTCGCAGGCAAAAAAAGGACGTGTTGAAATGGTTGCCAGACAAGACGCGCACTTACCTGAATGTGGACATCGATACGCGTAAGGAGTACGCGGAGGCGCAGCGCGATATGATTACATACCTACGTGAGTATCGTAATGCGGACGATGCCAAGGTGGAGCGTGCATTACGCGGTGAAGTGATGGTTAAGATGGGACTTTTGAAACAAATATCCGCCAAAGGCAAGATTAAGGCCGCCGCGGAGATTATCCACAATACCATCGACGGCGGCGACAAGCTTATTGTATTCTGTTTCTTAAAGCAGGTCGTGGCAGATTTGAAGGCAGAGTTTCCCGACGCGGTGACAGTCACGGGCGAGGACGACGACAAGGCCAAGCAGCGCAGTGTAGATGCTTTCCAGAACGATGACAATACGCGGCTAATCATCCTTAACTATCGAAGTGGCGGTACGGGCTTGACCCTCACCGCAGCGTCTAACGTGTTGTTTGTTGAGTTCCCTTGGACGTATTCCGATTGCTGTCAGGCGGAGGACAGGGCGCACCGCAATGGCCAGAAGAACGCGGTAACGTGTACTTATCTGTTGGGCAGCAATACGATAGACGAATATATGTACAATATAATTCAAACAAAAAAGGACATCGCCAACGGCGTAACTGGCACTATTGAGGACATCGAGGAGCGTAAGGTCTCGATGCAGCAGATGGTGATGGACGCGGCATTGGATATGTTCAAAGGTCAGTATTAAGAAGTTATGAAGTTAACCGAGAGCCAAATTCAAAAGCAATGCGTGGCATGGTTTCGCTTGCGTTTTCCAAGCATCGAGCCGCTGTTTTTCAGTGTCCCCAATGGTGGGGCGCGCAACGTGTGGACGGGGCGTGTCATGCGTGAGGAGGGTGCGCGCGCAGGCGTGGCCGACCTCATACTGCTGATACCGAAGGGCGGTTATGCCTCGTTGTGCATCGAAATGAAGACAGCCAAGGGTAAGCAGTCGGATGCGCAGGTGGAATTTATGGAGCTGGCGCGGAAGATGCGCAATAAGTATGTCGTGTGCCGCTCGTTTGACGAATTTCAAAAGGAGGTTAACGAATATCTAGGGCTATGAGTTACGGCGACTATATCGAGGACTTCTGGGCGAATACTAGCACGTTGAGGCTTGATACTGGCCAGACCGCGTTTTGGTTTGCCTTGTTGACCCTTTTTGGCCGTGCCGACTTCCCCGACCGCCTGCCCGTGGAAAATGCCACGTTATGCGGCATGCTTGGCGCGGATGAGCGCAGCGTGCGCCGCTGGCGTGACGGCCTTGCGGACAAGGGCGTTATTGGCTGTGAAAGGGGCGCAGGGCGAAAGCCGCCGACGTACATAATCGACCGGGCCAAGATACAGCCGCGCAACCATAAGCCCGATGTGGAGAAGTCCGTAAACAAAGGGGTTGAGGATATGGCCAAGCCTCAACAAAAAGACGAGAAACCAAAGCCAAAACAAAAGCCAAAGGCTAAGCGTAGGCCGAAGACCGAGCATGACGGCCAGATACTCATTCCATTCAAAGAAGAAAGACGGCCGAAGGTGGTAAGGCAAGAGCCGCCGCCCCCGACCATCGAAGAAGTGGTGCGGTTGTTTGCAATGAACGGCCGCACGGAGGACGAGGCTAAGGAGTTCTTTTATTACTACGATGCCCAAGGCTGGCATACGTCGGCAGGGCAGAAAATTCAGAATTTAGACAGCATGGTTAACCGCTGGTTGACCAATGGGAAGAGAAAACTAACGCAAACAAAACCGCAATATGGAGGAGGTGATACAGAGCTTGACAAGCGGCGCGAGAGGAATATCCAAGCCGCGCAATACATCATATCTTCGCTTGACGAAGACTAGGGACGAGTGTATGGCATTCTTACAGCGATGGGGTGCTAGCAGGCAGTTGGAACTCACCGCCGACCCCACATGGTGTTGTATGGGCGGAACGCCCACGCTAACGCAGGTGAGCAATATCTACGGCAATCGGCTGTCGGTCAATTGGTTAATATCCATGCTGACCGACTTTCAGAACGTCGTAGGTATCAAGGAGGATAATAAGCTCGGCATCAATGCTTTGGCCGAGATTAGCGAGATGATATACAACAAGTACAAGCATCTGAAATTGGCCGAGTTCATGCTGTTCTTTCAGCGCATGAAATTCGGCGATTATGGCAAGGTGTACGGCAGCATCGACTTCGCCTATATCGCGCGCGCCCTACGGCAGTTCTGTGAAGATAGGGCGGTGATAATTGACCGCGAATTGCAGCGGCGGCGCGAGGAGGAGTACCGCGAGAGTTTGGCGCGGTCTGTTTCGCGCCAGGAGTACGAGCGTATGGTGGCCGAGGGGTGGAAACCTGCGGCCGAATAATGGTGGCCTATGTACTTTGTCACGATATATTATCGCAGCCGCGATATGGATGCCATACGCGCCATACGTGAGCGGTTCGGGTTTGAGCAGGCCATGAGCGTTAACGGCACGTGGCCAGTGATGGTGCGGCATGTTGACTGGCAATTGCTTTGCGAATGCGAGAGCCGCGGTTTTATTGACATCAGATTATTTGTAAACCAAAATAAAATGAAAGCAAGTGAATTGTTCATAACTACCATATCGGACTTTTTGAAGGCCGAATGTGAGAAGGACAGGCAGTTCGCCGCGAAGATGGCGGCGCAGCCGGAGAAAACGCCAGAGGCCGTGTGTAACTACATCATGGCCGAGGTGAGTAAGTCGAAGAGGTGCGGCTTTGACGATGCCGAGATATACGGCATGGCGCGCCACTTCATAGACGAGAAGGAGCTGAAAGACCCAGGGAGTGAGGCGAACAACGTTAGCAAGGTTGTAGTCAATTCTGCTGCGGACGTGTCCGAGGAGGATAAGGCCAAGATACACGAAGAGGCGGTGCGACGTCAGCAAGAGGCTTTGGAAGAAAAGCGGAAAGCCGACGAGGTGAAGAAGGCCAAGCAGGAGAAGGAGCGTGAGGAGCGGCGGCTGGCCAAGCTGCGCGAAAAGCGCGAGAAAGAGAACGCTATGCAATTGGACTTATTCGGCTGATGTATGGATGCGAGATATTATGGGCTGTGCGAGAGTTGCGCGCATGCCGTGAATATGGGCTACGGCATGGAGTGCGAGTACAGCCCAGAGGGATGCAATGGCCGATGGCGGCCACTAAACGAAACAGAAGATGAAACCGAAGACGAGAATACAGCGCGAAGTACTGGCATTGTCCAGCGAATTGCCGCCGATTAGCGATGCGGCTAAGCGTTGGGCGAAAAGTAAGCCATTCCGTAATGTCGGCCTTATGCGGCGCGCGCCGCACTCGACAGAAGACGGAGTTGTGCGCTGCCAATGCTGCGGCAATGTGTATATATTGGAAGGCGGAGTGAGAATGTTAGGCAAGGTAAACTTCTCAAAATGCCCGAAGTGTGGCATTGAGCTATACCTGTCGCAGGTTACTAAGTTATCCAAGACAACAGATGCCGCACTATGCACAATAGTACAATCATACAAGGGTTGGCAGGTATTCCGCACGATGCAGGCGGAGCGCGAGAATGACATATCAAAATGTACGGAATATCGGTTTACGGAGGTCTTTCAGAATTGGATAGCCGAGGATGGCAAGGAGGTTATCGTCGGCCACGGCTGTGCGCGCGGCGTCAATTACTTTCATTGGAAGTTCGACGAGCCTATGAGCATTAGGCAGCATAACGACGGCGGTAGCGGTGTGTACGTGTTTGAGGACGTCTATGCCGTGGAAGGTAATTACCTATATCCGCGCATGTCGTTCACGCCGATACTGCGGCGTAACGGCATGTCGGCCGCGCTGATGCGGTCTAGGGATGCCGACCCCTTGGTGTTGACAAGGCGGCTGCTTACCGACCCATTCGTGGAGGAGTTGGTCAAATGCGGTCAGCGTGCCGTGCTGGTGTATTGGCTCAATAGTGGCGGCTTGATTGCCGACCGCACAAGATGGCAGCATGCCATACGGATATGCGTGCGCAATGGGTATATAGTTCGAGATGCCGGCTTATGGTTCGACATGCTGGATGCGTGCAGGGAACTGGGGCTTGACACTCACAGCCCGAAGTACGTATGCCCTAGCGATATGGGTAAGATGCACGACCGCTTGATGGCGCGCGTTGCCAAGGTGCGGCAAGAAAAAGAATTGCAAAAGAAACGTAAGGAGTTGAACGCGTTTGAAAGGAGCTACGCTAAGCGTATGGGCAAGTACTTCGGCCTGTCTTTTTCAGAGAGCGGCGTTAGCATTGAACCGCTGCGTTCTGTGTCCGAGTTCATGGACGAGGGGCAGGCAATGCACCATTGTGTGTGCGATATGGGTTATTACGATGCCAAACGCCACCCGAACAGCCTCATCCTATCCGCGCGTGATGCGGACAGCGGAGAGCGCATCGAGACGATAGAGGTCAACACGAAGGTTTGGCAGGTGGTGCAGTCGCGCGGTGTGTGTAATGGCGATAGTGACAGGCACGCGGAGATATTGCGGATGATGGATGAGTTCATGCCGCAGATACGCGCCGCGGCAGTAGCTGGATAGACTTTTAAAAAAATAATGGAAATGGAAACAAGATACAGATTGGTAGACACGGCCAATAATATATGCTTAGGCATCTTCGATACCCGCGAACAGGCGCACGATTGTGCCGTTGAGCATTGCATGGAAAATGTGCGTCTTACCATATTCGACTTTAAGCTTGTTAAGGTAGACTTGTCGGCATGGCAGGATATAATTACATTTGAGGATGCGCTGGAAGTGCTTTATTTGCGCAACCCCAACCATCCGTATAGGATGGCTTACATCGACATGATGGGGCATAACTTGAAGGAAGTAGAGGCGTACGACGAGTTTATCGAGAATGTGGGGCATGACGTTTTGGCCTACATCAAGCTGCGAATTATCACGGCCGCCATAAATGGCGAGTGGCAAGCAGACTTCGGCGAGAATAAGGTGCGCTACTATCCTACGGCGTACACCTATCCGCAAGATGAACGCAGTAAGCTGCCATTAGACAAGGCGGACTTGGTGGTTGATAACATCTATAATAATAGATGTTACGCGATTATCGAGCCGAACAAGTGCAGCGGTACGCATATTATTCCCGATACGTTGGCATTCGCCAGTCACGAGCAGGCGGTGTTCGCAATATCGCACTTCAAAGACCTATATGCCGATTACTTTTTCGGTAACAGATAAAACGCTTATCACTTTTTAAATATTTCATATCTTTTAGGGGGCGCGTGGCCGTGAGGCCGTGTGTCCCCGATTTTTTGTTTTATTCCGCCAAGAAAAAGTCGTATAAGTGTTAAATAAGTGTTAAATGTGTAATTATACTTTCACATAACAAATAATTGTCGTACCTTTGCAATGTAAGAAATAAACAAATAACAATTTTAAAAAGGTGGGGTCACACCGAAACAACGACAAAAAGATATGAAAAAGCAAATTAACAAGAACCACAAATTTGATGTAATGTTCAACAACGACACAATGAGTGACAGCAAGGGCTTTAACACAAGTTACGAATATTGCAAGGATTATATCGAGAAGTATAATGGCACTAACGAAAGCTACTTTGAAGATTATAAGGGCGGTATAGTTAGTATATACGATGTAGATACGGAAGAAGAAGTGTACTTTGAAGAAGTAAGATAAGAACGGATTATAAACTTTAAAAAGCTGCGCTATCGGCATGACGGGCAATTTATATGAAAAAGAATGAGTTTATAAAATTGGCAGAAAATAAAGGTCTTAAAATAGTAGAGGTAACGCAGGGAATGAATGGTTACCCTAGTGGAGAGTACAAAGCCATTATCGGCTTTGAAGACTTCAAGCAGGCGGAAGACCTCGCGGAAGAGTTCGGGCTGGAAGTAGTGGAATTGCGCAGCCGTGATGGCTGGCAGTTTTACGAAGAAATCGGACGAAGGTATAACGCTTTTGACGAGTACGAGGTTTACCTGTCTGATGATTACAACCACTACGAATATATGAGCTTTGAAGATTTTTGTAAGCAAGAAGACGTGCTTGGAACTCTTGCAGAGGCTAATAGTTTTGATGAAATGGAGGCTAATCTAGAATACTATAAGACTATTTACGAATATATCCAAAATTTGAAAGAATGCGAGTCGGTGGTGGTGCATCGCGAAAGCGGTCAGGTCGAGGCTGTCAACAAAGAATGCTGCCACTATCATTATGACGTATGGCATCACGAAATTGCCCTTATTGATACAGATTATTAGTATAACATGTGGGGTGGCAAGTTCACCCCACATAAAACTTATAAAATAATGAAACAAGAACTAAGAGACTTATCATTGCCAGAGTTTGCTTTCGTTGACGACGACAAGCCAAACGGCAAACTTCATGGTCGCAACGTCATATTGCACACGCGCACCATGAGTGTTATAGAAGTCCTCGACAAGGACGAAGTATTATATATCGAACCACACGTGCTAACGTGTGAGTTTGACTACATTAACCCATACGCGGCTATTGAGCATAAGGTGGCCATATTGCACGTGTGCGCCACGATGGATGTAGTCGCAGACCGCGAGGCGATAATGAACAATGTCCTCGACCCTGCCGCCGATTGGTTCTGCCAGTACTGCGAGTGGGAGGACAAGAATATCCAAGAGGAGGGTTTGTTATGAAAAGGCTAGACGTTGTCCGCGCAGCCCACGAGCGCGGAATGAACATAGCAGGCTTGGCGCAGAAGTTGGGCATCAGCCGCTTTGCGCTAAGTTCTCGAATAAACGCAAACCCGACACTTAACAGCCTGTACGAGATAGCGGAGGCGTTGGGGTGTGACATTACCGACCTATTTCGCGAACCGCGGTCAAGATGAGGCCAAGGCACAGCGAACAACAACCAACGGGAGGGAGTTTTCTCTCCCGTTTTTTTGTGTCAAAATACCAAGTGAAACGTTTGCTTTTCTGCAATAAATTACGTAACTTTGTAAGCGATAATAACTTACAAATGTAATTGTTTAACCAAAGGCGGAAAATTGACATGAAACAGGGTTATAAAAATATATTCAGGGCGGAAGATTTTGAGCAATTCGTAGACGAACTTGCCACGATGGACAGAATAGCCAAGCTTATGGGCGACGTAGACACTATGCCAAAAAATTGCAGAGTGCAAAAGAAAACTATTAGCGTAACGCCATTGTACGACTTACCTGTATTCTACCCTTGCAATGATGGGAAGTACCGATACCCGTGCAGTGACGGGAAGTGGAGGACTTACGATGAGATAGTCAAGGAGGCATCCCACGCCCAACGCCAAGGAATGCCAGCCCTACCCATATACGCCAAGCAAAGCCAACCGCCAGTCACTCGCAGTATCGTCGCCAATATAAGGGCAGCCGTTGCCAAGGCATTGGGGTATGGGCAGAGGAGGAAGAGAGGGGAAAGAGAATAAGGGATAAAAAACGTTTTTAAGTGACACTTTAAACACGAAAAAAAAGAATGAACTACACAGGCAAGGATAGGGAGCGCATGTTTAAGAAGGCGGTGAGCGCGATAAGGAAAAACGGCGATATTCTCTTCATTGAGGATGTGCGCGTGTGTCTTGGCATCACGCGTGCAACGCTGTACCGATGGTGGCCGAAGGGTTCGCCAGAATACGAGCGGATATTCGAGCTTATCGAGGACAATAAGATAAGCATGAAAAAAAATATACGCAAGCAGCTGGGCAAGAGTACCAGAGCTCCAGAACTGCTAAGCCTGTATCGTATGATAGCCACGGAAGAGGAGCGGCGCGCCATCAACCAGACATACGTCGACGTCAAGGCGGATGTGGAGGGGCGCATTGAAATCGGCTTTGTTGAGGCTGCTGCATCACCAGTAGAGGACGAGGAGAGCGTTGAGTTATGATGCCATTCAAGGTCATAGGGCAGTTGTTTCGCGCGAACACCGAAGAGGGGATGCGCACGTACATCAATCAGGGCGGCACCAGCAGCGGTAAGACATATACCATCGTGCAGGTGCTTATATACTATGCCCTGGTAGATGCTGGCTGTGTCATTACCATTGTGGGGCAGGACTTGCCAAACTTGAAGGTTGGTGCACTGCGCGACTTCAAGACCATACTGGCCAAGAGTGAATGGCTTTATAATCAATTCAAAATAAACGAGAGCGACCACTTCGCGCTATGTGCCAACGGGTCGATAATCGAGTTCAAGTCATACAAGGATGCGCAGGATGCCAAGAATGGTAAGCGCGACTATCTATTCATTAACGAGGCTAACGGCGTGCCGTATGACATATATTGGCAATTGCAGATAAGGACACGTAAGCGTGTATATATCGACTACAACCCGACCGCCCGATTTTGGGCACACAACGATGTGAAGGGCGGCAAGGGCGTGAAGACAATCATCAGCGACCATCGCGGCAACCCGTTCTTGTCGGAAGACGAGCATGCGCGGATAGAGGGAATTGCGGACCCCGAATTATGGAAGGTGTACGCGCGTGGCCTTACTGGTAAGCTCACGGGCGTGATATTCCCGAAGATCAACATTGTTGACGAAATGCCGAGCCGTGACAGCTGGAAGATAGAGGGCTACGGCCTTGACTTCGGTTTTACGAATGACCCGACCGCGCTAACCCATAACGTTATTGCGCATGGCGAGTTATGGACGGACGAGGTTATCTACGAGTGTGGGTTGACTAACCCCGACATCGCCAAGAGGGCGAGGGACTACGGCATCACGCGGCGCGACCTCATCGTGGCGGACAGCGCAGAACCGAAGAGTATCGCGGAACTGAACAACCTAGGGCTGTGGGTTGTCCCTGCGCCGAAAGGAAAAGACAGCATCAGCACTGGTATCAGCATCCTGAAATGCTACAAGTGGAACGTTACGCGGCGTTCGCTTGGGCTTATCGAGGAGCGCGACAACTACAAGTGGAAGGTGGACAAGTACGGCAAGGAGACCAACACGCCGATAGACAAGTACAACCACGCCATCGACGCGGTGCGCTACTTCGCGTTGTCGAAGTTGGGCGTTAAGCACAAGGGCAGGGCGAAGGCTCATTATAACACATTAGGATGATATGGACAAGAGTACGAGGTTCTACGAATGGATAGTGCGCGCGGAGCATAGCAGTGACACGCAGCACTTGCAGCTGGACAGGCTAACGCGGCCGCTGTGTGTGGGGAAGGTGGCCACGCCCGACAGCCTGGACGACATGACCATCGGGCAGATGGTGCAGCTGTCCGAGTGCCAGGACGGCCGCGGCATGTTCTACACAATCTGCTCCGTGCTGCTGGGCATGGACAAGAAGGCCGTAGATAAATGCTGGGCGGTCGATATTGTTCGGTTCTGCGGCTGGGTGCTGGGACAGGTGCAGCGCATAAACGCGCTGTTCGACAGCGTGAAGGGCAAGCCCACGGCCGAGGAGGTAAGGGCAGGTGTCGAGCAGTTGAAGTTCGGTGTCTTCGGCCTTATAGACTGGTACGCCCTACGCATGGGCATCACCGACCACGAGGAGGTGACGAATGTGCCGTGGGTGAGAGTGTACAAGTGCATGCAGATGGACAATGAGGTGAAAGAGTTTAACAAGAGATTGGCTAAGGAGTACAGCAATGGGCATAGAGGATAAGATACGGCAGATAGCCGAGGACAAGTTCCCCGAATATTCCTACATATTCGAGGACTGGAATGCAGCGGCAGAGGTGGCGGACAGGGTGCGCCTTCCTGCCATTATCTGCATCCTACCAGTAGGCGGACAGCTGAATATGGCGCACGGCATGTTGCGCGATAGCGAAGACCTAGCATTGGCGTTCGTCGACAAGGTGGCGCGCGATGCCAACGGCGACGACAACGAGGAGGTCTACACGCGCATGAAGGCGGCGGCCGCCAAGTTCCTGCACGAGCTGGACACGTGCCGCCACTTCGAGCCATTGCCCGACAAGGTGAGATATACGACCATATACGAGAGTGCCAGCGCATACTATACGGGCGTATTCGTTGAATTGACACTTGAAGAGAGGAGGGGAATATGCCTATAATATTCGAGGATGCGGCGCGCACCATCCTAGCCGAGGAGTTGGAGCGGCTAAGGCGCACCATCATAGACCACCATTTCGCAGCAGGACAGAAGGCCAGCGGCAGGACGGCGGCTAGCATCCGCGCGGTGGTTAACGAGAGTGAAGGCACATTGTACGGCCGTGCCGCGTTCGATGAGCTGGAAAAAGGCCGCAAACCTGGACCAGCACCGAAGGACTTCTACAAGGTGATACTCCAATGGATGCACGACAAGGGCATCAAGGGTACTCCGATACCCTACACCACGGACAGGCCGCACAAGTACACGCCACAGGAGCGCGGCGACCGAACACTGGCGTACTTTATCGCGAAAAAAATACAAAAGGATGGTACGCGGCTATTCCGTGCAGGTGGCCGCACGGACATCTATTCAAACGCGATACCACAGGCCAAGCGGCGTATCTTAAAGCGGATAACGAAGATTATAGAGGTTGAAGTGCGCAATATTCATTTGAACAAAATAGGCAAAAGATGAGGACACAGACTATTGACGGCATGACGCTGCGATACCCTGACGAAATAGGGATGGCGTTCAACCCCTGCCTTCTTACGGCAGATGGGGAGGACACGCAAGAAATGTATGTCACCATGACTGCGGACGGCCATAAGGAGATAACACACTATGACACATACAATGGCAGGTGTTACGCCGATGTGCGCGAATACGTGCAGGCATTCTTTGACACGATAACGTTTGGCGATGTCGATTACAACACCGCGCAAAAAACGGCGATGGGCAAGGAGATAACCTTTGAAGTGCAGCTTGTCAAGCTCAGCAATGAGAACGACAGGCCAACCTTCGAGTTCAGCGTATTCTACGTGTGGGGCGCGATGAAGTTCGGCGGCGGCGAGAGGTACAACGACCTGCGTAAGCTGACATACTTCCGCGGCTATCCCTTCACCTTCGGGGTGTATATTCCGAAGGCGCAGGCGTTGGGCGTTACGATTGACGACAAGGAAACGAAGATAATCAACATAAACGATAAGGGCGTTTGGAATATCCCGATAACGCAAGGCATGAACGCCAAAAAGTCGATATTGGCGTACCTCAACGAGGGCGGCAAGTCCGTGGTGGTGTTCGACAACACGTTTGACATCACATTCAAATACAGCATATCCGAGGGTCCGAGTAAGGTAGTTATAGACGTGCGCGAGGGATGCGAGAACGGCTATTACCTGCGATGGATAGACAGGCACGGGTTCTATTGTTATTACCTGTTCCACGGCGGCAGCGAGCAGAACAAGACGACTGCCGATAGCCTGTATATGCGGAATAACCTGCTTGCTTACGATGCTACCTACGGCTACCGCGGCAATAACGGCCGATTGCAGCAGATGAACAGGGAGGACAGCGTGCCGGTATGCGCGCCGCTGGCCGATGCAGATACGTGGAATATGCTGCTCGACATGGTGACAAGTCCGAGCGTAGACCTTTTTATGGGATGGCGCGATGGTGCGCCGCAATGGATGTCCGTAGCCGTGGCGGCAGGGACGTACGCCAAGGGCAAGAACCCGTTGCAAGACTTCGTTTGTAGCATCATCATGCCCGAAACAAGCATTCAAAAATTGTAACTATGAGGGACGAACGTCTATATATTGATAACGAGCTAGTGGACATCAATGCAGACACGCGCATAACGATGGACATACGGAGTAACCTGTTCCGAAGTATTACGGACTTGGCCAACAACAGCACCCTGTCGATACGCTTGCCGAAGACTGCGCGCAACCAGCGTATCTTCGAGCATGTCGACCTTGTGCAGAGTACTGGCAACTTCGCTTACAAAGGGCATGACGTCACTTATATCCGCAATGGCGTTGGGCTTATCAAGTACGGCAATGTGACGGTGCTGCGTGTCACCGACACAGCCATAGAGATAACCATACGCTGGGGGCTTAGCGGCCTGCTCGAATACCTGTCACGCAGGGGGCTAATGCTTAACGAACTTGAACTTGACGACAAAATAAGGCTTGAAAAAGAGAACGAGATACACAAGCGCACCGAGCTGTTGGAGCGCGGCTACGGCTATGCCAATTACGACCCGATGGTACATGAAGATAACGTAAGCTACGAGTGGAGGAGTAGCCACTACATGACGTTGCCCAGTTCAGGCACTAGGCAGGTTAACGAATGGCGATGGGGCGGCCGCAACTCTGGCAGCGGCGCACCGAAAAAAACATATATCCACCCTGTGGTGTGTGCATCGTGGGTCTTGAAAAAAATAAAAGAGCTGTACAACATGGAGTTTCGGTTTACAAAAAAAGAAAAGGAATACATCGATACCCTTGTTATGCCGCTTGTGACGAAAAAGCCCAACGCGCTGACATATAGCGATAAGTATTTCGCAGACCTGCGGCCGACCACGGATAACGGCCGTGTGCCTTTGAACGTCATTGGCGGTAATGGCCTGTTTAACGTCGACGGCGACACGTTGGTGGCCACGACTACGGCGGACGTGCTTTTCGACATCAAAGGCAAATGGGAGTTCAGCCTGCAAGGCATGAAACCCAGCGGCACGGGCGGACATGGCGGCGGCTTTTGGAACGAAGACGGCACAGGCACGGCAGGAGGTAAGGATGACAGATTTACCACGGCAAACGCCTATTGGCTTGAAATGAAGATAACAGGCGGCGAAGAGCGTACGTATATCATGGGCGCGGACAACACTTCTGGGTTCACTTTCAGCGTGCCGAGCGGTTACCGCGGTATGGTGGCATTCGACTACGTGGGCTACGGCAAGATACGCATTAGCGAAGGTGAGCGCATCACATTCGAGTGGAACAAGGCTAGCGCGTTCTCGTTGAAGGCCGCCAAATTCAACGGCGGCAGCGTGTCGGCATCGTTGATGAAAGGTGACAACGTGCCATATAACACATACTATCCAATCGCGGCCAACCTGCCGAAGATAAAGGTGCTGGACTTCGTCAAGTTCTTGTCGGCCGTAACTGGCTCATTCCCGATAAAGGGCGAGAGTACGGAATGGCGTACCACCTTCAAGCCGTTGACGGCTATCTGGGAAGGGCGAAAGGATGCTCGCGACTGGACTAACAGGGTTATCGCACAAGGCAGTGAGAACAAGCCGAAGGACATAGCATTCCGATTGGACGGCTATGCGCAGAACAATTGGTACAGGTGGAAGAAGGACGAGGGTGTTAACGGCAATTATGACGGCAATATGCAGGTAAACAACAAGACGTTGGACAAGGAAGTGACACTCTTTGAATTTCCCTTCGCCGCGACAGACGGCGACAACGTGCCGATGTACAAGGACAACAGTACTCCGACCGAATACAAAGAGCCTACCTATAAGGCGTGTAAGGACAGGATATTGCGGATAGGCGAGGACAAGGGCGGATATGCCACGCTATACTTCGACATGGACATGCAGCGCATCCTGTCCGAGAAGTACGGCCTTATACGGAATGCCTTGCAGAATGCGAAGATAATTACCGAGAAAATGCGCATACGCGACACGGATATTGCGCACTTTGACGAAACGCGGCCGATATATCTAGCGCAATATGGCGCGTACTTCGCGATATTACAGATACGCACGGACGACAACGGCCTGGCGGACGTTACGATGTTGAAACTAAACTTTTAGGCGATATGAGCAACGAGGAGCAGATGATATTGAATATCCGCGTTAACTATGATGATGCGATAAGGGGCATAGCCAAATACAAGGCGAAAGTGGCGGAGTTGAAGGAGGCGCAGCAGCGGCTACAACGCGACTTGCGCGATGGCAGGATAACACATGACGAGTACGCTACATCGTTGGTGGCCGTCAACGAACAGAGCAAGGCTTACCAAACGACTATCCGCGAATTGTCTAGGGAGGTGCAGAACAACATCAAGACGGAACGCGAGCAGAACGGCTCACTCCGCGCATTACGCGCCGAACTGGCCAACGCGACGAAGGAATACGATGCTTTGAGCAGGAGCGAGCGAACGGCTGCGAAGGGCGAGGAATTGAAAAAGCACATAAACGACATTACTAACGAGTTGAAGACGGCGGAGGCGGCTACACAACGCTTTCAGCGAAGTGTCGGCAGCTATGAAGAAAGCATCAAAAGCGCGTTAGGTGTCAATACGAAGTTCGGCTCGTCGATAATGGGACTGGCCGATAATGGAAAGGGCTTGCAGGGCGTGTTCGTCGGAGCGGCGGACGAGGCTAAGGCATTCGGCTCGACCTTGTTGGGCTTGCTGTCAAACCCCGTATTCATAGCCTTGGCTGGCATTGCTGGTGCTGGCGTGGCATTCAAATGGTTCTACGACTACAACAAGGGGCTACTCCAAAGCACGCGGCTAACGCGTGAGTTCCTGGGGCTTACGGGCGACAGCCTTAAAGCCGTGCGCGATGAGATACAGGCCACAGCCGACACATACGGAAAGGACTATAAGGAAACCTTGGAGGCTGTCGACGTGCTTACATCACAATACGGCTATGACGTAGCGCAATCCTTGGACATCCTTAACAAAGGATTTCAGACAGGTGCAGACCTTAACGGCGACATGATAGCCAAGATTAAGCAATACGCGCCAGCATTCCACGATGCCAGCATCAGCGGTGAGGAGCTTGTCGGCATCATCCAGCAGACACGCAGCGGCATATTCAGCGACAGCGGCCTTGCCCTTATCCAGATGGCAAGCAAGAAAATTCGCGAGATGTCTAGCGGCACGGCTGCCGCACTCGATGGCATCGGCATCAGCTCGAAGAAATTGCAGCGCGACCTCGAAACTGGCGCGATAAGCACGTTTGATGCCATCAAGCTCGTTAGTGCGAAACTGCGAGAGATACCGCAGAACTCCAACGAGGCGGGCGCGGTGTTAAAAGACGTGTTCGGAAAGCAGGGCGCGAACGCAGGCTTGAAGATGATAGAACAGCTCGATAAGATGGAGACAAGCCTTGACAAGCTGCAAGATGCAACAGGCGGATGGGGTAAGAAGATGAAGGCGCAGAAGGATGCCACCGCAGAACTGAACAGGACCATGTCCGCCTTGTTCGATATGAGCGATAAAGGCTTTGGCGGCATGATTTCACAAGTCAAGCTGTTGGCTACCAAGTGGCTAACGGCCTTGCTTAGGGGTGGGATTGACACGATAAACTACTTCATAGACCTGTACAATGAGAGTACGGCGTTCCGCGCGTTGGTGCAGTCGCTTGTAGTCAATTTCAAGAACTTGTGGGCGGCCGTCAAGCTGGCCTTCAACCTCATTATTGACGGCGCGAAGAACGTAGGGCGCAGCTTGAAGGCGATAGGGCAGATAATCGAGGGTATCGTAACCTTCTCTGCGGAGAAGATAAAGGCAGGACAGGATGCGTTAGCCAATAGCTTTGTAACGTCATTCAAGGACGGCTTTAACGACATCAAAGGGTTTGCCATTGAAACGATGGGTAACACGATGGATGCCGTTAACGAGGTAATCAAGAACAAGAAGGTAAACCACATCGAGATACCTGCGTATGTGATGGATGCCACCACGACAACCGCCAATAACAATGAAGACACAGGCAAGGTAATCGACAATGGAGGTAAGGGCAAGGGTAAGGACGGCAAGGTGTCGGCCGCAGAACAGGCCAAGAAGGAGGCCGAAGAGATACGTAAGGCCGAAGACCTGCTTACGCAGATTATCGAGCAGACGGCGGAGCAGCGGCGCACGGCCATCATAACGCAGTACGACCGACAGATTGAGGACATAAGGCGCAGGCTGGCTAATGAGAAAGGACTTACCATCAAGGCGCGCGAGGCAATGAATGCGCAGATAATTCTGCTGGAAGAGGTCAAACAAAAAAGGCTTACGGAGTTTGACGACAAGATAAACGAGGAGCGGATAAAGCGCGAACAGACCTACATACAGAACATGCTTGCGAGTGTCGAGAAAGGCACGCAAGAAGAATATAACTACCGCATCAAAGCCATTAACGATGCCTATAAGCTGGAACAGGCGGAGGTACAACGGATGGTAATATCCGAAGAGGAGAAGACCGCGCTGCTGGCATCGGTTAATGAGAAGTATTACAAGCAAGAGCAAGACGCATACAAGGAATATCACAACCACCTGCTAGACGAACAGAAGAAGGCCATCGAAGAGAGGTACAAGCAAAAAGTATTGGAAACGGAAATCGACAGCCAAGGTTTAGACGAGGTGGGCATCGCCCGTTTGCAGATGGAGGAAAAGCAAGCCTTGTTGGAGGCGGCGCAGCAGCGCGAGGGTGAAACAATCGAGCAGTTCAACCTGCGTAAATTACAGATGGAACGCGACTTCGTCATGGCCAAGAAAAACCTAGCAGACAAAGAGGTCGAGATGGAGCAGGCCAAGGCGCAGGCGTTGATAGCCATCACTAACGGCGTGCAGCAGGTGGCCGAGGCGTTCAGCGAGGACAGCAAGGGAATGGCCGCCTTGTCTAAGGTACTCGCGTTGGCGCAAATTGCCATACAAACAGGCGTGGCCATCGCCAAGATGACGGCCGCGGAGAGCGGCAAGGGTATTGCCGGCTTAGCAACTATGGCGGCAGGTATCGCAGGCATCCTCGCCAATATCGCCACGGCCATTAAGACCGTCAAGTCGGCCAAGTTCGCCAGCGGCGGCCTAGTGGTTGGCCCAGGAAGTGGCACATCCGACAGCATCAGCGCGCGGCTGTCCAATGGTGAGAGCGTTCTCACGGCCGCGGCAACGCGCATGTTCGCCCCTGCCCTATCCGCATTCAACCAGATAGGCGGCGGCGTACCTATCGCCAGCCAAGGAAACGCAAGCCCGCAGATTGGCGAGGAGTTCCTGGCGCGTGCCGTGGCTAAGGGTATGATGCTGGCACCGCGACCGGTGGTGAGTGTCGAGGAGATAACGGCCGCACAGAACAGGGTGCAGACAATAGAGAGGTTGGCAACGCTTAAATAATAATGGCATGACACAATACGAGATACTTAACGCCGCGCAGAGCATTCTGCGGCTGATGGCGGACAACGGCATAAAGGCCGAAGATGTGCGATACCTCGACATGTACGGCGAGTGGTGCAGGCTTAAAGGCGAAGGGCATAAGGTGGAATATATAGCCTATTACCTTAGTGAGCGGTACGAATGCAACCGAGCTACGGTCTACCGCGTAGTTAAGCGCATGGCGCGGAAGATATAAGTTCATTTTTGTTTTTATTTTGGTTTAAACTCTGTTGGGCGGTTGGTCTGTGAAGATTGGCCGCCCCTTTTTGTCGCATAAACCGCGAGTTGTGTTAAAAGGCTTGTAAGCGGTTTACTTACAAATGTAAAGTATCTTTGTGTAGTAATTCATTTTTTTGTTTATGGCAGTTTTAAAAATACGTAGCGACATACAGACCCAGGATGAGAAAGAGTTCCTCGAATTGTGGGGAATGACTGGCGGCGTAACATATAACGATATTGCAGATTTCTGCGATAATATCCCCGAAGACGACAATACCATTGACGTATATCTTCATTGTAACGGCGGTTCTGTGCTTGAAGGCTGGGGAATGTATGACCGATTGCGCGCGACAGGTAAGGAGATTACGTGCATCGTGGAAGGTAAGGCCGCATCAATGGCCACCATCTTACTGATGGCCGCACCAAAGGAGCGGCGCAAGGCATACAAGAACGCATCGTTGTGCGTGCATAACCCCTGGTTACCCAATTGGGCATTGGACTACGCCGTAACGGCTGACGACCTTGAAAAGGCTGCTAAGGAGTTGCGCGAGAGCCAGGACAAGATGCTGGACTTATACGTAGAGCGGTGCGGTTGTGACCGCGAGGAAATGCAGGCATTGATGAACGAAGACAAGTACATCGACACGGACAAGGCTATGGAAATGGGGCTTATCGGCAGCGTTATCGCGCCAATAAGCGCATCGAAAATCGACAATAATTTTATTAACAAAAAGCAAAAGAAAATGGCAGAAGACAAAAACAAGAAGGTGGAAGTGAAAGCATCCATCGTTGACCGCGTGCTGGCTAAGCTTGGAATTAAGATCCTTAGCGAGTTGGAGTGTGGCATGGACTTGTCCACCACGGACGGCCAAACGCTCACCATCGAGCGCGAGGAGGGAGAACCGCAGGTGGGCGATAAGGCCAGCCCCGACGGCGAGTTCAACATGCCCGACGGCAAGGTTATCATCGTCAAGGACGGCGTAATAACCGAAATTAAGAACGACAGCGGCGCGAGTGGCGGCACCGACCCGAAGGACGAGCCGAAAGGAGCAAAAGGTGATGCCGAACGCATCGTTACGTTGGAGAACGAAATTACCGAGCTTAAAGCGAAGGTAGAAGAGTTGGAGCAGGCCAAGGCACAGGCATTGGCCAACGCGAAGACGGCCGACGACTTGCGCATCCTCAATGCGGTGAAAATCGCAGGCGGCGAGAAGGCGTTGGCGAAGATTTCGAGCGGTTACGTGCCGCCCCGACGTGAGCCGAGCGGAAAGAACGCATCCGAGAAGGGCGACAAGGACGACTGGGCTACCGCTATGGAGGCCAAGAAGGCGGCCATCCGCGACAAGTACAAGAGAAAAGGTGCTAACTAAAAAAAGAAAGGAGAAATAAAATGGCAAAACAACTATCTAGTATCGTCATGAACTCCGTCAACGTCGAGAACCTACGGGAGCTTATCCTGTACAGCATAGACCAAGACGAGAATTTCGGCGATTACGTCGCTATCAAGAAGGTTAACCACGGCGATCCGATAGGCTTTATCGGCGACATGAACGCCATTGGCAAGAAAGGTTCAGGGTGCGACCCCGTATTTGACGACATCAGCATCAAGAATGGCTTGAAACGCTGGGCGTTGGGCAACTGGCAAGCACCTATGAAGTTGTGTTATGAAGACCTCGTGAACACTGTTGCCGAGTACTGCCTGCGTAAAGGTACGGACATCGCCGACATTACCGAAGTGGACTTCACTACCGACATCCTTCTGCCGCGCATCGACAGGGCGTTAAAGCAAATGATTATACGTATTGGCTGGTTCGGTGACACTGACGCTAAGACCATCGCCAACGGCGGAACGCTGACCAACGGCACGGACACCTCGCTGTTCACGACGTGTGACGGCCTTTGGAAACGCATTTTTACGCAGTGCGCTGCCAACTCTAAGCAGCTGACGGAAATCGAGGCCAATACCAAGACCACGGCGGCCGACCAAAAGGCGGAAATGCTTAAAAAGGGTGTGGCCACCGATTTGGTGGACAAAATTCTGATGAATGCGGACAGCCGCATCATTGACGACCCCGACGCAATGCTGCTTATGACACGCGCAATGTCCGATGCCCTGGCGTATGACTTGAAGAAAGTGCATAACCTTATCATGCCTTGGGAGAAGGTCTTCGACGGCATCGAGGTGTCGACGTACGGCGGTGTCAAGGTGGCGCGCATGTCAGTCTTCGACCGCAATATCAGCGCATTCGAGAATACTGGCACTAAGCTTAACAAGCCTTACCGCGCAGTATTCGCGAATAAGGAGCAGCTGATGGTCGGATGTCCTGCCGATGACATCATCAGCACGCCCCGTGTGTGGTACGAGAACAAGGAACGCCGCTTGTATGTCGACATCCAAGGCAAGCTAGGCACTAGCCTGCGCGAAGATGACATGTTCCACGCGGCATATTAAGCAAGAAAGGAGGTTATTATGGCAGGAATTTGTGACAGCCTAATCAGCAAGGCGATAGCCATCGATTGCGAAACCCCCATTGTTAAGGGAATGGAGGCGGATGCCATCATCTGTAACCGCGGCGATGTTGACTTCGCGCAATGCTCCTTCGACCCCGACAACAAGAATATTCTTAAAACATTCGTGTTGAAGAGCGGTAAGAAGGGTTTCGCAGTTGCCCAAATGGGGCAAAAACCATTCAGCGGCACTAAAACGAACATGGTTGTTGGAACGTACCGCAACACGTTCACGAACGAGATACCAATTGCGGTACTCGACAACGGACCAGAAGTGGCGCAGAACATCATTGACGGACTGGCTAACGGCTCGTTTGTCTTGATTACGAAGAACCAACATAAGGGCGCAGGCGGTAAGGCGGAGTACCAAGTGTACGGCTACTTCCAAGGCTTGCGCGCCAGTGCTATCGACAATGAGAAGTACAGCGAGGACACGGACGGCGGATGGCTCGTAACGCTACAAGAGACTAGCGTACCGAAGTCAGCCTTGTTCTACTTCAACACGGACAGCAGCACCACGGCTACCGCGTTCGGCGCACTCATCAAGTAGTAAGAGATTATGACCATTGAGGACGCTATAATGTTGGTTGACGAGTTGAGGGGGCGTTTTGATGCCCCCTTCAACCAAGCCGACAAGGATGCGATAGAACGCACATACAAGGCCGTTGTCGGCCGTACGTTCGTGCAGACGTCGTGCCAGCAGTGCTATCACGATGCAGTTTTAGAAATTTATCACCACATTAAAAAATACGGAAAAATGGCAGAAGTAAAGAAGTATAACTTGAAGGCGGGCGCAATCATCAATTGCCCCACATTCCAAGATGGCAAGGTATTCTCGAATGAGAACCTCACGGACGAGGTAGCCGCCGAGTACTTGAAGGAATACCCCGACCAAGTGGGGCTGTTTGAGACGTACGGAACTCTCGAAGAGGACGACGCCGCGAAGGGTAACAAGGGTAAGAAGTAACTGACAGAAAGGGCGAGACTATGAATGTGAAGAATGCCAAGAAACCGCAGCGACGCTTTGACAACAGCTATATAAGGCAATACAATCTGCAAGGGTATGGGCATGATAACCTATACCCGCAGAACATCATGGCCATTATCGCGGCATCTGGCACGGCACAGCTGTGCTTGTCGCGCTATGAAAAATTTGTCGAGGGGTTCGGGCTTAACGATGAGAATTTATCGGCTATGGTCATCAGCCGTGACGGCTCAACGATGGACGACCTGTTGCGCGCGGTGGCCAAGGACTTAACCACATTCGCAGGTCTCGCCCTTCACGTCAATTACAATGTGCTGGGGCAGGTCACGGAAGTAAACCACATACCATTCGAGCTGTGCAGGCTCGAAGAGACCGACGGCGCAGGCAATGTGGCGCACATCCTCGTACATTGCGACTGGCAGGGGCGGAAGACGCGTAACGGGCGGCCGCAGCTTGTCAACGACAAGAACATCACGCGTTTCAACACTTTCAACCCCGACCCCGCCGTGGTGCAGGCACAGATAGCGGCGGCAGGAGGGATAGACGGCTACAAGGGGCAAGTGCTGTGGCTGTCTATGGACGGCAAGTGGCAATACCCCACGCCGATATATGACAGCGTGATTACCGAGATTTCAACCGATGAGGGGCTGGGCAACGTGAAGTACCGCAATGTGCGCAATAACTTCCTAATATCGTGCATGCTCATTGCCAAGAAAGGCGTGCCGCACATCGTCACTACGACCAACGAGAAAGGCGAGGAAGTGGAGGTGGAGGAAGAGCGGCAGATGATTGACGATGAGGACTTGAAGAACTTCCAAGGCGACACGCGCGGTTCCAAGATATTGTACGTTGAGTTGGAGAATGACGAGGACAAGCCCGAAGTAGTGCCTTTCCCTGTGCATAATTACGACAAGGAATTCAATGTTACCGAGGCCAGCGTTACGGAGCGCATATACTCGCAATTCCATCAGGAGATATTCCACGCCATACGCATCGGTAAGCTTGGGTTCAGCGGTGACGTTATGCGCGATGCGTACGAATACTATGCAGGCGAGGTGACGACCGAGCAGCGGTTTATCGAGCGCGCATTTACGAGCGTATTCGCGAATTGGCACGATAAGTCCATACCGCAGAATTTCTCAATACGGCCGCTGAAATACATCAACTCACAATCTAACGACAAGGGAAATGGCGAATAAGCACATACTCACGGCCGACAAGTTCAGGGAACTGGCGCGGCCGACGTCTAGGCACATCGAGGAACAGGACGTTAACGCATTCATTCGCGAATGCGAGGACATGCAGATAATTCCAGCCATCGGGTTAAGGCTGTTCAAGAAATTGCTTGACCCCGACAATTTGGGGGATAAGGAAAAAACGCTGCTCGTAGGCGGTGAATACGAGCATAACGGCGTATTGCGGAAGTGCGCAGGCATCGAGATGGCACTAGCCTACTTCGTCTATGCCAAGATGAGCATAGCGGACGGCGGCATGCTCACGCGTACGGGAATGATGCAGCACCGCGACAGCTACGCGGACAGGGAAGACAACAAGAACAAGATACGCAGGTATGACGAGGCAATGAACGTGGCCGAGAGCTACCTCTCCTCGTGCCTGGCATACATAAACACATGGGATGCCGACGAGTGCGGCCGTGGTGGGCGCAAAGTGTACGGCAGCCGAGTAAGAATACACGCAATAGGAGATTAGGCATGGCGACAATCAACGATTTACGCAATAAGGCGAACGCGATAGCAGGCGCAACGCAGGCAGGTGAGAATACCGCGCAGAGGGTTGGCGGTGCATTTCAGGATGCTGCCGACCTCATAGAACAGCTTCTTAACAAGAGCGGCGAGGACAGCCGCGTGACGAAGATACTGCAAGACTTGAACACCTTGCAGGCGGCCATCAATGCAGAGGCCACCAGCCGCGCGAACGGCGATACCGCGATAAAGGACATCATAACGACAACGAACGGAGTTCTCGACAATCTTAAAACAGCGGTTGACAAGATGAAATCTGGCGGCCAGACGTCGGCCATAGACAGCCTGGACGAGGTAATATCATTTCTCGAAGGAATTACCGATGAGAACCGATTGAAGACCATGCTCAACGGCATACGTGAGCGCGTTACGGCACTTGAACAAAAGCAAGGCATCGGCGGTAATGTCTACAACGCCACGGCTAAGCATCAGACCGCGTACGGCGACTTCATGGGCGCGGTCAATGAAGTGCCGAAAAAAGAACGCGTTAACGGCCTCATCGTTACCGCACAAGTCGGCACGGAGTGGCAGACCAAGCAGTTTATCGGCATTTCTCCAAGAGACGAAACGGACTGGACCGACCCCGCTAGCTGGCGCACGTTCGGCGATACTGGCGGCGTTAAGGAGATAGAGTATATCCGCGGCACGGACACGGCCATATTAAAGCCGAACAAGGCGGGGCGCGTGCAGCTCAATGTGCCGGCAATCGAAGTGGACGAAACGCTGACACAAGACGGCACGAACCCAGTACAGGGTAAGGCCATAGCCGCGGCATTGAAGAACATCAACCCAGGCAAGAAGTTGCGTCTGAACACCATTGAGAACGGCGGTGACAAGGCGTTCTCAATATCGTTGTTGGACGAAGAGGACAACGAGCTGTCCACAACCGAGCAGTTCACGGGCGGCGGCGGTGGCGGAAACGTGGCGGCCACAAAAATTGTGCTGGAACGCATTACGGGCAGCCTTACCACCAAGGCGGGTTCGGAAGTCAAGCTGCAATTCAGGTACGACCATGTCGACACGTCGACCAACAACAGCACAGGCACGCCAGCCGCGGCGGAGATTAGCGTAGTCCGCGGTGCGAACGTGAACGTCATCAAGATGCAGTTGCAGGCAGGCAACGTTCACACGATAGACGTAACCAAATACATAGGCGTTGGCACTAACACCATACGCATGAAGGTGACGGCAGGCGAAGAGGAGAGCAAGCAGGTTAGCTCGCTCACATGGACGGTCACGGCCGTGCAGCTTACGCTTGCGTCAAGCTTTGACATCGCCACGGACATAACGCGCGGCGACCGCGTGAGCATACCTTTCGCGCTTACGGGCAGCGGACAGAAGACGTTGCGCTGTTTCGTCGACGGCATCGACACAGAAGACCGCACCATCAACGCCAGCAGTGCCAACGGGGCGTTCAGTATCGACACGTCACGAATGGGGCATGGCAGTCACGGCGTTGCGTTGGTGGCCGAATTGGAACTGCCTAGCGGCCTGATAAAGAGTAACGTCATATACTTCGACATCGCGGTGCGCGAGAACGGCAACGACAAGCCGATTGTGGCGGCGCGCTTTGACTACGCCGAGGGTTCTGGATATACTGGCAGCCCCGACGGCGGTAGCCGCCCTTACATAGAAGTGCCGAAGTTCGGCAGCTATAAGCTGCCTTACGCGGTATGGGGTGCAGGCGGCAAGCCCGTGACCATCACGGAGGGAACGCAGGTGGTATCTTCGCGCCACCTCGATTTCGTGCGCGTGGAGTACGAGAACACGGCAATGACGGACGGCGAAACGCTGTGTAAGGTAACGTGCGGCAATACCACATACACATACGGCCTGCGCGTGAGCGGTTCGGCAATAGACCTGACCGAGCCGACGGACAACTTGGCGTTAAAGCTAAGCGCGGCAGGCAGGAGCAACGAGGACACCAACCGCGAGGAGTGGAGGTACAAGAATGTGACCACCAAGTTAAGCGGTTTCAAGTGGGGCGGTGACGGCTGGATGGGCGGTGCGCTGCACCTCACGGGCAGGGCGCGCGCCAGTGTCGATTACAAGCCGTTGTCCACTGATGCAATGGCGTTCAGCATCCGCCTGCGCGTTACGGACGTGGTGGACGATGACGCGGTTATCGTGCGATGCCTTGACGGTGCAGGCCGCGGCTTTGAGATAACCACGCAGGAGGCGCGGTTCGTCAGCGCAGGAGGCGCGGAGGTATCTAGGAAATTCGCCACTGGCGAGATATACAACATTGGGTTCGTTAGCTATCCTGCCGTTAAGGCGGACAGCACGCAGGACGAGCGCATAAACGCCAACATGATGTACATCTTCATCAACGGCGAGAACGTGGGCGGCGTGCAGAAAGAGGGCGGCGACAGCGTAAGGCAGGCAATACCTACAAGCGTAGTGATAGGTTCTGACAAGTGCCATGTGGAGGTGTTCTCCATGCGCGGCTACACCAACTACCTGACCGCCGAGCAGATGCGCACGGCCGACATGCTCGACCGCGGAAACGTTGAGGAGCTGATGCGCGAATATGCGGCAAACGACATACTGAACGAGCAGGGCAACGTCAGCCCCGCCAAGTCGAAACTACCTTACGTAATCGTGACGGGTAAGGCCGACAACGGCAATCCCACAATGCTGCAAGCCGCCATCAACAACAACAAGAAGACGAAGTACCCCGTGGACGGGTGGTTGTTCGTTGACCCGAACGACTTCTCGCGCAACTTCCGCGTGGTAGGCGGACACATCAGGCTGCAAGGCACTTCGTCCCTAGCATACCCCACAAAGAACTACCGCCTTTATTCAAAGAAAGCGGACAAGGCGAGCGTTACGGAGGTGACCCCCGAAATTTGGCAAGGGTGTGATGCGCAGGGGCGCGGCGGCACTAAGTTGAGCAAACCTAAGATTGGTATCTTCGCAGGCAGCGGCGGCAAGAAGAGCGCGCCCGTTGATTGCTGGTGTCCCAAGGCCGACTACGCAGAGAGCAGCGGCACGCACAACACGGGTGCGGCCAGGCTGTTTAACGACACGCTGAAAGCGGCAGGCTACCTGACACCTGCACAGAAGTACGCCAGCGGCTACGACAAGGACATACGTACGACCATTGATGGTTTTCCGTGCCTGCTGTTCTACCGCGCCACGGAGGACGATGAGCCTATATTCCTGGGCAAGTTCAACTTCAACAACGACAAGAGTACCGAGGAGGTGTTCGGGTTCAGGGACATACCAGGCTACCACGATGCCGAGTGGGTGCGTACGTTGTTCGGCGGCAAGAACCCCACCGAGTGTTGGGAGTTCCTCAACAACGACTACCTTATGGGCAGTTTCCTCGATGCCGACTTCGACGTCAAGGACACGGACGGCACGCCCAAGTGGATGAAGGTCTTCGAGGCACGTTTCCCCGATGATGATGCAATCAATGCGGAGTATAAGGCAGGTAAGAAGAAGCCTAAGTACTTGCAGGCTGTCGTTGAGTGGATAAAGTCGACAAATGACAATCCGCAGAAGTTCGCCAAGGAGTTGGCCGACTATTTCAACGTGCCGTACCTGTGCGCCTATTACATGCTGACCGACATCAACGGCTGTGTCGACCAGCGCGTAAAAAACATGATGTTGTGTTTTTTCTACGACCCGAACGCCAGTGACCACCCCGTGATGGGCAAGATGCGCGGTTACTTCATATTCTACGACAACGATACCATCAACGGCTTGCGCAATGACGGCCGCAATAAATATCCGTGGTGGATGGACGAGAACACGCTGGACGAGGAATTGAGTGTCGGCGGCCGCAGGGTGTACGCCTTTGCAGGCCATGACAGCGTGCTGTGGAATAACCTGCGTACGCAATTCGGGGACGAGCTGCAAGACGCATACAGGAAGTTGCGCGCCAAGATGAGCGATGAACTCATATACAGGTACTTTGACAAGGAGCAGGCCGATATGTTCTGCACAAGGCTGTACAATTTGGACGGCGAGATGAAATACGTGCGCGCCAAGACGATAGGCGTCGGCGGTAAGACCTATTCGTTCCTTGAAAGCATGCAGGGCAGCCGTAGGGCGCACCGCCGTTGGTGGTTGAGAAACCGCCTATCGCTGTTCGATGCGCGCTACCGCACGGGTAACTACACGCGTACCGACTTAGCTTTTAAGGGCAATTCGGCAGCAGGCGCGACCATCCGCGCATGGAGCGGCCGCGACTGGTACATGTCATTCGTGCGCGAGGGTTCGGAGCTTATCCACAAGAAAGTGGCCAAGGGTGAGGAGTTCAGCTACACGTACGGCGAAACGGCCAATATCGGCACTATCTTCCACCTGTACGGCTGTGAGCATGCCAGCAAGGTAGACCTTAGCGAATGGGGCGGCTTTACCGACCTAACCCTGCCGACACTGCCGAGGCTCGAAACGCTCGTGTTGGGACGTGACGGCAAGGAGTACGCCCTTACCGAGTTGGCGTTGGGCAAGAAGTTGCCGATGCTGCGCGCGCTGGACATGCGCAACTACACGGGCTTGTCGGGCATCGACCTAAGCGGCTGTAACCTGTTGGAAGAGGTGAACGCAAGCGGATGTACGGCCTTAACCTCGATGAACCTTGCCGAGGGCAGCCCGATACGCAAGTTGGTGTTGCCTGCCAACTTCGCAAACCTGTCCCTGCGTTCCTTGTACGACCTCAAACGCGATGGGTTGGAGTTCGCCAACATCGCCGCGCTGCAATCCATACGTATAGAGAATTGCGCAGGGCTTGATGCCGTGGCCATCGTCAAGGAGGCGTTGACGGCTGGGGCGAACGTGAAGTGGCTAAGGCTGCGCGCCAACATGGTAGGTGACGGCCAAGACCTGCTGCAATGGATGCGCGCAGACATCGGCGGCATGACCGCAAGCGGCGAGCCGAGGCCGAACAAGGGCGGAGTGATGGGCAAGTATCAGCTCACCAACTACATGAGCAAGGAAGAGTTCAGCGCGTTGACCGCCTATTATGACGGGTTGGAGCTAAGGCAGCCCGAATATACCATTATCGAGCTGACGGATGCGGTGCAGCGCGGCGGCCAGTGGGTGGAGGTGGCCAATGATGCCAACGTGAGCAATCACGACAACAAGACGGGGCTGCTGTACAACAACACCTACCGCCCTAGCGGACACGTGCAGGCCATCCTCGATGCGCGGCACCGCGTGTTGGCCAAGATGACCAAGTACGACCAGCTGGGCAACAGGGTGGACAACGAGATGACGTTCTGCCAACTTAGCGACGACGACAGCAATTATTTCCATGACGGCACGCCTGCCGTGCTGGACGGCGCACAGGGCGAGATATTCGTGTACAATCCGCACTTCTGGTACAAGGGCGTGAACGACTACTTCGGCAAGAAGAACATCATTGCGTGGAGCAGCAATGCCGAGCGGCCGAGCGTTGCGCCGCACAAGGCTATAACGTTGGAGGCCATCAAGGCCGCGGCCGCCTACGAGGACGGCAAGGAAGTGTTCCTAAGCGGCGACAACGTGTTGCGCAAGGCGTTGGCCGACTATGCCGTGTGTACCATTGACGTGGAGGGCTGGAAGAGGGTGCGGTTCTGCACAGCACCGACAAGGGCGAACGTGTTTGTCGATGCCAACGGGCGTAAGGTGGGCGAGCCTGTCGTGACGAGCGATGACGACTTCGATGCTGGCATGTACGTTGTTGTCGACGTGCCTAAGAACGCCGTCAAGCTTGCGTTCACCATCTGCAATGTGGCGGTATGGACTGACGTGGTGCTTACCAACAGCGCGGAGCTTGCGGACATCGAACCCGACTGGGTTGAGCATGCGCCGCGGCTCGTGAGCGCATCGCGACCTACAAAGGTAGGCGGCAAGGTCAGGGCTATAATGAGCGGCAAGCCCGATGCAGGCAATCAGAATATCATGAACGCCAACGCATACGCCGTGGGCAAGCGCGTCATGCGCTCGACCGAATATTGGGTGTTGTTCGTGGGCTTGTTCGTTTCCAAGTACGGCCGCCGCAATGGCACTTCCGTGTTCGGCACTTGGAATTATGCGGCCGCCAACGGATTGACCGCACCGGCAGGAATGCGCGATGTGCTTTATAAGGGCAATAACAATTACGTTGTTAAGAGTGACGGCCAAGAGGTGCTGATACAGAATACCGGGGCGATGGGTTACGAGAACTGGCCTGGCATTTCGGCGGAGGCGTTGGAGGACAGCGGCGCGCTGACCTTAGCACGTAACGCGAACGTGCCACACACCGATTGGCGTACCATCGCGCCCGACGGAAAGGAACACAAGCACGTGTTCATGAGATATATAGAAGTCAACAATGCCTTTTTGCGCCGCACATGGTGGGGCAAGCACCTCAACACGGCACGCGTGGGGCAGGCAAATGGAACTGGTGCGACATATTGGGCGGCGATGTGCGGCCATAACATGGGTTATTCGGAGGTAGTTGTAGGTTATAGTAGCAATACAAGCAATATCGGAACGCTGGCGAGCTACACATTCGGATGGTCGACAACGTTGCGCATAGTGTTTGACGGAAAGCTCAAAGAGGAACGGCTGCCTATCGAGTTCATGAAATTGAAAGATAAGATATTCGACGTATGATAGAGGTTAGTAAGGAGTTGCTGGGCGGCAATGCCGCAGGCATAGAGGAGATAGACCCGATACGCGGCGTGTGGCGCGTGCGGTTCGGGCGCGAGAGCGGAGAGGACGGCACGCAGACATGCCTGTACGCCGACTTCGACCACAAGCCGACAGATGCCGAGATAAGGGAATTTATAACAGAACACTACGATGCGGAATGCGATGCGGAGTGCGAATGGGGCATGCGCTACAAGGGGCTTATAGTCTACTTGTCGTTTGAGAATAAGTTCAATTTCAAGGCCGTGTTCGACCTGGCGGCGAGAAACCCTGCAAAGAGTTTCCCACTTACGTTCAAGTTTTGGAAGGACGAGAACACGCCAGTATATTGGGAGTTCAGGACGATTGACGAGCTGACGGAGTTCTACGTGTCTGCGATGCGGCACCTCATGGCCACTTACAATAAGTGGTGGGCCAAAAAAGACCGCGAGATAATGCGGCTTATAGACGGCTACAAGCCCCTTACGCGCGACAAGATTGAGAAAGGGGGCGAGCCATGAGGGGTTGCGGATGCGAGAAAGGGCTGCTAAGATGGCTGCGGCCGCCTTACGCAAAGCTGTTCCATCCTGCCTGCTATGAGCATGATGCGGACTACGAGAGGGGCGGCGGCAGGGAAGACAGGCGGTGCGCAGACCGCGCGCTGTACCTGAACATGCTGTCGATAGCGGACAAGCGCAAGGGCATGCCTTACGCACATTGGTGGCTGGTGAGCGTGGCCCTGCTATACTACACGGCTGTACGTGCCTTTGGGTGGCATTATTTCAATTATAAATAACATTTTAAATTTTAACAATTATGAAAGTATTAAAGAAAGTAAGAGAATGGGTTGAGAATAACAGCGACAAGATTAACCACTTCCTGGTGTGCATCCTCATCATGCTGTTGTTTATCAAGTTCGACCTCGTGGTGTTCCATCGCGAAGTGTCGGAGGCTATGGGGTTGGCGGTGTTCTTTACCCTTAGTGTGGCTATCGCTAAGGAGGTGGCCGACTTTTTCACCTACCGCAAGTTCAGCGGCGGCGACCTGATAGCTGGCGTTATCGGCATCGCAATAGGCATGGCCTTAACGCCGTATTTCTTTATTTGGGGAGTTTAGTTTAAGTGTGTACGGGGGCGGTGGGAACTCCCCCCCGTATTTTTATACAATAATATGCAAAATGGAAAAGAAGACATACAGCAGTGCGCCGCTGCCGTTCATGGGACAAAAAAGGCGGTTTGTAAAAGAGTTCCGTAAGGTGTTGGCGGAGTACCCCGACGATGTGACCATCGTAGACCTGTTCGGCGGTTCGGGCATATTGTCGCACACCGCAAAGGCTGTAAAGCCTAACGCAGTAGTGGTTTACAACGATTTCGACAATTTCCGAAAGCGTCTAGAACACATACCGCACACTAATGCGTTGCTTGACAAGATACGGCCGTTGGCGTGTTCCGTCGACAAGCTGCACCGCATACCGAATGACGTTCGCGACCGCATTCGCGAACTGGTAAGGGAGGAGGAGCAAAGGGTCGGCTTTGTGGATTTTTATACGATTTCCCAGTCGTTGATGTTCTCGATGAAGTACGCCACCAGCTTAGGCGAGTTCTTAAAATCGACGTTGTACAACCGCATGGTCGGCAATGGCTACGATGCGGATGGCTATCTTGACGGCCTGACAATCGTAAGCGAAGATTATAAGGTGCTGTTCGAGCGTTACAAGGACATGCCTAACGTGCTGTTTGTCCTCGACCCGCCATATCTGTCTACGGACGTAGGCGCATACACGGAATACTGGTCATTGTCGAAGTATCTCGATGTATTGCAATTGCTTATGTCGCGCGACTTCATTTATTTCACATCCAACAAGTCGCAGCTATTGGAGTTCTGCGAATGGCTGGGAAAGAGTGGGCTAGGGCGTAACCTCTTTGACGGGGCAAGGCGCATCGAATTGCCTGCGAGGGTGAACCATAGTTCGGAGTACATAGACATCATGATGTACAAGCGTACATCTGCCGATAAGGCGGCTAAGACCGCGTAATGAATGTATAATATTTTAAACGATTTTATATGATGGATTTTAGATTTTTCTTTGCATCGCTTTTCTCCGCCGTGCTGGGCTTTTTGTCGCCCATCACTGACTTCATGATGGCGGCGGCGATGCTGTTCGTCGTCAACTTCCTGTTCGGCCTGTTGGCGGCATCCGTAGGGCATGAGGGGTGGCAGTGGAAGAAGGCTTTCACCTTCTTTTGGCACTGCTTTATCTTCTTTGGCCTGATAACGTTCATATTCATGTGCGGCCACTTTATGCACAATCGTGAGGGCGCGATACAATGCGTATCCGTTGTGTGTTATGCGGCCATATACATGTACGGCGTGAACATCTTGCGTAACTTGCTGCTTGTCGTGAAAAAAAACACGCCGCTGCACAAGCTGCTCGATTACGGATATTACGTCCTAACGCTGAAATTCTGCCAGAAATTGCCGTATTGGAAAGAATACGTAAGCAGCGGTACGCGCAATCATGGCGAGATAGATGCTACCAAACCGAGGGGAGGGCGAGGACATGGCTAAGCTGGAAGTTCTCGCGCCCTACATCCTCGCATGGGAGGGCGGTTTCGTCAACGACCCCGACGACCGCGGAGGGGCAACCAACAAGGGCGTAACGCTGGCCGTGTGGCGCAAGCAGGGCTACGACAAGAACGGCGACGGCGTTATCGACGTGGCCGACCTCAAACTGATTACGGCCAAGGATGCCACGGACATATTGCGCAAGTGCTATTGGAACAGATGGCAGGCCGACCGCATCAAGTCGCAGAGCATCGCCAATATCCTGGTCGACTGGGTATGGGGCAGCGGAAAGTGGGGCATCACCATACCGCAGCAGATGCTGGGCGTTACGCCCGATGGCGTGGTGGGTGACAAGACCATTGCCGCGCTTAACGAGCAAGACCCTATCGCGTTCTTTAACGCCTTGAAGACACGCCGCCGCGAGTTCTTGCAGGGCATCTGCCGCACACGGCCAGCCAACTACAAGTTCTTGCGCGGCTGGCTCAACAGGCTAGACGGCATCAGGTACGGCTCACTGACCTACGGCCGTAAGGAGGTTAGGTTCTAAAATCGGCGTTTTAAGTACGAAAAATAGCGGTTTAAGTACGAAAAATGGCGTTTTAAGCACACTTATAAGCGCTTTAAGTACACTTGTAAGTGTTTTTAAGTAAAAAGTAAGTACAAATGTAAGAATTATAGTTTTTCATGAAAAAGTTTGTTTTGGCGATAATAAGCACGATAATCTTCGCCGCACTTGCAGGGTGTGGCACAAAAAGGCTCGTAGAGGCTCATATTTTGCGCGACAGCGTTTATCTCTATCGCGATAGTGTAGTACTAAGGTACGTGAAAGATAGTATCACAGAGCGCGAAAAAACGACCATTTCGACAAAACGCAACGAACTGACGGGGCAAGACACCATTTTTGTCGTCCGCGAAGTGTGGCGTGACAGGTGGCGGATGCGTGCCGACACGATACGGAAGGTGGAGTGGCGCGACAGGTGGCGCACGAAGATAGACACGCGCGAGGTTACGAGGACGCGCGGCGGCTGGCAATATGCGGCGTTGTTTTTCTTTATCCTGGCGTGCGCATGCTGCGTGTATGTGGTTGTGTCAAGGGTAATACGATAGTTTGTAAGGGGCGGTAAGTAAATTGCTTACCGCCCCTTACTGCGTTTAGTTGTCCGTGCCTATCTGTGCGAGGTTGTCGAGGATAAGCCGCATGGCCTTGTCCGCGTGCTTGCGCATAATCTTCAAGTAGTTGAAGATGGGGCGGTTTCCCTTGACACTCTGGCCGATGCAGTACTCCAGCACTTCAAGTGATACGCCCAGGTCGAACCCGTGCTGTACGAATGACTTGCGCGCCGAATAGTAGCACACGCGCCGCGCATCGGGCAGGTTCAGCTCCTTAGCCAATGCCTTGATGCCGCGCGTTACGTATTGCAGGAAGTTGCGGTAACTGAACTTATAGCCGAAGTCCAGCCTGCCTGTCTTCTTGTCCATCCACCTGTCGATGATGGCGCGCGCCTCTGGCTGTATGGTGAATGATATGCGCTTGTCCGTCCGCTTGGTATTGCGTGACTTGTGCCGCACGTATTCGAGTACGGAGGTATTGCGGAAGTCCACGGCCAAGAGGTCTATCAGGTTGATGCCACCCAGGTAATACGACAGCATGAAGAGGTCACGCGCCACGCGGCACTTTTTTAGTCGCGGCTGCGCATCGCGGATGGCCGCCACGTCTTCGGGAGATATGTCCAACTCGCGCTCCTCGTCAGTCGGCCTCTTCCAATAGGCGAATGGATGCACAGAGTACGTGACCAGCTGCGCGCGGATGGCCCGGTTAACGATGGTGCGCACCATCGACATGTTCATGCTCGTGTAAGCCCTTGACAAGCCGCGGCGCAGCAGCCACCGCTCGAAGTTGGCTATCGTGTCCGTGCCAATTTCCGACAAAAAAACGTCACCGCCCGAATATTCGCTGAACAAGCGCAGCGAGTTGGCCAGCATCGCCGCGTATGTCCCTCGGCCGTCTTCGGTCAGTTCCGCGCGGTACTGCCCCGACGCCTGCGCGAATGTGGCCGCGGTGGAATGCGGCCGCATGGATGCCAACAGGTCACGCAATTGCTTACACGAATACACGTCAGGGTTTGGCACTCTTTCCAGCCGCCGCTCGTAGTCGTCGAGCAATGCGCGCAGCTTGATGTTCATTTGGTGCGCGCCTGGAATGCGCACGACGATGCCGCCAGAGAACTCGCTGGGGCTGTTCACCTTGTACTTGGTTACGATGTAGTGTGTGGTTGACTTATGTCCGATGGCTATGCGTATCTTGTACGTGCCATCCTTGGCCTGCGTGTAGCGCAGTAATGCGAGCTTGATTGTTGCCATTTTTTATGCCTTTAAAATTTTCGGAACAAATAAAAAATATTCGCTTAATTGCTCAAATTTGAGAATTAACAGCGTTTTTTTTATTAGTCGGCATTCGGTGGCCGCAGGGTTTGGAAGTGGCGAAAAGCCTTTAAGCGGCTTGTTTACGTGGCTTTTCGCCCATAGTGATTCCGTTGGGGTTCGAACCCAAGACCCACAGCTTAGAAGGCTGTTGCTCTAATCCAACTGAGCTACGGAACCAGTATCGCAACGCCTGATGTGCGCGTTTTGCGGTTGCAAAGGTATGAAAAAAAGGGGGGATAGCAAAATATTTCGCAATAAATGTTGTTGCAAAAGGTGGTGAGTTCGTCTGTTTTTTTAGTTCATGGGTTTGTTACTCCATCGGCTTGTGGGGTTGTAATTTGGCCAGTTAGCCAATTAAAGAGGAGTCTGGAGTAGTTCTTGGCATAAGGAAATAGGGGAGAGAATATCTGTCAACATGGCTAACAATGAGACGGATGATAATGAAAGCCAGTCTTAAAGGTGAATAAAAAACGCTAGACGGCACTAAAAAAGTGATGATTTTCTTGGTAAATAAGAATTAAAGTAATACTTTTGCAGAAATAAACAATGAAATAAGGCAATATGTTGAGCTTTAACGCATACTTCTTTTACTTTTACTTTACAAGCAAAATGTAAAGCGGGAAGATGCGTGCCAACATTAACAAGAATATAGCAAGTAGATAATAACAGTCACATCCCGTTTCAATCAATTGAGGCGGGATGTTTTTTTATTGTAACAGATATGAAGAGAATAGCCATACAGGGTATTGCCGGCTCGTTCCACGACATCGCCGCACACCAATATTTCGCCGCCGAACAGGTGCAAGGCATATATTGTAACACCTTCGAAGAGGTGTTCAACCAGATTGCCTGTGACCCAACAGTCATTGGAATGGTGGCTATCGAGAACACCATTGCAGGCTCGTTGCTACACAACTACGAGTTGTTACGCGCATCGGGCACCACCATCGTGGGCGAACATAAGCTGCACATCGAGCATTCCATTTGTTGTCTGCCCGAAGACGATTGGCATTCGCTGAGCGAAGTGCATTCGCACCCCGTGGCTTTGATGCAATGTAGGGAGTTCTTGGCACGACATCCCATGCTTAAAGCTGTGGAGGCGGAAGACACAGCAGGTTCGGCCGAATTTATTGCACGGACAAAACAGCGCGGTTGGGCTGCTATCTGCAATGCCTCGGCAGCCAAATTGTATGGATTGAAAGTACTTGAAGACCACATTGAAGACAATAAGCACAACTTTACGCGTTTTCTTGTGGTGTGCCATCCGCAACGTGCAGGCAGTCTTCGACCCTGGGAACACGCCAATAAAGCCAGCTTGGTGTTCTCGCTCCCGCACGAAGAGGGCAGTTTGTCGAAGGTGCTAACCATCCTTTCGTTCTATAACATCAACCTCACCAAGATACAATCGTTGCCCGTTATCGGCCACGAATGGGAGTATTTGTTCTATGTTGACGTTACGTTCAACAACGTAACGCGTTATCACCAAAGTATAGATGCCATTGTTCCGCTTACCAAAAGGCTTAAAATTTTAGGAGAATACGAAGATGGGAAACAATAAAACGCTCGACATAAGGCCTGCACAAAGGCTCGACACGGTGCAAGAATACTATTTTAGCCGAAAGCTGAAAGAGGTGGCACAGCTGGTGGCCGAGGGAAACGACATTATTAGTTTGGCTATTGGCTCGCCCGACTTGCCTCCTTCTGCCAATACCATCGCCCGACTATGTGAGGTGGCGCAACGCGAAGATGCACACGGCTACCAACCCACGAAGGGCACGCCCGAATTGCTTAAAGCTATGGCTGCATATTATGGTAGATGGTATGGTGTGGAGGTTGACCCACAAAGCGAGGTGCTGCCGCTCATCGGGAGTAAGGAGGGCATATTACATGTTACTCTGGCTTTTGCCAATGTAGGCGACCAAGTGTTGGTGCCCAATCCTGGTTATCCCACCTATACTTCGCTCAGTAAGTTGCTTGGCGTGGAGGTTTTAAACTATAATCTGCGCGAAGAAAACCAATGGCAACCCGACTTCGACGAGTTGGAAAGTATGGATTTAAGTCGTGTTAAGTTGTTATGGACCAATTATCCGCACATGCCTACCGGTGGAAAGCCCATGATGAAGACCTACGAAAGACTGGTTGACTTCGCCCGAAAGCACAACATCGTGGTGGTGAACGACAATCCTTACTCGCTTATCTTGAACAGCGAACCTATGTCCATACTGCAAGTAGACGGCGCGAAAGACTGCTGCATCGAACTAAACTCGCTTAGCAAGAGCCACAACATGCCAGGGTGGCGCGTGGGAATGTGTGTTAGCAACGCCACATGGGTGCAATGGATTCTTAAAGTGAAAAGCAACATAGACAGCGGGACGTTTCGCGGCATTCAACTTGCAGCTGCCGAGGCACTGACAGGAAACGACGCGAGGTGGCACACCATATATAATAAGGAGGTTTACTTGCGCCGAAGAACCATTGCCGAGAAGATAATGAAGGCCTTGCGTTGTACTTTCGACCCACAACAAACGGGGTTGTTTCTTTGGGGACGAATACCCGAAGACATGACCGATGCTGAACAGCTTACCGAACAACTACTTCACCAACACGGCGTGTTTGTTGCCCCAGGATTTATCTTTGGTAGCAACGGCAAACGCTATATACGCATTTCGCTGTGCGCGAAAGAAGAACGAATGGAAGAGGCGTTGCAGCGTATTATCGGCAACAAGTAAATTGAGTTTTTCAGTTAATGAGTTTTTAAGTTCTGAGTTTTCTAGTTCTATCACACGAACCATTGATGATAAGTCAAAGAACGTTTTCGTTAAGCCAAATGAACAATGTCGAGCTTGCTCGGACATTGTCATGGCGAGAAAACGCACTTTTGAGGAACGAAAAAAGAACGTTTTCGTTAAGCCAAATGAACAATGTCGAGCTTGCTCGGGCATTGTCATGGCGAGAAAACGCACTTTTCGAGGAACGAAAAAAGAAGCTTTATTTTCCTTCTTCGGGTGCTTTGTCGATAAGATCCATAAACTGGTCCAATTTCGGCGTGATGATGATTTGCGTGCGGCGGTTACGCTGTTTGCCCAATTCGGTTCCGTTGGTGGCAACGGGGTTAAACTCGCCACGTCCGCCAGCGGTAAGGCGTTTGGGGTTAACGCCATAGCGTGTTTGCAGATATTGTACCACGCTCGATGCGCGCAAGCAGCTTAGGTCCCAGTTGTTGCGGATGTTTTCGCGGTTTATGGGCACGTTGTCGGTGTTTCCTTCCACCAGCACGTCATAGTCTTGATAGTCCATAATTATCTTGGCTATCTTGCTAAGCGTTTCGGCAGCGCGGTCGTTAATTTCGTAGCTACCGCTCTTATACAGCATATTGTCGGCCAATGAGATGTAAACCACGCCTTTAAGCACGCGTACGTCTACCTCTTTCAGCTCTTCGCGGCTGAGCGAACGCGTAAGGTTGTTGGTGAGCACCATGTTAAGCGAGTCGCTTTTGCTCTTCACCTCAACCAAATGGCGTATGTATTGGTTGCTCTCGTTAATCTGGTCTACCAGCTTAGAAATGTTCACGTTGTTGGCCGAACTGTTGTTGAGGCTCTTGTCCAGCGAACCTTGCAGTGCGGCGTAGTCGCGTTTTTGTTGTGCCAGTTGTTCTTCCAGTGATGTAACCCTGGCTTGACTGGCGGCAAGTTGTTCGCGAGTTGAACGATAGCTTTCATTCAATTCCCTGTTTTCTCTTTGGCAATTGTCCAAGTCTTTCTTGCTAGCACAGCTCGAAACAACGACCACACTGGCCAATAGCGCAAGCTGCACGATGTTCTTCTTTTTCATATCTCTCCTTAAAATGTTGATTTATTATCCTGTGTCTTTGCGGCACTTTGTGTGTACAAAGTTACGAATATACTTTACATTAACCTTAAAATGCGTGCCCGTTTTTGGTATTATTAACGGCAGAGAAAGAGGGAAGGGTGAAAAAATGGACAAGGAGAAATGGTTTTAGAGATTACACCCTGGCCTGCGTTTGGGGCTTAATTCGTACACAGAGGTGCAGAGGACGGAGAGTTTTTCTGCATACAAGCAGGCGGAGAAGACACGGTACTTAGGGCATGCGGCGAAAGCGTACACGGCAAAAGAACACCTTCATTTTCTTATTTCCAAAGGACACATGCTCCTCTCCTCCCCAATGTTTCCTAAACGCAAAGCCATATCCTTAAAGCAATGATGGGGCTAACATCGGTGTGTTCTGCGCCTCCTACGTGACCTTAATAGCGCATCAATGTTGTGTAAGTGCGTTCCAAATTCAAGTTCTTATTGACCATAAGCCGTTTCGGGATAAGCATCAATCAGTTCGCGGTAGTTGGCGTAATGATTGACTCTTATCCCAAATTGGCGTAATACTTTAAATTCGAAACATGAAATCAAAAAAAGATTCTTATGTTAGGGATTTAATGCGATGGACGTCTATTCTATTAACTTCCCATGCTTTTTGAGTATGGAGAGAAACGCACTCCATTCTGCAGCCCGTTTGTCTTTAGCTTCCTTAATGGCTTCATTCGCTTTTGCATATTTACTGTCGTTCTCAATATGGCGTGGATAGCAGTCGCTCAGATAAAACTTACCCGACTCATTTTCGGAAACTAATGATAAGTCTGTGAATATTTGACTGTTAACAGGAGACACAAACGTTGAAATACGAAGTAAAACCTTATCATACGAATGTACTTCAATGTTGCGATAAATGGGGAAGAGCTTGTTTGTAGGCTCAAAGTCTTGGAAAACAATCTCGCGGGTCTGCACGTTGAAAGACTTGATGTTGTCAAGCGTAAAGAGACATGGGGTTAAATGAGAAGATTTCGTTATGCGAGTTGTTCCCACTGCAAACAGTTCTGCCTTTGACCCTTGTCCGGCTGGAGGTAAAACCTGATTATCCCCATTGGTGCAACCAATGAACAACAAAGAAAGGACGAACACTTGTAATAAGCATATACTCTTTTTCATATCAGTACTTTTTTAGGTGACTTTTATAAATCGTTTTTACGAAAGCAAATTATCAGATGATGTACTTTTTTACAATTACATGTACATGAACCATCAATCTTACAAGGATAAAATGGTTGTTTAAGGACAAGCACCTTGTGCTAACATCCGCGTGCAACTAAGCAAGGTGCATGTAAGGCACAGGCAACCTCTTTTCATCATTCTCAACTCTGTAAATTGTTACAAGGCAAATTGCGCTCCAAATATAGCACTTTTTATCTACATTACAAAACAAATACGGCATTTTTATTGAAATAGTCTTGACTTTTAACAGGCCTATAACCTAAGAAGGGAGTTGCTATCTTCGTGATGGCAGCACAAGATAAATGCTCTTTTCATTATGCGAAGGGCAGGACAAATTACCCCTCTGGCCTTATATACTCACGAAAACCCAACAACTCCCGAACACGTCAAATCATCAGCTTACCTACCCATCAACTCACCTACTCATCAACTTGTCAAATCACAAAATCACAAAATCACGAACGCACCAACCTATCAACTCGACAGCTCACTAACTCGCCAACTTATCAACTCGTCAACTTACCAACTCGTCAACTTATCAACTCATAAACTCAAAAACTTAAAATCGTTATTTTTATTTTACAAAACTATTCTAATTTTCATCCCATTCTGGCGAAAATATGGGGTGTAAAGTGGGTAAATTGGCAGTATTTTCAGCTTTTCACGTCTCTTACCCTGTCTATTTTTAAGCACAAAACCTGCATTTTGCACCATTTTGCCTTTCTAGTTTGGTTGCCAACCCATTATTTTTTACGCCCAATTACCCCCTTTCAGCACCTAAAATACCACTTTTTAACGGTCATTTTGCCCTTTTTAGCCCTATTTTTGATGGTTCGAAGAGGCTTTTTTCGTACCATTGCAGTGTATTTTTATGCGTATCGTTAGGCATTTAGCAGCATTTTGCCTTGCATTTAGCACCAAAACACCTTGCGTTTTGCACCAAAATGCGCTGCGTTTTGCACCAAAATGCACTGTATTTTGCACCAAAATGCACCGCATTTAGCACCAAAACGCAATGAATTTCGCAGAAAACAACCCAAAGCCTGCTGCAAATTGCGGTTTTATGCAATGTGTATTCATTTTGTATGCATTTACTACTAACCTCCTTTTGCATCAAAACCAACCTTCGCGAGAATCGATTTTTTGCGACAAGGTGGGCGCTTGGTAGACAAAAAGGGCACTCATAGTGTTAAAATACGTGCTGAAATTTGGACAGAATCTAGTATATCGGCTTACCAGTTAACGAATGAATCAGCTGATAAGTTTACCATTTAACGATTGGAGTAGTTAACAAGAGGATTAGCAGATAAGTTAATGAGTGGGCCACTCAACTCGTTAAGTCATGAACTCACCAAGTGATAAACTTGTTAATTGATAAATTGGTTAACTGCTAAACTCGTCCACAGGTCAACTTGTTAACCGGTAAACTCACCCCCTGGTCCTCTCGTCAACTCGTTAACTGGTTAACACGTCAACTCCTTTAATATTTGTTCATGTTGTCGTTAATGGCATCCGATGCAAAGAGAGAGAAGATGTTCATGTCGGCATCTTCGATGCTTAGCTTGTCCATTTCAGGGTTTAATCTAAACACCACATACGAACGAACCAGCGCACCATGTTCGTTCTTGGCCCTGAAACTCACTTTAAAGGCATAGCCAAGAAACTGGCTCTTAAACTTTTTCTGCTTTTTCTTGTATTCTTCTAGTATGCGTTGGCCGTCGGCAAGCATCTTTTGCGCCTGCGGAACAGTTTTTACCGACTCCGAATAGCGTGCTGCCGAGTCGGTAATTTGTTTCACCTTGTCGAGCATGTACTGTGCCTCGTCGGTGGCCCTAAATTCAGAAAAGAGCGAGTCTACCCTGCCGCGCTCCACCAATTGGTACGAGCGTGGGTCGTTAAGGTTCTTTCGCATAAACTCCTCGGTTAGCTTATCGGCTTGCTTTTCCTTGTTTTCGCACGACGTGAAGGTGAGGGCGAACAGCGAAATGAACAACAAATGAAGTACTCTTTTCATCCTTTTGCTGATGGTTTAGGTGGATGTGCCTGTGGCACGTCTTTTCTTTATCGCACGCAAAGGTAGTAAAAATGTGTTTAACGTACAAGCCCCGCGCACTTAAATGGCGTAATAATCAACAGCCTTTATCGGCTTTGGTTGGTGCGGTTTCGCTGTTGCGGTGCGGTGTTGGCGGCAGGTAGTTGCACAAGGAATGTCGAAAAGTTGTGTCGGCACTTGCCTGTTGGGTTTCTTTTTGTTGTTTTTCTTTACTTTTGGTGCTGCATTTTAGTTTATTACGTCTTACTTTTAAGTATGTGTTTTATATTACGAAGTATTCGTAATTTACTGGCTTATATGATTAAAATTATATATTTAACTTTATTTAAAGCCCGTTTTCTTGCTTTGCTTACGAAAAGTTCGTAGATTTGCGCCGTGAGTTAAACGTTACATAACAATGAAGATAGAGAAGCTTTCAATTCAAGAAGAAGAGGTGATGCGTTGTGTTTGGCAATTGGGCAGATGCAATATCAAGGCCATTGTCGAGCTGTTGCCTCAGCCTGCACCGCCTTATACCACGGTGGCATCGGTTGTTGGCAACCTCAAACGCAAGGGGTATGTGGCGGCACAACGTAAGGGCAACGGCTTTGAGTACGTGCCTGCCGTTAAGGAAAAAGACTATAAGCGGCACTTCGTGTCGGGATTTGTGCGCGATTACTTCAAAAACTCGTTCCGCGACATGGTTTCGTTCTTTGCACAAGAAGAAAAAATATCGCCCGACGAGCTGAAAGACATTATCGACGAGATAGAAAACGGCGATGTGGCAAAGGTGTGAACATGGTATTATATCGCGTGCCATCTCGCTTTCTATGCGCCTATTTAAGTGGGCATCGCCCTTTTACCTAAGGGTTTTGGGCAAGCCCATTTCGTTATCATTACCTAAATACCCCTAGCAAATTATACCCATGTTGATGTATCTGATAAAAGCAAACGTTGTGTTGGTGGTGCTTTTCGGGTTTTACCAACTCATTAGCGCAGGCGACACTTTCTTTAAATGGCGGCGCCTGTCGTTGCTCACAATCTACGTGCTTTCGCTGTTGCTGCCCACGATAGACCTCTCTGTGCTGGTTAACGAAACGGCACCGTTGGGCAATATCTTACCGCGCATGGCCTATAACCTGCCCGAAGTGACGGTGCAACCCACACACGACACCTTTGATTGGCAGCAGCTAGCCGTTTGGCTATACACAGGTGTGGCCTTGGCTTTGCTTTTGCGCGTGTTTTGGCAGGTTGTTGTGGTGTGCAGGTTGGCACAGCGCAGCGAACGCGCAACGTTGCACGGAACAGCGGTTTGTTTGTTGACAGGCGATTACAGCCCCTTTTCATTCTTCCGTTGGATATTTGTCAACCCTGACGACAAGACGCCGTCGCAGGTTCAACAGATACTGACACACGAACAAACGCACGTGGCGCAATGGCATTCGGCAGACGCGTTGCTGTCGCAACTCTTTGTCGCCGCCTTTTGGTTCAACCCCGTGGCGTGGCTTATGCGCCTGCAAGTGCGCAACAATCTTGAATATCTGGCCGACCGCTCGGTTATCAGTGGCGGTACGGACAAAAAGGCCTACCAATACCATTTGTTGGCGGTGGCCTATCGAACGAATGTAGCTACAATAACTAATAATTTCAATGTATTACCTTTAAAGAAAAGAATTAAGATGATGAATAAGCAAACTTCCAATCCGTTGGCACGCTTTAAGTACTTGCTTTTCGTGCCGTTGGCCGTCGCTTTGCTGGCGATGAATAGTACCGCAATGAGGGCGAATGTGCAGAAAAAGGTGGTGAAGACCACCAAAGTCACGAAGAAAACAGGCACAACCGACAAGGTGTATGAGGTGTGTGAGCAGATGCCTATATTCCCTGGTGGGGATGCTGCAATGATGAAATACCTTTCGGAGAATGTGAAATACCCCGCTCTTGCCATAAAAGCCCAAGAGCAAGGCCGCGTTGTGGTTAGCTTTACAGTAGAAAAGGATGGGGCAATATCCGACGTAAAGGTAGCCAGGTCGGTAACACCTTCGCTCGATGCCGAGGCGGTAAGGGTGGTAAAGGCCATGCCTAAATGGACTCCGGGCAAGCAAGACGGCCAACTTGTGCGCGTAAGGTATAACGTACCTGTGTCTTTCAAATTAAATTAAAGAACAAGTAAGGTTGACAAGTTAATGAGTTGACAGGCTAACGCGGGGCAGGTTTGCGGTCTACCCCATCCCCCTTGTTGGCTCGTTAACTTGCCAACGCACCACCATTTTTCATCGCTTAATGGCAGATAAAGCTGCTACCTTAATAAATAAACACGAACGTTTTCGTTAAGCCAAATGAACAATGTTGAGTTTGCTCGGACATTGCCATGGCGAGAAAACGCACTTTTCGAGGAACGAGAAAAGAACGTTTTCGTTAAGCCAAATGAACAATGTCGAGCTTACTCGGACATTGTCATGGCGAGAAAACGCACTTTTAGAAGAACGAAAAAAGAACCATTTAATATATTAATGAGTATGAAGAACAAGCAAAAAACAAATTCGTTTGCAGGTTATAAGTACCTGCTTTTAGTGCCATTGGCTTTCGCCTTGGTGTTTATGAACAGTTGTAAGAGAAAGACGAACGTGCAGAAACAAGTAATGGAGGGCACAAAAGTCGAAGTGAAAGCTGAAACAGGCGAGGACACTGCACAAAGCAAGAGTGCCGAACCAACGGATAAGGTGTATGAGGTGGTTGAGCAGATGCCTACTTTCAAGGGTGGAGATGCTGCACTGATGAAGTACCTTTCGGAGAACATCAAGTATCCCGAAGCTGCTGAGAAAGCAGGAGAACAAGGCCGCGTTGTGGTTAGCTTTACAGTAGAGAAAGATGGGGCGGTAGCCGACGTAAAAGTAGCTAGGTCGGTAACGCCGACGCTCGATGCAGAGGCGGTAAGGGTGATAAAGGCCATGCCCAAGTGGGTTCCTGGCAAACAAGACGACCAGTTAGTGCGCGTAAGGTATAACGTGCCTGTGTCTTTCAAATTACAATAGCATACAGCTAGGCTGGCAACGTTGATGAGTTAATGGGTTGACAAGCGGATGTGGGGTTGGCTAGTGGCTTATTCCCCTCCTCCTTGTTGGCTCGTTAACTTGTTAACGAAATGGCTTTTAGCATGTTAATGGCTGGGTGTGCCGTTTACTTAACGAGATAAGACGTTGCATCTAACAAATAAATGCGTATGAAGAAGAAACAAACGCCCAAATTGTTTGCAGGCTTTAAGTGCCTACTTTTTGCTATTTCGGCCCTTGTCTTGTTGGTTATTGTCTTCGTTCCTGCTGGGGCGAACGCGCAGAATAAAAAGGTGAAGAAAGCCCAAACGCATAAGGACACCACCACAGACGATAAGGTTTACGATGTGTGTGAGCAGATGCCCACCTACGAAGGCGGTGATGCAGCACTGTTGAAATACCTTGGAGAAAACTGGAAACTCCCTGATGAGTATAAGGAAAGAGGGATGCAAGGGCGCATGGTGGTTGGTTTTATCGTTGAGAAAGACGGATCCCTCACTAACGTTAAGGTGTTACGGGCGGTGGATATAGCCCTTGATGCCGAGGTATTAAGGGTGGTTAAGGGCATGCCAAAATGGATTCCTGGTAGGCATAATGGGCAACGTGTGCGCGTAAGATACCTACTGCCTATACATATATGTTTGCAATAGGTACTCTTATATCTTTTTTATCCTTGCTTATCACCAAATAATTCAATATCTTTGTAAAGCAATGGCAATGCAAGACAGCTGTAACGTATAACCATTTAAATAATCATGAGTATGAATAACAAACAAACCCCTAATCTGTTTGCAGGCTTTAAGTGTCTGCTTTTTGCTATTTCGACCCTTGTATTGTTGGTTGTTGTCTTCGCTCCTGCTGGGGCGAATGCGCAGAATAAAAAGGTGGAGAAAGCCCAAACGCATAAGGACACCACCACAGACGATAAGGTGTACGAGGTGTGTGAGCAGATGCCCACCTACGAAGGCGGTGATGCATCACTGTTGAAATACCTTACGGATAGTGTGAAGTATCCCGAATTGGCTAAGAAACATGGGGTGCAAGGGCGTGTTGTAATAGGCTTTATTGTTGAGAAAGACGGCTCTCTCACTAACGTTAAGGTGTTACGGGCGGTTGATAGAGCCCTTGATGCCGAGGCTTTAAGAGTGGTTAAGGGCATGCCCAAATGGATTCCTGGTAGGCAAAATAAGCAACGTGTGCGCGTGAAATATAACGTACCTGTATCTTTTAGGCTGGAACCAATGGAGTGAATGAGTGGCGGCTTAACGAAATGATGTGCTAATTGGGGGTTGATTACAGGTTGAGAGTCGGCAGGTGGGTAATAGAACAACCGATAACTGGCGGCTAAATCTGTCTGTTTGTCAACCCACCTACTTGCTAACTTGCCTATTTTATCCTTGCTTATCAGCAAAAAAAATAATATATTTGCAAAGTGATAGCAATGCAAGACAGCTGTAACGTATAACCATTTAAATAATCATGAGTATGAATAACAAACAAACACCTAATCTGTTTGCAGGCTTTAAGTGTCTGCTTTTCGCGATGTTGGCCATCACTTTGGCTGTTCTTCTTGTTCCTGCTAGGGCGAACGCGCAGGATAAGAAGGAGAAGGGGAAGACCACGCAAACGCAGAAGGACACCACCACAGATGATAAGGTTTACGATGTGTGTGAGCAGATGCCCACCTACAAAGGAGGGGAAGAGGCAATGATGAGATTTATTTCGGAGGTAACAAGGTATCCACAACGGGCCCAAGAATTTGGCATACAAGGCTGTGTTGTAGTTGGCTTTATCGTTGAGAAAGATGGGTCGCTAAGCAACTTTAAGTTCATACAGCGGGTAGACCCTGAACTGGATGACGAGGCTTTAAAGACTGTAAAGGTTATGCCTAAGTGGAATCCGGGGAAACACAACGGTCAAAATGTGCGCGTAAGGCATAGCGTACCAGTTGGTTTTAAGCTGACATAAATGAGGTGTGGCCCACCTGTTGACCTCTAAACCAACCAACTTCCATCGCTTATTGTGCAACAAACCGTCTTTACATGTTAGTCAAATTCAATGCAAGATAATCTCAATACACAACCATTTAAACGTATGATGATGAAGAACAAACAAGCCTCCAAACGGTTCGTAGGCTTTAATTGTTGGCTTTTTGCTGTATTGGCATTTGCGGCTATTGCCTTTGCACCTGCAAGGGCGAACGCGCAGAGAAAAGTGCGAAATAAGTACGTACGCCCCAAACGGATGAAAGTAGACAATAAGGTTTACAATGTTTGCGAGTTGATGCCATGCTTTAAAGGAGGCGACACTGCACTGCTACAATACCTTTGTAAGACGGCCAGGTACCCCCAATCGGCGCAAAAAGCCAAGAAGGAAGGGTGCGTAATAGTGAGTTTCATTGTAGAGAAAGACGGTTCGCTGTCTGACTTTAAGGTTGAACGGGCGGTGGATGCTGCCCTTGATGCCGAGGCTTTGCGTGTAATGAAGGCCATGCCCAACTGGTTGCCAGGCCAGCAAGACGGCAGATTTGTACGCGTGAGGTATAATGTACCTATGAAATTTAAGCTGAACTAAAAACAGATATGGGCGGTAACGCTGTTGCCTGTGGACGAATTGGTGAGTTAACAAGTGGACGAATGAACGAGTTGACCTGTTTATAAGCCTGCAAATGGCTCTGCTTATAGCTTGTTGCCAACTCGTTTACTTGCTCGCTTATACCCTTAATTCCCCGAAAACAAGTCCTAAACATCACACGAAGTGCCTACTCACAACTTCGCCTTAAACTCATCGAACACCTCTTTATAGCCATTAAACACGTTAATGTCTACCTCGCCTTGTATGCCTTGCACGCGACCGTCGGGGCATAGCTGCCAATACACCAAGTGCACGTCGGGTTTGTATTCGCCATAACGCGCAATCCAAATGTCGTAGTTGCGCTTGATGTCGGGAGCCAGTGGCAAGTAGCGATTAACAAACTGCTGACTGATGTAAAGAATAGGACGCTTGCCCGTTCGTTGCTCAACAATAGTGAGCCAAGTGCGAACAGCCTTGAAGAGCACCTCCGCACCACCCATCTTGGCAATCTGCTGCGGACTGGGTTCCACATCGAGAACAGGTGGAAAATCGCCTTTCGATATGTGCGAATGGCGTAAGAAATGGGCCGCTTGCGCTTCGGCAGGCGAGTAAATGGAGAAGAAATGATAAGTGCCAACGCTGAAACCGTGGGCGCGAGCTTGCTTATAGTCGGCCTTGTAAAAGGGATTGAGCAACGATTTGCCCTCGGTGCTCTTGATGTAGATAAAGGATATGGGGTAGTTTACTTGTCCATGAATGGCTTTTCGGCTAGCCGTGCCCAGGTGGGTGATGCGTAGTTGGTTCCATTTGATGGGATGTACGTGCTTGTTGATAACGTGTTGGTACTTTGAAATGTCGATGCCATAGATGCGTTCGGTGGTATAAGTAAGGCGTTCGCCCAGGTATTGGCCTGCTTTCCATTCGCCAACCTTCACCTTGGGCAGTGCTGTAAGGGCAAATCCCTTACCCGTTTGGGCATCGTTTTCCCAATGTCCCTCGTAGTGACTGCCGTCGTTGCCCGTGTATTCGCCGTGTCCGCTGGCCATCATCTTGCTGTTAAAGCTGCCCACATACACACCTGCGGCATCTTCGCGAGTGCCACTCACCAGCGTGTCGGCATTCCAACGTCCCGTAATTTTCCGCCCTTTGCTGTCGTGCGCCGTGCCCATTCCCTGCCGTTTTCCGTCTTTCCACTGTCCTGCATACACCACACTATCTTTCAGCCACAGCACGCCATAGCCATGACTGCGGCCATGCAGCACAGTGCCTTGATAGCAGAGGTCGCCTTCTTGTTGCAAAACCTGCGCCGTTCCGTCGCCGTTAAGCGTATTTTTCTCGAAGTGGCAAGCACCGAAAAGTCCCACGACCAGCAATGCCGAGAGCCAAAGAAAGCGTTTAGGATGGTTTATTTTTCGTTCCATAGCATTTTGGCGATGATGTTGCGAGGCACGATACCTACACCGTTATACATTCCAACGAAACGTCCCCACGCACTGAACACGGGCGAACCTGCTTGTCCCAGCGCAGCGTGCATGCGCAGGCAGCTATCCCTTTGCACACTGGCCGCCCATACAGCAGCACTGTCTTTAACCGTGGCCAAGGGGTCTAAGCCCAATCCAGGCACGCTTGCCACGCGCACTTCTCCCGTTGCCGACATGCCCCAAGGCAAGGCCGAAAGGGCATTTGCGCGCCAAGGCTTACTCTCGTTTGTGGTTTGTAGCAGGCACAAACCCCATTGTTGGTCTTCGCGCAGGCATTTGGTGGCGATGCTCTTGCCGTGGAAAAGCACGGCATAACGCGTGTGGCGCAACACCCGCAGTTGCTTTTCCTTGCCCAACACAGCCAGTCTTTTGCTCACCTTTTGCACCTCGGCCAATCGCGTTTTCAGCTTATAGGCGTAAGCCAAAACGGCCGTATAGCCTTCGTCTTGCATGCCGTGCACCTTCATATAGTAGTTGATTTCCTTCACTTCTCGTTTCAGTTGTTTTTCTTGTGCAAGCAGTTTGCCCAATGTTTTCTGCACCATCGTGTTCACATCGGTGGGCAATTTCCCCTTATCAGCTGTGCCATGAGGCATGGCAGCGACAACTCTACCACTGCACGAAGGCAGCAATGCAACCCTATTAGCCCAAAAGCCGGAGGTGAGATGGGGCGTTTTAAGTAAGGCTGTGGGGCTTGTTGCTGCCTTGGCGAAAGTGCTGTCGGGAGCTACTTCGGCAAAATACACCACCTTGTCGGCACCTGCACCCACGGTGTACCACAGGTTGCTCTGCACAACCACAACGCTATTGCGCATCTGCCGTTGCGAAGAGAAACAGCACATCACGGCATAAACCAGCGCGCCAACCAACAGCACGGCGGCCACAAGGCTCCACGCCATGCCCTTGCTCATCCTTCTTTTCTTTCTTTTCATTGTTCCGGTCTTAGGCGTTTTTCCCGCCTATGTTGTCGATTATCGGTGCAAAGTTAATCTAAAAATCCTAATCTTGCACACCCCCACTCGCGAAAAAATGTACACCTGCAAGATGTACAACGCATGCGCACGCAATCGTTTGCATTATTTTTTGCACATATCTATAGGTGTCACATGCCGTTTTCGACATTTTATTTTATCTTTGCAAAAGGAACAGGTGTGCGAAACGAACGCGCGTTTCCTTGTTGTTCCACCTTTATGACACGTTTATTCAATAACTAACAACAATATGAAAAGATTTGTTTTGTCTGTATGCTTGGTGCTGCTGTGTGCTTTCAGTGCCCTGGCGCAAGAGGTTAAGTCGCCCAATGGCGATGTAAAGGTAAACTTCGCACTTAACAATTCGGTGCCCACCTACACCGTAACCTTCCGCGGCAAGGCCGTTATCAAGCCTAGCCGCCTGGGCTTTGAACTGGTAAAGGGCGGCGACTTGCTGGACGGTTTTACGCTTGTGGGCGAAGAAAAGGGCTCGGCCGACGAGACGTGGACACCCGTTTGGGGCGAGAACCGCACGATAAGAAACCACTACAACGAACTGTTGGTGCGGCTCGAACAAAAGTCTACCGAGCGAATGCTCAACATCCGTTTTCGCGTTTACGACGATGGAGTGGGCTTTCGCTACGAGTTTCCGCAAGAAGGTAAGCTGAACTACTTCCAGGTGAAGGACGAACGCACCGAGTTTGCTATGACCGGCGACCACACGGCGTGGTGGATTCCTGGCGATTACGACACACAGGAGTACGAATACACCCAGTCGCGCCTCAGTGAGGTGCGGCAGAAGATGAAGGGGGCAGTTACGGGTAACTTGTCGCAAACCCCATTCTCGCCCACGGGTGTTCAGACTTCGCTGATGATGAAGACGGCCGAAGGGCTGTATATCAACCTGCACGAGGCGGCTTTGGTGGATTATCCGGCAATGCACCTCAACCTAAACGACCGCGATATGGTGTTCACCTCGTGGCTTACACCCGATGCAAAGGGCGTTAAGGCTTACTTGCACACACCCTTCCGCAGCCCTTGGCGCACGATGATCGTTACCGACGACGCACGTCGAGTGCTTGCATCAAACCTTATCCTTAACCTTAACGACCCCTGTAAGTACACAGACACGTCGTGGATACGCCCAATTAAGTACGTAGGCGTTTGGTGGGAGATGATTTCGGGCAAGGGCGATTGGGCCTATACGCAGCAGTTCCCATCGGTTGTACTTGGCGAAACAGACTATACCAAGGCCAAACCGTCGGGCAAACACTCGGCCAACAACGCCAATGTGCGCCGCTATATCGACTTCGCCGCCGAACATGGGTTCGACCAAGTGCTGGTTGAAGGCTGGAACATTGGTTGGGAAGACTGGGCTGGAAACATGAAAGAGAAGGTGTTCGACTTCCAAACACCTTATCCCGACTTCGACATCAAGGCCTTAAACGATTACGCCCACTCAAAGAACGTTCGGTTAATGATGCACCATGAAACGTCGTCGTCGGTGATGAACTACGAGCGTTACATGGACCGTGCCTACAAATTGATGAACCTCTACGGCTATAACGCGGTGAAAAGCGGGTATGTAGGCAACATCATTCCACGTGGCGAGTACCACTATGGGCAAGTGATGGTGAACCATTACTTGGAGGCCGTGAAACGTGCAGCCGATTATAAGATTATGGTTAACGCGCACGAGGCAGTTCGCCCCACGGGTTTGTGTCGCACTTACCCCAACCTTATCGGCAACGAGAGCGCACGCGGCACCGAGTATCAGGCCTTCGGGGGCACAAAACCGGGGCATACGGCCATACTGCCATTCACTCGTTTGCAAGGCGGGCCGATGGATTACACGCCAGGCATTTTCGAAATGGACTGTGCAGGTGGTTCGCATGTAAACTCAACCATCTGCGGTCAGCTTGCGCTTTACGTTACGATGTACAGTCCGTTGCAGATGGCGGCCGACTTTCCAGAGAACTATCTGAAACATCCCGACGCCTTCCAGTTCATTAAGGACGTAGCCGTAGACTGGGATCGCTCGTTATATCTCGAGGCCGAACCAATGGCCTACATCACGGCGGCCCGCAAAGCCAAGGGCACCGACAATTGGTTTGTGGGCTGTGTGTCGGGCAATGCGCCCCACAAGTCGCAGTTGTCGCTGTCGTTCCTTGATAAAGGGCGTAAATACGAGGCAACAATTTACACCGATGCACCCGATGCCGACTATCGTACTAACCCAAAGGCCTATCGGATAGAACGTCGCACGGTGACTTCTGCCACAAAGCTTTCGCTCACAGCTGTGGCAGGTGGTGGTTACGCCATATCAATCGTTCCTAAACGATAAAGGTTTGGCACGAGGGTTTGCTGTTGGGCTTTGTCATAAGCCCCTTATGCCCCCATGCGTATGCACTTATGTAAGGTAAGAAAAGAATGGGCACGACATAGGGCAGAGAAAAAATGTTTTTGAAGTTGTTGCGAAAGGCAGAACAAGCCTAATGCGTGCAGCAAGTAGTCATTACACAGGTTAAGCCCGTAACGTCCATTCAAGCCCACTCACACAGGCACGATGGCTCAATGCCACGTAGACAGCCCCTTGTTGTGTAGCAATTGCATTCTAGCTGCATTGCTAGAAGTTGGTAGTTGCCACGCATTCACTCGCTGAATGCAACACAACAAGGGGTCATTTACGTGGCATTGTGCGTTAAAGTGGGTTGCGAGGTATTGAAGTTTGTGGGTAAGGGAGGTTCCTTAGTCCCAGAAAAAATGATGTTTTACTCCATTATAGCCCACTTGTCAACCTGTAAACTCTTCAAAACATCCACTTGCTAGCCCTCTTTTTGTCCGCTTTTTAGTATGATTTTTAACATTATGAGTGCCCATTTTACCCACCAACCGCTCACCTTGCCACAAAAAATCGATTCTCGCGAAGGTTGGTTTTGATGCAAAAAGGGGTTAGCTTATAAACGAAGGCAAGATGAATATACATTCATCAAACCGCCATTTGCACTAGATTTCGGCCTATTTACCACCAAAATCAGTGCAATATGGTGCAAAACGCAGTGCAATATGGTGCAAAACGCAGTGCGTTTTGG
>ERZ772957.89-NODE-89-length-73468-cov-6.258428_pt1 | contig 73468 bp, 63 predicted proteins | sample MGYA00580682_ERZ772957 | MGnify/ENA primary metagenome ERZ772957 (study PRJEB29015, sample SAMEA2737921) | human oral metagenome | biome: human oral; feature: human-associated habitat; material: dental | place: China | collected 2025 ... | reverse complement strand
GGCTGGTCGCATGGGCGGTTACGTCACCTACAGCGGCAAGCAGTGCACCGAGTACTCCATTGCAAACGGAGCCGTCGAGGTCATCAAGGCTGTTGTCCACGACACCAAGCTGATCACGCCAGTATCCACGCTGCTCGACGACGTGTATGGCGTTTCTGGCTTCTACTCTTCACTTCCTGCAGTTATCGGGGCCAATGGTGTCGAGAAGGTCTTTGTGCCTGAGCTCTCCGACTCCGAGATTGAGGCATGGCGTAAGTCTTGCGAGCACGTCAAGGGCAACATCGAGCAGCTCGGTTGGCTTGAGGTAGACGCTCGTATCGACTAGAGCGCCGCGGGCTGCATGTGCGCCGTGACCCGCGCTGGCTGCGAGCTGCGACGGGCGCGAGGTCACGGGCTGCGACGGGCGTGAGGCTGCGAGTTGCATCGCGCTGCAGGCTGCGACCAGGCAATAGTGCACACCGAACACCGAACACACCTTGGGGCTTCTCCCGAGGTGTGTTTTTGTTCGACCAAGTTGTTTCTCTACCATCTTTTGATTGCCTCTGGTTACGAGACTGAAAACCGCATCAAATCTGAGTAAATTTGCTCGGACATGGCGAGAAAAACCGGCAAATCGCTCAGACAAGGTGTACTTTTCCGGCAAATCGTTCAGACATAGCGAGAAAATCAGGCTCCATGGAGGGCAACCTCGCGCACGCTTCAAAGCCCGCCTAAAAAGTACAAAGAATCTGTGTTTGGGACACAGATTCTTTGATGAAATCAGGCAAAATCTACAGTTTCTTTGATGTTTTCAGGCAAAAGTTACAGATTCTTTGCAGAAATCAGGCGCGCTTGATCCGAGCCCTGCAGGTCGGTGATTGTTTTCGAAGAGACGGCTTTCTCGCCATGCACCAAACGCATCTTGTGCGTCCAAGCGCTCACCGCGCACCGTCAAAACCACCACCTCACCTGCAATTTTTAAACAATATTTAAATAAAAATTTTCTTGACTTGTAATCAATGTGATATCACAATGATGCCAATATAAAGCTCATTGTCACAAAGGAGATAGTATGAGCACCGAGAAAATCATTAAGTCCAAGAGTGGTTGGCTGTTTCTGCTGATTACCATTGTTCTTTTTGCAGTTGCAGCCCTGTTTATGCTGAATTTCATACTCAGCGCTATGGCTGCAGACAGAAATCCTCTCCTGGACCCATCGTTCCCTAGCATCATTGGCGCGCTGGTATTCTTCTTTGCAGGAATGTTTGTTTCAAGTGGCCTGTTCAGCCTTCAGCCTGGTCAAGCAAAGGTTTGTGTTCTGTTTGGTAAGTATATTGGCACCGTTAAGGACGAGGGCCTGCGCTGGGCAAATCCTTACTATGCCAAGACTCTTTCCACAAACTCAGCCAACCTCTCAGCTCTTGCAACGGGCTACGGTACTTCAACGATCAATGTGCACACCTCTATCATTTCCACTCGTGCTCGCACGCTGAATGGCGACGTCCTCAAGGTCAACGACCGCATGGGTAACCCAATCGAGATCGCCGAGGTTGTCGTTTGGCGCGTCAGCGATACCGCCAAGGCACTCTTTGATGTTGACGACTACGATAGCTACGTTGCTATGCAGGCAGAGACCGCACTTAGGCACGTTGCCAGCATTTACAGCTATGACCACATGGAAGACGAGTCCGAGTCCAACACCGCAATTACCCTGCGTTCCAACATCGAGGAAGTCTCCGAGGCGCTTCAGTCTGAGCTGAGCCGTAACCTTTCTGTCGCTGGTATCACCGTTGACGATGCTCGCCTCACGCATCTCTCCTACGCTCCTGAGATTGCGCAGGCAATGCTCCGCCGCCAGCAGGCAGAGGCAATCATCGCTGCACGTAAGAAGATCGTCGAGGGTGCCGTTTCCATGGTTGATATGGCTCTCACCCAGCTCTCCGAGAATGGCGTCGTTGAGTTTGACGAGGACCGCAAGGCCGTCATGGCCTCCAACCTTATGGTTGTTCTCTGCGGTGAGTCCGAGGCTCAGCCTGTGCTTAATACCGGTTCCTTGCAGCAGTAAAGCATGGCGAGAAACCCATGGCACCTCGCAAACAATATCCACTTCGTGTAGATCCAGAAGTCTGGAAGGCAGTTGAGCGCTGGGCGCAAGATGACATGCGTTCAACCAACGCTCAGGTAGAATGGATACTTCGCGATGCCCTAAGAAGAGCAAAGCGAGCTCCAAAAGCTCAAGACACTCGTGTGAACAAGATAGATAAATTGGAAGAAGGAAACTAACATGGCCGACAACATCCCACAGCCACCCGTTCCTAACGCTCCCGTATCTCCGGTTGCACCCGCTGCGCCTGCCGCACCCGCAGCCGCCGCGCCTGCAGCCGCTGCTGCGCCCGTGCTTGCAGCTTCTTCCGCACCAGCTCCAGCTCCAGCAGCACCGGGTGAGGTTGTCCCTGTACTGAGCGTTCAGCACTTCACCAAGAAGTACGGCTCCAAGGTGGCTGTTTCTGATCTTTCGCTCGACGTTATGCCTGGCGACATCTACGGTTTTATCGGCCACAACGGCGCAGGTAAGACCACGCTTATCAAGTCCATTGTTGGTGCTCAGCCATTTGAGGGCGGCGTCATTTTTGTGGACTCCAAGAACGTGCTGGTTGACCCTGTAGGAACAAAGCAGGTTATCGCTTACGTTCCAGATAATCCAGATATTTACGAGTTCATGAGCGGCATCAAGTATCTCAATTACGTATGTGACATCTTTGGCGTTCCTACGGAGAACCGCGTCGAGCGCATTACTACGCTGGCAAACCGCTTGGGCATCACTGATTCCCTGGCAAACGCTATTGGCAGCTACTCTCACGGTATGAAGCAGAAGCTGGTTCTGATTTCCGCTCTGCTCCACGAGCCAAAGCTCATCATTTTGGACGAGCCATTTGTTGGCCTGGATCCAGCAGCAAGCTTCGAGCTGAAGAAGATGCTGCACGAGCTTGCCGACCGCGGATCTGCCGTGTTCTTCTCGTCACATGTTCTTGAGGTTGTCGAGAAACTCTGCAATAAAATTGCAATTATTCGTCAGGGCAAGCTTCTTGCCGCAGGTAAAACGGATGAGATTCGAGGTAATGCCTCGCTCGAGGAAGTCTTCCTTGGCCTTGAGGCTGGCGCGCCTGGCGTTTCTTCCGATATTGCTCAGGACATGGCAACCACAAAGGACGGCGCCGCTGTTCAGCCAGTTATTCCTGGCGCACCTGTAGCCGCCGCACCTACAGCCCCCGCTGCACCTGCAGCACCAGCAGCACCGGCCGTGTCCGCAGTACCCGCCGCGCCTGCTGCACCCGCCGCGCCTGCTGCACCAGCAGTTCCAACTGTGCCCAGTGCACCAGTGCCTCCAGGCGCTCCAGTTCCTCCTTCCTTCTCTAAGGAGAACTAGTCATGGCAAACAACGTTCCACAGGCTCCTCAGCGCCCCGATGTGCCTGAGCAGAACCTGCAACTCTCAGGAGATGTGTTTATTCCAGCTCAAGTAAGCGCTGGTCAGGTTCCTGTTCTAAATCGCTCTGAGCTCAAACTGCCTTCTGACCTCAAAGTGTTCTGGATGCTCCTTAAGGTTCAGATCACCATGATTTGGACTACGCAGGTTGTGGGAGCTCGAAAGAATTTTGAGAAAAAGGTTGGCGCAAACGCCCTGCCTATTGTTGGCGGCATTTTTGCAGTTATTGGCGCGCTCTTTATGATGGTCTACATCTACGGCGTTGCTACAACTCTAGCCATTGCCGGCTTCACAAGGTTGCTTCCTCTCGCGGGAATTCTTGTTGGCGCTCTACCTGGTGTTATTTTGACGTTTGTAAAGGCCAATGGCGTGCTTTTTGCGTACAAGGATTACGACTTTATCATGTCGCTTCCAATCAAAAAGAGCACCATCATTTATTCTCGCGTAGCAGCTCTGTATGCTGCCGAGGCTATCTGGTCTATTGTCATTATGCTGCCAGTCTTTTTGGCTTACTTCACCTTTGAGGCGGTTACACTTCCACGCTTGATTGGCGCCTTGTTCGCGCTTCTTCTTGGGCCTAACCTTGCAGTTTCTGCTGCAATTCTCTTGGCTTTTGCGGTTGCAGCCCTTGCTGCAAAGCTGCACTTTAAGAACTTGGGAATGGTCATCGGTGGCGTTTTTGGCCTTTTCTTTATGGTTGCCTATCTGTTCTTTATCTTTACGGTATCTTTCAACGCAGACAAGTTTGCCCCAGCTGTGGTGGGTAATTTCCGCGACACCGTCTTTAGCGTTGCAAGTTCAGTTGGCGTAGTTTATCTTCCATCACTATGGATTGCGGATTTCTTTAATTCTGGCTCAATTGTCAGTTTCTTACTGTTTGTCTTGGTCTCCGTTGGTGCTCCTGCAGCAATTGTGGCAATCATTTCTCGCTTCAACGACCGCATTAATGCGCTGGTAAGCGAGGATAAGGTCCAGAAGAAGTTCACCACCAAACAGATTTCCACCAAGTCTGCGACGCCATTTGTTACTCTGATTAGAAAAGAGATTCTGACCATCACAGGTTACCCAGCAGTCTTTATAAACATGCTTTTTGGCTGCTTGCTGATGGTTATTCTCGCCTTTATTTCTATGTTCTTTAGCACGTCGTCTATCGTGGCCTACTTTGTTCCTGCGTCCGAGGTTCCGCGCTATCTACCTTTGGCAAGAACCATCTTTGGCATGATAACCACCTGGTTTGGCACCTCGATGTTCTGCGCTGCCAACTCCGCTGCTATTTCGTACTCGCTGGAAGGCCGCTCAAACTGGCTGATGGCAACCATGCCCGTTTCTTCAAAGCAGATTTTTGGCGCAAAGATTGCCGTTAACATGATCTACGTGCTCATTTTCAGCGTTGTGACCCAGATTTTCTTCCTGATTCCTGGTCACATCACCATTGAAACGGCGTTGAGAAACGTTATTTTGCCGCTCTGCATTGTGTTCCTGGTGTCTAACGTTGGCCTGGCCATTGATATCCGCCGACCAAACTTTGACTGGACTTCCGTCATTGATATCACCAAGAGAAGCCTTTCGGTCACCGTATCTTCTCTTGTGGGCATGCTGGGCTCCATGTTTGTCATTGGCGGCACGTTCATGATGATGATTCTCCCGGTTATGGATTCGTTCAGCTCTTCAACGGGCGTGGTTAACGAGACACTTCCAAACATCATCTTTGTCACGCTGTCACTGGTGAACGCAATTATCGGCTACCTGATCTTTAACAACACCGTTCACCGAGGAGTCAGAATCTAACTTTTGTGATGCGCGCGGGCGACGTTTTGCGATTTCACATCGTCTACCAGCGGTAACAGCACAAAATCTTCTGTCGAGAAGAAACTTTGAGGCGTCCACTGTATGTCGTTTATCGAATGGTGGGTGTCTCTTTTTGTGCTTTGCGGTACGGTAGGATGGCTAGAGGTTTTCTTGTTCGGTAAGTAGCAGGAAGGGCCGAAGCATATCGCGCTAGACTCGGGCGCGTACTATCGGCTGACCTTCTCGGCTGCTTACCGCAGTCAGAGGAGGCATCATGGCCGAAAAAAATGTTTCTAAGGTAAAGAATGTGGTCCTGGTGGGCCAAGGTGGCGTGGGCAAAACCATGCTTGCCGAGGCAATGCTGCATCTGACGGGTGCAACCACTCGTTTAGGCGGCCACGCAGGTACAAAGCCCACGCTTGATTACGATTCACAGGAGTCAGAGCGCGGATTCTCCATCTCTACTACTATCGCACCAATTACCTGGGAAAATACACGTATTAACGTGCTCGACGCACCGTGCTATCCTGACTTTGTGGGTGACGCCTATTCGGCAATGAGCGCTGTCGAGACTGCGCTGTTTGTTGTTGATGCAGCTAGTGGACCTGGCACTATTACTACCAGGCTTTGGTTTGCTGCTGAGGATCTATCTCTTTGCCGCGCGCTATTTATCAACCGCTTGGACCGCCCTGATGCAGACTACGAGACCGCGATGGCTATGCTCCAGGATCGTTTTGGCTCCTCGCTTGGTGCGGTGACCATTCCAATGGGTTCCGGCGAAGCATTTTCCGGCATCATTGACGTTGTCCATCAGAAGGCTCGCAAGCTGGTAGACGGCAAGCCTGAGGTCACCGATATTCCTGTCGAGTTCCAGGCAGAGGCAGAGGCTGCTCGCGCCGCCCTGACCGAGCTGGTTGTTGAGGCAGACGATGAGCTGATGATGCGCTACCTTGAGGGTGGAGAGATTACGCAGGAAGAGCTTGAGGGCCTGCTGGGCAAGGCCCTTATGGAGCGCATTTTTGTTCCTGTTTTCTCCGGTTCTTGCGTTCGCGAAGAGGGCGTCATCTCCCTGCTTGATGCAGTTGATGGCTGGTTCCCAACTATGTCTGACTTTGGTCGCATTCCGCTGGTTAACGGCGAGCAGCTTGATATTTCACCTGATGACGAGCGTCCTGTTGCGTTTGCCTTCAAGTCGCTGCAGGATCCGCAGAACGGCAAGCTTACATTTGTGAAGGTGCTCGCGGGTACTATTTCTGCAGGTGCTGAGCTTACAAACGCTCGCACGCGCAAGCCTGAGCGCCTTTCTCACCTGTATCGTATGTGCGGCAAAGAAACGGCTGACGTGAGCATCGCCGCAGCTGGCGATATCGTGGTAGTCCCAAAACTCGAGGCCATGACGGGCGACACGCTTTCCGTTACCGGTAAGGTTGAGGCTGCCGCATTCAGGTTCCCCAACTCTCTGTACCGCACGGCTATTGAGCCTGATGAGCGCGGTACCGAGGGTAAGCTCTTCGCGTTCTTGGAGAAGGCCGCCGACGCCGATCCAACCCTTAAGGTTGAGCGTGACGAGGACACCGGCCAGACCATTGTTTCTGCAATTGGCGAGGCACAAGTAGCCGTTCTTCTCGAGCGTCTTGAGCAGCGAGCCGGCGTTTCCGCACATAAAGTTGCGCTTCGTATCCCATATCGCGAGACAATCCGTCGAGTCGCAAGTGCTCAGGGTAGGCACAAGAAGCAGACCGGCGGCTCCGGACAGTACGGCGACTGCTGGCTGCGCATTGAGCCAAACCCAGACGCAGGCTACGAGTTTGTGGACGAAATTGTGGGCGGCCACATTCCTCGCGGCTTTATCCCCGCCATTGATAAGGGCGTTCAGGAGACCATGCGCGAAGGCGTTTTGGCTGGATATCCTATGATCGACGTTAAAGTTGCTGTCTACGAGGGCTCTTATCACCCAGTTGACTCCAACGAGATGGCTTTCAAGACTGCTGCTCGTATTGGTTTCCAGAAGGCTGTTGACCAGGCCGAACCTGTTCTGTTGGAGCCTATGGCTCACCTGGAGATTACCGTTCCAGACAGTTACGCAGGTTCTGTCATGGGTGACGTCTCCGCTTCTCGCGGTCGCGTTGAGGGAATGTCTTCCGGCACCGGCGTTTCCGCTGGTGAGACCACCATTAAGGCGACGATTCCATACGCTGAGGTTACCGATTACGCTACAAGGCTGAGGTCCCTCTCGCGCGGAACGGGCGAGTATACCGTTGAGCTGGCAGGATACGAGCAGGTCCCGCACGATATCCAGGCTCGTCTTGCTGCCGAGTACGCCGAGCGTCGCGCCGCCGGCGAGCGCTAAGCTGTAGGTCAGGTACGGCTTCGAGTGCGGACGTGCTACGAGCGCGGCAGGCACTGCGAGCACGGTACGGGGCCGTTGCAAGCATGGTGCCCCTGCGAGCGTAAAGTCTCAGGTAGATAACGAGTTTCAAGCAAGAACCCTCGTATCTTTCAGATGCGAGGGTTCTTTTGCGTTCCTGCAATGCGCCTAGCGACAGCTTTTAGGTTTGGCGCGCAAAATAACGCTGCTTTGTTAAGTTTTACAAACGAATCGTCTAGCTTTTGACCAAGATAACCGGATAGCCAGGTGGTATCACTAACCGATATACATTTATATGCATAAATTTCAACTAATATGCTGAAAAATGAATAGTATCGTATAAAAAATTAAACTATAGGTAAATTTCGTATTTAAGGAACACACCTATGTCGGATATTCTGTTCAATTGCGGGCATATTACACACCTAATGACGATATTCTGCAAATTTTAGGTATTTTCAGCGTCATGTATGCGTCTTTTTGACAGATTATCCGACATAGGTGTGCTCAGCCACCATCAAAACAGTACAAGCAATTAATGATGTTGCCCGTACGATATGGTTGACCGCGGATACAAGCTTCTAACGTGTCCCACTTACTCATGTGGCTTATTTTGCGCCCGTCGGTATCATGTATTGCCCATCTGGGTACGTATTTGACACAAATCAATCCAAGAAAGGTCGCACATGTACCTAGAGCAAATCAATGGATCAGAAGACGTAAAGAAGTTGAGCGCGGAGGCTCGCAAGGTGCTTGCGCAGGAGATTCGCGATAACTTGCTGGTCATGGAGTCAAAGCATGGCGGCCACTTTGGTCCAAACTTTGGCATCGTCGAGGCAACTATCGCACTCCATACTGTATTCAATTCGCCCGTTGACCATATCGTTTACGACGTCTCGCACCAGACGTATCCGCACAAGATGCTCACTGGCCGCAAGCAGGCATACCTGGATCCCGTGCTTTACGACTCGGTGTCTCCTTACACTGATCCCGCCGAGACCCCGCATGACCTCTTCAAAATCGGCCACACTTCCACGTCCATCAGTCTGGCGCTTGGCCTGGCAAAGGCTCGCGACATCATGGGTGGCAAGGAGAACATCATCGCCGTTATCGGCGACGGATCCATGTCAGGCGGCGAGGCGCTTGAGGGCTTGAACGTTGCCGGCGAGCTGAACAGCAACTTTATCATCGTCTTCAACGACAACCAGATGTCCATTGCCGAGAACCACGGCGGCATGTACGACCAGTTTGCTGAGCTGCGCCGCACCAACGGAGCCGCCGAGAATAACCTCTTCAAGTCGATGGGTTTGGACTACCTGTATGTCAATGACGGCAACGACATCGAGGCTCTTATCGCCGCATTTGAGCAGGTAAAAGACTCGATCCATCCGGTCGTAGTCCACATCAATACGCTCAAGGGTAAAGGTTACGCTCCTGCGGAGGCAAACAAGGAGAAGTGGCACTGGCACATGCCGTTTGATATCCAGACTGGTCAGAGCCCTGCATCCGGTTCTTCCAAGTCGTATGCCAGCATTTTTGCAGAGTATGCCCTCAAGCGCGCAAAGACTGACCCAAAGTTCTTGGTACTTATGTCGGCTGTTCCTGGCCTGCTTGGTCTTACGCAGGAACGTCGAGAAGAGCTGGGTAAGCACTACCTTGACGTGGGCATTGCCGAAGAAACTGCAGTTGCAATGGCTTCTGGCGCGGCTCACGCGGGCGCGCATGTGATTTGGGGTTCAAGTGCAACCTTCATCCAGCGCACCTACGACCAGCTAACTCAGGACCTGGCGCTTAACCAGAATCCTGCGGTTATCGTGGGTTCCGGCTCCATTAGGGGCTTGATGGCCGCCACCCACCAGGGCCTCAGCAGCATTTCCATGATCGCAAACATTCCTAACATGGTCTACCTCGCGCCGTCCAACGCCGAGGAGTACATCGCCATGCTCAATTGGGCACTTGAACAGGACAAACACCCTGTCTACATCGCAATTCCTTCCGGTCCTGTGGTCCACGCCGAGGGTCCCGTCCGCACAAACTTCGACGATCTTAACACCTACGAGGTCACGCGCAAGGGCTCCAAAGTGGCCGTTCTTGCCCTGGGCGATTTCTACGACCTTGGCGAGAAAACCGTCGAGGTCCTTAGCTCTACCTTGGGAATTGAAGCCACGCTGGTTAAGCCATACTTTGCTTCTGGAGTTGATCAGAATCTGCTCGCCAACCTGGCAAAAGACCACGACGTCATCTTGACCATTGAGGATGGCATCATCGAGGGCGGCTGGGGACAGAATATCGCTAGCTACCTGGGAACTTCTTCCGCACGCGTGCTGAACTACGGCGTTAAGAAGGCTTTCTACGACCGCGTCAACATTGCGGACCTTATGCGAGAAAGTCATCTGGAGCCCGAACTTATTGCCGTAGATGTTAAGCAGGTGTTGGGTCTGTAGACGGTGCTGAAACGCAGCTGTTGCTGCAGCTTTACCCGTACGAGCCGCTCCTACGCTGCAGTGTCATCGTTGCGACATCGTCTGTACTTCTACTAATCACATCAAAACTGCAACAAAAAAAAAGGGGCCGCATCTGCGGTCCCTCTTCTGTATCAAGCGTATGTGCCGTTGCGACCTGTAGGGCGTCGCCGGCTTGCGCCGTTACGGCACGCTGTTGCGTCGCTACTGCCAGCTAGAAGCTTAAGCTTTAAGAGCGCGGCCCATAGCGTCAGCCTGAACGATAGCTGCATAGAGCTCGTCAGGAGTGACGTCGCCAGCAAGGTTGTGGATGGTCTCGCCAGGAACGCAAGCAGCCTCAGCGATCTTCTTGATCTGCTCGTCAGTGGTGATGCCAACCTCCTCGAGGGTAGTTGGAAGACCAACCTCAAGGCAGAAGTCCTGAACCTCGTCGAACTCCTCCTGAGGAACACCTTCAAGAACAAGCTGGACCAGGGTACCAAAAGCAACACAGTTGCCGTGAGGTGCGCTGTGGCCACCAAGAGAGGTGAGGCCGTTGTAGAAGGAGTGAGCTGCTGCGCAGTTGACGTTGTCAGCGCCGACACCACTCATGTAGACGGTAGCCTCGCAGATAGCCTCAAGAGCTGGGGTTACAACGTTATTCTCGCAAGCCTTAATTGCCTGTGAACCGTAATCGCGAAGAGTGAGGTAGCACTCCTTAGCGATTGCCATACCAACGCGGGTAATGCCGGTCCCCTCAAGGGAAGGAGACTCGGTGCGGATGGATGCGCGGCCCTCAAAGTAGGTGCCCAGTGCGTCGCCCATGCCTGCTACCAGGAAGGAAACAGGTGCGTTTGCGATGATCTGGGTGTCGACCATAACTGCATCTGGGTTCTGTGGGTAGAAGAGGTACTTGTCAAAGGAACCGTCATCGTTGTAAATAACGGAGAGGCCGGTGCATGGAGCGTCGGTAGCTGCAACGGTAGGAAGAATAACGATGCGCTTACCAGCGTAATATGCGGTTGCCTTTGCAGTGTCAACAGCGCTACCGCCGCCGATAGCGACGACTACGTCGATGTTGTCCTCCTCGACGATAGCCTTCATGCGGTTAATCTCGCCGTTGGAAGAAATGCCGCCGAAGACCTCGTAGCGACGGTAATAGTCGCCCTTGCCCTCGAAGCTCTGCTCGATCATGTCATGGGTTGCTTTGTAGCCGCTGTTAGAGCAAACAAACAGGAAGCGCTTTCCCATGTAGCCCATCTCTTTTTCGAATTCGAGACAAGCATTTTTGCCCTGAACGTACTTCAGTGGCTCACGCATTGCGCGTAGCATTTTCATAGGTTCCCCTCTCCGGATACGTTTTAGACCTATGTAATTTATGGTAACACTGTCAAAAGAACATAACAGCAAGGAAAATATTTAGATTCCAGCAAAGAGAAAATATAGATTCCAGCAAAAAAGAATTTAGATTCGGACAACTTCTGGAAAGTTTACGTGAACATACACTCACCAGCCGGCAAATGATATTCTTGTAGTGTCAAATTTTCGCACTGTGGTCTTTGGAGGACACATGCTTAGTTCTGTCGAAATCAAACCCGATGTCTACTTTGTAGGCGCCCTTGACTGGAACGCTCGCGAGTTCCACGGCTACACCACTGAGCAGGGCATCACCTACAATGCATACCTTATCCTGGACGAGAAGGTCACGCTCATTGACACCGTCAAGCGCCCATTCTCCGAGGAGCTGGTCGAGCGCATTAAGAGCATCATCGATCCAGCAAAGATTGACGTTCTGATCTGCAACCACATTGAGATGGACCACTCCGGCAGCGTTCCTCGCATTCTGGAGCTTGCGCCAAACGCCGAGGTCTACGCAAGCGCACCTCAGGGCGTTAAGGAGCTCAAGGCTTTCTATGGCGAGAATATCAACGTCAACGGCGTAAAGACGGGCGATACGCTCAACATTGGTAAGCGCACCCTGACCTTTGTGCAGACCCCAATGGTCCATTGGCCAGACAACATGGTCACGTACTCTGGCTACGATAAGATTCTCTTCTCCAACGATGCATTTGGTCAGCACTACGCATCAAGCACCCGCTTTGAGGACGAGTCCGACTACTGCGAGGTTATGAAGCAGGCTCGCAAGTACTATGCAAACATCGTTCTGCCTTACGGTCGTCAGGCTGACTCTGCTGTTACCGCAGTTAAGGGCATTGGTCTGGAGAATATCGATATTATCGCCCCAGCTCACGGCGTTGCATGGCGCTCCCACATTGCCGACATCATCTCCAAGTACGAGGAGTGGACTACCGGCAAGCTTGAGGAGAGAGCCCTGGTTGTGTACGACTCCATGTGGGGTTCAACCGACAAGATGGCTCATGCTCTCCTGGACGGTTTTCTGGCTGAAGGCATTCCTGCCCAGCTCATCGACCTCAAAGAGACTCACATCTCCAACGTCATGTATCACTTCTTGGATTCCAAGTATGTCTGCGTTGGTTCGCCTACGCTGAACTCTAAGTTCTTGCCTACCGTTTCTTCCTTCCTGACCTATATGAGCGGTCTTTCTCCAAAGAACGACCATCGTATTGGCTTTGCGTTTGGCTCTTACGGCTGGGCTCCACTTGGACCAAAGATGGTCCAGGCCGAGCTTGAAGCAGCAGAGTTCACCATGCCACTGCCTGTTCACGCTATCGGTTGGCTTCCTTCCGACGAGGACCTGGATGCCGTTCGTGCGCAGGTCAAGGACCTGGTCGAGGCTGGCAAGCAGCTCTAATCTAGCGGTATATTGAGCAAGACCCCCACATTCATACTGAATGTGGGGGTCTTTTGCTGTAGGGGGGAGTTAAGCGGGTAAGAATGATGCAAATGACCCTGAAGTGACCCCGGAGTGACTCCGAAGTGACTCCGAAGTGACCTCGAAGTGGTAAAAAATGCGTTTAGTTGGAGAATACAAGTTTCTGTATATAGCGTTTGTCCTGATAAAAATTTTTAGTGCGGTAAAAAATCGTCTTAGTTGGAGTTATTTTGGCAATTTTTTAATTTTCAACTCCAACTAAACGCATTTTTTACCGTTTTGGGTACATAATTTTAGGCGTGAAAGTTACGTATTCATGACAATGAATTAATTGGGCGAGTTATTCAGAATTCTGCATCAAATATTGAGAACTGCTTGTTAGTCAGAATTAACGCAGAAAAATAGAGAAGCATGACATTAAAATTGCGGTTTGAACCGTAGAAAAGCGATTTGCGTCGCGGGAAAAGCGTGCTGCTTGTATAGTTGACGTCATCACGCCGTGTGTCCGTCGGCCACACCGTGTAACTCGCGCTTAGTTGACGCTATCACCTCGCGAAGTTGTCCGCGCCATCGCGTCTCGCGACTGACATTTCATGGCGAGACTGTGTCAAATTCTTGCAGACCACAAGGTAGAGCACGTTAGAGTACAATGGTCTGTACAAAAAGTTACTTCGAAGAGGTAGGTGCCCATACATTCGATGGACATTGCGTTAAGTATTGGAATAACTCTGCTGCTTACCCTGGTAAACGGCTTCTTTTCTGCGGCCGAGATGGCTATTGTCAGCTCTCATCGCGCGGCGCTTGAGGCAGACGTAGACGAGGGCGATCCAAGAGCCCTTGCCGTCATTGATATTACTACTGATCGTGGATATTTTCTTGCAACAATTCAGGTTGCAATTACCTTGGTAGGCTTTGCATCTTCGGCATTTGCAGCAACAAGTCTTTCTGAGCCATTTGGCGCTTGGCTGGTTAGCATCGGAGTCCACGCTGACCTGGCACTTCCTTTGGCTGTCGTGGTTATTACGCTGATTGTTTCCTTCTTCTCCGTGGTCATCGGTGAGCTGGTTCCAAAGAGCATCGGCCTAGCAAACTCTGAGGCAGTGGCCAAAGCAGTCGTCGGTCCCATGAAGGCGTTCATGCAGATTGCGCGTCCACTCGTGTTCATCACGTCTGCCTCGGCAAATGCGGTTACCACGCTCATGGGCATTGACACTACCAACGACCATCAAGAGGTCACCGAGGAAGAGCTCCGCTACATTGTCAAGGATTCCGAGGACCTCTCTGAAGAAGAAAAATCCATGATTCACGAGGTCATTGAGATGGGTGACACCGTTGTCCGCGAGGTTATGGTCCCGCGCGTTGATATGACCGCCATGGAAGACACCGCAACTATCAGCGAGGTCCTGCGCGTCATGCGCCAAACAGGTTTCTCGCGCATCCCTATCTACCACGAGAATATCGACCGCATCGTGGGCATTGCTCACATCAAAGATTTGTTGGAGCCAGCGCTTGACCAGCACGCTAGTGACGAGAAGATCGCGCGCTTCGTACGTTCTGCTGACTACGTACCCGATACCAAAGACATCATTCCACTGCTCACTGAGATGCAGACAAGCCGCGATCAGATGGTCATTGTTGTTGACGAGTACGGCGGAACTGCGGGTGTCATTACCGTTGAGGACATCGTCGAGGAGATTGTCGGCGAGATTGAGGATGAGTTTGATCCGGACAACAAGTACCTGACGCAGCTCTCTGATAGAGAGTGGCTGGTAGATGGTCGTTTCTCGCTCAATGATGCGGATGAACTTGGATGGCCGGTGGGGGAGTCCGAGGAGTATGAGACTATCGCGGGTTTTGTGTTGGATTTAGCTGGTCATCTGCCGCGTCCGGGCGAGGTGTTTGAGAAGGATGGCTACGTGTTCCGTGTGCAGTCGATGCGTCGCCGTCGCCTTTCTTTGCTGCGTGTAATTGCACCAGAACCACAGGTAGACGGTGAATCTGAGCCAGCTGGCGAAAACCCCAACACATCAGAAAATGAATAACTAAAAGAATGATTACAATAGAGTGAACCAATAGAAAGAGGTTGAAATGGCGCAGTTGATTTCTATCAAAAAAGTTGTGGTAGGACCTAAAAACTTGACCGCTACCGTTGAGTTTTCGGCTAAAGCGCCACGTTTGACCTCAGAAGAAGCTGAGGCGACCAAGCGCGTGCTTGAGCTTTTGCCAGGTCTTTCCAATCACCTGTGCTTGGGCGATGCCGATGCCCGTTTTGGCCTTGTCGCAGAAGATACCGAGGTAGCGCACCTGCTTGAGCATGTGACCGTCGAGCTTCTGGCCCTGACCAACCTTGCGGGAGACGTCTCTTCCGGCAAGACTTCCCTGGTAGATTCCCGTCGCGGCCTCTACGAGATCATCCTTGCATGTCCAGATGACGTGCTGGTTACAGCCTCGCTTTCCAGTGCTGTATGGCTCCTTAACTGGGCATATGGCAACCAGGAGGACGCCGATCCGGACATCAACGCTATCGTTTCCGGCCTCGTTGCACTCATTCAGGGCCTTGACGGCGAGAAGACTGATGAGCTCGCAGACTCCGCAGAACCTGAGGTGGACGCTGCGCCCCAGGCAGAGAGCGTAGAAGCAGAGGATTACGCTGCCGACAACTCCTCCGAGGACGTCGCTGATGCAGCTGCTGCTGATGCAGTTGAGGCTGAGGTTGCTGACGCTGAGGAGAACAACGCCGAGGTCGCAGGCATCGACGTAGCCAACGAGGACGCGCCCGCCGACGACGAGCTCGCCGATGCAACAGCTGTCGAGGACGCCACCGACGACTCTGAGGTCACTGACGTCCCAGACGACTGGAACATGATTAACGTTCCTCGTTCAAAGCCCGTTCGATAAACGCCCTTATTGCGGTATGATTACGTACAGCGTTTTGCTGTTTAACAGGAGGTACTTATGAGCAAGAAGTCTGCTGGTTTCTTTCTAGGCGCTATTTTTGGCGCTGCTGCTGGCGCTGTAGCTGGTCTTTTCCTGGCTCCACGTTCCGGCGAGGAGACTCGCGCTTTGGCTGCAGATGCTGTCAATGACGCATGGGATTCCGCACTTGATTCTTACGAGCGCACATCAAAGGTTGTAAGCACTAAGATTGACGAGGTCAAGCCTACTGTTGACGCAAAGACCGATGAGCTCCGCGCAAAGGTTGACCTTGCTCGTGAGCGCATGGATCAGCTTCGTGAGTCACTTTCTGACGCTGTGACCTCTGCTTCTAACACTGTCGCAGACGCTGCTGATGTTGTTGCAGATTCTTTTGTTGTTCCAGAACCAACTGCTACATCTGCTGAGGCTCAGGCTGTTCGCATTGAGAATGTCGAGGCTAACGAGCAGGAGCACGCTGGTGAGGGCTACCAGGAGGCATAAGCCTCGCTTACAAGTAATGTGACGGGACGCCTTATGACGTCCCGTTTTTTATAGAGAGGTTTCACGTGAAAACAACCGAGCTCCTAGGCGCAAAAGTCTTTCTCCCCAAAAAGCCCGCTACAAAGGGCAAGCACGCGGGAGAAGAGCGTTTTTCCAAGTTAGGAAGAATTCATAACGTGGTTTTTGCACCCTTCAAACAGGGCCAGCTTTCGCAGGTAGTGGGCGTGATGATTCAGAAGCCCGATATTGCCGGCATGATTAAGCAGGATGACGCGTTTGTTACGCTGGAGTCTCTGGAAACCATTGAGCAGGGACTTTGTGTTAAAGATCCCGAGAATAACGTTGATAAAGCTGCAATCAAACGCCTGAACTTGGACTTTGATACCTGCATTCTATGGCACGGTATGGAAGCTCGCACTAAGAGCGGCAAAACCTTAGGTTACGTAAGCGGTGCAGAGTTTGACCAGGTCACTGGTGTGGTCTCAGCATTTCTTGTGGGTGACGGCGCTGGATCGGAAGCGCTGGTAGGTTCGTTTGCCATCAAGCCTGAGTGGTTGCTGGGCTACTCCAACGGCGCAATGGTCCTCTCTGATGAGGCAGCAGACGCCCAACTCACTGGCGGTCTAGCTGCAAAGGCAGGCGAGGGATACGCGGCAGCCGCTGCTAAGGCTTCTGAGGCTACCGCCAAGGCTGGAAAGGCTGTTGCAGAGGCTACCGAGAAAGGTGCGTTTGTCCTGGGTAAGACGCTGGCCAAGGCAAAGCGAGCTATCGAAGACGCTACCGAGCCCGACGCAGAAGACGATTCCGAGCGACCAGCTTCCGTTGCTGCAGAGGATGTTCGCCTCGAGAAGCCATCTGCGGAGGAGCAGACCGCTGCAGAAAAGGCTGCTTCGGACAAAGCCATTGCTAGTAAGTCTACTGCTAAGCCCGCGAGCAAGTCATCCACGCAGGCTACTGCAAATAAGGCTGCAAAGAGTTTTGGCATGCAGCTTGGTCGCATGGGCAAGATGTTCTCCGGCTTCAAGGATGAGTTTGATAAAGCAAGCAAGTAATAAACAGCAGATAAACGCATAAAACAAAGGGTGAGAAGATCGATCTTCTCGCCCTTTTTGTGTTGCAGTTGCGTGATGTTTGCTACAAGCCCATGGCCTGCAGAATGAACATCACAATGGTCAGGATGATGACGGTGACGATGGTAAACCAGGTCAGTGCGTTCCAGATGCGACCGTTGGCGTACTTGCCCATGATGTGTTTGTCGGCTGCGATGATAACCATAAAGACAAGCAGAATCGGCAGCAAAATACCGTTGATGACCTGGGCAGCCATCATGATGCCAAAGAGACTCATGCCTGGGATCAGAACAACCAGCGCAGAAATGACCAGGACGGTTGTAATAATGCCGTGGTAGACAGGGGCCTCCTGCCAGCTACGGTCGGCTCCGCGCTCCCAACCAAATGCCTCGCAGATAGCGCTTGCGGTAATGCCTGGTAGAACGCATGCTGCAAGGAAGGACGCGCCAACCATGCCCAGCGCAAAGAGGGTACTAGCATACTGACCCGCAAGTGGTTCAAGTGCGCGAGCAGCGTCAGCGGCGGAGTCAACAGAGATTCCGCGAGGGAAGAGGACGGCGCCGGTGGTCAGCATAATGAACCAGGTGATGACCTCAGCCAGGATTGCGCCTGCTACGTTGTCTGCACGCTGTGCGGGAATATCGCTGGTATCAAGATTTTTCTCGACAACATTTGATGCAACCAAGAAGATCATGTACGGGCTGATGGTAGTACCAATATTTGCGACCAGCAGGGAAATGTAGGATGGGTCGGCAGAAGGCTGAGGAATGATGGTAACGCGCAGAGCTTCTCCCCAGTCTGGCTGAGCCAGTATGCCAGCTACCACGTACGTGACAAAGATGCAGCTAATTGCCAGCAGAATCTTCTCGATGCGACGGTACGATCCGCCAACGGTTAGGAGCCACACCATCAGGGCGCTGATAGGCACCGAGACGTACGTTGGGATGCCAAAGAGCTCCATACTGGACGCAATACCTGCAAATTCGGAGAAGGTAACAGCAATGTTGGAGAGCAGCAGCGCGCCCATTGCCAGCGTTGAAAGGCGGATGCCAAAGCGCTCGCGGACCAGCGATGCAATGCCTTTACCGGTAACACAACCCATTCGAGCTGCGGTTTCTTGAACAACAATCAGCAGGAAGCACATAAGCGGCACGGTCCACAGCTGCGAGTAGCCAAAGGTAGCGCCCGCACTGGAGTAGGTTGCAATGCCACCGGCGTCGTTACCAGCAAATGCGGCGAGAAGACCGGGACCCATTGCCATCAAGATGTACTTGAGGCTGTTTTTGTTGACCGGAGCCTTCTTTTTAGATGTGCGTTTGCCCTGCTCGACAACGCTTCCGTCGCTCGCAGAAAGCCGGCCAGCCGCGTCTTGCTCTGTAGCAACGTCCTGCTCTACAACTCTGCTCTTCACCTCTGCGTTCTCTTGCGCCATTTACATCACACTCACAAGTGAGAGAGCGTAAGAGAGGACGAAGAATGTCACCACCGAAAGGCTCATGGAAATCAGGGTAAGCGTGAGACCTGAAGTTTCCTGGTTTTTCTCGTCACGATGGCGAAGTACAGCCAAGAAAATTGGGGTTAGCAGGAAGGAAATAAGCGTAGAGCCAGCTGCTGCACCAAAGATCTGAATAATGGTCTGGTCAAAGAGTGCTGCGTAGGACATACCTACAGTTGGATCGTAAGGATGGAACAAGGCCTCTAACAGGGCATGGGCCGCAGCGCCAAGGATACAAATGAGGCCGCTGACCAGAAGACCCAGCAGAAACGAGCGGAAGGCAAAGCCCAAGATTGAAGGAGACTTTTCGCTACCAGGATCGTCTGTAAGGAAGAAGTTTGTTACGTAGTTGACGGTATTCTCGCTCAAGTTTAGCGAGATTGGCATCGTAATGGTGCAAAGAGCTGCGAAGACACCCATGATTGGATTGGATGTTGCGGCCGTTACCGCAAAGGCAGTACCTACAACGGAAGCAATCCAGAACAGAAGCCAGAGGTTGCGGTGGAGGAACCAAATAATATTGCGGCCACGGTCACCAGAGTCGGAATCGCTTCTGCCGCCACCAGCAATCTGCAGGTCCTCAGCGTGCTCCTCTTCAAGAACGTCAAGGGCGTCGTCGACGGTAACAATACCCAGCAGGCGGTTGTCGTCAGAAACAACAGGCATAGCCAGCAGGTTGTATTTTGCAATGTTACGAGCAACGTCCTCCTGGTCGTCCTCTGGTGAGGCGGTGACCAGGTTCTTATTAGCAATCTCCTCCAGACGAGTTTCTGGCTCGGAGACAATCAGGCGGTTCAGCGTAACGGTTCCGGACAGGCGGCCATCCTCGTCAGTAAGGTAGAGGTAGCGGACGGTCTCAAAGTCCTCGTCCAGGTTACGCAGGCGATCAAAGGCGTACGCAACGGTCTGGTCCTCAGGAACAGAAAGCGCCTCGGACGTCATAATACGGCCAGCGGTGTACTCGCGATATCCCAGCAGCTGCCTAATGGCGCGCTGCTCCTTAACGCCCATCAAGCGCAGGAGTTTCTCGGCACGATCGTAGCTCAGCTCGGAGACAAGCTCGGCTGCGTCGTCTGGATCCATCTCGGACAGGATACGAGACGCTTCTTTTTCGTTCAGGCCACCGATGAGCTCAACTGCCATAGCGTCGTCGTTGAACTCTGCCATTGCGCCGGCTCGCTGTTCGTCATCAAGCTGGGCAAACACCTGGCTACGCAGGCGAGAGTCCAGGCGTTCAATAATGTCAGCAACATCAGCAGGGTGCAGCTCGTCCAGCGTCTTGTGGGAAACGGAGAGCTTAACGTTAGAGAGGTCGCGCTCAACCAGGTCCATGTAACTCCACGCAATGATGCGCTCTTGCATGGGGTGACCCATAGCGCGCGCAATACGGGTGACCAGGTGCTCTAGCTGGGGAGAAAGGCTGCGCAGCAGACCGCGTGCGCCAACCTCTGCGCCCAGAAGGCGAAGCTGCGTCGAGCTGGTATCGGAGAGCTTGAGGTCATTTACGCGGACAACACGAATGCCACGCGTATCAACAATCTGCTTGTTTAGAATATCTCTGGCGAGAAGAACCTCGTTAGGCTGCAGGTACGAGAAGCGAATCTCAGTTGAAGGTACCTTGAGCCTGATGACGTCCTCATCATAGGTATCAACATACTTGCGCCAAGAAATCATCATTGGTGTGCGGCCAGGGCCCATAAAAGCAAGGGAAGTAATGCGAGGAAAAACTTCTCCGGTAGCAATTCCAAGGTCAGAAACAGAACCGATCTTCTCGCCTTCTGAATCTAGAACCGGATTACCCATTAACTGGGAAAGATAAATCATGTGTGCTCCTTACATGCGTCCGAAGACTAAAGCGTGGTTTTGGCGAGAAACTCCGCGTATTTGCCACGGGGACTGCATTGCGATTTCACCTCTCACGGTGCAAATCGGCACACCGCAAGAGGTCAGCGACTGTGAGGTCGAGGTTTCATGCTGACCTTTCTCTTTATCCAATAGAACGTGAATTGTGTTTGCGAGGACAATTCACAGATGTAGCTATTTTAACGATTTTCCTGCGAGGCTGTAAAGACTCTTCACATAATCTAGCTGCTCAGATTTGGCTACCGCAGACGCGCGAGCGGCGTACAGGCGACGCGCCAGCGCGCGGACAATGTGCGGCAAGCGAACGGCCAACTCAATCCGCGAGGTAACGCGCACATAAAAAGCCCGGTACCTGCGTGAATGCAGATACCGGGCTGTACTGGTACAAAGTGTAAATGAAACAGCTCTTAGAACTGTACGTTTGGTGCCTGACGAGCAGACTCGTCGGTAACCTGGAAGCTTGTACGTGGGGAACGTCCACCAGCAAGAAGGTTGTTTGGGAAAACAGCGATGATGTTGTTGTAGTTCATAACAACGTCGTTGTAGCTCAAACGAGCGTAGCTGAGGCGGTTCTCGGTGTCAGTAAGCTCTGCCTGGAGCTCCAGGAAGTTCTGGTTAGCCTTGAGCTCTGGGTAGTTCTCAACAACAGCAAACAGGTTGGTCAGAGCGTTGGAAAGAGTGCCGGAAGCCTGCATCTTCTCTTCAGGAGTGCGAGCGTTTGCGACTGCAGCACGAGCAGAGGTGACTGCCTCAAAAGTCTTAGACTCGTGAGTTGCGTAACCCTTAACAGTGTTGACCAGGTTAGGGATCAAATCGTTACGACGCTGAAGCTGCGTATCGATAGCTGCCCAAGCGTTATCGCACCTGTTGCTTGCGCGGATGATGTTGTTGTAAATGCTAATGGCCCAGAAAACCAGAAGGACAATAACTACAACTGCGGCAATAATCATGCTAAATCCTTTCAATCACTGACAATCCTGTGTCAGTCATTCATTTGGACAGGTTAATTATACCCAAAACTAAAAATCTAAGGCGTTTTTGATTAAAGCTTTTAACTTGCTAACGAGTCTTTTAGTAAATGGAATGCTCGTCCACACACTGGCGAGAAGAACGTTGAGCTAGAAATGACGTGAGATGGAAGGCGTGTTCTGGAAGTAAAGCTGAACAATATAAGAAAGGTGCAGACTTGAGGACTGCCAAAAATGGCGGAGAGGGAGGGATTCGAACCCTCGGAACGGGGACACCGCTCAACGGTTTTCAAGACCGCCGCATTCAACCACTCTGCCACCTCTCCAAAGCGGTAATATCCTACCGCATAATTCAGTTTTTTGCGAGTAGGGGATTTAGCGAGTTAGGTTTTTGCTTCATAATTAAATGAAGACAAATTAGTGTCAGGTTCGTGACGGGTTCGTGACAGAACTCCGTAAGATTTACGGCGACAAGCAGACAAGTGAGGAGCAGCTATGAGCGACGAAGCGCAAGAGCCTTTGACCCCACAGGCTGCTCTTGATCAGAAGTACATGAAACTTGCTCTTGAACAGGCAGAACTTGCAGCTCAGATAGGAGAAGTGCCTATCGGCGCAGTTGTAGTGTGCGATGGAGAGGTTATTGCCGTTGCACATAATCGCCGTGAGATAGATAACGACCCTTCTGCACACGCTGAGTTTCTCGCCATGCAAGAGGCTTCAAAAAAGCTTGGCCGCTGGAGACTTTCGGGCTGTACGGTTTACGTGACGCTGGAACCTTGCTTGATGTGTGCAGGATTGATGGTTAATGCTCGTATTGATCGCTGCGTGTTTGGCGCGTTTGATCCCAAGGGCGGCGCAACGGGCACGTTGTTTGACGTGAGCAGTGATCCAAGACTTAATCACGAGTTTGCAGTCTCAGGCGGAGTATTAGCAGACGAGGCATCTGCCCAGCTCAAAGCGTTCTTTAAAGAGAGTCGCAAAAGCAAATAAGATTTGGGTTTTAAACTACCTGAAAAATGAAGAAATCAAGATAATGACTCTCGGGAACACCCCAAAGAATTGGGTGGTCAGGAGCTTGCTGGCGCTCTTCAATTTGTTTAAGCTGCACGTTAGTATGGTGAGCTGCCTCGGCAATTGCCTGGGCGAGAAGATCTCTGGTCATGAAGTGAGAACAAGAACAAGTTGCCAGGTAGCCACCTCGGGGCAGTAGCTTCATGGCTGCTGCATTGATTTCCTTATAACCACGCATAGCGCTGCGAACTTTGTCGCGTGTCTTGGTAAATGCAGGCGGATCCAGAATGATGAGGTCAAACGGACCTCCTTCTGCCTTGAGCTGGTCACGGTTGTTGGCTAGCTCTGGCAGGTATTCAAGAACATTTGCACAGGTAAAGTCCATGTGGTCTGCCAAGCCGTTGAGCTCTGTATTTTGGCGCGCAAGGTCAATGGCAGTTTGGCTGACGTCTACACAACGGACAAATTCTGCTCCTCCCGCTGCAGCGTTCAGGCCAAACGGGCCAACGTGGCAGAAGCAATCCAGTACACGGCGGCCTCGTGCAAGCTGACGAACTGCTCGACGGTTATATTTTTGATCCAAGAAAAAGCCTGTTTTTTGACTATTCTCTAGGTCAAGATTAAATTTGAGTCCGTTTTCTGTTGCAAGAACGTGAGTTGAAGGCAGAGCAAGAGGGTTTTCTGCAAGCAAGCTATTCTCGTCAGGCGAAGCACCTGTCCACCAGCCCTTATATTGTGGAAGCCCTTCTTTAAGGCGCGAAGGAGAATCGTTTCTTTCGTAGATGCCATCAATTACCTGGCCGTCTGCAGAGAAAATTTCAAGTAGTAGCGGGTAGATAACATCACGTAGATGCTCCATACCAACGGTTCCTACCTGCCCCACAAGCACATTCTCGTAGCGGTCAACGATTAAGCCAGGAAAACCGTCGGCCTCAGAGAAGATGACGCGGCAACAATTGGTGTCGGGCTCAGTCCCTGGTAGAGCGCGGTTTCCCATAGTGGTCTTACGGTGCTCCCACGCCCAGCTAATCTTGCGACTCCAAAACGCTTCATTGAGCCTATCGTTGGCGTTTCTTGTCACAATTCTGACGCGAATCTTGCTCATTTCTGACAGAAGACCAGTTCCCTGGTAGGTGCCATTCTCTTCAAAGACATCAACGATGCAACCATTTTGAGCATGCTTGCCGCTTTCTGGAGACGGTTCTACACGGATAACCTCGCCCTCAAAGACCCAAGGATGTCCGCCTGCAAGTGCGCGAGCAGCTTTCTTGGTGATAATAACCTGTGGATAAGGGCGGAGTTGCTTCATGATGGTCCTTCTCGCGAGAAGTGCTTACAAAAAGCTGGGTGTCTGTGAGCGCCCAGCATCTATGTTCAAAAGTTAGAGAATCAAATTGCAGAGTGCCATAAGAGGAAATGCTTTCTGCGTCTGATTATAGATTACGTGTGTCGGCCATATCTGCCACCAAAACCAAATCCCTTACCTTTTGACCTTGATCCCGAGAACATCGAACGCGTGGTCTTGGCGGTAGAGCGGGACTCTTGAAGCATAATGCGACCCGAGTCATAAGAAAAGCCAGGTAGATCCCATGTAGGAATGAGCGCTTTTGTAAAATATTCAATTTCTCTGAGCGGCGTGACCTCATCTGGTCCCATAAAAGTGAACGCCTGACCTGCGGCTCCTGCGCGGCCTGTTCGGCCAATGCGGTGAACATAATCCTCAGGATCAAGCGGCACATCAAAGTTAATGACCGCGTCAATGCCCTGGATATCAATGCCGCGGCTCATGACGTCGGTTGCAACAAGAACCTGAATGGCGCCACTACGGAATCGCTCCAGCGCTCTTGCGCGAGCTTTTTGCGGACGGTCCGCATGCATAACGTCAACCTTGAGACCTGCGGCTTTAAGTTTTTTGTAAATACTGTCAACGCGTGACTTTGTCCTGCAGAACACCAAAACGCGTTCTGGCGCAGGATTAAACGAGTCAATAAGTGCTTTCAGGAGCTGTGGTTTTTGTCCCTGGGTGACTGAACACAAATGTTGATCGATTGTTGCTGCAGTTTGTCCAGTTCTTGCAATCTCAATGCGCTCTGGATCTTTAAGCAGCGCATCAATGGTCGATGTGATTGATGCAGGGAGCGTTGCCGAGAAAAGCAGCGTTTGGTGCGCCTTGGGTAGCTGCTCCATAATGCAATGAACGCTTGGCCAAAATCCCATGTCAAGCATGCGATCTGCTTCGTCGAGCACCAGTACCTGGATGTTCTCTAGGCTCGTATGCTTCTTGTCGAGAAGATCTATCAGGCGGCCAGGTGTTGCCACCAGCACATCGCAACCTTTTTGCAGCGCGGTTATCTGGTGTTTGTAGCGAGCGCCACCGGTAACAATGACGGCCTGCTGACCGGTGGATGCGCAAATGCTCTTGGCAACAGCATCAATTTGAGCAGCTAGCTCTCGCGTTGGCGTGATGATGAGCGCGCGAGGATATGCGTTGCGTTTGGTGTCGCCTCGCTTGGCGTTGTGCTTGGCGGTTGCGTTGGGTTTCTCGGCACCACCGTGTTTCTCGACAGCAATACGCTGCAGCGTAGGCAACATAAACGCCGCAGTTTTACCTGTTCCAGTCTGTGCAGACGCAACAACATCCTTGCCCGCCAGGACGGCGGGAATTGCCGCAGCCTGCACGGGAGTAGGTGCGTTAAACCCAAGCGTTGCTACGCCTGCCAGAATTTGCTCGTTTAGCCCGAGCTCGGCAAAAGTTATTTCCATATAAACAAGTATACTTATGTGCAACGATTAGCCAAAGGAAGTTACCATGCCTATTAATATTCCAGATGGTTTACCAGCTAAGAAGACACTGCAAGAAGAGCGTATTTTTGCGCTTGAGGAAGAAGTTGCAGAACGCCAGGAGATTCGCCCGCTTCGTCTGGCAATTTTGAATTTAATGCCCAAGAAAATTCAGACTGAAACGCAGATTCTCCGTCTAATTTCAAAGTCTCCTATTCAGGTTACGTGCGATTTTATGCGCATCTCTTCGCACGAATCTAAAAATACTGCTGCTGACCATCTGGTAACGTTTTATTCAACTTTTGATGACTTCAAAGATAAAAATTACGACGGTCTGATTATCACGGGCGCTCCTATCGAGGACCTTAAATACGAGGACGTTGACTACTGGGATGAGTTTTGTCGCATTGTTGATTGGTCTCAGGAGCATGTCTTTTCTACCATGTACCTGTGTTGGGGCGCACTAGCTGGCCTGTATTATCTGCACGATATTCCTAAGAAAATGCTGGGTGCTAAGCTCTTTGGTATTTTCCCACAGCGTTTGTGCGATGAGTATTGCTTCCTCACTAATGGATTTGACGAGGTACATTACATGCCACACTCTCGTCATGCTGCGATTGAGACATCAGCTCTGGTAGACCACCCTGAGCTTGCCGTACTTTCTGAGGGATTTACCAGCGGTCCTGCACTTCTCGCCACAAGAGATTTCCACGAGATTTTTGTAACCGGTCATTTTGAATATGATCGCGACACGCTTGCAGAGGAGTATTGGCGCGACTTCCATAAGGGTCTGCCTATTCGTCTGCCGGAGAATTACTTCCCTGATAACGATCCAGAAAAGCAGCCACTGTTTACCTGGCGTGCGCACGCAAACTTGCTGTATCGCAACTGGATTAACTGGGTGTACCAGATGACGCCGTACAACACAGACGAGATACCTGCGGCTATTGCGGATCTTCGTCAGCGTGTGGTCGAAGCTGATCCTGACGCAAGAATGACCGGTAGGTTTTAAGCATGCATTTGCACGGTGACCGAATTGCCAGCGCTTGTAACTGGCTGGACGCCATTAATACAATAAAATAATTGATTGATACACGCGTATGAAGCTACGTGTAGAAACACGTATAGAGAGGATACGTTGATGAAGGTTGTAATTGCTTCAGATATTCACGGGGCTGCCGACTATTGCGAGAAGCTCATGCAGGTCATAGATGAGGAGCAGCCAAAGTACGTTTTGCTTCTTGGAGATCTGCTCTATCACGGCCCTCGCAACGATCTTCCTGCAGACTACGCACCAAAGCGCGTTATTGAGATGTTGAACAGCATTTCCGATAAGGTCATTGCGGTCCGCGGAAATTGCGAGGCAGAGGTAGATCAGATGGTTCTGGACTTCCCTTGCATGGCTGATTACAACATCTTGTTTGATAAGGACCCAAAGACAGGCAAGCAGTTCACTATTTTCTTTACCCACGGTCACGTCTTTGGCCCTGGCATTCACAACAGCGTTGACAAGTGGCCTCAGATGCCAAGTCTCGACGCGTTTGTGTACGGCCATACGCACAGAAAAGTCAACATGCAGAGCGCTGACCACCCAGAGGTCACCGTATTTAATCCAGGTTCTGTAGGCATTCCAAAAGACGGCACTCACAGCTGCGGAATCTACGAGGACGGCAAGTTCAGGCACGTCATCCTGGGCGAGTAGTCGTCGAGCGGCAACCAAACTGCGTTGCGCCATGTGTTGCGTTCCGTAAGCTCATTCATTTACACAAAAGGCGAGAAGATCGATTGGTCTTCTCGCCATATTTTGTGTCGCTGCGTCAGAGGTTTAGTGCATAGAAATAGTCATGAACTCATAGCCATGTGCATGTCGCGCGACGGAATATTCAAACGCACGACCGTCGTCGATATAGCCGATTTGCTCAACCTCTAAGAGGGGATCGCTTGTGCTAATTTCTAGCCTCGAAGCCTCAACTTCAGTAGGCATGACTGCCCTAATAACACGGTGTGCATTAGCAATTCTAAGTCCAATTTCACTTTCAATATAGTTGTAAATCGAGTGCTCTAGATGGGTCATTTTAAGATTGGGAACTAGGCTAATGGGCATATAGGTATACTCGATGACCTGCGCAATCCCTTCAACAAGCCTGACGCGCACAATTCTGTATACAAAATCTTCGGTAGTAATATCAAGAGCTTTAGCAATGTATTCAGAGGGACGCTCAACTTCAAAGGTATAGACCTTTGATTTAACGCGCTCGCCTCGGGCAGCGTGTTCAGCCATGAAACCTTCCATTTGACCGGAGATTTCTTTACTTGGCTTAATTTGTGTTCCTTCTTCCAGCTTTTTGACAAAAGTGCCGGAGCCTTTTCGCCTGAAGATAAGTCCTTGCTGCTCAAGAACTTCTAGTGCCTTATTAATGGTAATTTTGCTCACTTCATATTGTTCGCAGAGCTGAGCAACAGAAGGCAGGCGAGAATAAGCAGGATATGTGCCTATAGTAATATCAGTTTTAAGATCCTGAACAATCAAGTCGTACTTATTCATGACACCTCCTCAGGTAGCAAAATTTTACTTTGCATTCTATCTGATTTGCATTAGTATACTACATAGAAAACCTAACATATCTGTTTTATAAAGTTGACATGTCAGGTTTAGATACTTTTGAGAAAGGATAGACATGTCGTATCAGTTGCCTGAGAATTTCTTCTTTGGTGGGGCAATGTCTGGTCCACAGACCGAGGGTAAATGGCAAGACGGAGGAAAGCTGCCAAACCTTTGGGACACCTGGTCTAACCTGGACATTCATGCATTCCACAACCGCGTTGGTTCCTACGCTGGAAATGACTTTACAGAAAGAATGGAAGACGATCTTCAGCTTCTCAAGTCTCTTGGCTTGGATTCCATTCGCACTTCTATTCAGTGGAGCCGTTTATTGGACATTAACGGCAACCTTAATCCAGAGGGCGAGAAGTACTATCACCACCTTTTTGCTGTTGCTAAGAAGGTTGGTATTGAGATTTTTGTAAACCTCTATCATTTTGACATGCCTGAATACCTCTTCAATCGCGGTGGCTGGGAGTCTCGTGAGGTTGTTGAGGCATACGCGCATTACGCACGTATTGCTTTTGAAACGTTTGGAAAAGAGATTCGTTATTGGTTTACCTTTAACGAGCCAATTGTTGAGCCAGAGGTCCGCTACACACTTGGTGGCTGGTATCCCTTTGTTAAGAATTATTCGCGTGCTCGTGCTGTTCAGTACAACATTTCACTTGCTCACGCGCTTGGCGTACGCGAGTATCGCCGTGCAAAAGCAGCAGGGTTTATGCTTGAGGACTCTCGTATTGGCCTCATCAACTGCTTTGCACCACCATATACCAAAGAGAATCCATCTGAGGCAGATCTTGAGGCGCTACGCATGACCGACGGCGTCAACATTCGCTGGTGGCTTGACCTGGTAACTAAGGGAGAACTTCCACAGGATGTCATTGATACGCTGCAGGCCCGTGGTGTTGACCTGCCTATTCGCCCTGAGGACAAACTTATTCTTGCCGACGGCGTTGTGGATTGGCTGGGCTGCAATTATTACCACCCAGAGCGTATTCAAGCTCCTGCAAAAGATACTGACGAGAATGGCATTCCAAACTTTGCCGATCCATATATCTGGCCAGAAGCAGAGATGAATGTATCCCGTGGCTGGGAGATTTACCCACAGGGTCTTTATGACTTTGCCATGAAGGTTCGCGATGAGTATCCAGAGCTTGAGTGGTTTGTTTCCGAGAATGGCATGGGCGTAGAGCGAGAAGATCTTAAGAAAGACGAAAACGGCGTAATTCAAGATGATTATCGTGTTGATTTTGTCCGTCGTCATCTTGAGTGGATTGCTCGTGCAATTCAGGACGGCGCAAAATGCCGTGGTTATCACTACTGGGCCATCATCGATAACTGGTCCTGGGCAAATGCCTTCAAGAACCGTTATGGCTTTGTTGAGGTTGATCTGGAAGATAACTACAACCGTCGTCTTAAGAAATCAGCTGAGTGGCTTAAGCAAGTTGCCACTACACATATAGTTGACTAGAAACTCGTGAAAGGAGTTTGTTCATGGCAAAAGATAATGGCCAAGCATCGTTTCTAGATAAATTTGCAGAAGTTTCTGCAAAAGTAGGTAATCAAGTTCATTTGAGGAGCCTGCGCGATGCATTTGCAACTGTCAGCCCAATTTACATTTTGGCTGGTATTGCAGTACTGATCAACAACGTTCTATTCCCACTCATCTTTGCAAATGATCCAGTTACCTTGGCTAATTTCAAGGTTTGGGGAGCAGCAATTGCTCAGGGCACTCTGAGTTTCTCGGCAGTTATTCTTGCAGGCATTATTGGTTATTGCCTCGCTCGTAACAAGCGTTTTGAAAACGCAATCTCTTGCGTTGTTATTGGTATTGCTGCACTTATCATCATGATGCCTCAGAGCATTGTTGCTACTGCAGGTGCTGTTCTTCATGCAGCAAACGCCGCTGATGCAGCTGCTGCAGCAGTTGCACTTCCTGTAGCTGATGTTGCTAAGCTTCTGCCAACCGGCTATGCAGTTACTGGCGTTGATGTAACTGGTGCTTTCTCCACTTCCTTCACCGGTACTAACGGCCTCTTTGGTGCAATCATCATTGGCTTGCTTTCTACCACCATCTTCATTAAGCTCTCCAGCGTTAAGCAGCTGAAGGTCAGCCTTGGTGAGGGCGTTCCACCAGCGGTTGCAGATTCTTTTAACACCATGATTCCAATGATGTTGACCCTGACCGTCTTTGGTATTGCTTCTGCTCTTCTTGCAGTTTGTGCTGGTACTGACCTTATGACCATCATTGCAACAAGCATTTCTGCCCCACTGAAGGGCCTTATGAATGCTGGTCCATTTGCAGTCATCATCATCTACACCTTTGCAAACCTGCTTTTCTGCCTTGGCATTCACCAGTCCACCATCTCTGGTGTTCTGATCGAGCCAATCCTGACCATGCTTATTGTTGATAACATGGCAACTTTTGCAGCTGGTCAGCCAATTCCTCAGGACCACTACATGAACATGCAGATTATCAACACCTTTGCGCTAATCGGCGGTTCTGGTTGTACTCTGATGCTGCTTCTTGACACCTTTGTCTTCTCTAAGAACAAGGCTTCCAAAGATGTTGCAGCACTTTCTCTTCTTCCAGGTATCTTCAACATCAACGAGCCAGTTATTTACGGTTACCCAATCGTCTTTAACCTTCCTTTGATGATTCCATTTGTTCTTGTTCCAGATTTGTTCATCGGCCTAACCTACCTGCTCACCAACATTGGTTGGATTAGCCCTTGCGTTGCTATGGTTCCTTGGACAACCCCAGTCTTCTTGAGTGGTTGGCTGGCAACCGGTGGTGACATTCGTGCCGTTATCTGGCAGGTCATCGAGGTTCTTCTTGCTATGGCAATTTATCTGCCATTTATGAGAATTTCCGAGCGCGCACAGGCCAAGCAGGCTGAGGCTCTTGCAGAGAACGCTCAGGATGCAGAGTAGTTTGTAAGCTTATAATCTGAGTATCACTTGAAGCCAGCCATCATATTCGGTGGCTGGCTCATCAAAAGGAGATCACATGAAAATCTTACTTGCTTGCAACGCCGGAATGTCCACTAGCCTGCTTGTTCAAAAGCTCCAGAAAGAGGCTACTTCTCGTGGTTTGGATGCAGAGATTATTGCAAATCCTCTTAATAAGGCACTTGAGCTTATCGATGGTGCAGACGTCTTTTTGCTTGGACCTCAGATTGCGTATGCAAAGGCAGACGTTGAGGCTGCAGCAGGATCTACTCCTGTAGCTGTTATTCCTATGGTTGATTACGGCAGGATGAACGCTGCAAAAATTCTTGACGACGCACTTGAGCTTATTAAATAAGCGGTAAAAGATTTTCTGAGCTCCCAGGTGTTCAAGAAAAGAGTATGGGGTAAAAATGGATTTAGATGACGGCATGACTGCTACGCAAGAAGCAGCCTTTGAGATTATTGCTACTGTTGGAACGGCAAAGTCAATGTATATTGGCGCTATCCAGAAGGCAAAAACGGGCGATATTGAAGGCGCGCGTGCAGATATTCTTGCTGGTACAGAGATTTTTAATGAGGGCCATAGCACGCATCTGAACATGCTGCAGCAGTCCGCAATTGATAACAGCAATGTTGAGTTTTCGCTCATCTTGCTCCACGCTGAGGACCAGCTTATGCAGGCCGAGTCTTTCCGCATTATTGCTGAGGACTTTATTGACGTGTACGAGAAGCTTCTTAACAAGTAGTTGGCGAGAAAAACATGTGTGCAGAGACGCTTCTTGGCGGTATTGAGTTTGGCGGAACAAAGATTGTTCTTGCCACGGGTACACCAGACGGAAAAATTTGTGAGCGTGAGGTTTTTCCCACGGCAGCGCCAGAGTCTGTTTTGCCAAAGATTGTGGACTGGTTCAAAGCTCGCTCTATTCAGGCTCTAGGTGTTGGCGCATTTGGCCCCACGGGAGTCAATCCTGACCTGCCTAGCTACGGAAAGATTCTCTCGACTCCTAAGCAAGGTTGGCGCAACTTCAATCTGTTGCAGGCGTTGAAGGATGGACTGAACGTCCCTGTTGGATACGATACCGACGTTAATGCAGCTTGTTTAGGAGAAGCAGTTTTTGGTGCAGCTTGCGGCCTTGATAACGTTGTCTACCTGACAGTAGGAACCGGAATTGGTGCCGGCGTGCTGCTTGAAGGAAAACTCCAGCACGGTATGCTCCATCCCGAGGCTGGTCATATCCTTGTTGAGCGTGAGGCAAACGATCCGTGGCAGCAGACCAAGTGCCCCTATCACCAGAACTGCCTTGAAGGGTTGGCATCAGGTCCTGCTATTCAAGAGCGCTGGGGACTCCCGGCTGTTGAACTTACCGAGAAAGACGAGGTATGGGAGCTTGAGGCTGCCTACCTTGCAAAAGCTCTCTGCACGTACGTGATGTGCTATTCACCTCAGCGCATTATTTTGGGCGGAGGCGTCATGGAGCAGAAGCAGCTGTTCCCGCTTATCCAGCGGAAACTTGTTGCGTTCCTTAACGGCTACATCAACACTCCAGAGATAGAGGATATACAGAATTACGTTGTCCCTGGAGGTTGCGAGGGCAACCAGGGCATTCTAGGTGCTTTGGTGCTTGGACAGCGCGCACTTGGTGCGTAGGAGTTTGGCAAGAAGAACGACTACCGTGTAGAACGGCGTTCACTTTGTAAACAAAAGGCGAGAAGATCAATCGGTCTTCTCGCCTTATTTTGTATCTGTAACATGCGTTTTTTCTAGTATGTCTTACTTCCTAGAAAGGGTGTCCGTTGCCCAAGTGTTGCTCTGAGAGCTGATGGTAACGGTTCTGCCGCCGTTGGTAGAGGAGAGGGTGAAGGGCTCGCTCTTGCCGCTGACCTGGCCATTGAAGCTAAGCTCAAGCTTGTTCTCGTCACCGGTCCAGGTACCGCGAACCTCAGGCTGACCACCGATGCGCCAAATGACCGTTCCGTCCTTCTGGATGACAACTTCCATTGACTTGCCGTCAGTGCCGGTACCGCTGTAGGTACCTATCCACTTCTGGGCCTTTTTGCGGTCTTCTTCTGACTTCTTATCCTTCTCTTTTTGTTCTTGCTCTTTTTTGGTCTTCTCGGCCACGCCAGATTTAAGAGTTTCACCCTTCTTTATCTGGTCAGATACGCGAGAGTGGTATGAATCATAGGCTGAATTATTGCCTGTATCGTCGCCCCAGATAACCTTCTCGTGCTCAATATCTCCGAGAAGAGCCTGTAGCTCAACAAGCTTATTTGCCACAGACTTTTGATCCATAGTATTTGCGGTATCTGTGTCGTTGAAGCTGTTTGCGGTTAGTCTGCGCTTGTAGTCGGCCTCAAACCAGTCGCGAATGCTTTTCTGTCGATCAGAGATTGAGCTATTCAGAACGTTGATTCCTGTATCGTCACTGCCATTAGGCATATGGAACTGTCCATTCTTCTGATCAGTCTGAATCTGTTCTTCAATTTCATTGAGTTTCTCGTACTGGTTAAGAAGTTCAACACGACTGCTGTCACTGCGAAGATCAATACCAACGCTCTCAATCTGCTCCTGATAGGTTGCAATGCGCTGCTGGACGGCGCTGCGCTTGGCTGCGTCGTCTTGGTGGGACTGAATGACCCAAGCAATGGCCAGTGCACCCACAACCAGGACAGCCGCAAGCAGGCCAAATGCAACTTTGCGGAGTGTGTCCGAGCCGTCCTTGGTTTGCTTGCGCTCAACGGAACTAGGTCCGCTTGAAACAACGGTGAACTGCGAAGGATCAAAGTGAGAAATAGCAGTTGAATCGACGTCGTCAGAGGTGAAGATATTGATGCGATCTGGGTCATTAATGAAGGTTGTGGGCTCCTCCTCAGCCGCAACGGCGGGATCAGCACCAGCAATTGTGGTAGGAGCTTCATCTGCGGCAATGTAGGTGTCGTCATCCTGGACTTCCAAGAGTGACGTTTCTGCTGCAGTTGCATCATCTGCAGATGAGTCTGCGATGACGGTTTCATCCAGGTTGTTTGCTGCGCCTTCAACAGTGGTTGCGACCTCGGTTGACGAAGCGCTTTCTTCGGGAACAGCGTCTTCAGCGGAAACGTTAGATTCAATCGGAGTATTTTCAGGAGAGTCCTCGACGTTCACGGCGTCAGAAAGTTTCTGTCCGCAGTTGGAACAGAACGTTGCGTGCGTGCCAATTTCAGCTCCGCAGTTGGGGCAATTCATAGAGTCGCTCCTTAAATCGCCAGTAGTGATCAGCGGCTATTGGTTAAACTGAACTTCTATTGTAGCGCTAACAGGAGAAACACCAAAATTTTTTGGAAGCAGGGCACAACTTATTGAACAGCACTCTATTTGTTCACACTGAATGCCTGTGTAAACAATCAAGCGCCACGTGCTCTAGGCTGTACACTTTGAGCTAGGTTTAGAGCAGAGAAACGCCTGCTTCTGCACAGCGGTCTTCAGTCTGCTTGTCCCAGATAGATGCCTGTACCTCTCCGACGTGCGCTTTTTCTAGCAGCAGCATGCAAAGACGGCTCTGGCCAATGCCGCCGCCAATGGTAAAGGGCAGCTCGCCGTTAATGAGCATCTTGTGGAATGGCAGCTCAAGGCGGTCCTCGCATCCAGCGATTGCTAGCTGTGACTTAAGCGCCTCAGCGTCAACACGAATGCCCATACTGCTAATCTCAATCGCAGAGTCCAGGGTCTCATCCCAGAACAACAGGTCACCGTTGAGTGACCAGTCGTCGTAGTCGGGAGACCTGAAGTCGTGAGGCTGTCCGGAGTTTAGAGCGCCGCCAATACCCACGATAAAGGTGGTTGGATGCTCGCGAACAAACAGATTTTCTCGCTGTTTAGGCGTTTGAGTGGGGTAGAGGTCTTCCAGCTCCTGCGAGGTCACAAAGGTAACGTCACGGCTGAGCTGCGCGTTGAGCTGTGGATAGTGCCACTTGAGCTCATCGAGTGTGCCACAGATTGCCTCAACAATGCGACAAACAGCGTCTTCCAGCGTATCGGTATTGCGCTCGTCCTGCGTGATGATGCGCTCCCAGTCCCACTGGTCCACGTAAATGGAATGCAGGTTATCGGGCTGTTCGTCGCGACGGATAGCATTCATATCGCAGACCAGGCCACGACCGACGGCAAAGTTGTAGCGCCAGAGTGCATAGCGCTTCCACTTTGCGAGCGACTGAACTACCTCGGCGTTCTTGCCGACGTTAGGCAGGTCAAAGGCAACCGGATGCTCGACACCATTGAGGTTGTCGTTCATGCCGGTAAGCGGGTCAACAATCAGCGGAGCAGTAACGCGCGACAGCTTCAGCGCAGCGCACAACTTGGTCAGAAACACGTTCTTGACCTGCTCAATTGCTTTTTGAGTATCGTAAAGCGAAAGGCTTGTACGGTAGCCCTCGGGAATCTTAGTCATGTGGTCTCCTTGGAAGAGAGCGCTAAAAATTTGATTGCGCTGATTTTGCCTTCTTTCTTTAACCCTTTGGCGAGAAACCCGTGTGATTTAACCGTTTTGTCAAAAAGACGAGTGCAGGTCGACTGCAATAGCAAAAATCATGCAGGTTATTGTGGGGTTGCGACTTCAAACATTGCAACTCAAAAAAATTTTAGAAAGTTTGTATATCCCATCCAAAGAGGGGAATATAAGTATTAAATAGTAATCATTCCTATTTAGTAGGAACCAGATAGAAAGGTTTTACCTATGCTAAACGATAAGCTCAATGTTCTTCTCGCTAACTACGCTGTTGAGGCCCACAAGATTCACAACTTCCATTGGTACGTCAGCGGCCCTTCATTCTATAACGTCCACACTGACCTCGACGAGGTTTACGGCGCAATGTACGACCAGCTTGATGAGGTTGCCGAACTCATTCTGATGAACGACGGCTCTCCACTGGGCTCCATGGATTCCTTCCTCAAGAACGCAACTCTTTCCGAGGTAGCAGAGGGATTCAAGAATCCCCAGGAAATTTACCAGGCCATTCTTGCTGACTACGAGGCAATTCGTGCACTCGCAACAGAGATCAAGAAGGACGCAGACGCTGAGGACAACTTCCTTGTTTCCGCAGCAATGGACGAGCACATCGCTCTTCTCTCCAAGACTATTTGGATGATTAAGCAGTCCAACAAGTAAGTTTGGCAAATACCCAGCCGGCTAAAACGGTCGGCTAAACTTTGTGTTTCTTTCTTTCCCATATGAACTGAAAATGCCGTCGGATTCCCGGCGGCATTTTTTGTGGCTACCCGCTCTGCTATCACATTGTCATTTCTGCATCCGCACATATCTCTAAGCATAAAGACAACAGATTAATAGAAATGCTGCTTACCTGACCTAAAATCAGCGTAAAAGAAGGCCACTATAAACGATTTTCTTTTTGATTGGGCGAATTAGATGAGTCCCTCGGAGTGGCAATAGTCTTAGTGTCCACTTTGTTGGACACGTGAAATTTTGGAAGCATCTAGATTTGTTGCAACAGAGAAAGGAGTTGTAATGGGTCTTGATGCATTTGTTCGTTGCAGGTGTTTTGAAGAGGGAAAACTTAAACCCGGTCCAATACCCTTGGAAGATCTTTACATTGATGATGAAGATCATATTTGTTCAAAGTTTTTAGATCAAAAGCGTAAAGAGCTTGGCTCTAAGTTGTTTTGGGAACGCTATGGAGATCTAGAGTGTGATTTTCGCGATTGGATGGATAGTGCCTGTGAGCATAAGTATGGAGAAATTTGTTCTGAAAATGTTGGTAATTTTTGCGGCTTATTATGTATTGGCGCCGTTTTAAGCTCAGATGAGGGTGAGTCAAAGTATCCGTTATTAAATAATATGCTTCCTGATAGCAATGATGGTCTCTATCCTGTTGAAAGGGCACAGCCTACCCTTGATGAACTTGATAGATTTATAGAAGAGCATTCAAAGATTCCGGGATATCAGCTCATTGATGAGGAAACGCATAAAGTTATTTCTTCTTGTGCGATTGATGATGATTTTTGTATGTATAGAGACGGTTATGTTGATTATGGATTCGTAGAAGACAAAGTGTATTTCTATCTACATGAGCTTCCACAACCTTTTTATGTTGACCATTTTTGCCAGGCTCCAGCTGATGATTACAAACAAACGCAGAAGGTAATTGTTTTTTGTGATGACCCAAATAACTATGCATCAAACTTTAATATGTCTTTACCAGGTCCAATTGACAGTGAATTAGACAATTCTGTTTTAAGAAACTTTTCTGTTCAAAAGTCAACTTTAGACTTCAAAGAAACCGGTCATTTTTGGAGGCTAAATAAAATTAGGAACCTCCTTGTAGCATCTATAGAAACAAAACATCCTATTTGTTGGTGTTAAAAACATATGGGCTGTGTTATCTAATTGTGGTCTGATATCGTGCTGTCCAAAAAAGAGGGCCACCACCAGGCAGCCCTCTTCGCGTTTGCGTTGGCGAGAAGAACGCTGCACTTGAACGATCTTCTCGTCAAGTGCTGGTTTTCTCGCCAGATGTTGATCTTAGTAGGTAGGGTTCTCTACCTCAACCTTGTCAACCTCCTGGTAAGGAGCAAGGGTTGAGACCATAACGATAGGCTCGTCGTAAGGGTTATTGACGTAGTGGACTTCACCGGGCTCAATGTGGATGAAGTCGCCAGCCGAGAGGGTGTGCACCTCGCCATCAACCACAATGTCAATCTTGCCCTGAAGGATGTGGAAGTTCTCCTCCATAACATTGTGGTAATGAGCCTGGAAATCCTGACCTGGCTGGAACTGGACCATGGCGTAGTTCATTCGAGGGCCCTTCATCAGGTACTTAGGACCGTGATCTCCGCACCTATACTCAAAATCGTTCTCGTTGACAATAAACATCTTACTTTCCTTTCAGGCGCAACTTGTGATGCGACCAAACGTTCTTTTTGTGTGCCACGCGTGTCTGCGGCGCAGCGGAGCCCCGGTGCTTACAGACCAGGTGCTCTCCACATGCTCTTGACCTTGCCCTCTTCTGCAAGCTCAAGCTCACTCTTGTAAACATCCTTCCACTGGACATACAGCTGGTCATACACAGCCTTGTTGTCCGGGTTGGGGGAGAATGTCTTATCCCATTTAACAACGCGCTTTGCGCCCTCGGCAATGCTTGGGTAGATACCCACGCCGTAGCCTGCAAGAACAGCGGCGCCTAGAGCAGTTGCCTCTTTAACCTCCGGAATGCGAACGTTCTTGCCGGTAACGTCGGCAACAATCTGCGCCCACAGAGGACTTTTGGAAGCGCCGCCTGCAAAGATAAGCTCGTCTGGCTCATTGCCGGTAGCCTCTTTGACCAGGTCAATGTGGCCGCGGACAAGAAGGGCGGTGTTCTCCAAAATTGCGCGATAGAAGGTGTACTTGTTGAAGCGCTCTGGATCAAGCTCAAAGTTGGTGAACGTTGGGCTTGCATGGGTCCAGTGGATGTAGTTCATAACGTCACTGAAGCAGCAAAGCATACCGTGGCTACCTGCAGGAATCTCTGCAGCGTACTCGTTCATGACGTCGTAAACGTCAATGCCGCGCTCTTTTGCCTCGGCCTTTTCTGCCTGGCAGAAGCCGTCACGATACCAGCGCATAACCAGACCAGGCTTGAATGCCAGAGCCTCGTACTGCCAAATCTGTGGAATAGCGTGGCAGTTTACGCGCACACGATAGTCTGGATCTGGAGCGCTCTTATCGGTGTTGAACTCGTACTGCCAGAAGCTACCACCAAAAACGCCAGCCTGACCAGGCTTGCAAGCGCCAACGCCAATCATGCCCAGCTGGCAATCACCGCCACCAACAACAACAGGTGTACCCTCAGCAAGACCCGTCTCTGCAGCAGCGTCTGCAGTTACGGAGCCAAGAACTTCTCCGCACTCAATAACCTGGCCAAACAGGTCATCACGAAGACCGCACTCTTTTGCAATCTCTGGATCCCAAGCGCGCTCTTCCAGGCTCATGATGCCGGTGGTGCTGCCGTTTGATGGCTCAACGGCAAGAATACCCGTGAGCTTGTAAGCAAGCCAGTCGTTGAACATACCAATCTTGGCTGCCTTGTTGTAGATCTCCGGCATCTTGTTCTTAACCCAAAGAAGACGAGGTAGAGCGCCTAGAGCGTAGGTCTGACCACTCTTCTGGTAAATCTTCTTCTCAAGCTCAGGATCCATATCAATGAGCTGCTTGACTTCGTCAACGCTTCGAGCGTCAACATTAGCGCATGCCCAAATCTCATCGCCGTCCTGGTCATACAGGAGGATGCCCTCACGCATGCAGGTGGTGGAAATACCAGCAATTTCTTTAGGATCAATTGCGGTCTTTGCTAGAACCTCTTTGATGCAGTCTAGAGCAAGCTGCCAGTCAGCAACCCAATCAAAGTCCATGCTGCCTGGCCAACGAGGGTCTTCATGGTGCTCCCATTCGCGCTGAGCAACCCCAACCTGCTCACCGTCAACACTAAAGAGAACGGCGCGAATACTTCCTGTTCCCGCGTCTAGTGCAAGAAGATACTTGCTCATAGAGCCTCCTTGTTTACGAAAGAAGCAGTTCGGCAGCGGTGTCTGAATCTGTGATCAACACGTTCAGATAACCGCCGTTAAGCACTGCTTTAATTGCCGTAACTTTATCTTTGCCACCAGCAACGCCAACAGCGTTCTTGAGCTGGCGGAGCTTGTCCAGATCGGTACTAATGACGCGATCTTCAATTTCTGTCTGAATAAGATTGCCGTCTTTATCCATAAAGTGATTCAAAACGTCGCCGACGGCTCCCTGCATCTTAAGCACGGTCAGCTCGCCCTCGTTAAGGATGCCATTGCGCAGAACGGTAGCACCCTCAACTGCGGCGCCGATGCCGACCACACTCATGTCTGCGTATTCCGTCATGGTAGACACGTCTTGCAGGCTTTTCTCGTCAAGAAGTGCATCGCGCACTTGGCGAGAAGACACAACAAGTGGAGACGGCGTTAGGAACAGGTGCATGGAGTAGGCGGTGGTGCCAACGGTTGGCAGGTAGTAGCTTACGCCGCCCGTAAGGCTTACAACGTTGAGTGATTCCTCACGGTTTTTGGCGAGAAAACCAAGCATGCGGCTGACGGTATCGCCGTAGCCAATGTTGAGATAGCCATCCTCGCGCAGGTGGTCAGAGACGTAGTGAGCTGCGCCCTGAGCAATAGACTGGTTAATAGCAGAGCTGTCCAGAGGGGTAGGCACCACAAAAGCATCTTTGAGACCAAAACGGTCAATAAGGAGCTGCTCTGCGGAAACACGCTGGCTGTCGTTCTTTCTGAAGCTGAACTGAACAATCCCTTGAGCGCGGGCTTCTTCAAGGAGACGAATAACTTTTGCACGAGAAACGCCCATGACCTCAGCAATCTGAGCCTGGGTGTTATCTTCCATGTAGTAATACCACGCAGCCTTGGTAGCTAGTGCATATGTCTGCTCGTCCATCCGTCCTCCAGTTGATACTTTTGTTTAATGATAAAACATTTGTATCTAACATACTAGACTTCATTATAGTAATTATTCTCCCTATTAACAGGAAGATATACTACAAATACCATAATTGCGTATAGAGGTATTGCGGACTATTGTTCATGATACAATCAAAAATACCATTCACGGCAGTAATAATACCGTTTGCCGTGACGGTGCTTTGAAGAATGCCTATTTATAGATATCTTCAAAGTGTGAGATTTTGTACGGCCGTTTGTTATTTTTGGTAGGAGGTACTATGGGTGAAACTTTTGACATCGATATCGATGCCACTGACCCAAAGTCGCCTGAAGGAAAAGATGTGTGCGAGCAGTGTGACACACTTCTTTCCGTCCGCGGAATCAAGAAGTCATTTGGTTCCAACGAGGTATTAAAAGGCATTAACTTAGATTTGGCGCCCGGAGAGGTTATCTCTCTTATTGGTGGCAACGGCTCCGGTAAATCTACCCTCATGAAGATCATCATGGGTATTTACTCTGCCGATGAGGGAGAAATTTCTATCGATCGTCAAAAGGTTGATATCTCCAACCCTAAGGCCGCACTTGCACACAGTATCTATATGGTTCCTCAGGAGCCAATGCTGTTCCCTAATATGACTGTTAGAGAGAACATTACCATTGGTTTTGAGGCTCCAAAAGCTGAGCTCAATAAGATGCTCGAAGACACTATGAAAGAGATTGGCTGGGAGCTTGACCTGGACCGCAAGGCAATGACACTTTCCATTGCTGAGCAGGGTATGGTTGAGATTCTCCGCGGTCTTATGCGTCATTCCGAGATTCTTATTCTGGACGAGCCAACCTCTGCACTTACTTTTGACGAGGTGCAAAGCCTCTTCAAGGTAGTTCAGGAGCTCAAGCAAAAGAATATCGGTATCATCTACATCACCCATCGCCTGGCAGAGGTCTTTGAGATTTCTACCAGCATTGGCATTTTGCGTGACGGCGTTATGGCCATGCGTGGCAAGGTAGAGGACTTCACGCGAGAAGATCTTGTACGTGGACTTCTTCCTCCAGACGCAGCGGAGATTAAGAAAGAGATTGCCGAGAGCGCAAACATTGATTACAACGCAGAGCCAATCTTTGAGCTTGCTGAGTTTACTGGTTATGGCTTTGCTGATGTAAACCTCAATATTTATCCAGGCGAGATTGTTGGTCTTGCAGGTATCGTTGGTGCTGGTAGATCAGAGATGGCTACCACTATTTACGGTATGGATAAGGTTTTGGGCGGCAAGGTATTTGTTGACGGCAAAGATATCACTGGTAAGTCCACCAAAGACGTTATTGCTGCAGGTCTGAGCTATGTTCCAGAAGACCGCTTCAACGACGGTCTGTTTAGAATTCGCGACGTTGCCGAGAACACCACAAGTGCTCTGCTTGCTAACTCTTCTCTTGGTAAGTTGCTGCTTAACCGCAAAGAAGAAGATAGGGTTTCTCAGAACTACGTTGATAACTTCCGCACCAAGGTCACTGGCCTTGATCAGGAGGTAGGCGGCCTCTCTGGTGGTAACCAGCAGAAGATTGTTATTGGCCGTGCATTCTCGGTTGCTCCAAAGGTTGTTATTTTGGACGAGCCAACTCGTGGTATTGACGCTGCTGCTCGTGGTGATGTGTACGCCGTTTTGCAGGAGCTTCGTAAGCAAGGCGTTTCTATTCTTCTGATTTCTTCTGATATGGAAGAGATTATTGAGCTTGCTGACCGTGCGTTCACCATGTACCAGGGACGCATTAATCACGAGTTCAAAAAAGAAGAAATTACGCAGGACAACCTCATGTCCGCTGCATTTGGATTGTAGGAGGTGACGTATGGATCTTGTAAAGCGCCTTCTCAAGGCTAGGGGACTGAGCAGCCTCGCATTCCTGATTGCTCTCTTTATTATTGTTGGCGCAATGAATCCTGCATTCTTGACGCCAGCAACAATTGCTGCCTGCTTTAACACGTCCGTTGTCTACACATTGGTCGCTGTTGGCGTGGCTTTCACCCTGTTCATTGGTGAGATTGACGTTTCTGTTGGTTCTAACTTGGGTCTTGTTGCTGTAGTAGTTGGTAGCATGCTGAGAGATGGAACTCCACTTCCCGTTGCTTGCCTAGTAGGTATTCTTATTGGTGTGGCAATTGGTCTGGTAAACGCCTGGGGCGTTGCCGTTATGAAGGCCCCATCACTCATCTTTACACTGGGTACCAACGGCGTTCTCCGCGGTATTGTCTACGTCTACACCAATGGTCAGTGGGTTGAGAACCTTCCTAAGGAGTTCAAGGACTTCTCGGCAGTAACTGGTATTGGTGACTTCACCGTTTACTATTGTGCAGTCATTGCACTGGTTATTCTGATTCACCTTGCACTAACCCAGACCCGTCGCGGCCGCTGGTTTGCAGCAGTTGGCGATAACGCTAACGGCGCAACTCTGGTTGGTATTCCAGCTCTTCAGACCAAGATTCTGGCATACGTCATTTGTGGCGTTATGGCGGCTATCGGCGGCATCATCTTCTGCAGCCGTATTGGTTTTGTTACCCCAATGAGTGGTAACGGCTACGAGATGAAGGCTATTGCAGCCTGCGTTCTTGGTGGCGTTAGCTTGCTTGGTGGCGTTGGCTCTGTCCTTGGCGCAGCTGTCGGTTCCGTCATCATGGCATCCATCAGCTACCTCTTGGTCTTTATGGGCTTCTCGTCAAATTACGACAACGCAATTACCGGCGTCATCCTGATTGTCATTGTTGTTGTGGACGCTCTGCTTCAGCATCGCTCCATTGTTCAGAACAGACATGCTCGTCTGAACGCACGCGTTTCTCCAAAGGCAACCTCAGCGGTTCTTGCAGAGCAGATTGCAGACTTTGGTGAGGCAGCTATGAGCCCTTTGGGTAAGAAGGGCGGTGTTCGCTAATGATGAAGACACTTAAGGGATTCTTATCCAAGGGCCAGACAAGCTGGAACATGATTCTTATTGGCCTTCTGGTACTTGAGTTTGTGATTTTTGGCGCTGCAAATGGCAAGTTCTTGCGTCCAGCACTGCTGTTTACCAGCATTAACGATAACCTGCCAGTCTTTATGATCTCGCTTTTTGTAACGCTTGTTATGGTTACCGGCGGCATCGACATTCAGGTTGCGTCTCTGGTTGGTCTGACGTCCATCACCATTGGCGTTGGCTGGCAGGACTTTGGTCTTCCTATCTGGGGCGCCGTGGGTGTTGCCTTTGTCCTGGTTGTTGCTTGCGGTGCACTTTCGGGCTTTTTGATTGCGTACTGTCGAGTGCAAGCAATGGTTGTTACCCTGGGTGGCAGCTTCCTGTACTCCGGTCTGGCGCTGCTCATCTCCACGCTCTCCAAAACCGAGAGCTATCAGGGAATTGGAGGTTTCCCCGAGGACTTCAAGTTTGTGTCTAACTTCCAGCTCTTTGGGGTCATTCCATTCCAGTTGCTTATCTACATCCTGATGTTGGTTATCGCATTCATTCTGCTGCACAAGACTAAGTATGGTCGTCGCATCACCCTGGTTGGCGTTAACCAAAGCGCAGCTGAGTTCTCTGGCATTAACAGTCGAGCAGTCATCATGTCTACCTACATGCTCACCGCAGTTTCTGCAGTCATTGCAGGTGTTGTTCTGACCGCTTACTTGGGCACCGCAAAGTCCGACCTTGGTGCCGACCTCACCATGGACATCATCACCGCAGTTGTTTTGGGTGGCACGCTCTCCACTGGTGGTAAGGGCTCCATTGTTGGTACCGCACTTGCTTCGTTTGTTATTGCATTCTTGCGCTTTGGCTTGCCACTGTGCTTCAAGGTAAGCCCACAGTACCTGGATATTCCTGTTGGTGTCCTGCTGGTTGTTGTCATCGTTGCTCGATCGGCAGCAAGCGGAACAAATATTGGTACGTTTTTGAAATCGCTGCTTTCTAGCAGCAGTAAAGCCAAGGCATAAGCTTTGGGGAAATTGTGCCTTAGGCACAGACAAGGGAGGTTACCTATGCAAGAGATTACTCGTCGTGGTTTTATTGGTGCCGCCGGCATCACCGCAGTTAGCGCTGGCCTCGCTCTGGCAGGCTGCAATAGCGGTGGCGAGAAGAAGGAAGAGACCAAGAAGTCCGAGGGTGGCAAAGACGTCAAAGGTAAGACCGTAGCATTTATTCCTAAGGTCACCGGCAACGCATTTTTCGAGTCCGCAAACAAGGGTGCACAGGACAAGTCAAAGGAGTGGGGCTTCACCGTTGACTACATCGGCGACGCAACCGCTTCTGTTTCCGCTCAGGTTTCCGTCATCAACCAGGCAGTTGCTAACGGCGTAGACGCAATCAGCATCTCCACCGTTGACGCAAAGGGCGTTTCCGACGCATTGAAGAAGGCAACCGCTGCTGGTATCGTAGTTACCACTTGGGACTCCGACGCTAACCCAGAGGATCGTACCCTCATGGTTTCTCAGGGCACCCCAGAGATTCTTGGCCAGATGCTTGTTGACATGGGAGTTGCCGGCCTCAAGGAGCGCGGCAAGGACCCAGAGAAGGACGAGATTACCTACGTCTGGCACTACTCTCAGGCAACCGTTACCGACCAGAACTCCTGGCAGGTAGCTGCACAGAAGATCATCAAGGAGAAGTATCCTAAGTGGAAGAACGTCCATGAGAACTACTACTCCAACCAGGACGCTGAGCAGGCAATTACCATTGGTGAGGCAATTCTTGACGCTTACCCAGAGATTGACCTGATCATCTGCAACGACTCCACCGCTCTTCCTGGTCAGCTTCAGGCTGCAGAGAACAAGGGCTACGACGCGAAGAAGATCACCATCACCGGTTTTGCTTCTCCACAGTCCATCAAGTCCTACTGCGAGCACGGCACCATCTACAACTGGGGTCTCTGGGACTGCGCAGTTCAGGGCGCTATGGGCTGCTACGTTGCAGCATTCCTTGCAGCTGGTAACGAGGTTAAGGTTGGCGACACCATCTCCATCCCAAGCATCGGCGATGTCAAGGTTGAGGCTAACGACTCCATCGCTGAGGGCGCAAAGACTGGCGACAAGAACAACGGCGTTGTCCTGCTTCCTGAGCGCCTTGTCTTCACCAAGGAGAACATGAACAACTACTCCTTCTAAGTAGAAGTGGTACGTTTTGGCTGGCGAGAAGAACGATCTTCTCGCCAGCTTATGAGGTAATTCAGCCGTAGAGGAGGGTGGTCCTCCTAGGGTGGGCGCCCAAACAGGCGCGTTCTCTTACGGGGCGGCTTCACCGAAGAAGGCGCCTCCTCTGCGAGCTTTAAGGTTTTATTGAAAGGATTTTCATGGCAGATCTGGACGGATTGAAAGTAGCTAAGGATTATCACGTAGACACTCCTTTTGCTAACAATCAGGGATTTTATGTAAAGGGTGCAAACAACCTCGATTGGGGTATGCAGAAGCACCTTTCCAACATCTTTGATCCAAAGAGCGGCAACACTGTAATGTTCGCATTTGACCACGGTTACTTCATGGGTTCGACCGCTGGTCTTGAGCGTCTTGACCTGCTGCTTCCACAGCTTGCTCCTTACGTTGACTGCTTCATGGGCACCCGTGGCGCAATCAGGACCTGCGTATCTCCTGAGGTTTCTAAGGGTATCGCTCTTCGCGTTTCTTCTGGTTCTTCTATGCTGCAGTCCGATCTCTCTCACGAGGTTGTTGCTGTTGATATTGAGGACGCAATTCGTATGAACGCAGACTGCATGGCTGTTCAGACCTTCATTGGCGCTGATGGCCAGCTCTCCAGTATCGATAACCTCAGCCAGGTCATTAACGCTGGCTTCCGCTACAGCATTCCTACTCTTGGCGTTTGCGCAGTTGGTAAGGACATGGAGCGCACTGGTCGCTTCTTCAAGCTTGCAACCCGTATCATCGCTGAGATGGGCTGCCAGATTGTTAAGACTTACGACTGCGAGGACTTCGAGGAAGTTGTTGCAGCTTGCCCAGTTCCAATTGTTGTTGCTGGTGGTAAGAAGCTTGCTGAGCGCGACGCTCTGCACCTTGCATACGACGTTATTCGCAAAGGTGCACGCGGCGTTGACATGGGCCGTAATATCTTCCAGAGCACCCATCCTCTACAGATGGCTGAGGCTGTCCGTATGATTGTCCACGAGGGCGCAACCGACGCTCAGGCATGGGAGTTCTTCGAGGATGCAACCCACTAAGAGCGCAACGAGCGCGGCGTCGCGGCGAGTGCAGGTCCGCGCGGCCTCCGGGCGCGAAAGCGCTGCTCACACGTGACTTTCTCATGTGGCGAGAAACATGCTGACCTTGAGCTGGTAATCCTTTCGGATTACCAGCTTTTTTGTAGCGTGTTAATGTCGGCTTTTAGACTGGCGTACAAAATAGTGCAGCCTTGGTAGGCCTCGCTGAAGAATTGGCAAGCTTTTAATCAAGATAACCGGACAACTAGGACTCACTGTCTGACAATTAGAGAGCCTCAATGCTCGATATACATTTCTATGCATAAACTTCATCTAATATGCTTAAGCATGAATAGACTTATATAAGAAATTTAACTATCGATAAATTCTGTCTCTAAGGAACACACCTATGTCGGATATTCTGCTTAATTGCGTGCATACTACACACCTAATGACGATATTCTGCATGTTTTAGGTATTTTCAGCGTCATGTATACGTCTTTTTGGCAGAATATCCGACTTAGATGTGTTTTGGATGTTTGAAATTTGCCTCGTGAGCCGATGGCGAGAAGGTCTGATTTTCTTGCAAGCTATATACTTGCGGTTTTATGCGATTGCATATTTTATAAGTTCGGATATTTATATAAAAAATTTCATGGTAACTTTTGGGTCGCACTTGAGCCACATTCAAGATGTATTTAAGAGTCATTGGTACTGCCATGACATTTATAGAAATTCAAAAGATATTCGAGCAGCTATTTGCAACCCTTTCCGGAAAATTTAAATCAGCTTAACAGCGATTTAACACCTCTTCTGTTGTACTAGATAGTAGGAGAAGGGAGTATCTATGAAATCAAAGCAAGCTTGCGGCTGGAGCTGTCGGCTACGAATCCTACCTATTTTATTTATGTTGTTAGGCTGTGTGTTTGTAGTCTATGGCGCATCTCGTGGAGAGGTTCAGACTGTTTTGGGAAAAGCGGTACGAATCTGCCTTGAGTGCGTAGGTATTGGCTAGGTGACCTGCAGTGAAAGTACTCTCGGGAGTTAAATCTCTTGGAAAAAAAGTGTGGGGATTTATTAGCAAAAGAGGATTCGTGCAGGCATGTGCAGCCTTCCTGACCAATCCTCACCTGCCAAATTTTGTCAAAGGAACCATCTATACCGGTCCTGCAAAGTCAGTCTGTGTCCCTGGACTTAATTGCTATTCCTGTCCAGCAGCCACGGGAGCTTGCCCTATTGGAGCATTTCAGGCGGTAGTTGGGTCATCTAAATTCAGTTTCTCGTATTACATTACGGGTATTTTGATTCTTATCGGAACTTTGCTGGGTAGGTTTGTTTGCGGATTTCTATGCCCGTTTGGCTGGGTACAAGATCTTCTTCACAAGATCCCGTTCCCTAAAAAATTTAGCACTAAAAAGCTCAAAGCTTTGCGTTATTTGAAATACGCTATTTTGATTGTGCTCGTTTGGGCTCTACCAGCTTTGATTCAAAACGCTGTAGGGATGGGAGAGCCTTATTTCTGCAAGTACGTTTGTCCACAGGGAATTTTGGAGGGAGCAATTCCGCTTTCTCTGGCAGATAGCAGCATTAAGGCGGCTCTTGGCAAGCTCTTTACGATGAAGTTCAGCATTCTGTGCACCATTGTGCTGTTGAGCATCATGTTTTACCGCCCCTTCTGCAAATGGATTTGCCCGCTTGGAGCTTTTTATTCTCTGTTTAATCGCATCTCAATTTTGCAGTATCGAGTTGACAAGGAGACTTGTGTAAGCTGCGGAAAATGTGCACGTACATGCAAGATGGACGTAGATATTACTAAGAATAATGCGGCTCTTGAGTGTATTCGTTGCGGAGAGTGCATCAAAGTTTGTCCTGTTCATGCGATTGACGCAAAGCTCTTGTTAATCAACAAGAAAATCGAACACTCGGAAAAGATTGCTACAGCAAAGCACTTGGCAGATTGTCAGACGGTAAGTTCGAAAAAGTAACCGCTGAAAGCAAAAAGTACTAACTAATCTTTGTAAGTAGTTGTCATAAAAATGTGTATCACTACGTTTTATACGTAGAAAAGACAGAAAGGAATCTGAAATGAAAAAATTTGTAACAAAATCCCTAACGTATGTTGTTGGCCTGGTTATGGCAGTTACGTTAGCTGGATGCAGCGTTGGCGGCACTGGTAATGCTGGCAACACGGGAAACACAACCGCTCCAACTGCCGAGCAGCAGAATTCCGGTGCAGTTCCACCCGAGGCCGCATCAAAACTTCACCTCAAGGATGGCGACACCTTCCCGGACTTCAAGGCAACAGATATCTCTAACGGTACTACTTACGACAACAAGGTCTTTGGACAGAATAAGGTTACCGTTATGACCTTCTGGTTCAATGGCTGCACTGGCTGTATTCAGGAGATGCCAATGCTCCAGGAGCTGGCTGAGACCTATAAAGACAAGGGTGTCAATGTTCTGGGTGTAAATGCAGAGGCTGCATACACAGACGATGCCAAGAAAGAAGCACTGGATATCCTTAAGAAGCAGGGTGTTACTTACGGAAACCTTGCACTTGATCCACACAGTGATGGCGGCCATGTTATCGAAGGCCTGACAGCATTCCCAACCACTATGGTCATCGATCAGAACGGTAAGCTTGTAGGCGACCCAATTACTGGTGGAGCTACCAAGCTCCAGGGTAGCGAGCTCCAGAAGCGTGTTGACCAGGCTCTTGCTCAGGCGAAGTAGTTCTTAGAAACTTACATACCGCTTACGGCATACGGCGAGAAGAACTTCTCGCGTAGAGTTCAATCGGTTAGCATTTGAAATATCGTAGAGACTACGTCTGGGCTGAGTTAGTTGAGCTTGGTCCAGGCGTACTCTAATACTTGCAAATGGTATCAATATGCACTTGAAAGGGAAGATTTGAAGATCCTAGTGGTAGAAGACGAAAAAGAACTTCTCGCCTCCATTGGAGAGGGTCTTGAGCTTGATGGCTATTACGTTGATCTTGTGGACAACGGCACTCAGGCTCTTGAGATGGCTCAGCTTGAACAATATGACCTCATCTTGCTTGACCTTAATCTTCCTGGTATCGACGGTTTGGATTTATTGCGCACGCTTAGATCGGAGCACTCAGAGACTAAGGTATTGATTCTTTCTGCGCGTTCATCAGTGTCTGATCGTATTGTTGGATTGGATGCGGGTGCTGATGACTACCTAATTAAGCCTTTTGCGTTTGGTGAGCTGGAAGCTCGTATTAGGACGCTCTTGCGTCGTGAGTATATTCACGGAGAAGCTTCGTTGACATCGGGAGAACTTCGATTTGATACTACGGCTCGACAAGTTTTTGTTGGAGATGTTCAGGTCAACCTTACCAAGAAAGAGCTTGCAATTTTGGAGTATTTGATGCGAAATGCCGGGGCGGTTGTGAGTAGTGAAGAGTTGATGGCTCATGCATGGGATAGCAACGTGGATTTATTTAGTAACTCCGTGCGCGTTCATATTTTCTCTATTAGAAAAAAGTTACGAGAAGCTCTTGGATATGACCCAATTTCCAACAAAGTAGGAGAGGGTTATTGCTTTAAGAAGGATAGCGATGATTAAGACAAGTGAGATAACCCCAAAGCCAATGCGCTCAATACGAGCTCAGCTCACCTTTCTTATGGTGGCTCTCTTAGTATGTTGCTGTGTTGTTTTAACTTGGCTGGTGTACCGCTCAACGTCTGAGCTTTTGGAACTAGCAGCAGCCAACGCTATCAACAAGGGAGCTCTTTCTATTGTCTTAGACGTAGGTGCTATTGAGCGTTCTATTTTGTTTGATGCGTTGGGCATTTTGTTCTTTGTGATTATTGCTGGTAGCTGTGCAGCCTACCTTTTAGCAGGTCACTATACCAAACCAGTTCAACAACTCTCTGCTCATATGAAAGAAATTGGTCCTGATACGTTGTCTGATTCTATTGAGATTGAGGGCGGTGGAGAAGAGGTTCAGGAGCTAGTTAAGTCATTTAATCAAATGACTAATCAGTTAGATGAAGCGTTTGCAATGCAGAGTCGTTTTTCGGTTAGCGCGGCCCACGAGCTTAGAACGCCAATTGCGGTACTGAGAACCAAGCTTGACGTTTTCAAGAAAAAGAGACGTAAACAGAGTGAATATGACGAGCTTGTAGACACGATGGAGACATACATTGATCGTTTGTCTGCAATTATCGCCAACCTTTTAGAGCTTACAGAGACATCTGAGCTTGGAGAGGTTGAGGATGTTTCTCTTGATGCAGTAATTACAACAGTTGTGGATGATCTTGAATCGGTCGCTCAAAATAATATGGTCAACGTGCAGGTTAACACGCAGATTGATGCACATTCTGATACGCAATCCGAGGCACAGAATCTTACTGTTAAGGGAAATGCCAATCTGTTATACCGAGCTATTTATAATTTGGTAGAAAATGCCATTCGCTATAACCATAAAGAAGGGTCAGTCAACATTGCCCTGGAGACTGAGGGCCAAGAATGCCTTGTTACAATTGCCGATACAGGAGTGGGCATTGCGCCTGAGCAAAGAGAGCTTGTCTTTGAGCCGTTTTACAGGGTAAACAAATCTAGGTCTAGAGAATTTGGCGGTGCGGGCATTGGTCTCTCGCTGGTTAAAACTATCTTAAAGCGACATGGAGCCTCCATTACAGTCTCCGAAAATACCCCACAGGGTTCTGTGTTTACCATTAGGATTCCATTGGTTGATGCAATGGACTCTGAGTAGCGTTTAACCCTTCACATACACTGCCGCTCATAGATAAGATGAATGGCAAATAATGGCGAGAAGTACAATGGCTAAAATAGTTGTTAGTACATAGATGCCCTAGTGATGAAGGGGAGTCACGCATGGAGTTTATTTTGGATACAGCTGATCTTGAGGCAGTTAAGCAGCTTGATGAGCTTTTGACCATTGATGGAGTTACCACCAATCCTGCAATCATCACTAGAAGTGGTAAGCAACCTGAGCAGGTAATTAAGGAGTTCGTGGAGTATCTGCTCCCCGAGCAGAAGTTCTTTGTGCAGGTTGTTTCAACTGACTATCAGAAGATGTTGGAAGAGGCTCGTTATATATGCAGCCTTCGTCCCGAGAATACTTATGTGAAGATTCCTGTTACCCGCAACGGATACAAAGCAATTAAACGGCTCAAGTCCGAGGGCCTCGGTGTTCTGGCAACGGCAATTTATTCTGCGGACGAGGCATTTTTGGCGGCCATGAATGACGCGGATTACCTGGCTCCCTATGTTAACCGTATGTGCAATTACGGCGATGGTATTGGCCAAGTTTTTGATTTGATGCAGATGCTTGAGACTCATGGACTGAATTCTAAGATTCTTGCTGCATCATTTAAGAATACTGAGCAGGTTCATGCGCTAATTTCTGCAGGTATTGATGCCGTTACTCTTCCACCTGATATTGTCTATACAATGATGGATCACCCTGGAACAAAAATTGCTGTTGATGAATTCTCCACTACATGGCGCGAGGCTTACGGTAGGGATACCTTATTGGGATAAGGCTGTAAAAATATTTAGTTTTAAAGGAAAGGCCTCAATGAGCAATCATTGAGGCTTTATTTTTTAGTTAAAGATCGGATTGAATAGAAAAATAATTAATACTTTGATATATGTAAGGTTTCCCATCTACTTCAAAGTAGGTGAATAAAATGATATTTGTTCGAGTCTGGAACGGCATATAACCTAATTATGAGGTGAAAATAAAATGAAAAGTCGAGTGGAGAATCTATTTAATATATTGTGTCGAGAAGCTGAGCAGATTTCTGTCGAGAAATTTGCAGAGCAGCACAATGTATCTTCTCGAACTGTATATAAAGACTTATCTACTTTGAATCAACTCTTGATTTCTCAAGGTCACACCTCAATTCAAAATACTAGAGGTGTTTTGATATATGAAGCTCCAATTGAAATTGAATTTTCAGAGCTGGTGAAAAAAGACGATATTTTTTATCTTGATCCAGAAATGAGAAGACGGGTTATTCTCGACCTTGTTATCTTGTGGGCAAAGGAGATTTCAATCTCAGAGCTTCAGCAAGTTGTTGGGGTTTCAAAGAATACAATCCAGAGGGATTTGGATGAAATTAAAAGGAATTTCATTGGAAGTGACATCTGTTTAGACACCACTCCTTTCAAAGGTGTGTCAGTCGCAGGTAATGAATTCAAAATAAGAGGCTTTTTTGCTGATTATTTAACAAAAGATTGGCCGTATTTATATGCGTTTATAAGTGAGCAAGATGCTGAGAAGCTCAATCAAATAAAGAACTCGATAGATGAAATATCAAATTGTCTTCAAGTTGAATATTCAGAAAATGCTCAGCAAAAGTTAATTGCTTACATGCTTGTATCTGTTGCAAGATTTAAAGAAAATAAGCAACTTTGCCTTCCTCGTAACATTGATAAAGAGGATTTACTGGGTAGTCCTGAATATGGTGCAGTAAATAAATGTATAGAACAATTAAAAGGACTGTATGGTCAAGAAATTACAGAGAATGAACTGTATTTCCTTTCAGCAAAGTTTAGAGAATCAACAGTTGTTGGAATGAGCGATTATATTTCCGAAAACTGGATTAAGTTACGGATTTTAGTATCTGAATTCATAGACAAAATGGATCAACTGGTTACAGAGTCAAATTTTTCTAATGATGACAAGCTATTTGAAAGTATATTAAATCACTTAAGACCTGCGTACTGGCGTGCTGTAAGTGGAGAGGCAATATACAATCCGCTTTTGGATTATGTGATAAATGAGTTCGAAGACTTATACAGAGCAACAACTGAATCAATTTCTGTTTTGGAAAAAGGGCTTTCAATATCTTTTTCTGAAGACGAAATTGCATTTCTTACTATGTTCTTTATGGCTTCCCAGGAAAGAACAAAAAAGCCTATTGAGCTGAGACCTAAGGTTATCGTAGTGTGTCACGCTGGTGTAGCTACATCTGAAATAGTGTCTTCAAGGTTAGAGTCAAAGTATGAAGTTTCGGTACTTGGAACATTCGGATCGAATGAAGCACAGAAATGGCTGGAAAGTCACAGCGTTGATTTTGTCGTCAGTACGTTTCCTTTTACGTCTAAGAATGTCAAGGTTGTTGAAGTTTCTCCTCAGTTTGATTTGAGAGATCAAAGAAAAATTGAAAATGTTCTTAGAGTGAGCGAAAGAATTATTTCCCCAGATGAAATTATGTCTATTATTTCTCAAACGATTGTCCTTAGTAAATCTGATGAAGAGATCTTGAAGCGAAAACTTGAAGAGTATTTAGGTTTTTTACCTAAACAGGATAAAGAAGAGAGGTATTTCCCAATGCTAGAAGAGGTCCTTACAGAAGACTTAGTTGAGACACATTATTGTGCCAAGGATAGTGACGATGCAGTTAGAGAGGCCGGAAGATTACTAGTAAAGAAAGGTGTTGCAAAGGAAGAGTACATTGAGGCAATGATCGAAAATGTCCGAATCAACGGAACTTATATTGTTATTGCTCCAGGTATCGCTATGCCTCATGCAAGACCAGAAGAAGGTGCTCTAGGTATCGGCTTTTCGCTCATCACTCTTGAGCAGCCAGTAAATTTTGGACACCCAAAGAATGACCCAGTACAACTGGTAGTTGCTCTTTGTGCAATTGATCATCAAACACATTTGAACGCGCTTGCAGATTTGGCAGAGCTTCTAAGCGATGAAGAAAATGTTCAGAAAATTTTAAAAGCAGACAAAGCTGCTGAAGTAATCGCAATTACAAGTAGGAGGTAGGTAATTATGATTAAAGTTGTAACAGTGTGTGGCGCTGGTGTAGGCAGTAGTATGATGATGAGACTATTTACCCAGCAGATTTTAGATGCCGAAGGAATTGACGGAGCTGTTGACGCGTCAGATATCGGCTCCGTAGACCCATCTGCATATGATCTAGTTATTACTACATCAGATTTTGCTGATGCACTGAGGGAAACTTCTGTTCCAATAATTCGCATCGACAACATGATGGATAAAGCATATTTAAAAGACCAGCTAATGCAGCACATTAGCCAGATGGAAGGATAGTGTCATGGAGATTTTTCTTTACATCGTCAATCATTATCTAAGCCAATCAGTATTTATCATTGGACTAGTCGTTGTAATTGGAATGATTGCAATGAAGAGACAGTGGAGCCAACTTCTTCCGTCGGCGATTAAAGCGATGATTGGCTTCACAATGGTCAATGTTGGAGGACAAACGCTTGGTATGGCGCTTTTGCCTTTAGCAACAATGATCGGAAAAGCTTTTGGTAATGGTTCTGTTGCTGCTACTGATATTGGTACAGCTAGTGCTGAATACATGACCGACCTTGGTACAGAACTTTCTTTGATTTTCGCATTTGGATTTTTGATCAACTTACTTTTGGCAAGATTTACAAAATTTAAGTTTGTTCATCTTTCAGCTCATGTTGCATTCTTTTTTGCAGGCCTGATTGCCGCCCTACTTAAGTACAACACACCTCTTAATTTTTGGGGAATTGTAGCAGTAGGATCAGTACTTCTCGGCTGCTATATGACCTTCTCCTGTGCTTATGTTAATCACTGCATTAAGGGTGTTAAGGGTGGAGAGGAGATCACTCTTGCTCACTCAAGCTCTACCGGCCTTCTGATTTCTACTTATCTTGCAAAAGCTTTCGGCAATAAAGAGCATGACCTCGAAGAGATTAAAATTCCAAAGCAGTTTGCCTTCCTTCGTGAGATGACCATTGCTCTAACGTTGGTAATGACTTTGCTTTTCCTTTGTGTAAGCATTGTCGCAGGTCCTTCGTGGGTTATGGAAAATATTTCTGGAGGACAGGACCTTTTGGTTTATTCAATTCTTCAAGGTATTAGCTTTGGTATGTGGATTACCGTTATTATTACTGGCGTTCGAATGATGCTTGCAGAGATTATTCCAGCCTTCCATGGTATTGCAGATAAGATTATTCCTGGAGCAAAGCCTGGTCTTGATGTCCCTCTGCTGTTCCCAGGTTATCCAACTTGCGTGATTGTCGGATTCCTTTGCAGTCTGTTGTCTGGACTTGTAGGCATGGTAATTCTTGCTTCAGTTGGATACCCAGTTATTGTTTTTCCAGCATTAATTCCAACATTCTTTACTGGTGCAGCAACAGCAATTTTTGGTAATGCTCATGGTGGTGCTAGAGGTGCAGTAATTGGTTCTCTTGCTAATGGCTTTATTCTTATTTTTGGTCAGGCTTTGCTGCTTCCATTTGTTGGATCTTATGAGCCAATCATGCGTATTCTCTCTGAGACCGACTACTGTGTATATGGTCCACTTCTTGGTTTCATTCTCCATGCCCTTCCGTTCTAAGGATCTCTAATGCAAAAGTATTCCAGCAGTAATGAGCACAATGGATTAGCAAGGAAACTGGCGTTGTATTTGCCGCTGGGATACCCGAATTGGGAAATGTTCTACCGTGTCCTTCAAGAAATTGAAGGACACGGTATCGGATGTGTTGAGATTGGTCTACCGGTGAGTAATCCTTTTATGGATGGAGAGACAATCAAAAAGACGCATAAACTAACGTTGCCTATGCTAAATACTGACGTTGTTCGAGAAGAACTCCTTAAAGTTAGGAAGATTTTTTCCTCACGTATTGTGCTTATGACTTATGCAGAAGGATTGGAAAACTTTAAAGTTAAAGAGCTGCCTTATTGGATTTACGATGCAGTTCTTTGTGTTGACGGTGTTCAATCTCGCAATGATTACTCAGGAATTGTAAGAATATTCTCTGAATCTATGTCGGATTTAGAGATAGAACAAGCTATCAACGAATCTACTCATTTTGCATATGTGGTCTCTGCTGCAGGTAAAACAGGAGGAGACTTATCAAGTCAGCATGCGTATATCGAGACGATCAAAAGGCTAAGAAAGTTTTCCGATTTGCCTGCTTTTGTAGGGTTTGGCATCAAAGACAATAGGGGTATAAAAGAGGTGCTTTCAAATGGCGCTGATGGGGCAGTAATCGGATCAGAATTTATTAGACAGATTGACACAAATAATTTTGAAGTTATAGCTGAATATTTGAATTCTATTTGCGAGTGTAAAACGTTTTAAATATCAATTCCACCGGCGGCTGCAAAACGTCGGTGAAAAAATCTACTACAAACTGACTTAGATTATGTATATAAGTCAGACATAGGGGTATAAGCAAAACCGTAAAGCAGAAACACAGTATGTGTTCACGGTTAGCTTGTGCCCCTTTTCAGGTCATCTACCTGTGGGGTTTCTCGCCAAACGGAACACGTACATAGGAAAGGATGATTCACAATGAGTAAGATTCTTGGAATTGACCTGGGTACTACAAACTCAGCTATGGCTGTTCTCGAGGGTGGAGAGCCAACTATTATCGTTAACGCAGAGGGAGACCGTACAACTCCTTCCGTCGTCGGCTTCCGCGCTGACGGTGACCGCATTGTTGGTAAGGCAGCAAAGAACCAGGCTGTTACCAACCCTGTAAACACTGTCTTCTCCATTAAGCGTTTCATGGGCCGCAAGTTTGACGAGGTTCAGTCTGAGATCAAGACTGTCCCTTACAAGGTTAAGGCTGGCACCGACGGTCGCGCAGTCGTTGAGATTGACGGCGTTGACTACACCCCAGAGCAGATCAGCGCTATGACCCTTGCAAAGATGAAGGCAGACGCCGAGAAGTACCTCGGTGAGCCTGTAACCGACGCTGTCATTACTGTCCCAGCATACTTCAACGACGCACAGCGTCAGGCAACCAAGGACGCAGGTAAGATTGCTGGTCTCAACGTTCAGCGTATCGTCAACGAGCCAACTGCAGCAGCTCTTGCTTACGGTCTGGACAAGAAGGACCAGGACCACAAGGTTCTCGTCTTCGACCTCGGTGGCGGTACCTTCGACGTCTCCCTGCTTGACCTTGCAGACGGCGTTGTTGAGGTTCTTGCAACCAACGGCGATAACCACCTGGGTGGCGATGACTGGGATCAGCGCGTTATCGACTGGCTTGCAGACAAGTTCAACTCTGATAACGGCATTGACCTCCGCAAGGACCCAATGGCACTTCAGCGTCTCAAGGAGGCTGCAGAGAACGCCAAGAAGGAGCTCTCCAGCGCTCAGCAGGCACAGGTTAACCTGCCATTCATTACCGCAGATGCAACTGGTCCTAAGCATCTTGACTACACTCTGACTCGTGCAGAGTTTGAGCGCATCACCCGCGATCTTCTCGACCGCTGCAAGGCTCCTGTAACCAAGGCACTCCAGGACGCAGGCCTTCAGCTCTCCGATGTCAGCGAGGTCATTCTGGTTGGCGGCTCCACTCGTATGCCAGCTGTTCAGGACCTGGTCAAGAGCATGACCGGCAAGCAGCCTAACATGTCCGTCAACCCAGACGAGGTTGTTGCAGATGGCGCGGCTGTTCAGGGTGGCGTTCTTACCGGCGATGTCTCCGGCATTCTGCTTTTGGACGTAACCCCACTGTCCCTGGGCGTTGAGACCCTTGGCGGCGTTGTTGACAAGGTCATCGACCGCAACACCACCATCCCAACCTCCAGCACAAAGGTTTACTCCACCGCAGCTGACAACCAGACCTCCGTTGAGATTCACGTCCTCCAGGGCGAGCGCGAGATGGCTTCTGACAACAAGAGCCTTGGTAAGTTCAACCTTACCGGTATTCCTGCTGCTCAGCGTGGTATCCCTCAGATTGAGGTTACCTTTGATATCGATGCAAACGGCATCCTGAAGGTTACCGCTAAGGACAAGGCAACTGACAAGTCCCAGGAGATTACCATTTCTGGCTCCACTGCCCTGTCCGACGAGGAAGTTGACCGCATGGTCAAGGACGCAGAGTCCCACGCTGAGGAAGACAAGAAGCGCAAGGACGAGATTGAGGTCCGCAACCAGGTAGACTCCCTGGCATACAGCACCGAGCAGACCGTCAAAGACCTTGGCGATAAGGTCCCTGAGGATCAGAAGAAGGCTGTTGAAGAGGCTGTTGCTGAGGCAAAGACCGCACTTGATGGCTCCGACATTGAGGCAATCAAGAAGGCTGGCGAGAAGCTCACCGAGGTTGGCCAGAAGCTTGCAGAGATTGTCTACGCAGACGCTCAGGCTCAGACTGCTGGCAACAACGGCGCAGCAAGCAACCCTTCTGAGCCAGATGTTGTTGATGCAGACTACGAGGTTGTCGACGACAATAAGAACCAGAACTAATCTGAGTTTCTCGGCATATGCGCTTGGGTAACTTGGTGCAGCAACTGGTAGACAATGTGATATGACTCGGAGGCGGCTGGCGGAAACGTTTAGCCGCCTTCTACACATAGGGAGGTGATGGCAGTGGCAACAGAAGACCAGAACAAGGTTGACACTACCTTTGATAACGAGAATAACGCTGATGAAACCGTAGCCGCCGTCGGCGTTGTGGGGGATGGTTTTGCAAGTCAGACGCTTGACGGCAACGAATCCGCTGCAAAAGGCGCAGCTGGCACAGTAGGTGCAGGCCGTCCGATGACCGAAGAAGAGATGATTGCTGAGGCAATTCGTCGTGGAGAAGAGACGGCAGAGGCAGAGATTGCTGCCGACGCCCAGCATGCAGCTCAGGAACGTGACCGTTTGCAGAACGAGCTGGACTCGGTCTCTGATCAGATTGAGGCTGCTAAGCAGCAGGCAGCTGAGGCAAACGATCGCTTCTTGCGCCTGCAGGCTGACTGGGATAACTACCGTCGTCGTACCGCTCAGGAGCGTCTTGATGAGCGACAGCGTGCAACAGAGAAGCTGGTAGTTGATCTTCTCCCTGTCATTGATGACTTGGAGCGCGCAATTGAGCACGCAGACAACCTGACTGACCCTGCAGCCAAGCAGTTTGTTGAGGGCGTCTCCGCGGTGTGCAACAAGCTTGTGAGCGTCTTGAGCAAAGAGGGCGTTGAGGTAGTCAATCCTGTTGGCGAGGCTTTTGATCCTCTATCTCACCAGGCAGTGAGCCAGATTGATGACACCGAGGCATATGATGAAACCGTTGCTCAGGTGTATCAAAAGGGTTATCGCATGGGAGGCAAGGATATTCGCACTGCGATGGTTGTTGTTACTCACGGTGGCCCAAAGCGTCCAGCAGAGCCAGAAGCTGCAGACGGCGCAGCCGCAGACAGCGCTGATGCTGCGGACAGTGCAGAAGCTACTGACGGTGCAGCCGAGTAAGACAGAGTAGTTTTAGAGAGGAGGCCGTGCTGAATGGCAGGCAGTAAGACTTTTTATGACGTTCTTGGCGTGAAGCGCGACGCCTCGAAGTCTGATATTCAAAGAGCGTTTAGAAAACTTGCAGCTAAATACCACCCCGATAGAGGTGGCGATGAAGCCAAGTTCAAGGAGATCTCGGAAGCGTACAACACGCTCTCTGACGATAAGAAACGCCAGGAATATGACCAAATGCTCGCATTTGGCGGTATTCCTGGAGGTGGATTTGGTGGTCGCCAGGGTGGGTTCACCTATACCACCAACGTAAACGGCGCCAATTTTGCCGATTTCTTTAGCGGCTTTGGTGGCGGTGCTGGTGCGGGAGCCGGCGGCTTTGACTTTGCCGATATCTTTGGCGGGCGAGCAAGCCGTCCAGTTGCAGGCAGCGACCTTACTATGTCCGTAAACGTATCGTTTGACGAGGCGTTTAAGGGAACTTCTCGCAAGGCAACGTATCGCGTGCCTTCAACTGGTGAGGAGCAGTCGCTGACCATCAAAGTGCCAGCTGGTGCTTACGATGGCATGAAGCTGCGTTACAAGAAGCACGGCGAGTACGGCGTTAACGGCGGTCCACGAGGCAACCTTGTGGTTACCATCAACGTTGCAGCTCATCCGGTCTTCTCGCGAGATGGTGCTGACGTGCGCATGAAGCTGCCAGTGAGCATTTACGAGGCAGCTTTGGGTACTTCGGTTGACGTGCCAACGCCTGACGGAACTACGGTGCGACTCAAGGTTCCCGCAGGTACACAGAGCGGAAAAACGTTCAGGTTCAAGAACTTGGGTGCTCCTCGCGTAAAGGATCCTGCGACTCGCGGTGCGCTGTATGTTTCGGTGGATGTTAAAGTTCCAACAAAACTTTCCAAGAAGGAGCGAGACGCTCTTCAGGCGTTGCTTGACGTCGACGAGCGCAGCTACCGAGAGGAGCGGTAATGGCTCGAAAGAAGGATGACGGTCGTAACAAGCCGCTCTACATGATTAGCGTTGCGGCCGAGCTCACGGGCATGCATCCGCAGACGCTTCGCGTGTACGAGCAGAAGGGCCTGATTAGCCCTGGCCGTTCCAGGGGTAATACGCGCTTGTATTCTCGCGCGGACATTGACCGTCTTAATCTTGTCTCAAAGTTGACGGACGAGGGTATCAACCTTGCTGGCGTTGTGCGCATTTTGGACATGCGTGAACGAGCTCTCGAGAAGGACGATCTTATCGATGAGTTGCGTGAACGCATTCGCGTGCTTGAGGATGAGCTGCACGAGTACCACATGCGCGAGCGCATCACCTCGCTTGTTCGTTATAGCGAGACCAGCCCAGAGATGGTGATGCAGCGTCTGTTTGGTATGCCAAGCTCCGTTCCTTCTGACGCCGAAACCGAGGGCGACCCGACGCAGCCAAAGGAATCATAAGACAACGAGGCAAATTGTTACTAATAAGATGACCAGCTCTCCGCGAGTAAACACGGGGAGTTGGTTTTTTGTTTGGTTACCATTTACCGAATACCGAATACCGAATACCGAATACCGAATACCGAATACCGAATACCGAATACCACATGCAGTCATAACCTTTTTAAAACGAAATCTCTTTTAAGGGAGATGGCATGCTTAAATACCTTTACGCTCAACAAAAGAGCAAACTAATATTTTTTGTAGTCTTCTCTCTTTTAAGTAGTTTGTTTGAAATTGCACTTTCATTTGTAATGCTTCAATCCGTTAATCTTGCCATGGATGGCAATTTGTCGGATGCACTGAATGATGGACTCTGGTTTGGCCTTTATATATTCTGCTATTTTGTTATCGACTTAATTTGCAGACGTTTGCGCTGGTCAGTTATACAGGGCTGCCAGATGCATTTACGCAATGAACTGATTACAAAGATATTCAATCGTTCAATTCCTGAGTTTCACTCATTCAATACAAGTCATTGGCTCTCAATCCTTACTAACGATCTTGATTTACTTGAGGAAACATACTTCCGCGTCTTTATTGATCTCTTGATAGATGTCTTCTCTGGCGTAGTAAGCCTAATACTCTTGCTGTTTATTTCACCGTGGCTCGTACTGTTCATTTTATGCATGATAGCTGTTCAGATGTTTGTTCCTAACACAATGTCTGGAATTATTTCTAATAAACGAAAAGCACAATCTGAGTCAGCTGAGCATTTTATTGCTACAGCAAATGAGCATCTTGAAGGGTTTGATCTGCTCAGGAGCTTTCATCTAACAGAGGCCTCACGGGTTGCCATGAGCAGTGCGAATCAGGCTTGGGAGAAGCAGAAATTTGGTGCTCGGTACTTTAGTTCTTTAGCTCGCTTACTTTCATTTACTGTGGGTCAAATTATTTACATTGGAATTTATTTTATTGGCGCCATTCTTACCCTTAATGGATTAATGACAGTAGGAATGATGGTTGCGGCATCTCAGCTTGTTGTCTACATAGCAAATCCTATTCAAAACATAAGTGATTCAATTACTGATATGAGAAGTGCAAAAGAGATAATTACTAAAATACAAACGCTTCTTAATGAAGCCCCAGCTACAGAAAGTGGGGCAGAAAATACCCCTGAGCGTTTTGCAAATCTAACGGTCAATCATGTTTCGTATGGCTATGACAAGGACAAATTAGTTTTATCGGATATTAGTTTTAATTTGGAACATGGCGGAAAGTATCTTCTAGAAGGAAGTTCGGGAAGTGGAAAAACAACACTTATCAAACTATTAACGGATGCTCTGAGCCCAGATAACGGAGACATTTGTTTGGATGGCGTGCCAATCAAGCAATTCAAAAGTGAGCAATATGCTCGATTCATAATCCCTTGCTCTCAGCAAACGTTTATTTTTAATGCAACTATCAGGGATAACGTAACGTTGTTTTGCCATGACTTTACTGATGAAGAAATTATTGACGCTATTACGAAATCGGGCTTTTCTGAGATTCTCACCAGATATCCAGACGGAATTGATCATGTGATTGATCAAGCCGGAAGCAGTCTTTCTGGTGGAGAACGACAGAGGCTTGCTCTTGCGCGAATCTTTTTGTTTAAGCCACAAATTGTGATTTATGACGAGAGCTTTGCTCATTTGGATGCCGACTCAGTTCAGAGCCTCATTGATTTGATCTTAAAAGATAAGGAAAGAACCGTTATTATAACGTCTCATCAAGTGACCCCTGAAATAAGAGAACGCTTTTATTCCCTTGTTTTAAAAGACGGAAACATCCAGTCAGAAACTGTTTAATCAGTGCTCCTTGACCTAGTTGTAATACGTGAATACAATGATATAACTAGGTAAAGGAGTGGCCATGGACAACATTGTAACTGCCCGTATTCCTGTTGAAGTTAAAAATCAGGTTTCCGAGATTCTTGAATCGCTTGGGTTAAACACCACCCAGCTGATTAATGCAGCCTTTGAATATGTGCTGGTGACAGGCAGGCTTCCTGATGCTCATGAAAGCGCTTCGTTGGAATCTTCTGCCAAAGGTTCTTCTCGTCAATTGAGCGAGAAGGACAAAGAGCAGCTCTCGGCGCTTTTTGGAAAGATTTCAGTTCCCGCGCCAGCATCATTTTGGAATGATTTAGGAGACAGCACCTACAAAAAGGCAATCAGCGAGTGGAGGTCACATGACTATGAAGCTCTTGATTGATACTAACGTTTTGCTGGACGTCTTTTTGTGCAGGGAACAGTTTCTTGCTGATGCAAAAAAGCTTTTTATAATGAAGCAGTTTAGGGATGCTGAGCTGTGGATAGCAGCCCAGTCATATACAGATCTCTACTATGTGGGCGCTAAGGCTCACGGCTCTGCTCACATGCAAGAAATCCTAAAAGAAGTATCTCCACTGCTCAACGCGTGTTCTCTTGATGGAGCGGATATTTCAAATGCGCTTTCTGAGCAGTGGGAAGACTTTGAAGACTGTCTTATTTGGCGCGCAGCAAAAAAGATAAAGGCAGATTACATTGTCACTAGAAACGCGGCAGATTTTGTTCGCTCGGATATACCAGTGCTTACACCTGCCAAGTTTTTTTCGACAATAGAAACTGAACAAAATCTGGTCTATGAAGAGGCTGAATTTTAGAAGTAATAAGGTGCAAAATAGGGCGCAAAGCTCAAAGCTGCGTGGCGGAAAAGCTCAACGCACGGTTGCAAAAGCTCAGCATAGTGCGATAAGAAAATCTACTATAAACACACTTAGATATGTATTAAAAGTCGTGCTTGGGGGTATATAGAATCCGATGAAGATTCAGTCCCCGGCACGATTTTGTTTGGGGTAGGAGGGTGATTTTATGAGACTAGATAAATGGGCCGTAACCGCCCAGGAAGCACTGCAGGCAGCTCTTGGTATTGCTGGTGATGCGGAGGCTTCCGAGGTTGCACCAATGCACCTGCTCAAGGCGCTGCTAGACAGTAATGAGCGCAACCTGCGTTCTATCTTGGAGAAGATTGGCGCAGACCCTGACACCATTGCTACGCAGGTAGACCAGGCAATTTCCAAGGCTCCAAAGGTGAGCGGAGCACAGATTGGCATTGGCAACGATCTTCTCAAGGTTATCAACGAGGCCGAGAAGCTTGCCACCAAGCTGGGCGATTCCTACGTTACCTCTGAGCATCTGCTCACTGCGCTGGCAAATGATAACACTGACGCAGGTAGAATTCTTCGCGATGCTGGCGTTACTGCTAAGCGCGTGGAAGAGGTTTACAACGAGCTTCGTGGTGATGAGCGCGTAACCTCTCAGGATGCAAAGCCACAGTTTGAGGCCTTGGAACAGTACGGTCGCAACGTAACTGACCTTGCTCGTCAGGGAAAACTTGATCCAGTTATTGGTCGCGTCGAAGAGATTCGCCGCACTATTCAGGTTCTGAGCCGTCGAACCAAGAACAACCCTGTTCTTATCGGCGAGCCTGGTGTTGGTAAGACCGCAATCGTGGAAGGCCTGGCAGAGCGCATTGTTTCTGGCGACGTTCCAAGCACCCTGCGCGATAAAGAGCTTGTTGAGCTTGACATGTCTGCCCTGGTAGCAGGCGCAAAATATCGCGGTGAGTTTGAGGACCGCTTGAAGAGCGTGGTAAAAGAGGTAGCTAAGTCTAACGGCCAGATTATCCTCTTCATCGACGAGATTCACACCATTGTGGGAGCTGGTGCATCCGAAGGTTCTATGGACGCTGGCAACATCTTAAAGCCGGCACTTGCCCGTGGCGAGCTCCGTGCAATTGGTGCTACAACGCTGGATGAATACCGCAAGTACATCGAGAAGGACGCTGCTCTTGCACGTCGTTTCCAGACCGTCCTTGTCTCTGAGCCTACTGTTGAAGACACCATTTCTATCCTGCGTGGCCTTAAGGAGAAGTATGAGCAGCATCATCGCGTCCGCATTACGGACTCCGCTCTGGTTGCAGCTGCAGACCTCTCTAACCGCTACATTTCTGATCGATTCTTGCCAGATAAGGCAATTGACCTGGTAGATGAGGCAGCATCAAGGCTTCGCATGGAGCTTGATTCCATGCCAGCAGAAATTGATGCGGTTGATCGTCAGCTTACTCAGATGCAGATTGAGGAGCAAGCTCTAATGAAGGAGGAAGACGCTGCTTCTAAGGAGCGCCTGGAAAACCTCCGTGCAGAGATTGCTACGACGCAGGAAAAGCTTGATGGTATGAAGGCCAACTGGCAGAATGAGCGCGGGGCAATTGACCTGGTACAGGACTTGAAGTCCCAGATTGAGGACGCAAAGACGCAGATGGAGCGCGTGACCCGTGAGGGTGATTTGGCGCAGGCATCCGAGCTTCGTTACAGCACTATTCCAGAGCTTGAACGTAAATACAATGAGGCAGAAAAAGCACTTCTCGCCAAACAGGAAGACGGCGGAATCCTCAAGGAAGAAGTCACCACGGATGAGATTGCTGAGGTGGTTTCTTTGTGGACAGGAGTTCCAGTGTCCAAGATGATGCAGGGCGAGATGGACAAGCTCAAGAACCTTGAGGACCAGCTTCACCTGCGTGTTATTGGTCAGGACGACGCTGTTTCCGCAGTTGCAGCAGCAGTCCGCCGTTCTCGCGCAGGTCTGGCAGATCCAAACAAGCCTCTGGGCAGCTTCTTCTTCCTGGGCCCAACCGGCGTAGGTAAGACTGAGCTAGCAAAGGCGCTGGCAGAGCTGCTATTTGACGACGAGCGTTCGCTGATCCGCATTGATATGTCTGAGTACATGGAGAAGTTCTCGGTCCAGCGTCTCATTGGCGCGCCTCCAGGATACGTAGGCTATGACGAGGGCGGCCAGCTCACCGAGGCAGTTCGCAGGCATCCATATTCCGTCATCTTGCTGGACGAGATGGAGAAAGCTCATCCTGATGTCTTCAACATCTTGCTGCAGGTGCTGGACGACGGTCGCCTAACCGATGGTCAAGGTAGGGTAGTGAGCTTCAAGAACACTATCATTATCATGACCAGTAACGTTGGTTCGCAGTTCATTGCTGGTGCCGGCGCGGAAGGCTTCAACGAGGAGTCAAGAAAGCAGGTTATGGAGGCGCTGCGTAGCTCCTTCCGTCCTGAGTTCTTGAACCGTATCGATGACGTGGTAATCTTCCAGCCTCTGGGTCTTGAGGACATTGAGCGCATTGTGGACATTCAGCTCAAGGATGTTCGTAGCAGGCTTGCTAACGAGCGCATGACGCTGGAACTTTCTGAGGCTGCAAAGCAGTCGCTGGCTCTTGACGGTCTGGATCCTGTTTACGGCGCTCGTCCTCTGAAGAGACTCATTCAGCGTCGTGTTGTTGACCAGGTAGCAAACTTGATTATTGCAGGTGAGCTGCATGAGGGCGATACTGTTCTGGTTGATACTGACGAGAACGGCAACTTGGTTGCTCGCAAGAAGTAAATGAGGCTGCACATGTGTGATAAGGCAAACAGGGTCGAGAAACCCGAGCTGCAGGCCACAGTGAGGCGGGCCGCAGCGCGCACCACGGCACAGGTTGCAGCGCGACCAGTGGCGTGCAAGGACGCGGTGCAGGTTGCGGCTGCTGCGACGGCTACTGCGAAGGCCGCGACGCACAAGGACACGGATTCCAAGAAAGCGCAGGTTGTTGACCTGGAGTTTGCGCGCGCGGAAAACGAGGACGATGATGGTTACGACCCGTATTCCGATCGTCGTCCCGTGAGCGAGCCTCTCTTTGAACGCGACCCCTGGAGCTAGACGATAGGGTTTTCTCGCCAGGCGCGCTACGAGCGCACGGATTTCTCGCCTCACGCTGAGCGCTACAAATAAAAGCCGCTGGTACATGACGTATCAGCGGCTTTTTGCGTGCGGCTTGGCGTTACGTTCATGATTGTGAGCCTGAAAGGTGCAAAGAATCTGTGTTTGGAACACAGATTCTTTGATGAAATTAGGCAAAATCCCCCGATTCTTTTACTTTTTCAGGCAAAAGTTACAGATTCTTTGCAGAAATCAGGCGCGCGTCGGGAGGTTTGTCGCCTTGCAGTTTAGCGGACAGCGACGCCCCAGTTGGCGGACATCCAGGTCCAAAGGAAATAGAAAACTGTGGCGATGATGGCCAAAACGATAATGGCGGCAATTAGCGAACCTGCATTTGAGCGGCGCTCTTTTCTGACAAAGATGTCGCGCTGACCCTTAGGAACCTGCAGGAACTGGCCGTAGTGGACGTCCTTGCGAAGGTGAGCAATCTCGTTCTTTGGCTTGCGCCAACCCTTCTTCGCGTAAGAACCCTTGCTGGACTCAAAGCCAGCGGCATGGTTCTCGGGAAGTTCGAGCTTCTCGCCTGGCATTGTGAAGTCGCTGATAGGCTCCACGGTTTTGTGATGGCGGTGTTGGCGAACGTATGGCTGCTTTGCAGCGCCTTCACCTTCGTGCCCGGAAGCTTCAGATATCGAGAAGTGCTGCGCGCCAGTTGCGTGAAGCTCGGCCCCATCGGCTGGTTGAGCTTCCTGCTCAAAAGATTCAGCGTATCCAAAGTCCTGCTGATTATCAGAACGAGAGTCCTGATCCGCAGGTAAAACGTTATCTTCAAGGCTGTTCGAGGTGTCCACGATGATCCTTTTGTCGTAGTCTCGCAAAACATTGATATAAAACATGATACCGCAGCTCGTGTAATCCTGCACAGTTTTGCCTTGGATATTTGGTAGGTGCGTGAAGCGGTGCTGACGCGTATTTGTGCAGTACATATTCACAGGATAATCTCAGTCATACAGACTTAGAAATTTTATAAAAAGTTGTATAAATTTGTGTAAGCAGGGTATAACAACCAATGAACAACGAAGTGCCAATAACGGCATCTACCAGTAAAGGAGTGGTTACTATGAAGAATGTAGTTCCCTATGATCGTATTGCAAGGAATCTGAGCACGTGGCCTTTTGGCTCATTTGATTCTTTTTTTGATGCGCCTTATTCCGCTCTGTCTTCCGTCTCGTCCGATGCTTTTGTTATGAACGTTGAGGATGCGGGTCAGTCTTACGTGGTAACAGCTGAGCTTCCTGGCGTTTCCAAGGAGAACATTGACGTTGAGCTCAACGAAGGTAGGCTTTCAATTACCGCTACTCGCAAAGAGTCTGAGGAGGAGAAGGCCAAGAACTACCTGCACAAAGAATCTTCTGAGTGGCAGGCAACCCGCGGCGTGTATCTGAAGGACGCAGCTCGAGAGGGCCTGACCGCAAAGCTTGATGGCGGCATTCTGACCATCACTGTTCCAAAGCAGGATCAGCAGGCTAGCGTCACAAAGATTGCGATCGACTAACACTAGAACATCTGAGCAGCTGCTTTGGCGGTCAGCCGGGCTGCTCTCAAGCAGTAAGGTGCCTGGTAGTTGACCTGCCAGGCACGTATAGCTGCAGCCGGACGTACGGCTAGACGTGCCTGTTCAACGCCCGATTACAGGCACCTCGCATAGCGAGAAGATCTTGGAGCTCCAAGGTTTTCTCGCTTTTTTGATACCGTGAAACCCGGAATGTGTGTCTGCGCGCGGTTTAGGGCGTGGGGTGATCTGCGTGGACGGTAGCGCACAAACGCGCAGTTAGGGCGACATCGGCCAATCCTGGCTGGCAACGCAGACAGCAAGCGAGCCGTCGGGAGTCTGCGCCTCGGTAAACGCATCGTTGAGAGGCTGTGCACCAACCGCTTCAGCAAGCGTTCTCACAGCGACGCTTGGACGGTTATTCTCGTGAGAAAGGTGCATGCCAACCACACAGCGGGTATTTGGGCCCACAAGCTGCGACAACGCCTGCGCGGTGTACTCATTTGACAGGTGACCGGAGTCTCCATGGACTCGTTGCTTGAGCACGTACGGATAAGGACCTGTGAGCAGCATGTGCTCATTATGGTTGGACTCGATAGCAAGAATGCGCACGTCGGAAAGATATTCGAGAGCCTCGGGCGTCAGAACGCCCGTGTCGGTGCAGTAGCCCACAGAGTCTATGATGCGTCTATCAGGACCAGCGAGAAAATCAAAGCGTATGCCCACGGGCTCACAAACATCGTGTGAGGTTGGGAACGTGCTTACCTCAATGTCTGGTGCGGCATCAATATGGACAGAGCCCGCCTGGTCAACAAGGGTAAAGGTGACACTTGAGCAGGAGCTTCTTCTTGAGAGCGCGGCGGCAGTTCCTGTTGTAGCAAACACAGGAACATCAAAAGTTTTACTGACTACCGAAAGACCTGAGACGTGGTCGGTGTGCTCGTGCGTAATAAAGATAGCCACGAGCTCAGACAGAGTAACGTTCAGTTCTTTAGACCGACGCAGAATTTCTTTTCTAGAGATTCCGCAATCAATCATAATGAGACCGTCAGGCGTTTCTAGCAGGCTACAGTTACCTTTTGATCCGCTGGCAAGAATATGTAGGCGAAACGTGGGATTCATGAATTTCTTTCTACTGAGTAACTTTCGGGTATAACTGTAACAAACACACCGGACAGAAATTGGTGCTAAGTGCCATCCGTACACGCATACTTCAATAAAAAGAACGCTCTCGCTGCAAAAGATCAGGTTGATGGCCAGCGTCGAGGTCAGGCAGACAGCCAGTGTCGAGGCCAGGCTGCCGCGCCCGTCATCCTTATGGTCTCGGGTGGAGCCGACTCGATGGCGCTGCTTCACATGGCAGCAACGGAGCCGCTTGACCTCGGCGATGGCGCAGGACTTGCGCGCGTTGCAAAAGAGCGCCTGCATGTGTTGCACGTAAATCATTTGCTTCGCGGCGAAGATGCAGATGCTGACCAGCACTTTGTGCAAGAGACTTGCGACTCGCTGGGCATTCCCTGTACCGTGCTTCGTGTGGACGTGGCAAAGCTTGCGCAGGAGCGTGACGGTAACGTGGAAGAAGAGGGTCGTCGGGAGCGGTATGACGCTGCGCGAGAACTCGCTCAAAAACTTTGCGCTAAACAGGGGGTTTCTCGCCAGAAGACAAAGATTTTAACGGCACACACGGCTGACGACCGCGCGGAGACGTTCATAATGAACGTGATGCGCGGATCCGGCATGAGCGGCCTGGCGTCGATTCCCAGACATCGCGGGCTGATTTATCGTCCGTTGCTCGACTACACGCATGACCAGCTCAAAGACTGGCTGAAGGCTCGTGGCTTGGACTGGCACGAGGACGCCACCAACACCGATACCCACTATCTACGTGCGTATATGCGGCACAACGTGCTCCCTCTGCTGAAGGCGAGAAACCCGTTGTTGGTGCAGACGGTGTGCAAAATTGCGGATCTGATGACCGACGAAGACGATTATCTTGAGGGAAAGGCCGCTCGCAAACTGAGGCAGATTACGCTTCGCAAGAGCGAGTCTTCGTTGGTACTTGACGCGTTGAAGCTGAGCTCTACCGATGTGGTGATTGCTCGTCGCGTGGTAAGGATTGTGGCTCGGCAGCTGATTCCTGAGGCTTGGCTTGAGTTTAGACACGTAGACGCTGTGCTTGAAGCGGTGGCTGCAGGAGTTGGCGTGGCTAACCTGCCGCAAAACCTTGAAGCGCGCGTTCGTTTGGGCACCGTGACGTTCTCGTTCACGGGCGCCGCGAGGAGTGCGGCTGCGGGCACGGCCGGCGCGGGCGCCGGTGGCGTGGCCGCGACCAGCGGCGAACCCTCAGGTACATCGCCCGCTGCAGCAACGTTTGGCGAGCACCTTGCAGTTCCGGGAACGCTGGAGCTGGCAGACGGCCGAGTGCTTTCGGCGCGCATTCTCCCCGTGGAGCACGGCTTTGACGTCGTGTCTTATGCGACCGCGCATAGCCAGGAATGGCTGGGCGAGTCGGTTCTTCTCGACGCATGCGCCTGTGGGGTAGACCCGGTTCACGGCGGCAGCCTGTGGGTCTCGGGGCTCGAGGCGGGGGATACCATGCAGCCTTTGGGCATGCACGGGCAGTCAAAAAAGATCTCTGACCTGCTGGGCGAGGCAGGCGTACCCGTTGAATCCAGGAGTATGATGCCTATTGTGCGCACAAATATTCGTGGACATGTAGTGTGGGTTGCGGGAATTCGTCCCGATGAACGAGTAAAATGTACGCAAGATACAAAACAGCTGCTAGAATTGAACATCTATTCTGGTCACAAGCCATTTGAGAGGAGCCAGTAATGGCGGAGCTTCACCCTGATATTGAAGAGATTCTGCTTGACGAACAGGACATCAAAGACATCGTCAAGAAGGTGGGTACAGAGATCACGCGCGATTACGCGGATAAGAACCCCCTGGTCATTGCTGTTCTTCGCGGAGCTGTTGTGTTCATGGCCGACATCATGCGCGCTATTGAGTGCCCACTCTCCATCGATTTTATGGCTGTTTCCAGCTACGGCGACGGCGTTAAAAGCTCTGGTGTTGTGCGCATTGTAAAGGACCTTGATACCAAGATTGAGGGCCGCCACGTCATCATCGTTGAGGACGTCCTGGACTCTGGTCTGACCCTTTCTTACCTAGTGCGTATGCTCAAGTCCCGTAACCCCGCTTCTATTGAGATTGCAGCCTTCCTGGTCAAGGATATTGATGGCAAGCGTCCTGCCGTTGACCCTCGTTACGTGGGTACTCACGTACCTGATAAGTTTGTTGTTGGTTACGGCCTTGATTATGCTGAGCGCTATCGCAACCTGCCATTTGTTGGTGTTCTGAAGCCTTCCGTGTACGAATAGGCTGAGGCCGGCCGGTCTGCTTCAAAAATTTGCAGCAAAACCCGTGGAATAAATACAAATTTGTTAAAACTTTTAAAGCTTGGGCGAGAAAATCGATCTTCTCGCCCAATATGCTATGTATCGACGGTCGCGAAGGGTATACAGCACTTGCGCGACGTTTACGAAAAGATAGTTACGGTAGGCTTCGAGAGAATCGGGACACCATGGTCAATCAGAAAAGTCTTGCATGCGGAACAGGAAAGTCTGCAATCCGTGAGATTGCAGGTTATGCGGCGCAGCGTCGCGCTGAGATTGGCGCTCAGAATGTGTTTGATTTCTCGATAGGTAACCCTTCTGTGCCTGCCCCCGAAGCTGTTCGAGCATCTATTGAGGCTGCACTGCAGCTGCCTCCACAGCAGGTTCACAGCTACACTCCAGCTCCAGGTATTCCTCAAGCCAGAGAGGCAATTGCCGCATCACTGCGACGCCGCTTTGGAGACCACGCGGCACAGGCCAATGACCTCATCTTGACCTGTGGAGCTGCGGCCTCCGTTTCTATAGCGCTTAATTCCGTTGTTTCTCCAGGTGAAGAGGTTATTGTTATTGCGCCGTACTTCCCTGAGTACCGTGTATGGATTGAGCATGCTCAAGCTACGTGTGTTGAGGTTTTGGCTGACGAGAAAACTTTCCAAATTGATGTGGAGGCTGTTTGCGCAGTTCTTACGCCTAAAACTCGTGCGGTAATTATCAACTCACCAAACAATCCCGTCGGAGCTGTGTATACCAGAGAAAATTTGGACGCATTTGCTGACATGCTCCGTAAACGCTCCGCTGAGCTGGGAACTGACATCTACGTTATCTCCGACGAGCCTTACCGTGAGATTGTTTTTGGCAATATTGAGGTTCCCTGGGTTCCTGATGTCTACGAGCGCACCATTGTGTGCTATTCCTACTCCAAGTCTCTCTCGCTTCCTGGTGAGCGTATTGGTTGGGTGCTGGTGCCTGCGTCTAATCCAGATCAAAAGGAAGTTTATGCAGCTTGTGCAGGCGCTGCTCGCGCTCTGGGCTTTGTATGTGCGCCAGCTCTTTTCCAGCACGTCATTATTGACTGCGTTGACGAACCAGCTGATGTTGAGGCTTATGCCAAGAATCGAGAAGTGTTGACTGAGGGGCTGACCAAGCTTGGCTACGAGTATATCCAGCCCGATGGTGCATTTTACCTGTGGGTTCGTGCTCCTGGTGGAGATGCTCAGGCATTCTGCGATGTGGCTAAGCAGTTTGAGCTGCTTCCTGTTCCATCCGATTCGTTCGGCTGTCCAGGTTGGCTGCGCGTGAGCTACTGCGTTGCGTACCAGACCTGCGTAGACTCGCTTGCTGCCTGGGAAAAGACTCTTGCTGCAATGAAATAAGCGCCACAACAGGCGAGAAGATCAACGGGCGAGAAAATCAATCGACCGCAAACGACAAAATGAACTGCCTCCCATTTCTTATGTCCAAGAAATGGGAGGCAGTTCATATGCGG